>Ga0181594_10001917_pt1 | contig 19290 bp, 16 predicted proteins | sample 071ome_18_FD_145603 | JGI IMG/M metagenome (GOLD analysis project Ga0181594, IMG submission 145603) | Coastal salt marsh microbial communities from the Groves Creek Marsh, Skidaway Island, Georgia - 071413BT metaG (spades assembly) | ecosystem: Environmental > Aquatic > Marine > Intertidal zone... | reverse complement strand
TTCACCTGATGGCGCGACCATGTCGTGCCCGTCCGAAGTCGCGCCATAGCCGGCAATCTCGGCATAGATTTTTGCTCCGCGGGCCAGCGCATGCTCCATATCCTCGACCACGACCATGCCGCCACCGCCGGCGATGACGAAGCCGTCGCGGTCGGCATCATAGGCGCGCGACGCGCGTTCCGGCGTGTCGTTATATTTCGAGGACATGGCGCCCATCGCGTCGAACAACACCGACAGCGTCCAGTGAAGCTCCTCACCGCCGCCGGCAAAGACGATGTCCTGGCTGCCATTGCGAATGGAGTCGACAGCCGAGGAAATGCAATGCGCCGAAGTCGAGCAGGCCGAGGTGATCGAGAAATTCAGCCCCTTGATCTTGAAGAAGGTGGCGATACAGGCCGACACGGTGGAGGACATGCAGCGTGGCACCATATAGGGGCCGACGCGCTTCGGGCCCTTTTCGCGGGTGACGTCGAAGGCCTGCATCATATTGGCTGTCGAGGGACCGCCGGAACCGGCAATCAGCCCGGTGCGCGGGTTCGACACCTGATCCTCGCCAAGGCCGGAATCGGCGATGGCCTGTTCCATGGCCAGCACCGCATAGGCAGCGCCGTCCCCCATGAAACGAAGCTGCTTGCGGTCAATATGCTCGGCTATGTCCATCTTGACGGTGCCGTGGATCTGGCTTCGGAAACCAAGCTCGGCATATTCCGGCGCATGGACGATTCCCGAACGGCCCTCGCGCAGCGAGTCCGTGACCTCGGCGACATTGTTGCCGATCGAGGATACGATACCGATACCGGTGATGGCGACGCGGCGCATGATCAGGCCTCCTCTGGCTTGAACAGGCCGACACGAATGTCGTTGGCCTCGAAAACGGTCTCGCCGTCGCAGATGACGCGGCCATCGGCGATGCCCATGACGAGCCGCCGCATGATCACCCGCTTCATGTCGATCTCATAGCGGACAAGCTTGTTTGTCGGCAGGATCTGGCCGGTGAATTTCACCTCGCCAACCGACAGGGCGCGCCCCCGCCCCTCGCCACCGGCCCAGCCGAGGAAAAACCCGACAAGCTGCCACAGCGCATCCATGCCAAGGCATCCCGGCATCACCGGATCGCCCTCGAAATGGCAGGGGAAGAACCACAGCTCGGGGTTCAGGTCAAATTCCGAGATGATTTGTCCCTTGCCATGCGCGCCGCCGGCATCATTGATCTCGGTGATGCGGTCGCACATCAGCATTGGCGGCAGCGGCAGTTGCGGATTGCCGGGCCCGAAAAGCTCGCCCTTTGCGCAGGCGATGAGTTCGTCGTAACTAAAGGCGTTCTGCTGCAGTGGCGGCATGTGGTCTGTCCCCGATGTGAAGTGATACCGAAATCTGTGGGGCCATCTGCCCGTGGGCATTCGGCAGAGGATTCGTGGCCGCCGACGGTCATCCATCCTCCATGACCATGCCGCCAACAGGCCTCCAAAAAAGCACGAAACGGCCCCTGAGGCCAAGGATTATTGACAACAGATGACCAAGCAAGCATGTTTCTTTGCACGATGGTTGAAGTGATCGGGAATGACAGTCACGCGCAAGGCGACACGGTACTGGCACAGCGCCTTCGCGACGCTGGCCTGCGGCCGACCCGCCAGCGTCTGCTGATCGCCGAACTGCTGCTTGATGGCCGGCACCGCCATGTATCCGCCGACAGCCTGGCCCGCGAAATTCGCGATACCGGTACACATATGGCCGGCGGCACCGTCTACAACACGCTGAACCAGTTCACCGAGGCCGGTTTGCTACGCCGCGTCACCATCCATAATGAATGCAGCGTGTTCGACACGAATACCGACCATCACCACCATTTCTATGATGCCGAGCGCGACCAGCTGATCGATATTCCGGCTGACGCGGTTACGCTGGCCTCGCTTCCCGGCGCGCCTGACGGCCACGCCATCCGGTCGGTCGATGTGCTGATCCATATTTCGCCGCGTGACGATTGAGAGCTCGCCGTCATCATCGCCGGACAGGGCGCGTTGATGTGACAAAAATAGACAGTTTAAAGTCATTCCAAACTGCTTGATTTTGCGCGGAACGCTCCATACCATCAGAACAGGTTTCACGCCCGGTATGCCGGGCATTATGGCGGTGACGCCAATCAGCGGAGACAAGGATGAACGAGCAAAACAAATGCCCCGTGATGCACGGGGGAATCAAGCACACGACCTTCGGGGTGCGGTCGAATCGGGACTGGTGGCCGAACCAGCTGAACCTGAAGATCCTGCATCAGAATTCGGCGCTGTCGAACCCGATGGGATCGGGCTTCAGCTATGCCGAGGCCTTCAAGACGGTCGATCTCGATGTGCTGCGCCAGGAAATCTTCGCCCTGATGACCGATTCCCAGGAATGGTGGCCGGCCGATTACGGACATTATGGTCCGCTCTTCATCCGTATGGCATGGCACAGTGCCGGCACCTACCGCACCGGTGACGGGCGTGGTGGCGCCGGGTCGGGAACGCTTCGTTTCGCGCCGCTGAACAGCTGGCCTGACAACACCAACCTTGACAAGGCACGCCGTCTGCTGTGGCCGATCAAGCAGAAATATGGCGAGAGCCTGTCCTGGGCCGACCTGATGATTTTCACCGGCAATTGCGCGCTGGAATCGATGGGCTTCAAGACCTTCGGGTTCTCCGGTGGCCGCGAGGATATGTGGGAGCCGGAAGAGGATATCTATTGGGGCACCGAGGATACCTGGCTTGGTGACAAGCGCTATACCGGTGACCGCGAGCTGGAAAACCCTCTTGCCGCCGTGCAGATGGGCCTGATCTATGTCAATCCGGAAGGCCCGAACGGCAAGCCGGATCCGATGGCATCGGCCCGCGACATCCGCGAGACCTTTGCCCGCATGGCGATGAATGACGAGGAAACCGTGGCGCTGGTCGCCGGTGGGCACACCTTCGGCAAATGCCATGGCGCCGGCGATGCCGGGCTTGTCGGGCCCGAGCCCGAGGGCGCCAGCATCCAGGAGCAGGGTCTTGGCTGGCACAGTGATTTCGAAAGTGGCAAGGGCGTTCACGCCATCACAAGTGGCCTAGAGGGCGCCTGGACGCCGAACCCGATCAAGTGGGACAATGGCTATTTCGACATGCTGTTCGGCTATGAGTGGGAGCTGACCAAGAGCCCGGCCGGCGCCTATCAGTGGACGCCGACCGACGCGTCCGCCAGCAATCTTGTTCCCGATGCGCATGATCCGGACCGTCGCCACGCGCCGATGATGGCAACAACCGACATCGCGCTTCGCACCGACCCGGCCTATCTGGAGATCTCGCGTCGCTTCCATGCTGATCTGGATGAGTTCGCGGACACCTTCGCCCGCGCCTGGTTCAAGCTGACGCACCGCGACATGGGACCGAAATCGCGCTATGTCGGCGCCGAGGTGCCGGCCGAGGATCTGATCTGGCAGGACCCGGTTCCGGCGGTCGACCATGCGCTGATTGACGCCGGAGACGTGACCGCGCTGAAGGCAAGCATCATGGATGCCGGCCTGTCGGTGTCCGAGCTTGTTGGCGCGGCATGGGCCTCGGCCGCGACCTTCCGCGGGTCGGACAAGCGTGGCGGCGCCAATGGCGGCCGCATCCGCCTCGCCCCGCAGCGGGACTGGGATGTGAACCAGCCGGCGCAGCTGGACAGGGTGCTGACCGCGCTTGAGGGCGTTCAGTCTGCCTTCAACGCGTCCGCAACAGGCGGCAAGAAGGTATCGATGGCCGATCTGATCGTGCTGGGTGGCTGTGCCGCGATCGAGGCCGCCGCCGCGAAGGCCGGCCACAAGATCGAGGTGCCGTTCACCGCGGGCCGCACCGACGCCGTACAGGAACAGACGGATATCGAGTCCTTTGCCGTTCTCGAGCCGCTTGCCGACGGTTTCCGCAACTATCTGCAGGCGGATTTTGCTGTCTCGGCCGAGGAGCTGCTCCTCGACAAGGCACAGCTGATGACGCTGTCGGCGCCGGAAATGACGGTGCTTGTCGGCGGCATGCGTGTCCTGAACGCCAATGCCGACTCGCAGCATGGCGTGTTCACTGACCGGCCCGAGACGCTGAGCGCCGATTTCTTCGTCAACCTGCTGGATATGGGCACCGATTGGAAGCCGGTATCGGCTGCCGAGGATGTGTTCGAGGGCCGCGACCGCGCCAGTGGCGAGGTCAAATGGACCGGCACACGGGTCGATCTGGTCTTCGGGTCGAACTCGCAGCTGCGGGCGCTGTCAGAGGTCTATGCCGGTGCCGGTGCCGAGGGCCGCTTTGTCGCCGACTTCGTTGCGGCCTGGGCGAAGGTGATGGATCTCGACAGGTTCGAAATCGCCTGACATCTGTTGGCACAGGAATATATCCGGGACGGCGCCGCGGCATGATCGCGGCGCCGTTTTCCTTTGTAGGCCTATTATGTTTTGTGAGGTCTTCTTATGTCGTCGGGCCTAATTCAGAACCTCGCCCTCGATCAGGCCCCAGAGCGAGGTGCGGGACACCCAGCCGCGAATATCGCCGGCGGCCACCCGGCACCATTGGGTCGGGCAGGATTGCAGCTCCAGCAGCGCGTTGCGTTCGGCAACCGCGACCAGACCGGCACCGTCATCAGCCTCGGTATAGAGGCGCGCCGAGCTTGTTGTCACAAGCACCATCCGTTTCAGCGATACCACCGAATGATGCATCCAGCCGGTCGTCCCGTCATGGTCGACAACCTTGCGCCACACGCCGAATTCGGCCTCGACCCGCAGCGGCAGCCCGGTTTTTCGGTAGTGCCAGAGAATCGGATATTCGGTTCCCGGCCCGGCCCGCATGTTCACATTGTCGGATTTCAGCGTGACAAAGCGTGGCACCGGCAGGCCGCTGCCGCGAACGGTCAGCCGGATTTCACCGGAATCATCGGCGGCAAGGGCGGGGGCGACAGCATGCTGTCCCCCGATACCGCTGACGGCACCGAGAAGCGGCAGACACAGAAGTGGTAAAAGGAGCCTGGCGACAGGTCGAAAAGATTTTTTCATCGGTCTCTTGTTCTGATAAGGTCACAGGGATTGAAATATCACGGCATTGTCCCCCGTTGATCGGGGGATATAGTAGGATGTTTTCCCGGACCATGCCACACATCCGGGGGCCGCGCTGAAAGAGTGCAAGGAATGACCCAGAAGAAGCCCGTCGTCTTTCTGACCCGAAAGCTGCCAGACTCGACCGAAACCCGGATGCGCGAGCTGTTTGACGCGCGGCTCAATGAAAGTGACGCACCGCTGTCGGCCGACGCGTTGCGCGCCATCGTCAAGGAAGCCGATGTTCTGGTGCCGACGGTCACCGACAGGATCGATGCCGATTTGATCGAGGCCGCCGGTGACCAGCTGAAACTCATTGCTTCCTTTGGCACCGGGGTCGACCATATCGATCTTGCCGCCGCCCGCGCCCGCGGTATCACTGTCACCAACACGCCGGGCGTGCTGACCGAGGACACGGCCGATGTGGCGCTGGCGCTGATGCTGGCGGTGCCGCGGCGGATTGCCGAGGGGGACAAGCGGGCCCGCTCGGGTGCGTGGACCGGCTGGTCGCCGACCGGCATGCTTGGTCACCGGATCAATGGCAAGCGCCTTGGCATCATCGGGATGGGGCGGATCGGGTCCGCCGTGGCGCGCCGGGCAAGGGGTTTCGGGCTCAGCATCCATTACCATAACCGCAAACCGGTGCATCCCGAGACCGAGGCCGAGCTTGAGGCGACCTACTGGGAATCGCTGGATCAGATGCTCAGCCGGGTCGATATTGTCTCGGTGAACTGTCCACATACCCCGGCCACCAGCGGATTGCTGAACCGCGAGCGGCTGGAGCTGATGCAGCCATCGGCCTATCTGGTCAACACCTCGCGCGGTGAGGTGGTCGATGAGGCGGCACTTGCCGAGCTTCTGGCAAGCCGCCATATCGCCGGCGCCGGCCTCGATGTCTATGCCGACGAGCCGAACATCACGCCGGCGCTGATGACGTTGCCGAATGTCGTGCTGCTGCCGCATATCGGATCGGCAACGATCGAGGGCCGTCTTGAAATGGGCGACAAGGTGATCATCAATATCCAGACTTTCTGGGATGGCCATGCGCCGCGTGACCGCGTGATCGAGGCGATGCTCTAGGTATAGGACGCTTACGGGACCCAGACTCTTTCGGGTATCAAACGCTCTGGCCGCCGCAGGTGTTGCAGTCATTGCGTCGTGAGGTGCTGATTTCCATGAAACCGCCACCACGCGCATCGAACAGCAGCAGCCGGCCGGTCTGTTTGCCGCCGGTGCCAAGGACCCAGTTCACCGCTTCCAGCGCCTGGAGTGCGCCGATTACGCCGGTAACCGGGCCGAGAATGCCGGCCTCCGAACATCCCGGCGCCTGCTGTGCGTCCGGCATGTCGGGAAACACGCAGCGGAAACAGGGCGAGTCGGGCGTGCCGGTATGGAACAGCGACAGCTGCCCCTCGCTTCGCACGGCGCCGCCAAAGACCAGCGGTGTTCCGGTGCGCCAGGCGGCATCACCAAGAAGATAGCGGGTCGCGACATTGTCCGAACAGTCGATGACAAGATCATGCGATGACAGAAGCTCATCCACATTGTCGACATCAAGACGTTCTCGGCGCGGCGTAATCTCGATGCCGGGGTTCAGCGCGGCGGCGGCGGCGGCGGCGCGCGCGACCTTCGGGGTGCCGATGCTTGCCGTTATGTGCAGGATCTGCCGGTTCAGGTTGGTCAGTTCGACCGTCTCGTCATCCATAATGGTGATGTGACCGACCCCGGCCGCGGCAAGGTAGAAAATCACCGGCGAGCCAAGCCCGCCCGCACCGACAACCAGCATGCGGGCCGCCAGCAACCGTTCCTGACCGTCCTCGCCGACATCCGGCATGATGACCTGACGGGCATAGCGTTCGAGATCCGCATCATTCAGCATCGGCTCATACCCCCGTCGATCCAAATCCGCCATCGCCGCGGTCGGTGGCATCCAGCCTGTCAACGCGCGCAAGCCTTGCCTGAATGACCGGTGCCACAACCATCTGCGCAATCCGCATGCCGCGGCTGACGGTGAAAGGCGACTCGCCAAGATTGATCAGGATGATCTTGACCTCGCCGCGATAGTCACTGTCGATGGTCCCCGGCGCATTGGCAACTGTGACCCCGTGCCGCAAGGCCAGGCCGGAGCGCGGCCTGATCTGTACCTCATGGCCGTCCGGCACCGCCATGGCAAGCCCGGTCGGCACGGCATGCCGCGCCCCGGGCGCGATCACGATATCGGAGTCGATGGCGGCGGCGATATCCATGCCGGCGGCGCCGGGGCTTTCATAGGCGGGAAGTTTCAGATCGCCGAAATGCGGCAGGGTCTGGACGGACAGGGTGACACTCATGCGAACTGCGCCTCGATCCGTGTGACCAGCCTGTCGGCAAGCGCCACTTTTGACATCTGCGGCCACATTTCGGATTCATTGCCGGTGATGAGAGTGGCGCTGTTGTCATCGCTGCCGAAGACCGGTTTGCCGTCGGCGTCGGAAATCATGTTGGCGACAATCCAGTCACATCCCTTGCGCGCCAGCTTCGCCATCGCGGTTTCCTGCAGGTCCGCCGCCTCGGCGGCGAAGCCGACAACAAGCCGTGGCCGGCTGGCATGGGTGGCGAGATGGCGCAGAATGTCCGGGTTTTCGGCAAGCGACAATATTGGCGGCTGGCCATCCCCGGTTTTCTTGATCTTGCCTTCCGGTATGCCGGTGACACGCCAGTCGGCGACAGCAGCAGCGCAGACGGCAAGATCGGCCGGCAGGGCGGCCTCGCAGGCTGACAGCATGTCACGCGCCGTTTCGACCGGCACCAGTTCGACATCCTGCGGCGCCGGAATCGCCACCGGCCCGCTGACAAGCGTCACCCGTGCGCCGCGGCTGGCCAGCGCGGCGGCAATGGCGTGGCCCTGCTTGCCGGATGACCGGTTGGCGATGAAGCGGACGGCATCGATCGGCTCGACAGTCGGGCCCGAGGTCACGATGGCGTGGCGGCCGGCAAGCGGGCTGCTTGCTGGCCTGCCGGCGGCAAGGTCAAGATGGTGCAGGGCGGCACTGACAATGGCGTCCGGTTCACTCAGCCTGCCGGTGCCCTCCTCGCCGCAGGCCATATCGCCGGCGGCCGGGCCAACAAACTGCACGTCGCGACCGCGAAGCCGGTTCAGATTGTCCTGCGTCGCCGGATGGGCCCACATCGCCGGGTTCATCGCCGGCGCCATCAGCACCGGCGCGTCGGTCGCCAGCAGGATGGTTGTGGCCAGATCGTCCGCCAGCCCGTTCGCCGCCCGCGCCATCAGATTGGCTGTCGCCGGTGCGACCAGTACGAGATCGGCCTCGCGGGCCAGCCGGATATGGCCCATCTCGGCCTCGTCGGTCAGCGAGAACAGATCGGTGAAGGTCTTGTTCGCTGTCAGGGCGGACAGGCTGAGCGGGGTGACGAATTCCCGGGCGCCGCGGGTCATCACACCGGTGACCGTCACATCGTGATCCTGCAGGCGGCGCGCCACTTCGAGCGCCTTGTAGGCGGCGATGCCGCCGCCCACGACCAGCAGCACGCGGCGGCGAGCTGTGATGTCGGTCTCCTCCGGATCGGCAAGCACAAGGCTTCCCGGGTCGATCTGCCAGCCGCGCGCGCGCAGGGCTTCGCAGACAGGCGCGTGGGCGCGCTGTGGCAGCGCTCCCCTCGCAAGGTAATTGCTGATGGCGCTGGGGCCGACCCCGAGAAGGTCCTGCAACGCCTGCCGCCCGCCAAGCGCGGTGATGATGGCGGAAAGCTCACGGTTTTTCATATTGATTCTCAATTTGTGAATTTATATGAATTTATGTGAAAACAGCGACAAAGGCAACCGCAAGTGCCAGCATTGCTGTCACAAAGGGCCATGCGCTTTTGCTGGGCATCGGGGCCGGTTCGTGGCGCGTCTCGAATGCGTTCAGGATGCGCGGCAGCCGTGCCACCAGCATCATCGCCTCCTCGAACAGATCCTCGGCCCGTTTGGCCAGGCTTGCCTGGTCCTGCATCCACTGGCTGGCAAGCGGGCGTGCCAGCATCCACATATTGGCCTCTGGGTTCAGCTGGCGCGCCACGCCTTCGGCCATCATCATGGTTTTCTGCAGTAGGTTGAATTGTGGCTGCACGTCGATGGCAAAGCGGCTCGACAGCTGAAAGATCTGCCCGAGAACGGTGCCAAGCGATACATCGCCAAGCGGTTTGCCCATAACCGGCTCGGCGACGGCGCGGATCGATTGCGCGAAGGGCGCCAGCGGCACATTCTCGCCCAGCATGCCGGCATCGGCATGCAGCCGCGCCACCGCGTCATAATCGCGGTCGATCATCGCTGTCAGAAGCCGCGCCAGAAACAGCCGGTCGGCGAAATCCAGATGCCCCATGATGCCGAAATCGATCGGCACCAGCGTGCCATTGGCGGCAATGAAGATATTGCCTGGATGCATGTCGGCATGAAAGAATCCGTCGCGGAACACCTGGTTGAAGAAACAGCGCGCCGCGGTTTCGGTGATCCGTTCGATATCATGACCGGCCGCCGTCAGGGCATCGACATCGTCAATCCGGATTCCCTCGATCCATTCGATCACCAGCATCGCGGTGGTCGTATGTTCGAGATCGACCTGCGGGACATGGATGCCCTCATCCTCCGCCATGTTGTCGGCAAGCTTGCCGGCCGCCGCTGCCTCAAGCCGAAGATCGAGCTCGATATCCGAAATCTGCGTGAACTGGTCCACCGCGGTGACAAGTTTCAGTCGCTGCAGGTTTGGCGCCAGCCATTCAAGAATGCGCGCCAGTGAATAGAACAGCGTGGTGTCGGACTGCATGCGCCGCCTGATCCCGGGCCGCAGCAGTTTCACCGCCACCTGCCGACCATCGACAAGTTCGGCATAATGCACCTGCGCGATCGAGGCCGCCGCCACCGGCACATCGTCAAAGCGGCGGAAGATCTCGGCAAGTGGCCGGCCTGCCTCGCTGGCCACCTGGCGGCGCGCCAGATCGGGCCCGAAGGCTGGCAGGCGATCCTGAAGAAGGCTCAGCGAATGCGCCATCTGTGGCCCGATGAGATCGGCCCGCGTCGACAATGCCTGGCCGAATTTGATGAAGCCGGGGCCAAGCCTGATCAGCGCCTCGGCAAGCGCACTGCCAGCATCAAGCCGCGCGCCGCGCGACCGGATCAACCTGTCGACAAGCGAACAGAGCCGCCGCATCCAGCCCGGCAGCAGCGTGATTTGTGCCATATGACCAAGCGTGCCGGCCCGGCCAAGATGCCAGGCAATCACCGGCAGGCGCAGCATGGCCAGAATGATCTGCCATCCGGACGCGCGCATCAGTCGAGCTTCCATCCTGAATGGATGCAGGCAATGCCGGCCGACATCCGCCGCACCCGCACCTGTGCAAAGCCGGCCCCGGCGAACATGTCGGCCAGAACCTCCGGTGTCGGGAAGGTGCGGATCGATTCCACCAGATAGCGATAGCTGTCGCCATCGCCGGCGACAATCTGACCAAGCCGCGGCAGGACATTGAATGACCAGGAATCATAGGCCCGCGCCAGCATCTCGTTGCTCACCTGCGAGAATTCAAGGCACAGGAAGCGTCCCCCCGGCCGCAGAATCCGATGCGCCTCAGCCAGTGCCGCCTCGCGATTGGTGACATTGCGGAGCCCGAAGGCGATGGTCACGACATCGGCGCTGGCGGCCGCGAAGGGCAATGCCTCCGCATTGCCCACACACCAGGTCAGCCGGTCGGCAAGCTTGCCAAGATCGCGCCGCCCGCGCCCGGCCGCCAGCATCGATTCATTGATGTCGGTGACCGCCGCGCTGCCGCCACCGGCTTTCAGGAATCGCAGGCTGATATCGCCGGTACCGCCGGCCAGATCGACAAGATGCTGATAGGGCTGCGGGGCCATCCAGTCGACCATTGCGGCCTTCCACAGCCGGTGCACGCCACCGCTCATCAGATCATTCATGATGTCATAGCGGGTCGCCACCGAATCGAATACATCGCGGACCAGCCCGGCCTTTTCCGTACGGCGTACCGTGCGAAATCCGAAATCGATATTCTCGTCCCCGAAATCAGATGCCGGGGGCGTTTGACGCTGGCTCATGCTGACCGGTCCATAATCTGTCGCGACGGCTCTTCCGTCAGGGGGTTTTCCGGCTATGCTGGCGCCGGATAGAGTTTCGCTTCATGTGATACACGAAAATACGTCTGAAGGACCGAATATAATGTCGCGACCCGCCATCAACCAGACCGACGCCGTAACGGTGCGCCATGCCTGAGCTTCCCGAGGTCGAGACCGTGCGCCGGGCGCTGGTGCCGGCAATGGAGGGGCGCCGTATCAGCAACGCCTATATTGGGCGGCCGGATCTGCGCTGGCCGTTGCCGGACAATCTGGCGGCGCGGCTGACCGGCCGCATGGTGGGGCCACTTTCCAGACGTGGCAAGTTCCTGCTGGTGTCGCTTGACGGTGACGAGACGATGCTGATGCATCTCGGCATGTCGGGGTCGGTGCGGATTCATCACAAAAGGCCCGCCATCGGCAGGCATGATCATATGGTTCTGGAAATGGCAGGGGCGGCCGCGCCGGCCTGGATTGTCTTCAACGACCCGCGCCGGTTTGGCTGGATCGATTTGTTCGGCGACGGCACCCACCCGATGCTGGCCGGCATGGGGCCGGAACCGCTTGGCAATGAATTCTCGGCGGCAACGCTGATGGACGGGCTGGCGGCGCGGCGCGGTCCGGTGAAGACAGCGCTTCTTGATCAGCGACTTGTTGCAGGAATCGGCAATATCTATGCCTGCGAGGCGCTGTTCGGTGCCGGCATATCGCCGCGGCGGCGGAGCTATACCATTCGCCGGCAGCGCGCCGACCGGCTTGCCGCCGCGATCAGGGATGTCCTTGTGCGGGCCATCGAGGATGGTGGCACCAGCCTTCGCGATCATGTCCAGCCCGGCGGTGAAATCGGTTATTTCGTACAGCGTCTGTCGGTCTATGGGCGTGCTGGCGCGCCCTGCCACAGCTGTGGCACCCCCATCCGCAGCCTTGTGCAGTCCGGGCGGAGCAGTTTTTACTGTCCCGGCTGCCAGCGCTGAGGTAGCCTGAGCCGATGTCATACCTGTCCTTGAAATCGATGCCGAATTCCCGCCGCTCGCTGTCAGCGCTGCTTTGCTCCGCACTACTTTTTGCCGCCATCACATTTGCCGCCATCGCATTTGGCGGCTCCGCCCTGCGCGCGCAAAGCCCGCAGCAGCAATGGGTTGGCGACCTGCCGATCATGGCCGGCATGACCATCGAACCGGAGCTCGGTTTCGCCTTTGATTCGCCCGGGGGCCGGATTGTCCTTGTCTTTGCGTCATCATCAACCGACACCGAGGGCGTGTTGGCCTATTATAATGACGCGCTGTCCAGCCTTGGCTGGGTTGGATCCGACGGCAGTTGGGAGCGGGGCGGTGAAAGCCTTGGCCTGGCACAGGTCGACACATCGGTGGGACGCCTATGGCGGATCCGGTTGAGCCCGCGCTGAGGTAGGGTAACAGCGCCTTTTCCGGTGCAAAACCGCTTGACGAAGCTGCGGAAATCAGCGATACACCGCTCCGCAACTGAAATTGACAGGATGGTCCGATGGCCAATCATATTTCTGCCAAGAAGCGGATCCGCCGCAACGCGCGTCGCGCAGCCATCAATGGCGCCCGCATGAGCCGTATCCGCACCTTCGTGAAAAAGGTCGAAGCGGCGATTGACAGTGGCGACGCCGAGGGTGCCCGCACGGCCCTGCGCATCGCGCAGCCGGAAATCCAGCGCGGTGTGACACGCGGCGTCTTGCACCGCAACACCGCCTCGCGCAAGATTTCCCGTCTTGCCGCCCGTGTAAAGGCTGTCGCTGCCTGACGCAGCCGCCCGAATCGCCTGAAATCCAACGCCCGTCCGCTTGCGGCCGGGCGTTTTTCGTTGGTGCCTGCGGTTGGTGCGGTGTCTGCGATGCGTGGCGTGGGCCGGGGTGACAGGTGAACTTGGCTGGTGATGTTGAGATGAAATGTCATGCAACACCGATTCGGGCACTGAAATTTTTCACTTTCATATCCTGTCGCCCGTGCTGAGCGCCGCTGGCTGTCAATAGAAATATCTGCAACAGGCATGGCTTTATTTGCTGTTTGGGCCTTCTGACCATCTTGCGCAGATCGATCGCCAGCAAGTAATGTCGAGCCAAGGTCGCTGACGTCGACCGGCTTGAATATTATTCATGCACAAATATGGTTCATGCATACGGGGGCACGCTGCATGTCAGGCAGACAATATCCAGAGCAGTCTGACAGCAAGCCGATCCAGCCGGACATGCCGGCCACCGATTCAACAGTGGCGACAACGGACAGCGCCGCGGCGGGCGGTGATGCCTGGGAACGGGTGACCATGCGCATGCGCCAGGACATCGGCGAGGCGGCGTGGCGGAACTGGATCAAGCCGCTGCGGGTCAGCCGGCTCGAGGATGGCACGCTGACTCTCGAGGCCAGCTCGATGTTGGCGCGCGAGCGGGTGACCAGCCAGTATGCCGACAGGCTGCGGGTGATTTCCGCGGCCGAGTACGGCACCGTTCGCAAGGTCGAGATCAGCCTTGCCAGCCATCAGGCACCACGTATGTCGCAGCAGAAGCGCGCGCCATCCACGGCCGGGGCGGCGGCCGGCGCGCCACTTGGTGCCGGGCTCGACCCGCGGTACACCTTTGCCAATTTTGTCGTCGGCAAGCCGAACGAGCTGGCCTTCGCGGTCGCCCGCCGGACGGCCGAATCCGCGACCGTCGCCTTCAACCCGCTGTTCCTCTATGGCGGTGTCGGGCTGGGCAAGACACATCTGATGCATGCCATCGCCTGGCATATCCGCGAACAGGATCCCAGCCGGAATGTCGTCTATCTGTCGGCCGAGAAATTCATGTACCGGTTCGTGCAGGCGCTGCGGTTCCGCGATACCATGTCGTTCAAGGAGCAGTTCCGTTCCGTCGACGTGCTGATGATCGACGATGTGCAGTTCATCAGCGGCAAGGATTCAACGCAGGAGGAGTTTTTCCACACCTTCAACGCGCTGGTCGAGGATGGCCGCCAGGTGATTGTGTCGGCCGACAAGTCACCGACCGATCTCGAGGGGCTCGAGGAGCGGCTTCGCTCACGCCTGGGATGGGGCATGGTGGCCGACATCCACCCCGCCGATTACGAATTGCGGCTTGGTATCCTGCAGGCCAAGGCCGAGCGGGCCCGCATTGCCGTACCGGACAAGGTGCTGGAGTTCCTCGCGCACCGGATCTCGAGCAATGTACGCGAACTCGAGGGGGCGCTGACCCGAATCGCCGCGCATGCCAGCCTTGTTGGCCGCGAGATCACCATCGACAGCGCCGCCGAGCTGCTGTCCGACCTCCTGCGGGCCAGCAGCCGCCAGGTCAGCATCGACGAGATCCAGAAACGTGTCGCGGCGCATTATGATGTGCGGGTGGCCGAGATGTTTTCCGCCAGGCGGGCCCGCAATGTCGCCCGCCCACGGCAGGTTGCGATGTATCTGGCGAAGACCCTGACATCCTTTTCCTATCCGGAAATTGGCCGCCAGTTCGGAGGCCGCGACCACACCACGGTGATGCATGCCGTGCGGACAATCGAGGGTCTTGTCGGCAGTGACAATCGGATTGCCGAGGATGTCCAGCTGCTGCGCTCGCTAATTGCCAGCTAGGCTCTGATTTCTCCGCTTTTTTCAATCATTTGCCATCTGTCTTCCGGCGTTGGTCAACATGCCGCCAATGTCAATATTTTGGTGCTTGTTTGAATTTGTCATGCTATATTTTGTGGTCAATCGCACCTTGCGGGGCGCAAAAGGCTGCTGACAGGCGCGCTGGCGCTGGCGACAGGCGGCAAATCCCGCAGGGTCCGGTCAACAGAGAAGAGACAGCCCATGAAATTCACCATTGATCGCATCAGCCTTCTGCGGCCGCTCGGGCAGGTGCAATCCGTCGTCGAACGTCGCAACACAATTCCGATCCTTGCCAATGTCGTCCTGCAGGCGGCAGATGGCGCCCTGTCGATGACCGCCACCGACATGGATATGGATATTGCCACGCAGGTCGAATGCGCGGTGGCGACGGCCGGCACCACCACCGTTTCGGCGCATCTTCTCTATGATATTGTTCGCAAGCTTCCCGAGGGCGCCGAGGTCGAGGTGGCCGTCGCTGACGGGCATGCGATGATCAGCGCCGGCAGATCGAATTTCCGCCTGCCAACGCTGCCGGTCGAGGATTTTCCGGCGATCAGCGTCGGCGAGATGCCGGACGCGTTCATGCTGACCGCCGCCGACATGCGCGACATGATCGACGCCACCCGCTTTGCGATCTCCACCGAGGAGACAAGATATTACCTGAACGGTATCTATCTCCACAAATCGGACCAGGGCGATCTGTGCGCTGTCGCCACTGACGGCCACAGGCTGGCGCTGACGCGTCAGGGACTTCCTGCCGGCGCGACCGGCATGCCCTCGATCATCGTGCCGCGCAAGGCGGTGACCGAACTTCGCAAGCTGCTTGATGATTTCGAGGGTGAGGTCGGTGTGGCGCTGTCGGACACCCGCGCCGAATTCAGCATCGCGACGGTGAAGCTTCGGACCAAGCTTATCGACGGAACCTTCCCCGATTACACACGGGTGATCCCGCGCGGCAATGACCGTATCATGCAGGTGGATGCGGCCAGCTTCTCGGCCGCGGTTGACCGGGTGTCGACGATCTCGTCCGAAAAATCACGCTCGATCAAGATGCGGCTGCAACCCGGCATGCTGACCCTTTCGGCCAGCAGCACCGATGCCTCGAGCGCGGATGAGGACATCGAGGTCAGCTATGATGGTGCCGAAATGGAGATTGGCTTCAATGCGCGCTATCTCCTCGATATCGCGTCGCAGGTCGAGAGCGATACCATCGAATTCGCCCTTGCCGACCAGGGATCGCCAAGCCTGGTGCGCGCACCGGGTGACGAGGCGACCCTGTTCGTTCTGATGCCGATGCGGGTGTGAGCGGTTCTTGACGGTCCTGATGGAAAGACAGCAGGTGGCGCCGGGCCGGCAGGCCGAGGCCCAGCTGACGTCTCTGTCGCTGCAGGACTTCCGCAATTATGCCGACTGCCGGGTGATGATCGATGCGCCGAATGTGCTGCTCCTTGGTGAGAATGGCGCCGGCAAGACCAACCTGATGGAAGCAGTGTCATTGCTGGCCCCGGGCCGCGGTCTGCGCAGCGCCCGCGCCGAGCATCTGCCACGCCAGCGAAGCGGTGCTGACCAGTGGGCCGTCGCGGCCGACCTTCTTACGGCCGGTGAAAAGACCCGTGTCGGCACCGGCGTGCCGGCCGACAGTGACAGCGGCCGCCGGATCATGCGGCGAGACGGCGAGACGGTGTCGCAGACCGAGATTGGCAGGCTGTTTTCGGTATCGTGGCTGACACCGCGCATGGATGGCATCTTCATCGACAGCCCGGGCGCGCGCCGGCGCTTCCTCGACCGGCTGGTGATTGCCTTTGACGCGGCGCATATCGGGCGCACGAACCGCTATGAAAAGCTGCTTCGCGAACGTGGTGCGCTGCTTGCCGAGGGCCGTGCGGATGAGGCTTGGGTCAGCGCCATCGAGGCCAGTCTTGCCGAGTCCGCCATTGCCGTGACCGCGGCGCGGCAGGCCCTGATTGCCGATCTGAACGCCGAGGCGGCGGCAGGATGGTTTGATTTTCCCGGCGTCAGGCTGGCGCTTGATGGCACGGTCGAGAACTGGCTTGCCGAAGGTGCGGCATTGCAGGCCGAGGACAGGTTCATCGCCGTGGCGCGGACACGCCGGATGGCCGGTGATCCGGCGCTTGCTGGCCCCCATTCCAGTGATCTGACCGCAGTCAACAGCCATACAGACGCGCCGGCGCATCTGGCCTCGACCGGCCAGCAGAAGGCATTGCTGATTGCCGTGGTGCTGGCGCATGCACGCCTGCAGGCGCGCCGGCTTGGCCGCCCGCCATTGCTGCTGCTTGACGATGTTGTAGCGCATCTTGACGTGGCCCGCCGCGCCGCGCTGTTCGAGGCTGTTGGCGCGGTTGGCACGCAGGCCTGGTTCAGCGGCACCGACCGGGATGATTTTGAAGGACTTGACGCCCAGTCACTGTCGATATCGGCGGATGACGGGACGGCCAGCATAACGCAGTCGGAGGAATGAGTGATGACCGACAACGAGACACCTGAAGAGATGCCCGCAACCGACAATGGGGCGGTTGATTATGGCGCCGATTCTATCAAGGTCCTGAAGGGCCTGGACGCCGTTCGAAAGCGGCCGGGGATGTATATCGGCGACACCGATGATGGTTCCGGCCTGCATCATATGGTCTATGAGGTGGTCGACAATGCCATTGACGAGGCGCTGGCCGGCCATTGCGACCTTGTCGAGGTGATCCTGAATGGCGACGGGTCGGTGACGGTGACCGACAATGGACGCGGTATCCCGGTCGAGATCCATGCCGAGGAAGGCGTGTCGGCGGCCGAGGTGATCATGACGCAGCTTCATGCCGGCGGGAAGTTCGACAATAATTCCTACAAGGTGTCTGGCGGCCTTCATGGCGTCGGGGTGTCGGTTGTCAACGCGCTGTCGGAATGGCTGGAGCTGACGATCTATCGTGACGGCCGGCAGCACAAGGTGCGCTTCCGCCATGGTGAGGCTGACGGGCCGCTGGCCGATACCGGTGATGCTGATGGCCTGACGGGAACGCATGTCACCTTCATGCCCTCGACCGACACCTTTTCCACCATCCAGTTTGATTTCGCGACGCTCGAGCATCGGCTTCGCGAGCTGGCTTTCCTCAATTCGGGTGTGCGGATCCAGCTTGCCGACAACCGCGCTGGCGAGCCTGTCGTCTCGGAATTCTTCTTCGATGGCGGCCTGACAGCCTTTGTCGCATGGCTGAACCGGTCGCGCTCGCCGCTTCACGACACGGTGACGCTGACGACAACACGCGATGACATCACCGTCGAACTGGCCATGGCCTGGACCGATTCCTTCCATGAGAACACGTTGTGCTTCACCAACAACATTCCACAGCGCGATGGCGGCACGCATCTTGCCGGCTTCCGCGCCGCCATGACCCGCGTCGTGAACAGCTACGCGCAATCCTCGGGAATCGCCAAGCGCGAGAAGGTGGCGCTCACCGGTGAGGATTCGCGCGAGGGCCTGACGGCAATTGTCTCGGTGAAGGTGCCGGACCCGAAATTCTCGTCGCAGACCAAGGACAAGCTTGTTTCCTCGGAGGTGAAACCGGTGGTGGACTCGGCGGTGGCAAGCTGTCTCAACCAGTGGTTCGAAGAGCATCCGGCGGATGCCCGCAAGATCATCTCGAAAGCGTTCGAGGCGGCGGCGGCCCGTGAGGCGGCGCGCAAGGCCCGCGACCTGACGCGGCGCAAGGGCGTGATGGAAATCGCCAGCCTGCCCGGCAAGCTTGCCGACTGTCAGGAACGCGACCCGTCAAAGTCGGAACTGTTTCTTGTCGAGGGTGATTCGGCCGGCGGTTCGGCCAAGCAGGGCCGCGACCGCGCCAACCAGGCGATCCTGCCGCTACGAGGCAAGATCCTGAATGTCGAGCGGGCGCGGGCCGACAAAATGCTGTCCTCGGCCGAGATCGGCACCCTGATCACCGCCATCGGTGGTGGCGTCGGCAATGATGAAATGGACACCGAAAAGGCCCGCTATCACAAGATCGTCATCATGACCGACGCCGACGTCGATGGCAGCCATATCCGCACCCTGTTGCTGACATTCTTCTTCCGGCATATGCGCCCGCTGATCGAGGCCGGTTATCTCTATATCGCGCAGCCGCCGCTGTTCCGCGCCAAGCGTGGCCAGTCCGAGGTTTATCTGAAGGACCAGCGTGAGCTGGACACCTATCTGATGGAGGCCGGGCTGAAGGATGCCGTGCTGACATTGCAGGACGGCGCCCAGCTTGCCGGTGCCGATCTGCATGAAAGCGCGGCGCGCGCCACCATTGCCGGGCGGCTGATCGAACAGCTTGGCAGGCGGCTTGGCAACCGTGATGTGATCGAGCAGGCAGCTATCGCCGGCCTGCTGACCCCAAGCATGATTGGCAATGCAGAGGGCGTCGCATATCTGGCGCGGCGGCTGGAAGCGCAGGCGTCAGACCTTGAAAAGGGCTGGCAGGCTGCGGTCGAGGATACACCGAACGGTCCGGCGACGGTTGTCACACGCCAGCTGCGC
>Ga0181594_10001915_pt1 | contig 19312 bp, 14 predicted proteins | sample 071ome_18_FD_145603 | JGI IMG/M metagenome (GOLD analysis project Ga0181594, IMG submission 145603) | Coastal salt marsh microbial communities from the Groves Creek Marsh, Skidaway Island, Georgia - 071413BT metaG (spades assembly) | ecosystem: Environmental > Aquatic > Marine > Intertidal zone... | reverse complement strand
CATCACCGGCTCATCCTAGCCCCGATGGCGCGCCATGAGGAGTTTAACTTCTCACGCTGGAGTGTTCACGAGGAGCTACGCGACTTCCTCAGCGAGCACCTTGACTTTATCCACCTCTCTCCTCCGCCCGCCTTGATCATGTACCTGCGGGTCATCGCTGGGATCAAGGGGGTCTTAACGCAGATTGACGCGGGGGTTGATATTCGGGCGATCGCGGAGCGTTGCTGTGTACGGCGAGGCCTCTTGAGCCCTGCCCAGCTCGCTCAGCTCAACGCGTGACTTAAGGCTGTACAGGGAGCGGGGCCCCATGCCCAGGGCCGAGCACTTTCTTCAGGTAATCAGCGTAAGAGAATTTAGGTGAGTGGAGCTCGTTGTGACAGCCTCGACAGACCTGCTCGGTGACCTTGAGGCGTGTCCCGCTCTCTCCTCCGCCGACCTCCGCGTGCTGAGCGCTCGGCCCGTGACAGGCCTCACATTGGACGTCTTGCAGACCCTCAGTGTGGCCAAGCGAGGAGCCACCAGGCGCCTGAAAGCCCGTCACATGACAGCTCACGCACTCTACGTCGAAGGTCTTCTCAGCCTTCTCTAGCGTCTCCCACGCTCGGGCGTGCGCGGTCCCCTCCCAGAACGTCTTCGCCCCAGGGTGACAGAGGGCACACTCCTCGAGCTTTCCATAGCCGTTCCCGCCCTCAGGGAGCGGGACGGGGCCAGTCGCGGACGCTAGGTTAAGCGCCTTCAGTGAGCGCTGATAGGCCTTCACCTTGGACTCAACCTCCACATCCACGGGGAGCGAGGCGCTGATCGGGATCAATGAGTAGGCGACGCGCTTACCATCTTGAGTGAGCTCTGACGCCTTGAGCTGAGCGAGCTCTTGTCTCAGCGCATCGCTGTCACCTTTGGCCCTCCCAAACCCACCAAACCCACCCATCTGGCTCCTCATCTTAAGCCTGAGCTCAAGGTCCTTGATCCGCCTCGCTCTGTCCCCTAGCGGGTCGAGCAAGGGTCCAGGCGCTGTAGCCTCTGTGAGCCTAACAACAGCGAGGTTTCTGCCTCGGTCACCTGCCTCGATCATGTACCGACCTGGGCCCACTGGGGAGAGGGTGGGTTGCTCCATGGCCCCCTCAGCGAGGGCCACGAGCTCGAGCTCAGGGAGCGCCTCAGCGAGCGCCCGCAGCTCCGCTCGTGGGAGGCTACTGAGGGCGATGATGACGTGAGCGCCTTGCGCCTTGAGGAGAGCGGCGGCGGCCTTCGCGGCGGGGAGCGGGGCGAGGAGGACGCCACCGTTTGGGTGATGAGCGCCCTCAGCGCCGAGCCCGATCACCCCAACCTTGAGCGCGCCGAGCGTCAAGAGGAGCGGTTGACCTCCCTCGATGTTCACCGTCGGGTCACGCTCCGGGTGCGCTACGCTGATCGATCGGTAGAGCTCTTCACCTAGCGCGAGGTCAATGGCGTGAGGCATCAGGGCGTCTACCTCCAGCCCTGAGAGGAGCTCTCTTAGGAGGCGCGCCTTAGCCTCATCTTGAGCGCGACGATGCTCAGGTACCTCCTCATGTTCAAAGAGGTGGCCACCCGCGATGAGGAGCGCCGTAGGTCCCTTTTGCTTGAGCGCCTTGATCTGATACACGAGGCGCTCGATGCTCCCCAAGGTGAGGTCAATCGTACAGCCACAGGGCTCAATGTAGCCATGGAGCCCTGTGACGATCAGGAGCTGAGGGTCGCCTTCTATAGCAGGGGTCGCAGGCTCAGGTAGAGGCGACGCCGTAGATTCTGGCGCGGGGGTTGGGCTCGCCTGAAGCGCGCTTAGGCTTAGGCTGAGGGTGACAAAGATGAAGAGTCGAAGGGTCGTTAGAAGCAACACGCACCACCTTAAGCGAGGGGTCATGACGACCGGGCCGGGGGGAGATAGGTCGCCGCGTTGACGCGGGTCTCCTCTACGAACACCTTCGAGACCCAACATCTTCCCTCTGCGTCTAGCTCCGCTAAGACCTCACTCGCTCGCTCATAGAGCCAGGAGGCCATATGCTCAGTTGTGGGCTCGAAGGGGAGCTCAAGGATCCGTGACGCTGGGAGCACAGCGCGGATCGCCTCTGCGACAGGGTCCCCCTCAAGCAAGGCGAGGTGGTGGTCCACTTGATCATCAAGGAAGCCACGCCACGCGCGCTTGAAGGCGCCAAACTCAATCACCATCCCGCGCTCATCGAGCACCTCACTTGAGAGGTCCACCGTGACCCACCAAGAGTGTCCATGGATCGACTGGCACTTCACAGGGGCCTCGGGGTGGCTCAACCTGTGGGCCGTCTCAAAGTTATGTCGTATGCTCACCGTATACATCTGCCCTCCCCTTTGTTTTGGAGGGAGAGTATACGGTAAGGGGTTTCGCTCGTCTAGGTCAGGGGGCGATCATACAGGTGGAGTTGATGCAGTCGGCTTGGGTGCGACAGCCAACAAAGCAGCCATTGAACTCGATGTCATTGTTGATGACCCCATACCAGTTACCCTCGGTGAGCTGGTCGACGTTCAGCGAACCGTTGAGCATCGTAGGTTTAAAGTCCCCTGACATGAGCAGGGCGTCTCCGCTGAAGTTCAGCCGGCTCACTTGATCTCGGATCAGCCCGCTGAGGGCGACGACGAGGATGTCCTCACAGAGGGTACTGTCCGCAGGATCACTCACGCCGACCGCCTCCTCGATCGAGTCACAAGGGATGAGGGTCTCTAGGAGCTCCTCTAACCCGACCTCTGAGCCCGCTGCGGCAGGGTTGAGGACGAGCGGGATGATCCAGGTCTCTAACAGCCCGAGCATGATCTCGCCATAGCCGACCGTGAAGGGGTGCTCAAGGATCGAGACGCTCCCGTCACGCTCTAGCTGTGCGTCAAAGACCCCAGCGACAGATCGGCTCCTGCTCCCAAGCTGCCCAAAGGTGACCTCACGCTGACAGTTGGGTGGGCTTGCGCAGTCACGCGTCCAGTTGAAGCGCATCCGTTGCCAGCGGTTATCGTTCGGGCTCAAGCGACCCATGCTGTCAGGGTTGTTGCGGAACTCCATCTCGCCCACGATGGTGAGGTCACCGATGATATCCAAGCTCTCGCCGATGGTGCTCAAGATCGCCCTGATCTGTGGATCGAGGTTGTTGTTGATCGCGCCTCCAACCACCCCTGCCCCAAAGCTTCGCACGAGGGAGCAGATCGAGTCATCGACGTCGAGGATGTTACAGAGCTGAATGATCACCTCACCGCCCACCTCTTGGTCGGTCCCTCCTAAGGTTCGGAGCAGATCAAAGACGTCACCGACTGTGCTTAAGCCACCCTCGCTGTCTTGGAGCGCTTGGATCATGTCAAAGCGGTTAACGGTGGTGTAGATCCCCTTGAAGGCGAGCGGGAGGTCGGTGGTGAGGATGTCGATCTCCATCGCGCCCCCGTCCACGGCGCGGACGTTCGGTGTACAGCCAAAGGTGAGCGGGAGGCCTGTTGGCCCCTTGATCACCGCCGCCGCGGTGAGGTTGAGCCCCGCGTCTACACCTGGTGAGCTCACGGTGTTCGTGATGTCGTTGAATGGATTGATGTCGCTTAAGGCGAGGTAGGCTCCATTGAGGTTCGGGGCAGCGGCCGCGAGGTTCTCACAGGTGACGTTATTAAAGAGGCTCACGCTGGCAGAGGCGAAGTTATTGTAAGCATACCGCCCCATCTGAGGGTCATATCGGACACGGAAGACGAGCCCGCCCTGCCCTGCCATGATCACCGACACGTCCCAGGTCGTGCTGACGGTGGGGTTAGACTCGATGTAGGCCTCTAGCTTCATCGTCGCGGTGGTTTGTCCTCCGATGAGGTTAATGGTCGCGATCCCAGCGGCGTCGGTGTTCGTGTTCATCGCCGTGAGGTTCGTGCCCTGTACACCTGCGGGCGCGATCATCCCAAGGCTGTCCTTTAACCTGAAAGACACGCGGGCGTTGGGGACAGGGACCTGGCCTGCGATGTACTGGACCTTAACCTCAACCGTGTCCCCCGTGGAGACGAGCAGTGGGCTCGCGGTGACCGCCCTGAGCACCTGAGCGCCTTGAGGGGGTGGGGTTGTCCCTCCACCGGGTGTGTTCACCCCCCCGAGGGGAGGTTGACCCGTTGTGCCACCAACCATCGTGTCACCCCCCACAACGGCAGGGTCTGCACACGCGACTAGAGTGAGCGTGATGAGGCCCCATAAACGGAGCCTGTTGAGCGCTTGAGTTATCATCTGATTCTCCTGAGACGAGCTTTAAAGTTTCACCTCAAGATACTTAACTCTTTTGATAAAGTCACGCACGACAGAGGGGGGGAGTAGAGTTCAGTCCCCCTGTCTGTGTGGCGCGCCTCACTTAGCGCGAGCGAGCTCTCCTTCGATCACGCGCACGAAGTCCTCAACAGGGCGCGCGCCGCTGAGGTTGATGCCGTTGACAAAGAACGCTGGGGTGCCGGTCACCCCAAGGGCGCTCCCCGCCTCAAGGTCGGCCTGCACGGCCTGAGCGACCTCTGGCTTATCTGAGCAGGCCTTGAACTGGTCGAGGTTCAGGCTGAGCTCTTGGGCCCACTTAAGGTAATTGTCGGCGCTGAGCGAGGTCTGGTTCTCAAAGAGCTTCGCGTGCATCTCCCAGAACTTGCCTTGCTCACCCGCACAGCGAGCGGCGATCGAGGCGCTCGTCGCGTTCTGATGGAAGCCAAGAGGGAAGTCGCGATAGACGAGCCTCACCTTACCCGGGAAGCGCTTCATGACCTCTTTAACTGTGTCCGCGGCACGTGAGCAGTAGCCACACTCATAGTCTGCAAACTCCACGATGGTGATCGGCGCGTCGGCAGGCCCAATGGAGGCGCCCTTAGCCTCAACCTCTACGCGGGGAGGCTCTAGTCTCACGGTCACCTTATGGGTCGCTTTCACCTTGCTTAGGTACGCCTCAAAGGCCTCACGTCGGCGTTGGTTGTCGATAAACCCCTTGATGCGATCCTTGATGTCCTCAAATTGAGCGTCACCGATCTGATCTCGGCGCTCATCGAAGAAGGCCTTCGCCTCCTCATCGGTAGGCGCGACGATCCCCACGAAGGCCTCTGCCTCGATGAGGGTGTTCAGGTCCTTATGGGTCGTTTGAGCGCGACGAAGCTCGAGCGCGGTCTCGGTCACAAAGCGCTCAACTGCCTGTGACTCAAGCTCATAGATTTTTTGCTGAAACTCACTCTGAGCCTGCTTACGCTCAGCCGCGGTCATCTGCTCTAAGGCCTCTCGTGTTAGATGCTTACCACCGATCGACGCTACGGCGTTCGCCGGGATTGGAGCAGGTCTCACCTCAGGAGCTGGGGCTGGAGCTGGAGCCGGGGTTGGAGCTGGAGCCGGCTGAGCGGCTGGCGCTACTGCAGGCTTAGGGGCTGGCGCCACCTGAGGGGCGGGCTGGGGAGCTGGCTTCGCCTTAGGCTCTGGAGTTGGCTTTGAGGCTGGCTCCGCCTTAGGCTCTGGGGTTGGCTTTGAGGCAGGCTTCGCTTTGGGTGAAGCCTGAGGTGCTGGCTTTGCTTCGGGGGTAGGCGCTGGAGCAGGTGGGGTTGTGTCGCTTGGCTCTTGAGCGTAGGTTGAGCTCGCGAGCAGGGTGATGAGCGCAATCAGCGCGATTTTTGTGTGTCTCAAAATAGACCTCAACTCGTGGTTTGAATGCTAGAGGGAGAGCGCCTCTACGTGAGCGACCGCTCAACGACGCGGAGTCTAGCTCACTCTCGGCTCGCTGTCCTCTCAATTTTAGTTTAAGAGATCGCTCGCATGACTCGAGACAGCAGGTGCGCTACGAGGAAGCACAGGAGCCCTAAAATCGCGGAGATCGCATAAAATAACACCCCTCCATCCCAGCCATAGTGATCTACACAGAGCCCTGTCCCGACCCCCGCGATTGAGGCCCCTACGTACCCAAAGAGCCCATTAAATCCGGTCGCCGCGCCCGAGCACGACCTGGGAGCGTAGGCGGCTGCGCTGACCGCGGTCAACATCTGAGGCCCATAGACGAGGAAGCCTACTACCGAGAGGATCAACGCGTTTGGGAGGGTCCCTTGGAAGCTGTCACCGAGCTGTGGGCTCAGGTACAGGAGCGCGAGGCTCGCGACGAGCCCTACCATATAGATCGCGTTCACAAGCGAGTAGCGTCCCGCAAAGATCCGATCTGCGAGGTAGCCTGCGCCCAAGCCACCTAAGATCCCCGCGACCTCAAGGGCCGCGACCATCCAGCCCGCCTCCTCAAGGTGAACCCCCCGCGCCTCCTTTAAAAATTTAGGCGCCCAGTCGAGCATCCCAATGCGAACAATATACACAAAGAGGTTCCCTAAAGATACGAGCCAGATCATAGGGTTCGTGAGGATGTATCGCCTCGTCTGCTCAAGGGCAGTGAGCGACTCAAGCTCAGGGTTGGCCTCCTCTTGGGGGTGATCGAGCTCTGCGAGCTCATCGCCCTTAGGTTCATGAGGAGACGGGAAGCCCTGAGCCTCGGGTCGGTCCCTTAGGCTCCACAAGATCACGAGGACGCCAAGCGTTGCGAGCCCTGCGGGTGCGAAGAACACCGCGCGCCACCCCCACGCGCTGATCAGATAACCGCCCAGCACAAAGACCACGGCCCCCCCGATCTGATGAGAGGCGTTCCATAGGCCCCACCAGGTGGCGAGCCGAGCGCGCTCATACCAGGAGGTGAGGAGGGTCGCGCAGGGTGGCCAGCCCATCGACTGCGCCCAGCCATTGGCGAGCCAGAGCGCCATGAGGACCCAAAAGGCGCTACTGAAGCCGAAGAGGACGTTGATTAAGGCGGACGCCATGAGCCCAAGTGCCATGAAGTACCGTGGATACGCGCGGTCTGCGAGAATGCCATTCACGAACTTCCCAACGCCATAGATGAGCGAGGTCCCCGTCAACAACATCCCAAGCTCGACGTTCGAGTACCCGAGCTCATCACCCATCTCTGGTAGCGCCATAGAGATGTTCTTTCGGACAAGATAAAAACAGGCATAGCCTGACATCATCCCGAACATCACCCGCCGTTGCCAATAGCGGAAGGACTGCTCTCTCTCTGGCCCTTCAGGGAGCTGAGGGCTCGGGGGGAGCGCCCTCACCCCTTCACCAACGCCAGCTCGCCCAGAGGCTTGAGCCTTCACCCGTCACGGCTACCCCCCATGATGGGCGACGCTTAAGGGAGGCCCCTGGACCAAACACAGGCCCAGTCTTAGGCTTCATCTTCATCGAGTCTAACCAGCCACCTGAGCCAAACATGCTGAAGGCGACCCCGCTTAGGAGCACGACCCCTCCAAAGCCCAAGGCGACGCGAGAGCGCCATGAGCCTGCCATCGCGGACTCGAGCTCAGCGCTACGCTGATCCGCTTGGCTGTCCGGTCGGCTTTGCGCCGTACGCTCCGCGTCACTCGACGCGATCTGCTCATAGACCCCATACCCCAAGCTGAGCGCAGACACCCCGAGCAGGATATAGCCCATCGTCGTGACGTTAAAGCCTGCCCCCGGGTGATAGAGCTCTACATCTGGCTCATCTGGCACGATCTGGAAGTCGTCCGGGACCTCTTTAGAGTCAGGGTCATTGGCAGGGTCTCGATAAATCTTAACAATAGAGGTCTTGCCTGGCGTCACCTCAACACGGCGCGTTTGGCTCCAAGTCCCATCTCTGAGCGTGAGCACGTATCGACCAGGAGAGAGTGTCCATGGCCCCGGGAGAGGATAGTCACTCACCCGCTTGCCACCGATCTCTACGAAGCCTCGCTCGAGGTCGCTCTTGAGCTCAACGACGCCCGCCTTCCAATGCGTCCTGTCCTCTACCTCCTCCTTCGCTTTGTCTGGCTCTGCCTTGGTCTGATCTGACGTCTGCTTCGCCGGAGGGGGCTCCGCGGCGTCGGTGCTCATGGGTATAGATACACCCAACAGCGCTAGGCTGAGCGTGAAGAGGCCAACAGAGGACAGGTGACGTCTAGAGCGAGAGGGGATGCGGTCTATGTCAGTGAGCATAGCGAGTGGCTCCCGAGCGTGTGCGGGCGTCAGCGTGGTGGGGTACGAGCACGACGACCGCCGATTGAGGGGGGGTTATGTTAAGGTGCGAGTTCAGCGTGGAGGTGTCAACCCTCAACTCTTGAAGAGGTGAACTGAGCCTTGATGGAAGGAGGTCAGAGGACAGCGCTGAGCCAACCGCGGAGCGCGTCCCCGAGCTCGGGTCGATCTAGCGCAAAGGCGACGTTCGCTTGGAGGTGTCCTAGCTTGGAGCCACAGTCAAAGCGCTCACCTTCAAACAAATAGCCCTTAAAGGGCGCGAAGCCAACGCGCTGAGCGAGGCTGTCAGTGAGCTGGAGCTCGCCTTGTCGACCTCGAGCAGTGTGCCCAAGGACCTGAAACACCTCAGGCTCGATGATGTAGCGACCGATGACCGCTAATCGAGATGGGGCCTCTGCGAGAGAGGGCTTCTCAACGAGCCCCCGAACGTCAACGAGGCGACCCTCTTGCGCTCCGGGGGTGACGATCCCATACCGGCTCACCACCTCCTCCTCTACCTCCATCACCGCGATCATGTTCCCGCCCTCATAGCGGTCAACCATCTGCCTGAGGCACCCCTGTGGAGCTTTGATGACATCATCAGGGAGGATCACTGCGACAGGCTCATCCCCTACCACATGACGAGCGCACCACACCGCATGTCCAAGGCCAGCAGGCTCTTGCTGTCGAATATACTGAACGCTCCCTGGCGTTCGGATCAGCCTCGACAGCTGGGTGAGCTCGTCACGCTTCCCGTGTGCTTCTAAGCTACGCTCGAGCTCAACCGCGTGGTCAAAGTGGTCCTCAATCGCCCCCTTGCCTCGCCCCGTCACAAAGATAAACCGCTCACAGCCCGCCTCTACCGCCTCCTCTACCGCGAGCTGAATCAGTGGGACGTCTACGACCGGGAGCAGCTCTTTAGGGATAGACTTCGTGACAGGTAAAAATCGGGTTCCTAGCCCCGCTACAGGGAAGATCACGGTCTTAATCGTCATATGGCTCACATCGCTCCCAGCCGAGGTTAACGGTGGTCTGTTAGGGCGCTTAAGGTCTCGATCGCCTCGTCAAGCGCGCACAGAGAGGTCGACCATACCCCTTCTGTAACCCAGCGCGCAAACGCTAGACACTCAAGGCTGAGCGGGTCAAGCGCCTGCGTGTGACTCGTGAGGGGCTCCATGAGCGTGTAGCTCCGCTCACCGATCGACCAGCTCCGCTGCCCTGGAGCTGTCGTCGCGCAAAACGCGCCAATCTCCACTCCACCTAAACTGAGCCTCCCGCGCTCGTCCACCTTAAGCTCGGAGCGCTCAAGGGAGAGCCCTGCGCGACGCGCTGAGCGCTGAAGCAAGTTGACGTCATGGCACCACAGGTCAAGGCGCTTGGGCCGATCGACGCGCTCCTCTCCCTTGCCACTTCGCCTGATCTCAAGCCACGGGCGAGGCGCCCTGCTGAGCCACCAAGCTTCAAGCGCGCAGATGAGGGGCCCCGAGGCGATGTTAAAGCGCTCGATATAACCGACGGCGACCTTAACCCCAACCTCTCTAGCGCGGGTCTGAATGGTGGCTAACTCAGAGGGAGTACAAGCGCCAGGCTTCTCGATCAAGATCGCCTTAACACCTGCCTCTAATAACTGTAGGCTGACCGTGGCGAGCGAGGAGATCGGCACGGCGACGATGGCGATCACCCCTAGAAGCTCGCCCTCTACACAGGAGGCGAGGGAGGGGCGATCGCTGACCCCTACCTCAGGTGAGGGGTGAGGGTCGATGACAAGGTCCACAGGCCTCCCGAGGAGCTGAGCCCACCGTAGGAGGTGGACTTGACCCCAACGCCCAGCGCCTACAACCACGACCCGCTGAGCGCTCGCTGAGGCGAGCGGAGGCTCGAGCGTCATGAGGTCAAGCCTCAGCTTAGCCGAGCATACCCTTGACGAGGTCTCGCTCATTGCTCAGCTCGTCAGCGCTGTTCATCGCCTTAGCCTTCGCGAACTCAGACAGCTCAACGCCCTGGACGATCTCATAGTTACCTTGAGCGTCTACTCGGCAAGGGAAGGAGTAGATGAGCCCCTCGGGGATCCCATAGCTCCCGTCGCTTGGGACGGCCATGCTGATGAAGTCACCCTCGGCGGTCGGCCGGAACCAGTCACGCATGTGGTCGATCGCGGCCCACGCGGCGGAGGCCGCTGAGGACTTACCACGGGCGTCGATGATCGCGCGCCCACGCTGTTGCACAGTGCTGATGAAGTCACCCTTAAGCCACGCCTCGTCGCTGATCACGTCGGTGAGCCGCTGCCCATTGACGCGCGCGTTCTCAAAGTCAGGGTACATGGTAGGAGAGTGGTTCCCCCAGATCGCGAGGTTGCTGATCGCGGAGACCCCAACACCCGCCTTCAGCGCGAGCTGAGCCTTGGCGCGGTTCTGATCAAGGCGGGTCATCGCGGTGTAGTTCGCCTTGTTCGTGCGCTTCGCTTGATGAGAGGCGATCAGGCAGTTGGTGTTGCATGGGTTACCAACCACGACGACCTTAACGCCCTCGCTCGCTGAGCGGTCAATGGCCTGACCTTGGCCGACGAAGATCTTCCCATTCTGGCTCAACAGGTCGGCGCGCTCCATCCCAGGGCCACGAGGCTTACTTCCCACCAAGAAGGCGACGTCAGCGTCTCCAAAGGCGACGTCAGCGTCGCTCCCACAGGTGATGTCTTGCACGAGCCCAAAGGCGCTGTCCTGTAGCTCCATCTTGACCCCCTCAAGGGACTGAACCCCTTGTGGGATCTCGAGGAGTTGGAGGATCACAGGCTGATCTGCGCCAAAGACCTGACCGGCCGCGATGGGGAAGAGGAGGCTGTACCCAATGTTACCTGCGGCGCCGGTGACGGCGACGCGGAGAGGACGTTTTGCTGACATATGATGCTCCGTGTTGTGTGGAGGGGTGTGCGGGAGGTTATAAGAGATTAAGCCCCATTTGGCTAGTGCTTTTCCGTTGTCATCCAAGTAGCTTGATACATCTTCACTACAGGGGTGAGCGTGATCTTGAACTAGAGTGCAGTAGATACAACGCGCTCTCAATACTCCTCGCTTAAGTAGCGCCTTGATGGAGCTAACGATGTCTAAAGCACACATCCTGATCATTGAAGATGACCTCCCCCTCGCCGAAGCGATGAGGTTAGTGCTTACGAAGGAGGGCTATGATGTCTCGATTGAGGAGCGTGGGGACCGCGCGGTCTCAAGGATAGAAGACCTCTGCCCCCAGCTTGTGATCTTAGACTGGATGCTCCCAGGCCTGGATGGACCTGAGATCTGCCGTCGGGTCCGCTCCACGTACACTGGGCGTATCCTTATGTTGACGGCCAAAGAGGGCGACGCTGACCAGATCCTTGGCCTAGAGGTAGGCGCGGATGACTACGTAGTGAAGCCGGTCCAGTCTAGGGTCTTGGTGGCGCGTGTGCGGGCCCACCTACGGCGCGCCCAACAGAGTGAGGGCCTAGAGATCCAAGTTGAGAACCTATACATCAACGCCTCAGAGCGGATCGTCCGAGTGGACCAGAACATGCTTGAGCTCACGACGAGTGAGTTTGATCTGCTGTTTCATCTCGCCTCACACGCCGGGCAGACCTTGAGTCGACAAGAGCTTTATTTAGCGCTCAGAGGGATTGACTATGACGGAGTAGACCGCTCGATAGACCTCAGGGTGTCTAAGCTGAGAGCGCACTTAAAGAGCGCGGGCTTTGAGTACGCTCTGATTAAGACCGTCCATGGGAAAGGATACCACTTCGCAATCAACCCCGCGTCCCAAGACGGGTGAGCAGAGCAGGTGTCTCGATGACTGGCCTCTTCTTAAGGTTATATGTCGCGGTCTCAATCGCTGTTTTTCTGTCAAGCGCGACCACCGGTTACGTGTTTTGGAGTAGGTGGCAACCTGAGTCAAACGCTCAGCTAACACGCCTCGTCACGCCCGTCATGAAAGAGATCGGTCGGGAGCTCAGGCGCGCTCAGCCTAAAGAGCCCGGCCCCTATCCTGAGGAGTGGATCTCAGCGCTCGAGCTACCAGGGGTCGTCGCGCCAGAGGGGAGCCGATACCGTCGCTTAAAAGAGCTCGCAGAAGAGACAACGTGGCTCCTCGCGATCCTACCCGCTAGGCTATTATCCTTCACAAAAGAGGAGCGAGCGCGCCTTCAAGCGGGAGGAGTTGTCTATCGAAACCGCTCTAAGGGCCGGCTCGCCTATGTGTATCTCAACTCACAAGAGGTGATCGAGTCGACGTTGTTTTCTAGCAACACGCCCCTCAAACAGGTGCTCTCAGGCTTCCACTTTATCACTCAAAGGACAGGGAGCCTCCAGGTGCCTTTTAAAGGGATTGAGGGTCAGCTCTTACCCAGTGAGCAGATCATCTCAACCCCCCTCAAGGAGAGCGGGCTGAGCGACCTTCAGGTCGCACGCTTGCTCTATGGCCCGAGGTCGTATGCGCGCTTAATTGGGACCTCTCACCTCGTACAAACGATCGCGTTTAGTGAGCAGGGTGAGGCCTTTTTAACCCAGCTTGAGCTTGAGTTAAGCCTGCCGATCTTCCCCCCTACGCTCCTCGTCCCGCTCGCTGTACTGCTGATCGGGATCGCGCTGTGGCTGACGCTCTCTCCTCTGAAGCGAAAGCTCTCAATGATCGCGGAGGTGACTGAGCGCTTTGGTGAGGGAGACCTCAGCGCTCGCGTGACCCTTGAGGGGATGGGGCCCCTTGAGCTGATCTCACGTCGATTTGATCGATCGGCGGACCGGATTGAGCACCTGATTCAGTCTCATGAGTCCCTCCTTCAAGCGGTCTCACATGAGCTCAGGACCCCAATCTCTAGGCTGTATTTTTATAATGACCTGTTGATTGATGAGGAGGACCGCGCTCAGCGTGAGCTCCTCGGTCAGGACGTTCACACGACCCTTGAGGAGCTGAGGTCACTCACGACAGAGCTCCTCGACTTCACTCGGCTCTCAGCGGGAGAAGCGAAGCTGACACAAGACTCCTGTGAGCTCGGCCAGCTCACCCAGAGCGCGATTCAGCAAGCGAAGCCTCACAGCAAGAAGGTCGACCTGCTCCCGAGTATAGAGGGGTCCAGCGTTGATCTAGAGCTGTTTACCTTTGGGGAGGATCGGCTCTTGATTCGAGCCATCCTTAACCTTCTAAAAAATGCCGATAAGTTCGCGGAGAGCAGGGTTGAGGTGAGCCTAGGGTGTGGGCTCACCCCGCTTGAGCTCAGCGCAGATGTTGAACATCGAGAGGGGTGGGTGTGGGTGAGGGTCGATGATGATGGCCCTGGGGTCCCGATCGCTGATCGTGAGCGCATCTTGGAGCCCTTTGTGCGACTAGAGCAGAGCCGATCTCGCGCGAAGGGGGGCGTAGGCCTCGGCCTGTCCATTGTCCAGAGCGTCATCCTCGCGCATCATGGGCTGTTAGTGGTTGAGGAGAGCCCGCTCGGGGGGGCGCGGTTTACGATGTATTTAAGAGCAGACAAGTCGGCGCTTGGTGGATGAGGGGTGAGGTCAACTTAGGATTGAACAGCTGATTCGCTCATGTTTAATGGAGGCTGGACTCCGAACAGAGGTTAGGTGATGAGAGCGAGCTTAAGCGTGCTACGAGCGTGTTGGGGGATGTTAGTGATAGGGTGTACGCTCTGTCACTCTCAGCAGGCGTCTGCCTTTGACTATTTAGAGCATTTATATTTGAGCGACCACGCTTGTCAGCAGGCGCTTAAAGAGCTCTTAGCTGAGCTTGATGAGGGCGCTACCCAAGACAGCGCGCTACGACAACAGCTCACTGAGCGCGCCGTCGCGCTAGCGCTGTTCTGCCCTCGACAAGATCAGCGCCCGTACTGCGCCGAGGGTCAAAAGTTAGCGCTCGGCGCGCTGACCCCACTCTCTGAGCGACCTGAGGAGGGAGGAGATTACAGCCTCACCTTAGGGGACCTCGCGGCGCTCCCTGATCACATCGCAGAATTTGGGAGGACCCCCTCGATCCCAAGAGCTCAAGAGGATGGGCTGATGAGCCACGCCCTGCTGTGGATCGCTCAAGAGGAGGGGGGCGTAGATGGCACCTTAGAGGACGTCGCTGAGGACGCCTGTGAGGGGGGAGAGCTCGTAGATTGGGTTGGTGTAGAGCGAGATCTAAGCGCGGGCTATGAGGCGCTCCACAGCGCGCGTGGCTCGCTCTCAGTACCGAGCCCATACTTGAGACCCTCGATGCGCGCACCGCTACGCAGAGGGCCATCTGACCCAGCGGGGCTATACAGCTTTGATAACCCCCACTATCTAGACCTCGTGTTTCGCAACCACCACCACTTTGGTGAGCACGCTTACAGCGCGTGGGTGGGCTTTCATGGGGTCGCGATCGACCTCGCGAGCCAGCCTTGTGAGGCGTTCATCAGCGATGACCCTGACCTCCTTGAGGACCTAGCAGATGAGTGGCCAAGGTTTAGTGACCTAGAGTGGGATGAGCTCACCTCCGAGCGTCGAGCTCAGCAGGGCTGTCAGCTCCTCAAGCGGATCATTCAAGTGAGGCTTGAGGGCTGGGTCACGAGCCTCACTCCTCAAGAGCTCAGTCGGTGGTCACCTCACCTCACCCTTGGGGTCGGCGCGCTCAGCGAGCGAGTCGTGAGCCCTGTGCTCTCTTTGATCTATGAGGGGAGTGGCCTTCACTTTTTACAAGACAGCCTCGCTGGGGGACACATGCGCACGATCCGCACCCGTGGGGGCTTACAAGAGGCGCGCTATGACCATGATGAAGACAACCGTCATGGGGTCGTCGCGCGCCACGTGACGGCGCGTAGCGCTACGACCTTCATAGGCTATGGGGACAGCTATGTGCTTGGCTATGGACCGCTTATCGAGGCGGACCCAGAGGGAGACGGCGCGCCACTAGACCCTTGCCAAGGTGGGCTCAACCCCGTGAGAGGAGCTCAGTGCGCGCTCCGTGTCCAGCGATCGATGATCGGTAACAGCACGGTTGGGAGCCTCGTGGATTGGGCGCATGGTGGGCTCATTTTTGAAGGAGAGACGCGCCGATCAAGCCCCCGTAGCCTTCGGCTTGTTCAGGGGACCCTCCCTACGAGCCCAACAGGGGTCGCGACCCGAGCACAGCGCCCCTCAGCTCACCTCCATCGCTCTGATCTACCTGTACCTCCTCCCCCGTTCTCTTATCAATCTCTGAGTCACCGACTTGGGCTCGACCTCGCGGGGGGCGCGCCTCGCTTCACTCTACAGCTTGGGCTACTCGACACCTTAGGGACCTTCGCTCACTGGCTGACCAGCTATCGAATGGGGCTCAACGCCACCTTAGGCTCCGATGTAAACACAAGCTGGACCCTTGAGGGTGGCTACGCGTTTCACTTCCGCTGGGCGGCCCGCTTTACCATTGACATGGGCGCGCTCGCCTACGTAGGGTGGCGAGGCTTCAGCCGTGAAGTAGACACATATCTAGGGATCGCGCCCATGGTAGGCTTCACCCTCCTACCCGAGGGGTGGTTAAAGATGCCCTTAGAGGTGAGCGTGAACTATCAGCTCCCGCTCACTTTCTATGATCAAGCGGTCGGTTTCCCAGGCGTGAACCTGATCGAGGGCCACTATCTAGGGGTGAGCTTAGGGCTCGCCTTTATGCGCTGAGCGACCTACGCTTCAGCCCCAACAATGAGAGTAAAAGAAGCGCAACGACGCTCGGGGTAGATGAGCTCTGCTCACAGCCTCCATCATCTTGAACCTCTTGGGATGGTTGAGCTGTGTCCGCTCCTCCGATCGTGGCTCCCCCCTCACTAGGGTCCCCCTCTACTCCTGCCTCTGCTCCGGTCTCGACACCCGCCTCTCCTCCAGCTCCGGTCACACCTGCCTCGACCCCGGCTTCAATCACTCCTTCCTCCTCTCCTCCACCGCTCGCGCCGGCCTCAGCGCCGGCCTCAGCGCCGGCCTCAGCGCCGGCCTCAGCGCCGGCCTCAGCGCCAGCCTCAGCGCCGGCCTCAGCGCCGGCCTCAGCGCCGGCCTCAGCGCCGGCCTCAGCGCCAGCCTCAGCGCCGGCCTCAGCGCCTCCCATTACGTCATCAAAGCCTGTGAGGTGATCCCTGAGGAGCACCCCCCCGCAGGCGCTCTCCTCTAGCGTTCGCTCGAGGAGCTCACCCTCAACGCTGTAGGTCTGGAAGACGCAGACCCCACACTGAGTTAAGGGCTCCGAGGCCACCCCTGTCGCTGACACGACCTGAACAGTCAAGCAGTCATCGGGGAGCTCAGCTGGGCCTGGCGAGTCAAACACCTCACCGAAGTCATACAGATAAAGACGTGTGAGGAGCTCAGCTGAGCTACCTCGCTCAACGAAGGTGAGCCCGTCTGGGTCTCCTAAGGTCCCCTTAAGCTGGCCGTTGATGAAGACCATGCTGTGCGTGCCGAGCAAGGTCTGCGGGACAGAGTAGATCACCTCTCTATGACGCTCACGATAGATCTCCCACACCGTCTGACAGCTGTTCCCAGGGAGCCCCTCTTGGTTTTGATCTGTGATGACGCTCACGAGCCCGCTCACCTCTGGGGTCACCTCCGCGAGGGGCTCTACAACTGAGAAGGTGTAGGTGCTCCTCGGAGTGAACACCGAGCTCACCGTCACGGTGAGCTGGTCTCCGATCTCAACAGGGCTGGTAAGCTTGATGAGGTACCGCCGATACGAGTTGATCTCTACGGGCTCATAGCTCACGACGTCCCCGTTGTCCTTCGTGACCACAAGCACATCTGTGAGCGGCTCATATGGGAGCCCCCCGTCCGCCTCAAGGGTCAAGAGGCCGTTCGCTGGGAGGGCCTCTCCAAAGATCGACGTGACCGCGTTGATGCCAGGCTCTAAGGGCAGACAGGCCTGAGAGACCTTAGGCGTGACAATGATCGATGCGGCTCCCAATATGAGCGCGTGTAAGACTTGGCTCTGTTGAGACATAGCGTCCTCCAATCTGGTTGATGTCATACCCCTCAGGAGTACGCATCAAGCAGAGTGGAGGTCAAGGATCTAGGCCCTGAGAGGTGGCCTTAGTTCTCCTCGAACTGGGCGTCGATGACGTCGTCGTCCTCATCCGAGGCGGCCTCTGGGCCACCACCGAAGCCCGCGTCAGCAGTGGGGTCACCGCCGGCCTGCTGGTACATCGCAGAGAAGATGCGAGAGCTGTCGTCCTTGAGGGTCTTCATAGAGGCCTCGATCAAGTCTAGATCATCACCCTCAAGCGCCTCACGGAGCTTGGCGACCCCATCATTGAGGCTACTCTTGTCCTCATCGGAGAGCTTGTCGCTGAGCTCCTCAACGGTCTTCTCTGTTTGGTGTGAGAGTGAGTCCGCCTCGTTACGGACGTCAACGGTACGCTTACGCTCCTCATCTGAGGCGCGGTTATCCTCTGCCTCACGCACCATGCGGTCGATCTCATCATCGCTGAGCCCACCGGATGAGGTGATGGTGATCTTCTGCTCTTTACCGGTCGCCTTGTCGATCGCGCTCACGTTCACGATGCCGTTCGCGTCAATGTCGAAGGTCACCTCGATCTGTGGGACGCCACGAGGCGCAGGGGGGATCCCCTCGAGGTTGAACTTACCAAGGGTCTTATTGTCATGCGCCATCGGGCGCTCACCCTGAAGCACATGGACGGTCACCGCGTTTTGGTTGTCTGCGGCGGTCGAGAAGACCTGGCTCTTCTTGGTAGGGATCGTCGTGTTACGCTCGATGAGCTTGGTCATCACGCTCCCCATTGTCTCGATACCGAGCGAGAGCGGGGTGACGTCGAGGAGGAGGATGTCCTTGACGTCACCTGAGAGGACGCCCGCCTGGACCGCGGCGCCGTTAGCGACCACCTCGTCAGGGTTCACGGTCTGGTTAGACTGCTTGCCGAAGAAGGTCTCGACCTCTTGCTTGACAAAGGGGACGCGGGTCGAGCCACCGACAAGGATAATCTCATCGATGTTGCTCGACTTCTTCTTGGCGTCCTTGAGGGCCTGCGCGCAGGGCTCGAGGCTCTTCTTGACGAGCGGGCGGATGAGCTGCTCGAACTGAGAGCGGCTCAGAGACAGCACGAGGTGCTTCGGGCCTGTCGCGTCAGCGGTCAAGAAGGGGAGGTTGATCTGAGCTTCTGAGGTGCTCGAGAGCTCGATCTTAGCGTTCTCTGCAGCCTCTTTGAGGCGCTGGAGGACCATGGTGTCCTTGCTGACGTCGATCCCTGTGTCTTTCTTGAACTCAGCGATGAGGTGATCGATGATGCAGTTGTCAAAGTCATCCCCACCGAGGTGGGTGTCACCGTTGGTCGAGATGACCTCGATGACGCCGTCATCGCTCACCTCGAGGATTGAGATATCAAAGGTGCCACCACCGAGGTCATAGACCGCGATCGTCTTATCTTGGTTGACTTTATCGAGGCCATACGCGAGGGCGGCCGCGGTGGGCTCATTGACGATGCGCTTCACCTCAAGGCCCGCGATCTTACCTGCGTCCTTTGTCGCCTGGCGCTGGGCGTCATTGAAGTACGCAGGGACGGTGATCACCGCCTCTTTGACGCTCTCACCAAGGTATCGCTCCGCGGCGACCTTGAGCTTCATGAGGATCTTCGCGCTCACCTCCGGAGCAGACAGGCGCTGATCGTCGATGTTGATCTCTGGGCGACCGTTCGCGCCACGGGTGATCTTGTAGGGCATACGCTCGACGTCTGACTTCATCTCGTCGAAGTTGCCCCCCATAAAGCGCTTGGCGCTGTAGACGGTCTTCTCGGGGTTCGTGATCGCCTGACGGCGAGCGACCTGTCCGACCAGGACCTCCCCGTTCTTATCCCACGCGACCACAGAGGGGGTCGTGCGCTGACCCTCCTCATTAGGGATGACGCGGGGCTCTGAGCCCTCCATAACAGAGACGACAGAGTTGGTCGTCCCGAGGTCAATTCCGATGATCTTAGCCATGATGATCTCCACTCGAAAATAGAAGCTGTGTATGTCTGCTTAGCCACTTAGGCCGGCTTCGAGTGAAAGCTAAGCACCCCTCTCAGGCTGTCAATATCGTCATAGCAATTTTCCAAAAAGGTTCCGAGGGGCGCCCTTGAGCTCGTCCGCCTGCTCAGCTCACCTCATAGACCTCGATCTCACCAAGACCCTTCAGGCTGATCTGACCGAGGGATCGGCCAGACAGCGAGGGGCCCTCCTCTGCTCGCTGGAGTTGAGCCCAGTGCTCAGCCGTGATCGCGATCGTCCCCGAGTCGCTGACCCCGCAGAGCCTCGCGGCGACGTTCACTGTGTCCCCCCACACATCGAACTGAAAGCGTTGCTCTCCGAC
>Ga0181594_10001910_pt1 | contig 19325 bp, 18 predicted proteins | sample 071ome_18_FD_145603 | JGI IMG/M metagenome (GOLD analysis project Ga0181594, IMG submission 145603) | Coastal salt marsh microbial communities from the Groves Creek Marsh, Skidaway Island, Georgia - 071413BT metaG (spades assembly) | ecosystem: Environmental > Aquatic > Marine > Intertidal zone... | reverse complement strand
AAATTGGCACGATGCGGGTAACCGACCAGATTGACGCGCTTGACACCTTATCGACACGCCCAATGCAATATCTTGTTGCGCCGCGATTGCTGGCTGGCACGATCTGCTTGCCATTTCTGGTGCTGGTTGGTGACGTGATTGGCGTTTTTGGCGGCTATATTGTCGGGGTATACCGGCTTGGCTTTAACCCGTCGATCTATCTGGCGCGAACGCTTGAATATCTTGAAGTGTCCGATGTAACACTTGGCCTGATAAAGGCCGCTGTATTCGGATTTCTGATCGCGCTTATGGGCTGTTATCACGGTTATCATTCAGGCCGCGGGGCGCAAGGGGTTGGCCGTGCTACAACCAATGCCGTTGTGTCTGCATCGATCTTGATCCTGATCGCCAATTATGTCGTCACGACAATATTTTTTGGGGGATAGGCATGGCGGTTATCCCAAAAATCGAATTATCGGCTGTTACCAAATCATTTGACGACAATCATGTTCTTAAAGGGATTGATCTGACCATTGCGCCACAGGAATCGTTGGTGATTATTGGTACATCGGGCTGCGGCAAATCCGTCTTGATGAAATGCCTTAACGGGTTGATCACGCCAGATAGCGGTAGCATAAAAATTGACGGCAAAGAAATTCTTGGCCAAGGGCGTGCCGCGCTTGAGGATCTGCGCCAGCGTTTTGGCATGACATTCCAATTTGGCGCCCTGTTCGATTCATTGCCAATCTGGGAAAATGTGACCTTTCGATTGCGCCATCAACGCGATCTTGGCAAAAGCGAGGCGCGTGATATCGCCGCGCAAACGATCACCCAGCTTGGGCTTGCCGCCACGGTTATCGACCGATATCCAGCTGAATTGTCGGGCGGCATGCAAAAACGCGTTGCGCTGGCCCGTGCGATTGTTGACGAGCCGGAAATCCTGTTGTTTGACGAGCCAACATCCGGCCTAGACCCAATTACCGGCGGGGTTATTGACCGCCTGATTATTGATGCGCGCAAACGGCTTGGTGCGACGACCGTGACGATCAGCCATGACATGGCTTCGGTACGGCGCATCGCCGATAAGGTGGCGATGGTGCATAATGGCGTAATCATCTGGGCGGGATCTGCCGATAATATGGAAAATAGCGGGGTTCCTGAGGTGCATCAATTTGTTCATGGCTTATCAGAAGGGCCGTTGACGCGTGAAATGAGCCCCTCACAAAAGGCTCATTCATAATGGCCAGAAGCACAATCTCATTTGTGTGCCAGCAATGCGGTGCCATTGCCCCGAAATGGGCCGGAAAATGTGATGATTGCGGCGCGTGGAATACGCTTGTCGAAGAAAGAAAAGAAGCACCGTCAGGCCCCGGCAAACGGGTAACTGGCCGCCGCATACAACTTGAGTCACTCTCACTTGATAACAGCAGTGAGCCTCCGCCAAGAATGCGCTCAGGCATCAGTGAATTTGACCGTGTGTCAGGTGGCGGTCTGGTTCCAGGATCGGCAACATTGATCGGCGGCGACCCCGGGATTGGCAAATCAACCCTGTTGCTACAGCTAACCTGCAAGCTGGCAGCGACCGGCCTGAAGGCAGCCTATATTTCGGGTGAGGAATCGGCTGATCAGGTGCGAATGCGTGCCCAGCGGCTGGGGCTATCGGGTGCGAGTGTCGAGCTAGGCACCGCAACAAATGCCAGTGATATCGCGGCATCAATGGATGGTGCCGATAAGCCGGATATTATGGTGATCGATTCGATTCAAACGATGTTTTTACCAAGCCTAGACTCGGCGCCCGGCACCGTCTCACAGGTACGCGCCACCGCACAAGAACTCATCCGAGCCGCAAAAAATAATCAGGTGGCACTGTTACTTGTCGGCCATGTCACCAAAGACGGCGCCATAGCCGGCCCGCGTGTGCTGGAACATATGGTGGATGCGGTACTGTATTTTGAAGGCGACAGATCGCATCATTTCCGAATCTTGCGAAGCGTGAAAAACCGGTTTGGCGCGACTGACGAAATTGGCGTCTTTGAGATGGTCGAAGCAGGCCTTGCCGAAGTGCCAAACCCGTCAGAACTATTTCTGGCTGACCGGCGGGACGATGTTACCGGCGCTGTGGTGTTTGCTGGCATCGAGGGCAGCCGGCCGGTTCTTGTTGAGATCGAGGCGCTGGTCGCACCATCGTCACTGGCAAGCCCGCGGCGTAATGTGGTTGGGTGGGACTCAAGCCGCCTTGCGATGCTGACTGCGGTTCTTGAAGCACGATGCGGGGTGCCCTTATCGGGACGTGATATTTTCCTGAATGTGGCTGGCGGGTTGAAAATTCATGAAACCGCGGCTGATCTTGCAGTGGCGGCGGCGTTGATTTCATCGGTGACGGGCCGACCCGCCCCAAAACGCACGGTTTTTTTTGGCGAAGTGGCGTTGTCGGCGGAGTTACGGCAAGTTGCACAGGCCGAGGCGCGGCTAAAAGAAGCGGCCAAGCTGGGGTTTGACAATGCGGTTATGCCGCGCCCCCGAAAATCAATTAGTAAAACAACTGGTATATCAATGGCACAGCCAACAACATTGGCTGAGTTGATCGAAGTTATGGGTGGAATAAATTAACGTCCTAACGCATAATTTGGCGCTTTTGGCGTCAAACCGTTCCGGACAAAGGGTCTAGATGATCGACTTTGCAACATTGACACTTGTAGATTACGGCATCCTGCTGGTGTTGGTGCTGTCTTGTGTTTTGTCCACATTGCGCGGCATAACGCGCGAATTGCTGGGTCTTATTGGGTGGGTTGTCTCAATCTTGGTGGCGAATTTCACCGCCCCTCAAATTGAAGACCCGATTGTTGATTTACTGCAAATCAAGGGGCTCGGCGCCGCACTGGCGTGGGCCCTGCCCTTTGCCGCATCAGTTGTGGTCTGGTTTATCCTCGCAAGCGTAATGGCGCCTGCGCTAACACGTGTCGGGTTCGCCAGCCTTGATCGCTGGCTTGGCGTATTGTTTGGGATTATCCGCGGTTTCGGCCTTGTACTGATCGTCTTTGTGATTGCCGTCTTTGGCACTGACGGTGAGGAAAATCTGCCAAAAATTGTCAAAGACTCGCAGAGCACGCCGCTGCTGAGCCGCAGCGCCCATTATTTCTCGGACTTCGTGCCAGAGGATTATCGAGATCAGTTGATCAATAATTTGTCTTATCGGCCACCTATATTTGATAGCAAAGCAAGCGATAGCCTAAACGCGCCGATTGAGGCAGGCAAAAATGCGATCAATAACGGCATGAAATTATTTAGCGATGAGCAGACGAAATAACGCGGCTGGCACTGCCTGCCGATGGCATATCTGACACGACTTGACGCGCAGCGGTGTTTTGGTTGATAACCCTGCCATTGGCGGGCATCGGGGTGTTATTAAATCCGTCTTGACCTTAGGACATTGATTATGAGCTTGGTAACAACCGACCCTTTTGATGATGATCATTTACAAGAAGAATGCGCAGTTTTCGGCATTTTCGGCACAAATGAAGCCAGCATTAACGCCGCGCTAGGCTTGCACGCCTTGCAACATCGTGGGCAAGAGGCGGTTGGCATAGTCAGCTTTGACGGCAAGTCTTTTTACGCCCATCGCGGCCTTGGTCATGTTGGCGAAAATTTTGGCGCTGGCTCATCACATATCGAAAATCTAGTTGGTCATGTTGCGATCGGGCATAACCGCTATTCAACGAGCGGAAATTCAAACGCCCTTTTGGAAATTCAGCCATTTTCATCAGAACTAGCCTTTGGCGGCTTTGCGCTTGCGCATAATGGCAATCTCACCAATGCGGCGCGGCTGCGTTCATCACTGGTCGAAACTGGCAGCCTGTTTCAATCATCATCAGACACTGAAATCATTGTGCATCTGGTTGCACGCTCGCATCAAGACAACGTAACTGACCGGTTGATTGATGCGCTAAAGCAAATTGAGGGGGCATATTCGCTGGTTTGTGTTGCCAAAGACATGATGATCGGCGTGCGTGACCCGCTTGGGGTGCGGCCGTTGGTTCTCGGCAAACAGGGCGATGCTTATGTGCTGGCATCAGAAAGCTGTGCGTTGGACATTGTTGGTGCAGAGATCGTGCGGGATCTGGAACCGGGTGAAATGGTTGTGATTACCAAGGCCGGTGTCAAATCACTCAAGCCCTTCCCTGTGCAAGCCAGCCGGTTTTGCGTGTTTGAATACATCTATTTTGCCCGCCCTGACAGTGTGCTTGAGGGGCGCGGCGTCTATCATGCGCGTAAGGCCATTGGTGCCGAGCTGGCGCATGAGTCAGGCGCTGATGCCGATTTGGTTGTGCCTGTTCCCGATTCCGGCGTGCCGGCAGCGCTCGGTTATGCCGAAGCCGCCAAAATCCCTTTTGAGCTGGGCATCATCCGTAATCATTACATCGGCCGCACCTTTATCCAGCCGACACAGCAAGGCCGTAACGACAGCGTCAAGATGAAGCATAACGCCAACCCGGCAACCGTGCGCGGCAAACGTGTCGTGCTGGTTGATGACTCGATTGTGCGTGGTACCACATCGCGTAAAATCGTGGCGATGATGCGCGCCGCCGGTGCGGCTGAGGTGCATATGCGCATTGCCAGCCCGCCAACGACAAATCCATGTTTTTACGGGGTTGATACGCCCGACAAAGACCAGTTGATTGCCGCCAAACTGGACGTTGACGCGATTGCCAAGGAAATTGGCGCCGACTCATTGGCATTCATTTCAATTGATGGGCTTTATCGGGCAATGGGTGAAGCAAGCCGCAATCCCGATGGCCCACAATTTTGTGATGCCTGCTTTACTGGTGATTACCCGATTAAACTGGCGTCTGGCCTGTCAAGCAAACGAGTTTCGCATGGCAGCAGCCGCTAGCCCTTACCAACCTGACGTGAGCGCCGCATGACCCCTGATCTTAAAGATAAAGTGATTTTGATAACTGGTGCCAGCCGCGGTATTGGCCGTGCGGTTGCGCTGGCTGCGGCTAAAGCCGGTGCCGAAACGGTCATTACCGGCCGCACGATGGGCGCACTTGAAGACCTTGATGACGAGATTAAGGTCGCTGGCGGAAAAGCGACCATTGTTGAGCTTGATATGGCTGATTACGCCGCGATGCCGCGCCTTGCCGCGGCCATCCACGGTCGCTGGGGACGTCTTGACGGGTTGCTTGCTAATGCGGCAATGCTTGGCCCGCTGACCCCATTGTCACATCTTGACGACAAGGTCTGGGATAATACTATCTCGGTTAATCTAACCGCTCAGTGGCATTTAATCCGTGCGATGGAGCCGCTATTGATTGCCGCACCTGCTGGCCGCGCCGTTCTGGTCTCATCCGGTGTTGCTAGTGGCATTGCCCCATTCTGGGGGCCTTATGCAATTTCCAAGGCGGGGCTAGAGGCGATGGGCCGTGTTTGGGCGGGCGAAACCGAAAAAACCAATTTGCGAATTAACATGATCAACCCGGGCGGTACAGCCACTGGCATGCGGGCATCGGCGTTCCCGGGCGAAGATCAGGGGCTATTGCCGCAACCAGCAGATATTGCGCCAGCTTTCTTGACGCTTCTCAGCCCCGGTTGTAGCGATCACGGCAAACGCTTTGACGCACGCGAAATGCTGGGTCTATAGGCGGCTTGCCCGCAGACGAAAACGATAAGGATCGAGCGTACGCCGAATATCACGATCAAGCGTGACCGGCATCCCAGCGATCGCAGCTGCCAGCATATCGCCAAGCAAAGGCGCCAAGGTCAGGCCGCGTGCGCCTAGCGCCCCAAGCACATAAAGATCATCGTCAATTTTGCCACATACCGGATTGCGATCTGCTGTACTGGCCCGCCGGCTTACCCGCGCGCCATAGTCTGCCGTATCCGGCAGGCGGCACGCAAATCCATCCGGCAAAAGCTGGCGGTTATGAAGATGCGCACTTGGCAGGATTTCGACCTTGCCCTCTCGGTCAAATGTCGCGCCCAATTCATGCAAACCATCTTTGGCCGGCGTCAGATAACCACCAAAACTGATACCCGCGCGCAAATCCGCCAAATCAGCATTCGTCGGCACATGACTGACCTGACCGGAGGTAACGTCAATATTGATGCCAGTAACCGCCAGCATTGCATGAAGCCCAGCCAGATCAGCACCGCCGGCAATCACGAGCCGATCGAACGTCAGGCGGCGTCCATCAGCCGCTACCAGATGGTACCCGTTATCATCGCGGTTGATATTTATGACCTGAAAGCCAAAATGGCTGACCGCACCAGCGCCAAGATGCGTGGTAAGGCCTACCGGATCAATGACCCGCCCAAACGGATGCAAAACACCCCCAAGCGGAAGTTTGATAGCGGCGATGCTTGACGCGCCGGCCATATCAACAAACTGCATCAAATCATCGGGCCAGAACTGCGTGCGAAATTTGGCTTGCCGCACCGCTTCGCGTTCCGGCCAATCAAGTGAAATAACTTTGTCGGCAATTGTTGCCCCGGCGGCATCGCTGCACCGAGACGCATAAGACAGGCAATCAGCAGACATCCGGCTCGCCGCATTATGATCAACACTCAAACGCGGGCTTTGCACCGCCAGCCGGTTACCTGATGCACCACCAGCAAGCCCCTCACCCGCCTCGACAAGATGCGGAGCGATCCCCCGCGCCACCAATCCTGCCGTAACCGAGGCACCGGCAATCCCGCCGCCAATGATGCCAATTCTGCAATTTGCCAAATCCGATGACGGTGCTAAAGCACCCGTTTTCCGGCCAGCAAGCATATCGCGCTTGCGGCCAAAACCGGGGCGTTTTTCAACATCAAATCCAGCATCAATAAGCCCCTGCCGTACCGACCTGGCAGCGGTGAATGTTGCAAAACTGCCGCCAGCGCGCGTTAACCGACCAACCGATTTCAAAAGATCAGACGTCCATAATTGCGGATTTTTGGCCGGGGTAAACCCATCCAGAAACCATGCATCGGCGGCGAAATCGGCTTTCGCCAGCGCATCAGCCGCATCGCCATAAATCAAATGCAGACGCACCCTGCCATTGTAAAAATCACAGCGATGTAATCCGGGCCAATATGGCGGCAATGCCGCAACCAGATCACGGCTGTGCTTGGCAAGCGCCGGAAATGCCTGATGAGATTGCGTCATGACAGCGGCTGGCAACGGCCGTGCCTCGACCGAGATATAGTCAATCTGACACGGCCCTTGATGCGATACTGCCCCATCATCAAGCAACACCAATAGCGCCAGAAAATTCAGACCCGTCCCGAAACCAGTTTCAGCAATGGTAAAATGTGATGCTGTTGCAAGCCGTTGCGGCAAATCATTACCGGCAAGGAATACATGGCGAGCCTCGGCATAACCATCGTCTGCCGAGAAATATAAATCATCAAAATCATCAGCGCGCAAAACCCCATCACGCTGAGATAATGGTGCGGCGGCTAGCCGGTAATCGGCTGAATGATGCGTTACGGGTTCCGTCATGACGGTAATCTGCACCTGCTGCGTCCACGCCGCAAGAAAATGCCAATCTTTGCGCTAAAAAAGATTGTCGCTTTAACGCTTTTTTTGTTTTTTGCTGGTTATTCTTGGAGGGGTGATCATATGAACATGTGTAGTGCGCCATGCCGACACGCCTCGAATTATCAATTTTTGAGCAGTTTCTCAATTTTGGTTGCCTGACCATCACCATCGCAAATGGGCCTTGTTATCGCCTTAACGGTAAACAAGACGGCCCAGATGTCGCCATTAAGTTAAAATCCCGTCGCCTGTTCTGGCGTATTCTTCTGCGGCCAGACCTTGCTATCGGCGAGGCCTATATGGATGGCAGCCTGATCATCGAGGGCAATGACCTTGACCCGTTCATGGCACTTTTGATGGCAAATAACAGTCATTGGCAAAATCACTGGCTGTCAAAGTTAGGGCTGTTCGCCGGTAATTATCTGGCATTTTGGCAATATTTTAATCTACTGGGGCGGGCAAAGCGTAATGTCGCCCATCATTATGATCTGAAAGACAGCCTTTTTGATCACTTCCTTGACCCGCGGCGTCAATATTCCTGTGGCTATTTCCATGATGTCAGTGAAACGATTGCTGATGCGCAAATCAACAAGCTGGCGCGGATCGGTGCCAAACTATGTTTACAACCCGGGCATCATATTCTTGATATTGGCTGTGGATGGGGCGGCCTTGCCAACGCGCTTTATGAGATGCAACCCAATATTTCGGTAACGGGCATCACCCTCTCGGAAAATCAGCACGCCTATGCGCGCCAAAAGGCACAGCAGGATCAGCGCGGGCGACATCTTAAGTTTGAGCTTTGCGATTACCGGCATCAACGCGGCGTTTTTGATCGCATCGTATCGGTCGGGATTCTTGAGCATGTTGGCGAGCGTCATTTCAACAGCTATTTTGCAAGCATCGCGCGACTTTTAGCGCCAAATGGCGTTGCGCTGGTGCATTCTATCGGGGTTCACCAAACGGCAAGGCGTTGTAATCGCTGGCTGAATAAATATATTTTTCCGGGCGGCTATCTGCCATCGCTCGAACAAATGACCCGGGCCGCTGGCCAGCAAGGGTTAAAGATTCTCGATATTGAAATCATGCGTGGCCATTATGCGGAAACATTGCGGCATTGGCGTCGCGGTTTTCGGGCAAATATCGCCGCGGTTCGCGAGGAGTATGACGAGCGCTTTATCCGTATGTGGGAATTTTATCTTGCTGGCTGTGAATATTTCTTTCGCTGTCAGGATGGTATGGTATTTCAGATCCAGTTGGCCCATGATCACAACGCTGTGCCTTTGACAAGGCGGTATATCAGCCAAGATGAAAATCAATATCGGATAAGATTGTGCCAAAAAACCCGTTCTGGAAAACCATCCCGCTCGAAAAGCTAGACAAAGACCAGTGGGAATCTTTGTGTGATGGCTGTGGGAAATGCTGTGTCTTAAAGCTTGAAGATGTTGATACTGGCGAGGTGCATTATACCGATGTGGGCTGTAAATTGCTCGATTGCAAAACCGCTAGATGCAGCAGCTATGAAAAGCGCAAATCATTTGTTCCAGATTGCGTTATGCTGACGCCTGATAATCTGGGAATACTAAGCTGGATGCCGAAAAGCTGTGCTTACCGTTTGATCTATGAGAACAAGGATCTGCCCGACTGGCACCCGCTTATCACCGGCAACCCCGACAGTGCTATTCTGGCCGGTCACTCGGTCGCCGGACGCGTGACACCGGAAAGCGCGGTTGACGAAGATGATCTGCCTGACCATATAACGATCTGGTAACCGGAAAAACAGAAGAGGCAAGTCATGAGCCGAACAATGTGGATATTGCTGGCGTTGATGGCGGTATTGTCGATTTCGATGATTTGGCGCGACTCTGAGGGCAAGCCAGCACCAAGCTGGACATTATGCAAAGAATCGCTTTTCACGCAGATTTTTACTGGCGCTTGCACCTTGCGTTTCAAGGGTGAAACAACGCCGTCTTAGGCGCGGGATATCTGGTATTACAGCTTGTCGAATTCGGGCAAAGAGGATTATAACATCTCGCGACCATGTTCAGGAGTTAGCGTCATGTATTTTCGCCCCGGATTGCATAAAGAAGCAGGCCTTTCATTTAGCCCCCTTAAAGCGATTGTATCGCCGCGTCCAATTGGCTGGATTTCCAGCCGTGGCAAAGACGGCAGCGTTAACCTAGCACCCTACAGCTATTTCAATGCCATTTCCGAATTCCCACCAATGGTGATGTTCAGCAGCGCACCATCGGGGAACGGACAGCATAAGGACTCGCTTCGCAATGTGATCGAGACCGAGGAATTTGTCGTTAATATCGTCAGCTCGGACCTTGGTGATGCGATGAACATCACCTCAGAAGGGCTGCCTTACGGCCAGAATGAATTTACCGCTGCAGGGCTGGATATGGCCGATTGCCATAGCGTGACGGTGCCGCGTGTTGCCGCCTCGCCGGCGGCGCTTGAATGCAAATTATGGAAGGTGATTGAACTGCCAAAGCCAGAGGATAATGATGCTGGCGTCATGGTAATTGGGATCATTACCGGTATTCATATCGCCGATGATGTGATCATTGATGGCAAGGTTGATGTCACGCGCTATCAGCCACTTGCTCGGCTTGGCTATATGGATTACGCCCGGGTAACCGATGTTTTTGCGATGGCACGCCCCGAAAAAACCTAGCCGTACAACAGGCACTTATTCTGGAAGCAATTAATCTGGCGCTAGTTTTTGAATGATCGTTAATTTACCGCAATGTGCAGCTTGAAACAATTGCTGTCACATAGCCAAGAATGCCAGCTTTCTCATAACGCAGTTTCAAAATCCAGTCTTCGGTTGGGATGATTGCATCCAACGGCAATGACCCGCTGATGGTTTTCTGCCCCCCAAGAAACACGTGTCGAACACTGACCGGTAACGTCGGATCAAACCATGGTGTATCACGCTGTGCCTGTTTTCCGGCGCTGCCCTCAACCGACAAATTCAGCCCGCCACCAAACAGTGTGAGTTTGGATTCCGGCCCGGCATAAAGCGGTGTTGCAACTGCAACGTCGTTGCGCGCCACCTCGCGGCAATTTGCCGGTTTTCCAAGAGACTGAATAGATGACGTAATCTGCTCTGACGTCACACCAGTGGCTATTTTTCTGGCGATTACCCGACGCAACGGCACATTATCGTCGCCAGTGATCGATTTCGCCGTACCATCCGCCCTAGTTTCTGCCAGTTCACGTTGTAGATTTTGAACGTGGGTGCTGAGTTCGGTAATGCGCACATTATTTTCATAAATCACCAGATCGGCTTCGGCCTGCAAGCTAGATTGCTCGGCCTGTCCCCACAGCCAGCCAAACCACAATGCACCGACAATCAAGGCAATACGCACAAACAGCACCAACCAGCCGCGCATTTCCCGGCGGCGATAGCGTTCTTGTGTTTCAAAAAAATCCATGCGGGCAATCCTTGCCATGATCATGATGCCATACCGGTACCACTAACGGTTCTAGATACAACAATGATGCCCAAACGCCAAGCAATGATCGGCAATGCTGACGATCACCGATAACAGATCGCCTTTGCCAAGGTCTGCTTGCTTGAAACTTTGGTCAAGTCTTGGCACATTGGTGAGCCGGATCATCGTTAAATCCGGCTAGTTCGATCTTTTCCACCATTAAATCATTTGGATCTTCTGTCATGCAAAAGCCTGCCTCACCCCGATCATCAGCTATCAAAACAGGGGGCAAATCGGCAGGCAAGTCAGGCGGCAGATCACTTAAAAAGCAAGTCCGGAAACCTTTGGCAACGCTAATTAAAGGCGATATCACGCACCGCGCATGGCAACGGATGCTAAGCGGTCGGCGCCTCGATATTTTAAACCCGTCACCACTGGATATCGAAATCGAGGACATTGCGTACGGGCTAGCACGGGTCAGCCGTTGGAACGGACAAACCCGCGGCAAACACAGTTTTTCAGTTGCCCAGCATTGTGTTTTGGTTGAACGGCTGGTGCGCGCAAATGCGCCAAAACTAGACCAGAAATGGTACCTAGCCGCATTACTGCATGACGCACCGGAATATGTGATCGGCGACATGATAACGCCGTTTAAACACGTCCTTGGCGGTATTTACCGCGACATCGAATCCGGGCTTGATCGGGCCGTTAATATCCGCTTTGGCCTGCCAGCAAGCCTGCCCGAAACGGTACAACGCACGATTAAACGCGCCGACCGTATGGCCGCATGGCTGGAGGCAACCCAGCTTGCCGGCTTTGCCGAGAGCGAGGCCGCAAAGATTTTCATTAAACCTGCTGGCACACCTGCCAATATAAGGCTGCGCCCACAATCGCCTGACGAGGCAGCGGCCAGCTTTCTGCGGCGCTTTTCAATCCTTGGCGGGTATAAAAAACAGATGCAATAATGGCCGCCACTTATGGCCGCTACCAATGGGCAGTTATTTGCGTAATGCCGAAGCCGCACGCTGGCGCTTTTTGACCCGGCGTGATTTCATCAAAATTTTGGCGCGTCCCAATGTCAGACAATCGGGACAAACACAGCTTCCAGCAAGATCAAAGCCGCCACGCATATTGGGCAGATCCATGCACCAGCAATGATCCTTTCCCGGTGGCGCGCCACAATTGAACAATGTGCCACAATGCTCACAGGTCAATTTTTCCAAAAAAATCTCCGCATCCCTAGATTGCCGGGCTAGCATCCAATATTTAACTGGCAAGAGCAACCCGCAAGAAAGCGGGTCATAACCAGCCGACGCCCCGTTCCTTGGGCGACGCTATCACGCCATTTAATGTCGCCCTGAAAGGCTTTTTTGTCAGCCAGTGCAGCCGTCGAATTTTATCAGTAAAAAGGCCTTTTTCTTTGGTGTAAACTTTGCCACATTGAGGAGTAATCATACGATATTTCAACGCTGGGACATGAATGCGTTACTCACTCTGGTCATTAATCAATCAAGCATTGACAGGCAATCGAGACTGGAAACCGGTTTGGCGCGACCCCGAACCGAAACATCATTACGACATCATTATTGTTGGCGGTGGCGGTCATGGGCTTGCTACGGCGTATTACCTCGCCAGCCGCTATGGTATCAAGAATATCGCAGTGCTGGAAAAAGGTTGGATTGGGTCTGGCAATATCGGTCGTAACACGACAATTGTCAGATCGAACTACCTGCTGGATGGGAATGAACCGTTTTACGAGCAATCACTCAAACTCTGGGAAGGGCTTGAGCAGGATCTCAATTACAATGTCATGATGTCACAGCGCGGCATCATTAATCTCTATCATTCAGACGCCCAGCGCGATGCCTATGTTCGGCGCGGTAATGCCATGCGGCTTCATGGGGCCGATGCCGAGCTGTTAAACCAAGACCAATTGCGCGCACTTTGCCCGTTTCTAGATTATGAAAATGCCCGCTTTCCGATCATGGGTGGCCTGCTGCAAAAACGGGCTGGAACCGCCCGACATGACGCGGTGGCATGGGGTTATGCGCGCGGCGCTGATCAGCGCGGTGTCGACATCATCCAGAATTGTGATGTTACAGATTTTCTGATTAAGGATGGGGTCTGCAGTGGCGTTGAAACCAGCCGCGGCACAATTCGCGCCGGTAAAGTTGGGGTTGCTGTTGCTGGGTCAACCAGCCGTGTTATGGCCAAAGCTGGGTTGCGCCTGCCGATTGAAAGCCATGTATTGCAAGCCTTTGTTAGCGAGGGGCTAAAGCCAGTAATCCCGGGTGTGATCACTTTTGGCGCTGGTCATTTCTACATCAGTCAGTCAGACAAGGGCGGACTTGTCTTCGGCGGTGATATTGACGGCTATAACAGCTATGCCCAACGCGGCAATTTACCGGTTTTCGAAGATGTTTGCGAAGGCGGCATGGCAATCATGCCGATGATTGGTCGTGCACGGCTTTTGCGCAATTGGGGCGGCATCATGGATATGTCGATGGACGGATCGCCAATTATCGATAAAACCCCGATTGATCAATTATATCTGAACGCTGGCTGGTGCTATGGCGGTTTCAAGGCGACCCCTGCATCTGGCCTGTGTTTTGCGCATCTTCTTGCAAATGATGCGCCGCATAAGGTTGCCACCAAACTGCGCCTCGACCGGTTTCAGCGGGGCGCGATGATTGATGAACGCGGGGCTGGTGCCCAGCCAAATCTGCATTAACCAAGATTTTGAGGATTGATTAAAACAAATGATTATCAACCATCCCCATCTTGGCCCGCGCGACGCTAGCGAGTTTACCATTCTAGGTGATGCCAGCCTGATCAACCGGCCGGACTGGCAGGCTGATGACGCCGACAATGCCTTTTATACCTATCTCTACCTTCGCGATAATCCGGCTGGGCTGCATCGTGAATTATGGTTTCATGAACAGGGCGACCGTTCATGGCTGGTCGTTACCCGTGACACGCGAACCCATGCGGTGATTGATGTCGCGATTGCCAGCGATGTCGCCAAAGCTGCCAAATCTGGTTCGGCCGCCCCTAAAAAACCTGCAAAAAAAGCCGGCGCAAAAAAAGCTGCTACAAAGACGGTTAAAGCCAAAGGAAAAGGCGCATGAGTGCGGCAAGCCTTTCGCAAAAAAACCGGATCGCGGGCGGGCTTATTGATCGCAGCCAGCCGCTAGGCTTTCGCTTTGATGGACAGCATTATACCGGCTTTGCAGGTGATACGCTTGCCTCGGCGTTATTGGCGAATAATGTTCGCCTCGTCGGGCGCAGTTTTAAATATCACCGGCCACGCGGTATTTTGACAGCCGGATCAGAAGAGCCAAACGCGCTGGTAACAATCGGTGATGGTGCGTATCAAGATCCCAATTGCCGCGCCACGACTGCTGAACTAATTGACGGGATGAGCGCCAAAAGTCAGACAAAAATGGGCTTATTGTCATTTGATTTTATGGCGATAAATGATTTTTTATCGCCGTTACTTGGTGCCGGTTTTTATTACAAAACCTTCATGTGGCCTGCCGCATTTTGGGAAAAGCTATACGAGCCGATCATCCGGAAAGCGGCTGGTCTTGGCAGCCTGTCCGGCCGCGCCGACCCCGACAATTATGACAAAGGCTATCTTCATTGCGATGTGCTGGTCATTGGCAGTGGGCCAAGCGGGTTAATGGCCGCACTCGCCGCGGCCCAATCGGGGCTTCGGGTTATTCTGGCGGATGAGGATTTTCGCCTTGGTGGCAGGCTTAATGCCGAACGCCAGCAAATAGACGATATGGAAGGCGCCGCCTTTGCCGCCTCAATTCTTGCCCAGCTAGCATCGATGGATCATGTGCGTATCCTGTCCAAAACAACCGTTTTTGGTGCGTTCGACCATGGGGGCTATGGCGCATTGGAGCGGGTGAATGAGCATAATGCCAACGACAGCGTTCGGCAGATTTTCTGGCATATCCGCAGCCAGCGCTGTGTTCTGGCAGCTGGATCGAATGAACGGCCTATTGCCTTTAGCAATAATGACCGGCCGGGCGTTATGCTGGCTGGTGCCGTGCGCAGCTATGTAAACCGGTTTGGTGTCGCGCCCGGAAAGCGTGTGGCGATTTTCACCAATAATGATGATGGCTGGTCAACTGCCGAAGATCTGCACGCCGCCGGTGTTGAAGTAACCGCAATTGTTGATAGCCGCAGTGACATATCACATACCCCGCCCAAGGGCGTGCCAACATTGCTTGGCGGATATGTTACTAACACCAGCGGCAGACTTGGCCTTAACAGCGTTCAATTAAATAACGGCACCCATATTCCGGCTGATTGCTTGGCAGTTTCCGGTGGCTGGTCACCAAATGTTCATCTGACCTGTCATCAACGCGGCAAACCGGTTTGGCAGGACGCAATTGCCGGGTTTGTTCCGGGCGGTATTATGCCAGACGGCATGATTGTAACCGGAGCCGCCAACGGCGTGATGACCCTTGATGCGTGTCTTAAGGCCGGGGTGAAGGCGGGGCAGCAGGCCGCGCGTAGCCTTGGCCGCAAACCGGCCAGCATCAAACCGCCGCGCGCCACCGACGAAGCCTTTGCAATTCAGCCATTCTGGTACGTTAAAACCAGCACTAAAAAGGCGTTTGTCGATTTCCAGAACGATGTTTCGGTAAAGGATATTAAACTCTCGCATCAAGAAGGATTTCGCGCGGTTGAACATCTTAAACGCTATACCACGCTTGGCATGGCCACCGATCAGGGCAAGATTGCAAATATACCCGGCCTCGCGATTCTGGCCGATATTTCGGGCAAGACAATTGCTGAAACTGGGACAACAATATTCCGCCCTCCCTATACACCCGTGCCAATCGCCGCCTTTGCCGGACGCAGCCGCGGCAAAAATTTCCGCCCAACTCGCCTTACCCCATCGCATAAATGGGCGCGCGAACAGGGGGCTGTTTTTGTCGAAACCGGGGCCTGGCTTCGCGCCCAATGGTACCCGAAAGCTGGTGAGACCGAATGGCGGCAATCAGTTGACCGTGAAGTTCTTGCCACGCGTGCTGGCGTTGGCGTTTGCGATGTGACGACGCTTGGCAAGATTGATATTCAGGGCCGTGACGCTGGCGCTTTCTTGAACCATGTTTATGCAAACGGCTTTGCAAAATTGCCAATTGGCAAGACCCGCTATGGCCTGATGCTTCGTGAAGATGGCATGGTAATGGATGATGGCACCACGGCACGGCTTGGTGAAACCCATTATTTGATGACGACGACGACAGCCAACGCCGTTGGTGTTTTCAGGCACCTTGAATTTGCCCATCAATGCTTGTGGCCTGAGTTGGATGTACAGCTAATCTCGGTGACCGAGCAATATGCGCAATATGCGGTTGCTGGGCCAAAGTCGCGGCAATTATTGGAAAAGCTGGTGGATAAGGGCGTCGATATCTCGAACGCGGCATTTCCGTTTATGGCTTGCGGCGAGATACGCGTTTGCGGGGGGATTAAAGCGCGCCTTTTCCGCATCTCTTTTTCGGGCGAGCTTGCCTATGAAATTGCTGTTCCTGCCCGCTATGGTGACATGATGATGCGGGCGTTAATGACAGAAGGTAAAGAATTTGGGGTTACCGCTTACGGCACTGAGGCGCTTGGCGTCATGCGGGTTGAAAAAGGCCATGTTGCTGGCAATGAATTGAACGGCCAGACAACGGCGCGTCAAATGGGGCTTGGCCGGATGGTGTCGCAAAGCAAGGACTCGATTGGCCTTGTGTTGAGCCGCCGCCCTGAACTGGTTCGTGATGATGATTATGAGCTGGTTGGCCTAAAACCGGTTGACGTGAATAACCGGCTGACCGCAGGCGCCCATTTCATTGCGCTAGATGCTAGTTGCACCGCCGAAAATGATCAAGGATGGGTAACATCGGTCGCCCATTCGCCGCACCTTAAATGTGCCATTGGCCTTGGCTATATCCGGCGTGGCAGCAGCCGTCATGGTGATATCGTCAGGGCCGTGGATTTGCTTGGCAATCAGGATATCAGGGTCGAATTATGCAGCCCGCATTTTATTGATCCGGAAGGAGCACGGCTACATGGCTAAGTCTGATCCGGCAGTCAATTCGTCATTTTCCCTGACGGCACAAAGCCCGCTTGGGGGACATCATGCCATTACCGATGGCGTCAGCCTCATCGAAATTACCGACCTTTCAATCGTGTCAGTTGCCCCGCTTATGGGCGGTGAGACCAGTTTTAAATCTGCCATTGCCAAGCTGTTTAACGCCGGCACACCCTCGGCAACAATGGCGCTCGAGCGAACTGGCAAGGGCCGCTGTTTCATCATGCCAAGCGCGCATAATCAGTGGTTTTTGGTGTTTGACGATAATCAAAGCGATCCGCTAGACGCGGCGATTGGTTTATTGGGCAAAAATACGAAACCCCATCTTGCAATGACTGATCAATCGGACTCATGGGCTGTCTTGGCGCTAAGCGGGATAGAGGCACGCCAGATTCTCGAGAGAATTTGTCCAATTGATTGCAGCGCGGCTGCGATGCCGATTGGCACCACCGCCCGAACAATGATGGAACATCTTGGTGTAATCATTACGCGCCGCCCCGACACTGATGATGGTGCGCCCTGTTTCTGGCTGTTTTCGGCGCGGTCATCAGCTGCCAGCTTTTTGCGCGCGATTACCACAACGCCGCCATTTCATACCTAGATCAGAAACAGTATTTTTTTTGCCAGTAAAGCAAGCTTTCCTTTTGCATCATCGGATTAGCTGGGCTATCACCTGATACGTACCAGCCACGCGGGCGTGATGGAATGGTAGACATAACGGACTTAAAATCCGTGGGCCCTAGGCCGTGGGAGTTCGAGTCTCCCCGCCCGCACCATTCTCTGTAACACTTTATGTGTAACCGATTGAAATGCTTAACTTCATGTGTCTGCATGACGATTGGTGTGCAACAGAATGAGAAACAAATGTGAAGCGAATCACGTGCTTTATCGTGATGGCATTTACTATTATGTAAGGCGTGTGCCTTACGACTTAACCTCCTATTATAATGTTAAAAGGCTGTGTTTCAGTCTAAAGACGAAGTCAGCCTCTGCTGCTGTTCGTGCCTCTAGGTCAGTTACCCAACGCCTTGAGGATTATTGGCTTGGTCTAAGACTGCAGAATATGGATATACCTGCTATCCAAGTGGTCAGAGCCAGTGATGAGGCAGATGATGCAACTTTACGCCTATCTGAAGCCTGTGAGTTATACCTTCGGCTGAAAGGCGTTGGCAAAGATAAGGTGTTCACAAGAACAGCTAACAGAAACACCCAGTATGTGACCAAGTTATTGGGTGATAGACCTATATCCTCATACTCATCCAATGAGGCGGCTCAGTTCCGTGATTGGTGCATTGGGCAAGGCATGGGCATCAAAACAGTTAAGCGTGTCTTTGCCTCTGTTAGAGCCATTATAAATCTAGCTATCTCAGAAGAAGGATTTGATTGTTCTAATGCCTTTGCAAAGACGTATTTTCCTGACGATGACAATGCCCAATCAAGACAGCCTATCCCAATGGAAGACATCAAGAAGGTGCAATCTCTTTGCAAAGACATAGACGATGAGATGCGATGGCTTATTGCTCTTATCAGTGACACTGGCATGAGATTGGGTGAAGCAGCTGGTCTATTGAAAGAGGACATCAAACTTGATGAACCTATTCCTCATATAGACCTCAAACCACATCCGTGGAGGAGTCTTAAGACTAGAGGCAGTCAAAGACTCATACCTCTTACTAAAGAGGCTCTTTGGGCTTCTAAACGCCTTTTAGAGGCCAATAATGATAGTATCTTTGCCTTTCCACGATACTGCGATGAAAGAAGCTGCAAAGCTAACTCAGCTAGTGGTGGATTGAACAAGTGGCTGCATCAATATGTGCCTGATAACTGTGTCATACATAGCTTCAGGCATAGCCTCAGAGATAGGTTAAGAGCAGTAGAGTGTCCTAGTGATATAGTTGATGCCATTGGAGGCTGGAAGACCTCTGGAGTAGGTCATGGATATGGTAATGGTTATCCATTGGAAGTCTTAGGGAAGTGGGTAAACGCTATGGCTAGCGCTTAAAATTGAATCGTAAAAACATAATTCAGACCATTTTCCTTCAAACCAAGGACTTGGTTTGGGTCAATTTTATACTGCAGACTTTTCAAGCCTTTGATTTTAAATCCAGAGGAGCCTGATTTGTTGCCCTTATCAGAAAATTTTGGGCTGACATTGGTTTGCGATTCAGTTGCAGCGAAGGAACCAAATAGAGTTTCGTTTAAGAGTTTGTCCACTTTGTAAAGCTTGGCCACGGCTTCTAAAGCTTTGTTAACATCATCAGCCGCAAATGCTTGTGATGTTGAACAAAGA
>Ga0181594_10001908_pt1 | contig 19347 bp, 18 predicted proteins | sample 071ome_18_FD_145603 | JGI IMG/M metagenome (GOLD analysis project Ga0181594, IMG submission 145603) | Coastal salt marsh microbial communities from the Groves Creek Marsh, Skidaway Island, Georgia - 071413BT metaG (spades assembly) | ecosystem: Environmental > Aquatic > Marine > Intertidal zone... | reverse complement strand
TCGGTTCGTTGACCTTGATGTCCTGGCTCACGTCAACAATGCCGCGCAGTGGGCACCACTCGAAGAGATCGCGCGCCGCGTCGGGATGCGGCTCGAAGGGGTGCGAGCGGAGGTGGAGTTCGGAGCCGGAGTCGAGCCGGGTCCCGTCGAGTTGCATCACGACGGCGATGCGACCGGGTTCTCGACCTGGCTCGTGACCCCCGCCGGAACCGGCAGCGCTGGTCGGGTCGTCCCGCTCCACCCGTAGGCGCGAGTGTCAGTTGGTCGACTCGGTCAACTCGAAGAAGACCAGGCCATCGGCGTCCCGGCGTGTGGTGGCCTCGCCGATCATCCGAAGGTGTTCCAGGTGGGCGTAGGTTTCGCTTGCGGCCATGTCACCCCATGAGCGTTCGCGGAACAGGACCTTCATCCATTCGGTGACGGGAGCGTCCCCAGTGGCGTCGGCGGCGTCACGCAAGACGTCGAGTCGCTCCTGGTGGTGTTCCTTGATGAAGCCGCAACGGCCCTGACAATCCTCGAACGGGTGGCCGTGAGCTGGCAGCACGGTGGTGAGCCCCTCGAGTGCTGCGACCCGATCGAGCGAGTCGAAGAAGGTTGCGAGCGGATCGGCCACCTGGGTCGAGCCGGCAATGTGAGGGGTGATCGTGGGGAGCACGTGATCGCCGGAGAGCAGCACCCCCTCCTCCGGGTCCCAGAGGCACAGGTGGTCGATGGTGTGGCCCGGGGTGTGGATCGAGAACCAGTCGCGGTCGGCGAAGCGGACCGGATCACCGTCTGCGACCCGAATGGTCGCCTCCGGCGACAGGAACCGTCGACCGCCCTGGTCGCCCATCTGCACAAAGCGCAAGATGGCTTCGTCGGGCGGTGGCTGACGTCGGGTTCCCCAGGGGGTGGCACCGAACGCTTCGAACCGTTCCTTCCACATGGCGAGGATCTCGTCGTCGGTCATGTCGTCGATCAGTGGTTCGAGTTCCTCGTTCGCCTCGGCGGTGAACGAGGTGAACGACTCGTGGGTGAGCACCTCGGCACCGGCCACCTCCCGAAGTTGAGCGCTCCCTCCGAAGTGGTCGGGGTGGGAGTGGGTCACGATCACGGTGTGGACCCGTTCGACAGGAATCTCTGCACGCCCAAGGCGCTGCATGAGCGCCGACCATGACTCCTCACCGGGCAAGCCGGGATCGACGAGCGCAACCCCGTTGCTGTCGACCAGGGCGTAACAGTTGACGTGGCCCAGGCCCGGCAGCGAGATCGGCAGTTGGAGACGAAGGACGTTCGGTGCGACCTCGAGCACCTCCTCAGAGGCCGGCTCCTGCTCCTGCTTGCGGTAGACGGGGGAACTCACCCCCGCAGGCTACGAGGAAGGCTGGTCGGAGACGAAAAGGGCCGACCGGTAATGGCGGAGTTCGTCGAGCGACTCGCGGATGTCGTCCATCGCCCGGTGGCCACCGGCCTTCTTCGGAGCGGCCGAGAAGGCCTCCGGTCGCCAGCGACGGGCGAGTTCCTTCACCGTCGACACGTCGATCGAGCGGTAGTGAAGAAACTCCTCGATCTCGGGAAGATGGGCAGCGAGGAATCGACGGTCGGTGCCGATCGAGTTGCCGCACAGTGGAACGGTTCGCGGCTCAGGGATGTGCTCCTGGAGAAAAGCCAGCGTCTGGGCACCCGCCTCCTCAAGGCTCACGGTGGACGCGCTGATCGCCTCGAGCAGCCCGGAACGGGTATGCATTTTGGTGACGAAGTCGTCCATCTCTGCGAGCTCAGCGGCCGATGCCTGCACGATCAGGTCGGGACCCTCGGCGATCAACTCCAGGTTGTCGTCGGTGAGCAGCGTCGCGATCTCGACGATCACATGACGGTCGGGTTCGAGCCCCGTCATCTCGAGGTCCATCCAGGCGAGCATCGTCTCAGGGTAGACGGCGGCGTCGGCTACGTTCGGCTTGTGCTCGATCTGCCTGTTCTCCGCCTCGATCCCGATCTCCCTCTGCCTGCGTATGCGCGGCTCGGTGATGCAGGGGTCGATCTCCTCGCTCGAGAGGACGTCACCCTCGCCCCGGCGGGTGGACGAGCCGTCATCCCCACCGGCATCGCCATCGCGCTCCCCGAGGGATACGCCGGGTTTGTGCAGCCGCGGAGCGGTCTGGCGGCCAAGCACGGCGTCACCTGCCTGAACACCCCGGGCCTGATCGATTCGGGCTACCGGGGCGAACTCAAAGTCTGTCTCATCAACCATGATCCGACCGAGCCGTTTGAGGTGGTCCGCGGCGAGCGGATCGCCCAACTCGTCGTCCAGGCGGTCGCCCACGTCAACTTCGTCGAGGTTGACGCGCTCGACGAGACCGAGCGGGGCGAGCAGGGGTACGGCTCAAGCGGCCGCTAACCGGTCAGTCCAGCGGCGCAGGTGTCTTGCGCATCCGGATCCACGCCTGCGCTGGTTCGATATCGTAGGCGTCGATCAATGGGCCGCAGATCTCATCGAACCGACCGACCGCACTGTCGCTGAGGGCGGTCGCCCCTTCACTCCGGATCTCTAGCTCGAGTCGCTCCCCGTCGAATCGGAATGCTGCTTCGATCTCGTCATCGTCGGATGCGCCGTCAAGCAGCAAGATGACGGCTTCGTCGATGGCGAGCCGAAGTTCGTCGATTTCGGTGAACGAGAGGCCCTGCCGTAAGCCGAGCGCAGCCCCACCGACACGAACGAGACGACCGAACTCCGGGCGTGCCGGAACGCGTAGATGGACCTCGTCGATATCGCCGGACACGCCTCTAGTGTCGCACGTCGACACCGAGCGGAGCGATCGGTGATCAACCCGGCTGGGAGCCGCAGGACAGTACGGTGCCGTGATGGCCGTTCTCGTCGACCCTGCCGTCTGGCCCTGGCGGGGGACATCGTGGGCGCATCTCGTGAGCGATGAGTCGTTCGAGGAACTCCATGCGTTCGCGCAGCAGCTGGGCAAACGCCGACTCGGGTTCCAGGGTGATCACTACGACATCGACCGTGTCGATCGCGAACGAGCGCTTTCGCTGGGGGCCGAACCGGTCGACAGTCGAGACCTCGTCCGCCGCATTCGGTCGGCTGGACTGCGTCGCCGCGACGCCAAGCCGTCCTGGCGGGAGGTCGTAACCGCTCCGCCCGGCTCCACGCTGGATGCCGCCGACAACCTCTCGCCATTTGGGTCGCCGGGGGCCGCCCTGATCTCCGCGCTGTCGGTGACCACCGATCTGGACCGTGTCAGCCGGTCGGGGCTGTACGTCGACGATGCCTACCTGGTGGCGCTGTTCGATTGGACCGGTTCCGAGGCGGCCCTGACGTTCGATGGGGTCGACGAGGTCTGGGCGGGCGAGCCGCGAGCCAACGGCGAACGGAGCCTCGAACTCTTCGTGTCCCGGTGAGTTGAGAAGGCGATCACCAGACGTCAACGACCAGCCGTACGCGCACTACCGTCGTCGCATGATCGGCAAGCTGCAGAAGAAGCTCCCTATCGTCACCGACGATCCCATCGAACTGTCGAGCCGAGTGATCGACGCGGGTGAGCACGACGAGCGGGTCAACCGCACGACCCAGAAGCTGTCAGTGCTCGACGACGATATTTCGATCGTGGAATCGTTCAGCCACATCATCACCTTCCGGACCGACGACGGACTGGTGTGTTTCGACGCCTCCGGACAGATCACCGGCGAGGACGCGGTGACTGCGCTGCGCAGCTGGAGCGATGCGCCGATCGACTCGCTCGTCTACACCCATGGCCATGTTGACCATGTCGGTGGCAGTGGAGCGATGGCTGCTGATGCCGACCGGCGGGGGCATCGCCGGATTCGTGTCGTTGGCCATGAGGCCGTTGCCGCCCGATTCGATCGCTACCACCTGACCAACGGCTACAACACCGACATCAACCTCCGTCAGTTCGGTGGGGTCGGTGGTGTCAGGAGCATGGCCATCGGTGATGTGCCTCAGTTCCTTCCCGATGATGTCTTGTGGCCTGATCTAGAGGTTGGTGCGGCGGCGACATTGGAGGTCGGCGGGCTCACCCTCGAGATGCATCACGCCAAAGGGGAGACCGACGACCATCTCTGGACGTGGGTGCCAGAACATCGGGCGTTGTGTGTCGGTGACTTCGTGACCTGGGTGTTCCCAAATTGCGGCAACCCGCAGAAGGTGCAGCGGTACCCGCTGGAGTGGGCTGCGGCGCTTCGCGAAATGATGACCTACGACGCCGAGTGGCTGTTCGGTGCACACGGGCTTCCGGTTCGGGGAGCTGACCGAGTTGCCACGGTGCTGGTTGACCTCGCCGGTGCACTCGAGCTCCTCACCAACGAGACGCTCGCCATGATGAATGCGGGTGAATCACTCGATGCCATCGTCCATCAGGTGACGGTGCCCGAAGACGTGCTGGTGAAGCCGTGGATGCAGCCCGTCTACGACGAACCCGAGTTCGTGGTTCGGAACCTGTGGCGACTGTACGGCGGATGGTGGGACAAGAACCCGGCCATGCTCAAGCCCGCTCCGGAAGCGACGTTTGCCGCAGAGATGGCTGCCCTTGCCGGGGGCGCGGACGCGCTCGTGGCTCGGGCGGTCGAACTCGCTGCGAACGGCGATCTGCGGCTCGCCTGTCAGGTTGTGGAACTCGCCGTGCAGGCCGATCCGGAGTCGGTTGGCGCGCACGGGGCACGGGCGGAAATCTACGAGCAGCGTCGCGCGGCTGAGTTCAGCTTGATGAGCAAGGGAATCTTTGCGGCCGCAGCTCGAGAGAGTCGGGCGGTGCTCGAAGCCTGACCCGACAGAAAGCCGTTACGCAGTTCAAGGTCGGCCGATAGCCTGATTGCCCGTGGCGCTCTATGTGCAGAAGTTCGGCGGTACGTCCGTTGGCTCACCTGATCGGATCCGCGAAGTCGCCGACCATGTCGCGCGGTGTCGCAAACGCGGCGACCAGATCGTGTTGGTCGTATCCGCGATGGGCAAGGAGACTGACGAGTTGCTTCGGCTTGCCGATGACGTGTCGCAGACCAAGCCCGGCCGCGAGATGGACATGTTGATCACCGGTGGCGAACGCAAGGCGTGCGCACTCGTGGCGATGGCCCTCACCGACCTTGGCCTGGAGAGCGAGTCCTTCACGGGGAGCCAGGCCGGCTTTCTGACCGACACAACGCACCGCAACGCCAAAATTCTCGAGGTGAACGCCTACCGCATCAAGGCGGCGGTTGAGGCCGGCAAGGTGCCGGTCGTCGGCGGAAGCCAGGGTGTGTCGACCGACAATGATGTGACGTTCTTTGGTCGAGGCGGATCGGACACGACCGCCGTGGCACTCGCCCACGCACTCGAAGCTGACGCCTGCGAGCTCTATACCGATGTTCCCGGGGTGTTCACCACCGACCCACGGTTGGTGCCCGAAGCCCGCAAGATGGAGCAGATCTCATTCGACGAACTGCTCGAGATGACCGCAACAGGCTGTCCCAAGCCGGCGATGCGGTCGGTCGAACTCGCCCGAAGTTACGGCGTGAAACTGCACGTCCGTAGCGCCTTCAGCTGGGTACCCGGAACCTGGGTATCCGAGGAGACCTCCATGGAAAACGCCATCATCTCCGCCGTCACGCACGACACCTCCGAGGCCAAGATGACGGTCTCAAACGTGCCGGACACACCCGGTGTCGCCGCCCGGTTGTTCCGAGCGCTGGCCGATGCCGATGCGAATGTCGACATGATCGTGCAGAACGTGTCGCTCGACGGGGCGACCGACATCTCGTTCACCTTGCCCCACGACCAGATCGAACAGGCGGTTGCCACGGTTGACGAGCAGCTGCCGGAGTTGGGCGGCCAGGACTACACCACCGATGGTGATATCGCCCGGGTGAGCCTGGTCGGCGCAGGGATGCAGACGAACCCGGGCGTCGCCGCAACGATGTTCGAGACGTTGTCGCACGCCGGCATCAATATCGAGATGATTTCCACGTCCGCGATCCGTATCTCGTGTGTCGTGCGGGAAGATCAGGCCGAGCGCGCCGTTGCCGTGCTGCACGAAGCATTCGAGCTCGACAAGGCCCCTGCGGACCGGTCGGCGCTGTAGCAAGCCCCACTCGAGGGGTTGGCGGCCGTTGGCTCACCCGTCGAGGGTGGTCACACAGTTGCCGAAGGTCTCGGACGTCCGTCCACCGCACGTCGATCCGTAGCTCTCGTAGGCCGAGCCGATCGGTGAGGTGAGCCACAGTTCGTCACAGGCCTCAAGGTCGCCGATTTCGCAGCGGTCCTGAAGGGCATCGAGGCGGGGGTCGTCGCCGTAGCTCATCGGGCCGGTCGGCTCGGTGTCGCCCATGGCGGATACACAGGTGACAACACCGCTTGGGAAGCGATCGCCACACGTGTTGCCGTAGGCCTCGTAGGCGCTCCCGATCGGTGAACTCCAGTAGAGCTCGTCACATGCTTCCGCATCGCCAGCGGTGCAGGCGTCGTGGAGGGCGTCGAGTTCAGGGTTGTCGCCATAGTCGTCCCCATCGGCCGAGTTGGAGAACAAGCCGTCGGCGTCATCGAAGATCCCTGACGCGGCGAGTTCGTCTCCACAGCGGAAGATGGCAGTCATGAATTCCTCGCTCGGCTCTGCGTCCTCTTCGAGGCCGAGGGCGGCGAGATCGAGGATCGAGATGCCTGCGGCGTCCAACTCATCGAGCATGCAGATGCCGACCTCTTCGGTTCCGCCGCTTTCGGTGACGCCGTCGACGAAGGCCTGCTCGAGCACGCTCAGGTCGTCATAGCTTCGATCCTCATCGCTTGAGGGTCCGGTCTCGTCGCTGTCGCCACTGCAGATCGCGGCAACATCGAGGACCGTCTGGAGTTCCTGGCTGGAGAGATCGTCAGTATCGGCGGTCAACAGGGTGTTCATGTCCAGACCGCGATCGGAGTACTCACGATCGAAGCATTCGGCTTCGGTTTCGCTCAGTCCCAAGGCAACGAGCACATCTTCGTTGTTGTCGCTTGAACCACACGCAGTGGCGAGCAGGGTGAGGGCGAATAGCCCGATCGTGCATCGTCTCATGGGGGAGGCTCCTTCTGTTGCCGCCATGCCGAAGGTAGGTGCATCGTAGGCCCGCGTTCCCCACTCTGCGCTCGGCACGAACGGGCTCGATTCCCTCGGCTGCGCGAAACTCCACTGATGGATCTCAGCGACCTCCTTTCCCCGGCGACGACCGCAGTGGTCACCATGGAGCTCCAGCGGGGGGTTGTCGGCGACCTGGCCGCCCTGCCCGATCTCCGCGAGGCGGCCGCCGCCGTCGGGGTTCCGGCCAATGCCGGTCGGGTGTGTGCTGCGGGTCGGGCCGTTGGTGCGACGGTCGTGCACTGCACCGCCGAGTTCCGTCCTGACCGGAAGGGATCGGCGACCAATGCTCGGATCCTTGCGGCATCGGCTCGTCTCAACGGGGATCGTCTCGACCGGGGGCAGCCCGGCACTGAACTGATTCCTGAACTCGCAGCCGAGCCCGGTGATCTGGTGGTACCCCGCACCCACGGCCTCACGCCGTTCGTCGCGACCGAACTCGATCAGCTTCTGCGCAACTGTGGCGTCCAGACCATCGTTGCGGTGGGGAATTCGGTCAACATCGGAGTGCTCGGCCTGGTCGTGTGCGCCGTGGACCTTGGCTATCAGGTTGTCGTCCCCCGAGATGCCGTTGTGGGCGTGCCGGTCGAGTACGGCGAGTCGGTGATCGACAACACGCTCGCCCTGCTGGCGAGCCTCACGACGAGTGAGGCCATCGTCGATCTCTGGAGCTGACGCCGTCAGCTGGTGTGGCGGTCACCCCGTCTTCGTTGGGTGGGGCGTCGGGGGTCGAGTCAGCTCGCCGTGACGGTTTCGGTGTCGACACCGGCCCGCATGACCTTGCCCGCAATGGCGCCGGTGGCTTCGCCGTCAGCCACGGAGACGACACCGTTCACGAGCACTCGACTGATGCCGGTTGCCTCGCTCCACAGTCGCTTCGAATCGCCGGGAAGGTCGAAGACGAGTTCGACATCAGTAGCGCCGACCGTGTCAGGATCGAAGATGACGATGTCCGCATGCCATCCCTCGGCCAGCCGCCCTCGTTCGGTGAAGCCGAACAGCCGGGCGGGCACGTCGGTGAGGTGGCGCACGGCGTTTTCCATCGTGGTGAGGCGGCGCCCTCGTAGGCAGTCGGCCAGCCACGCAGTGGTGTAGGGGGCACCGGCCATCCGGTCGAGGTGGGCACCGGCGTCGGACCCCCCGATCATCACGTTGGGGTGTTCCCAGGCTTGAGCACGAAGACGCCACGACTCGGCGTCATCGTCGGTCGGAAGCGGCCACCAGACGGTGCGGAGGTCGTCGTTGAGGGAGATCTCAACCATGGTGTGGAAGGCGCGCTGCCCGCGTTCGCGAGCGATCTCGCCGAGCGTGCGGCCCTTCAGCCCCTCGTTGGCCTCGGAGTACGTGTCGCCGACCATGTAGTTGTCCCAGCCGGTAAGCCGGGAGAACACGCCCGCTTCGGGCAAGGCCGCCTGGTTTTCGAGCCAGGTCACAACCTCAGGGTCACGCAATTTCTCCATGCGGGCCTCAGCCCCCATGTTGAAGTACTCCATCCAGCCGGGGAGCTGAAAGAGGGCGCAGAAGGTACCGAGGCTCATGTTCATGCCGACGAGAATCGGCATGGTGAGCGCCACGACCTTGGCTCCCGCCTCGGTGGCTTTCTCGCAGGCTTCGAGCTGGTTCCGGTAGGCCTCCGGTCGGGCCGAGTCAATGGTGAGGACGTTCCAGTTGATGGGCCGATTCGCGGCGAGCGACATCTTGGTCATCAGCTCGACCTCGTCGTCGTTGAACCCGTTCAGGCAACCGTCAGCAACCCATTCGAGCGTGGTTCCCTCGTGCTGCGACGTTTCCTCGCACAGGGTGAGGACCTCTTCCCACGCAGCCCATCGGCTCGGTACCGGTTGCCCATCGGCGTCGGAGTGGGTGAACGACCGTCCGGTTGAAAAACCGAACCCGCCCGCTTCGATCGATTCTTTGAGGAGGGCGCGCATCGCCGCCAGTTGCTCGGCGGTGGCTTCCTGCCCGACGGCATCTTCCTTCATCACCATGCGGCGGATGGCCGAATGGCCGACCATGAACGCAATGTTGATGGCGGTTCCGCTTTCCTCGACCCGGTCGAGATAGTCACCGAAGCTTGACCAGTTCCAGGGAACGCCCTGTTCAAGCGCTTCGAGCGCCATGCCCTCGACCTTGGTCATCATGTGCTTGAGGTACTCGCCGTCGGTCTCGTCGCCGAGTGGCGCAAGAGAGAAACCACAGTTGCCGGCGACCATCGAGGTGACGCCGAACAGGTTGGACGGGGTCGAGTGCGGGTCCCAGAAGATCTGGGCGTCGTAGTGCGTGTGAGGGTCGACGAAGCCGGGGCACACAACCTGACCGGTGGCGTCGATCGTCTCAGCTGCGTCGCTCTCGATACCACCGTCGGCTGAGCGCCGGATCGAGACGATCCGCCCGTCCTTGATGCCGATATCGGCAATGAACCCTTCGGCACCGGTGCCATCGACCACCGTGCCGCCCTGAATGACCACGTCGAGCATCGCTCCATGGTAGTGACCGACCTGACGGTCCGTCAGGTTGATGGGTTAGCCAGCCTGTTGTTCGCCCGGAAGTTCGATGACGTCCGCCGTCGTCGGGATGTAGCCGAGCATCCCCAGGGCCGCTTCGGTGAGGTCACCGCGGTTCAGGAACGGGCCGAGCTGTCACAGCGGGTCGTCATTACGTACAGTCACGGCATCCCCCGCCGAAGGAGGCACCCATGTTGTTCGGTCGCGACAAGCAGACCATGCCTGAACCCGACCAGGCGCTACCCGGCCGCCCCGACGCGGTCGCGGTGCAACCCGAGCATCTCGTTCTCGGCACCCCACTCGATGGTCCTGTTCCCGACGGGCACGAGGTCGCCATGCTCGGCCTCGGATGTTTCTGGGGGGCCGAACGCTTCTACTGGCAGACCGAGGGCGTCTACACCACAGCGGTTGGGTACGCCGGCGGGTACACCCCTAACCCGCTCTATGAAGAGGTTTGCACCGGCAAGACCGGCCACAACGAAGTCGTGCGGGTGGTCTATGACCCGGCTGTTGTCTCCTACGACGCCCTACTGAAGACGTTCTGGGAAGTCCACGATCCGACCCAGTTCATGCGCCAGGGCAACGACATCGGGACCCAATACCGCAGCGAGATCTATGTGTACTCCGAGGAGCAGCGGGCGGCGGCCGAAGCCAGCCGTGCGACCTATCAGGGGAAGTTGAGCGGCGCTGGCTTCGGTGAGATCGCAACGACGATCGTTGACGCGCCGACGTTCTATTTCGCCGAGGAGTACCACCAGCAGTATCTCCACCGGAACCCGATGGGGTACTGCAACCACGGCTTCTGCCAGATCAGCTACGACTGAACCCGAACGGCATCCGGGTCGTCCGGCCTACAACTCGACGTGGCCAGCGATACAGGTCACGGCATCGCCGCCGATCCAGATTTCCCCGTCGGCTTCCTCGACGAACACGCGCCCATCTCGGCCGATCGCCGTGCCCTGCACCGCCATGTACGGCGAGTGGAGCGCTCCTTTGGCGAGAAGCCATTGCGCCAGTGCCGCGTTGAGGCTGCCGGTGACGGGATCCTCGGCACCGGGTCCGTCACCCATCTTGAAGAGCGCTCGAACCTCGATGGCAGCCTCCTGGTCATCGGCGTGCATCCCGACGACCCCGATCTGGTAAGTCGGGCGCGCGGTCAGGTTCGGTTCGAGCGCCAGCACGGCATCGGCGTCAGCGAGCTGCACCGCAATCCACCCCGGGCCGTTGTCAGCCCACGCCGCATCAACGATCATCCCTCGGTCAATGCCGAGGACGGCGCAGATGTCGTCGAGGTCGGCGTCGTCGACCGGCCCCGTGCGGTCGAGTGGGGGAGCAGCGAAGGCAAGCCGGTCGGCGTTACGCAGGGTGATCAGGCCAGCCGCACATTCCTGCACAATGACCCCATCCCGCTTCGGGGTGCCGCCGGCCTCGAGCCAGGCGTGGCAGGTGCCGATCGTTGGATGACCAGCGAACGGAAGCTCGACATCGGTGGTGAAGATCCGGACCCGGTAGTCCGCGGCTGCGTGGGTAGGCGGGAGCACGAAGGTTGTCTCGCTGAGGTTCGTCCAGTTCGCGAACTGCTGCATCTCCGCCGTTGAAAGACCGTCGCTGTCGAGCACGACGGCGAGTGGGTTCCCTCGGTAGGGCGTGTTGGTGAAGACATCGACCTGCGTAAACGGGCGCATGCCCGGACCCTAGACGCTGGTTGGTACGTCTCGAAGCGCACGAAACCCCGGGCCGAAGCCCGGGGTTTCTGCGAGTGCGGGGGGAAACCGCAGCGCCCGAACCGGGCGTGCGGTGAAGACTCAGATGCTCTGGCTGGGGAAGCCAGGGCCCTCGTGATCCTTGCCGGCCATGGAGGCGTTGAGGCGGGCTTTGCTCATGAGTTCGGCCACCACGGGACCCATGTCACCCGGGTCGTCGGTCTGGGTAGCGACCGGACCGAGGTGCCACCCCTCGGCGATACCGAGCTGGTCGCCGCGAATGTCGAAGCAGCGGCCGGTGACGTTCTGGGCTTCGGGCGAGGCGAGCCAGGTCGTGATCACGGCGATCCAACGAGGGCTGATCTGCTCCTGCAAGCCCTCGGGAGCGGCATCGCCGCCCATAAGGTCCGCCGTCATGCGAGACCACGCCGTCGGGGCGAGGCAGTTGACGGTGACGCCGTACTTCACCAGTTCCTGCGCGGCGATGATCGAGAACGCTGCGATACCGGCTTTGGCGGCGCCGTAGTTGGTTTGGCCAACATTGCCGTAGATGCCCGACGGCGATGCGGTGTTGATGATGCGGCCGTAGACGTCGTTGCCGGCCTTGGCCTGCTCACGCCAGTACTTGGCGGCATGGTTGCTGGGACCGAAGGTGCCCTTGAGGTGCACGGCAATGACGGCGTCCCAGTCGTCCTCGCTCATCGAGAAGAGCATGCGGTCACGGAGGATGCCAGCGTTGTTGACGACGATGTTGATGTCGCCGAACGTGTCGATCGCCTGCTGGATCATGGCGCCGGCCTCGTCGAACTTGGCGACGTTGCCACCGTTGACGACGGCCTCGCCGCCCATCGCTTCGATCTCTGCCACGACCTCCTGCGCCGGGGTGGCGTCGGCACCACCGCCAGCGGCGTCACCGCCGAGGTCGTTGACGACGACCTTGGCGCCCTCGGACGCCATCATCAATGCGTGCTCGCGCCCGATGCCGCGACCGGCGCCGGTGACGAGTGCGACCTTGCCATCGAGAATGCCCATGACCCCTCCTCGGGGATGATGTCAGTGCCCCTGGAAGGGCGATGTGAACGATCGTTAGCGTGCCAGGAAACCTGGCGGGCGGCTACTTCGACCCGGTTGGGGACGGCTGAAGCGCCATGATGGCGTTGTGTCTACTGACAGCCTGCTCAATGTCGCTGCCCTGCTGCAGCCCGAACTGACGGAGATCAACCGGCTTCCCAGCCGTCCCCCGCTTGAGCCCTATCCCGACACGGCGGCCGCTCGGACGGGCGTTGGCACCCCATGGCGCCGCTCGCTCGATGGTGCCTGGCAGTTCCAGCTGATCGAAGCTCCCGCTGCTGCGCCTGATGGCTGGGCTGAGCCTGCGACCGATGACGCCGGCTGGCGCACGATCGAGGTTCCCGGCTGTTGGACGCGCCAGAACACCGGCGATCTCCCGCACTACACGAACATCGTCATGCCGTGGGCCGATGTCGATGCTCCGTTTACCCCAGCCGAGAACCCCACCGGTCTCCACCGCACGACCTTCTCCGTCCCGAGAGCCTGGCGGGGCCGAGACGTGGTGCTGCATCTGGGTGGGGCCGAGAGTGTTGCGGTCGTCTGGTGCAACGGCCACTTCGTCGGGATGGGCAAGGATTCGCGGCTGCCGTCGGAGTTCGACCTGACGCCGTCTCTCGTCAGAGGAACGAACCTCCTCGCCATCATGGTGATTCGCTACTCCGACGCCAGCTGGATCGAGGACCAGGATCACTGGTGGCATGCGGGCCTTCACCGGTCTGTGCATCTCGAAGCACGTGGCCGAGTTCGGCTCGACGACCTCCATGTCGATGCCGATTTCGATGCTGACACCGGTGTTGGTCATCTTCAGGTGACCGGCCGGGTGCACGGCGGTCGCGGTGGAGAGTCGATGCGGACCCGGCTCGAGACCGTTCGTGGGAGGCGGGTCGGCCGTGTGCTCACAGTTGCGGTCGCCGATCGGGGCCGCGGCTCTCAGTTCGAAGAAGTCCTGACTGCGGTGTCGTACCCGGGACCGGTCGCCTCGGTCCGAGCGGCGTACCCCGGTGTCGACCCATGGACTGCGGAGACCCCAAACCGGTATCGGGTCGTCACGGAACTCCTCGATGCCAATGGCGAGCTGCTCGAATCACACACGACAACGACGGGGTTCCGCCGGGTGGAGATCGCTGACCGCCGCCTCTTGATCAATGGCACGGCAGTGAAGATCATCGGTGTCAACCGCCACGACCATCACCCGGAAACGGGAAAGACCGTCACCGTCGAGGAGATGCGTGCAGAACTCGTGCTGATGAAGCAGCACAACATCAACTCGATTCGCACCGCCCACTACCCCAACGATCATCGGATCCTCGACCTGTGCGACGAGCTCGGTCTGTATGTGATCGATGAGGCGAACATGGAGTGCCACGGGCGGGAGGTCTCGCTCGCTCACGACCCTCGCTACGAACAGGCGATCCTGGAACGGACGCGTCGCCTGGTCCGTCGGGACCGAAACTTTGCCTGCGTGATCGGATGGTCGCTCGGTAACGAATCTGGGCATGCGCCGGTGCACGACGCCGCGGCGGCGTGGGTCAAACGGATCGATCCGACCCGCTTTGTGCACCATGAAGGGGCGGAGCGGTGGCGGCTCAGCTACGGGGGCGTGAAGAGCGAACGCCTCCTTCGGGCGCCGACTCGATCGGAACGACTGAGCAATGACGTGCTGACGACGATGTACCCCTCGATCGCCCATGTCGAACAGTGGGCGCAGTGGGCTGAGCGGACTGGCCTCGACGACCGGCCTGCGTTGATCTGTGAGTTCTCCCACGCCATGGGCAACTCGAACGGTTCGCTCGACGACTATCTCGATCTCTTCTGGCGGGAGCCAGCAATCTGCGGCGGCTATATCTGGGACTGGCGCGACCAGGGGCTTGCGGAACGCGATGCGGACGGTCGCTTCTTCTGGGCGTACGGCGGCCACTTTGGCGATCAACCCAACGATGCGAACTTCTGCATCAACGGTCTCGTCGGCCCGGATCTCACCCCTCACCCGGTGATGCGGCAACTGGCGTGGAGTGCTCGGCCAGTCACGGTCGAGCATCTCGGTGGTCGAAAGGTGCGGGTGCGGAACCGTCACGCCTTCGTCGACCTGAGCTATCTCCGGTTGCGCTGGTCGCTCGCGGTCGATGGGAAACGAATTGCCCGCGGCGTCGTTGACGTCGATGTCGCAGCGGGGAAGGAACGGACGGTCTCGGTGCCGTTCCCTGCGAAACGGCCGGCTGGCGAGGCGCACCTGCTCCTGGAGTGGGTCACTCGGTCGGCGAGTGCATGGGCTCCGAAAGGCCATGTCGTGGCGTGGGATCAGATCGGTCTTGGTGGCGAACTGATGAACCCGCCTCGGCCCCGCCGTCCCAAGGCCATCGAGATCGAGCTGACCGACTCGGGGATTGACGCCGTGTCGGTCGGGGGCGACCTCGTCATCGACGGTGACATCACCGCCTCGCTGTGGCGGGCGCCCACCGACAATGACGGTGTGAGCCAGGGGTGGATGGCCGAGGTTACGGGTGTGCGGCTCGGCTGGCTCCGGTGGGGCCTCGATCGGCTCTCGGTCGAAACGGATTCGGTCACGCGTCGCCGACGCGACACGGTCGAGTTGATCACCCTGAAGCGTCGACTCGTCGGGCCTGACGCAGAAGCGACCCACGAGACACGGATCCGGATTGCCGACGGCGTCGCCACCTTCGCAGAACGCCTCGATGTGCCAGCGGCCTGGCACGATCTGCCGCGGGTCGGTGTGCGCTTTGAGGTGCCCGGCGAACTCGAGCACATGACCTGGTTCGGGCTTGGACCCGACGAGACCTACCCCGACCGGTGCTCGGCCGCAACGGTCGGCCGTTGGTCAACATCGGTAGCCGATCAGTTCCACCCGTATGTCGTCCCGCAGGAGCACGCCGCCCATGTTGAAACCCGGTGGATGTCGTTGGTTGGCTCGGCGGGGTCGGGGATCTTGCTGGCTGGCGATCAGCCGCTGATCATGACCGCTCGCGCCCACCATGACCGGTCACTTGCAGCCGCCGCGACCCTTGCCGGGCTGGAGCCGTCAGCGACCACCGAGGTCCATGTCGACTCGGCGTTGCGTGGCCTTGGAACCGCGGCGTGCGGACCTGACGTGCTCGACCGCTTCATCGTGCGCCCCGGGCGTCACCGGTTCACCTGGTCAGTGAGCGGGGCGCGCTGACAGGGCGGTAGCCCGACCGGCTCAGTTGCCGTTCTCCACCGACTCGTCGAGTTCTTCGATCAGCCCGCGGATGACGTCTCGACGGTGCTCGAGCGCTTGCGTCGCGCCATCCTCGGAGATGATCTGCTCGATCTTGGCCAAGCTGGCGAGCAGGATCTCGCGCGACGCAGCCTTCTCGGCTTTGTCGAACAACATCAGTTCAGGAATGGCCTGCGGGGTGCTTTCCGCGCGCGACGAGCGCCGACGTTGCCCCTTGGGGATGAACGTCTGGTCATTGACCTGACGCTGGTTCATGAATGTCGGTGACACGATCTCGATATCGGCAGCGTGGCAGCCGTCGAGCACGGCCGCGTTGAGATTCGACCGAACGGTGATGAGGCGCATCACATCGGTAAGCAGGCCGGCACAGCGATAGACCACGGCGAAATCACCAAGTTCGACGATCTGCACGAACGCCTGCTCCAGCCCGACCTCCTCAGCGGCGGCCATGAGAACGATCTCAACTTCGTGACGCGGGACGTCGTAGCCGAGGCCCACCGTGGTCGAGACGACCGTCCCGGAGGTCCGGAGGGTGGTGACCGGGTGGCTGGCAAGGAAGGAGTTGGGCAGGGTCGTGAGATCACGGTCTTCCGTCTGGACCTCGGTGTGGAACAGGCCTTGGGAGGAAACGCGGCCGAAGTGCCCCTCGACCTTGATGAAATCTCCAGGCCGGAAGTTCCGCACCGACCGCAGCATCATGCCGGCGATCAGATTGCCGAGGATCGTGGTCGCCGAGAGGGCGATCGCGGCCGACAGGACGATGCCGAGCAGGGCGAGAATCTGGCCACTGCGTGCCTCAGAGATCGGCATCGCCACGATCGCCGCCACTAGGCCGGCAAACACGACAGCGATCGTGATGACCTGGAACCGCACCTCAAGGTTCACCACCGGGTTGCGGCGGGCGTTGCGTCGGACGATGGCGCGGGCCGCCAGCCACGCAGCCAAGGAAATGAGCAGAACCGCAGCGAGTGGCACGTATTCCACGATGTCGATGTTCACTGCGCTTCTTTCCTTTCCCTCGTCACTGCTCTGGTCACTGCTCTGGCTCGACCCAGCCGTTGGGTTCGCACCCGTTCAGCCCCTTCGTCTGTTGCATCATGACTGGTGCTGGCTGCCCCACCCCGGGACAGCGGTCGTGCCCTGCTCCGAGAAGATAGTGCCCAACCTCGTGGTTGATCAGGTAGCGCTGGTACGTCTCGAGATCACCGGGCCACGAGTCGGTTGCGCCAAACCATCGATCACTGTTGATGGCAACCCAGCCATTCCGGGCACAGGAGAAACGCCCGTTGGTTCGAAGCGGGGAACAAAGCTGATCGACTCTGGACGGGGTTGCGACGGTGATGGTGAACAGCCCACCGCTGTCAACCAGCCGAAATCCGGCGCCTCGAGCCGTCCAGGAGCGTTCGTCGCTGAGTGTGTCGATGACGAAGGCGACGAGCTCCTCACTGGGGAGTTCGTCGGAGAGGTCAGGGTCGACCTCAACGGAGAACTCGATCAGGGGCACACCGTCGATGTCGAGTGTGTTCGGCAGCGTGGTGGTTGTCGTCGTTGTTGTTGTGACGGGTGTCGTTGTTGTTGTGACGGGTGTCGTTGTTGTCGTGACCGCTGTCGTTGTTGTCGTGACGGCTGTCGTTGTGGTGGTGCTACTCGTGGTCGGTGCCACCGTCGTCGACGAAGGGTTCGCCGTTTCGGTGGGCGAACACGCCGTCAGGGTGAGGGAGGCGAGGCACAGCCCCACCGCAGCGCGAATCACGACCCGTCGATGATCGCTGCCGCGATCAGCCGTTGACCTTGATCACCAGCGCATCGCCCTGGCCGCCACCGCCGCAGAGGGCGGCGACACCGATACCCCCGCCTCGCCGCTTGAGCTCGTAGGCCAGGTGAATGGCGATACGGGCCCCCGACATGCCGATCGGATGGCCGAGCGCGATTGCGCCGCCATTGACGTTGACGATGTCATCAGGGATCGACAGATCGGCCATCGACGCAACCGCAACCGCAGCGAAGGCTTCGTTGAACTCGAACAGATCAACATCGTTCACCGAGAGGCCAGCCCGCTCGAGCGCCACCATCGTGGCCCGGCTCGGTTGGGTGAGCAGCGAGGTGTCGGGACCGGCAACTTCGCCATAGGCAATGATCTCGGCGAGCGGTTCGACCCCGAGCGCATCGGCCCTGGTTTTGGTCGTGATCACCGCGGCGGCGCCGCCGTCAGAGATCTGGCTGGCGTTCCCGGCGGTGACATTGCCGGCGCCCCCGAACGCGCCCTTCAAGCCGGCGAGCGACTCGGCGGTAGTGCCGACCCGGATGCCTTCATCGTCACGAATGACGATGTCGTCGCCGCGCCGCTGCGGAATGGTGACCGGCACGATCTCTTCGGCGAGAAGGCCATCTTTCTGCGCACGAGCGGCGCGCTCGTGCGACATCGCCGAGTAGGCATCCATCGGTTCGCGGGCCATGCCGTCGGCGGCTGCGTACCGCTCGGTGCCGGCCCCCATGAGTTCGTGTTCGATCGAGCAGTAGAGGCCATCGAGGGTGAGCGAGTCATGCATCGTGGCGTCGCCGTAGCGGTAGCCGCCCCGGCCCTGCTGGAGGATGTACGGCGCCTGGGTCATGGATTCCATCCCGCCGGCCACACACAACTCGGCTTCGCCGACGGCGATCTGGCGGTGGGAGAGAGCGATCGCATTCAGGCCCGAAGGACAGGCCTTGTTGATCGCCGTCGACGGGACCGTCAAGGGGATACCGCCTTTGAGCGCGGCCTGGCGGGCGGGAACCTGGCCCGCTCCGCCCTGCACGACCTGGCCCATGTACGCAAAATCGACGTCGTCGCCAGCCACTCCGGCCCGGGCGAGCGCCTCGGTGATCGCAAAGCCACCGAGGTCAGTGCCGCTGCAGGAGGCAAGCCCACCCGACATCTTGCCGATCGGAGTGCGGGCGCCGGTGAGGATCACGGTTTCGGTCATGGCCCAAACGTATCGCCCTCAGGTCGGTTGGACCTAGGAGCGCCTGGCGGGGCGCCCGCCCTACGCAGCGACCGGTTGGAGCACGGGCTGAATGTCGTTGGCGAACTGCTCTGCCTTGTGATCCGAGGGCAGGTCGAACTGCACGACGGAGCCATCGTGAAAAAGGAACTTCAGCTTGGCGAGCGCGATCCGGGCGGGAACGATGCTGACCGACTGGAGAGCACCGAGATGATCGCTCCCCTGGACGACGGGGTCACCGGCGAAGCGACCTTTGTTGCACCACAGCACCCGTCGGTCGGTCACCACCACGAGATTGGTCCGGTCGGGGATCTGGCCCGAACCGGTTACGGCACCGAGTGATTCGCCCCGGAAGGCGCGTGGACCGAGCAGCGCAAGTGTTGTCTCGTAGGTACGACCCTCGATCTTGGCGTTGGTCACGACCGGCCGCCACGCTCGAACCGTCTCTCCCGGTTCGAGGTGGGCGGCGAGTGCGGCGGTGAGCTGATCCGTGGATCCCATGACGATTCCTCTTCGCGTGGTGTCGTGTCGTTGCGGGATCGTTCGACTCCACCTCGGTCTTCATCACGATGGGCCCAACGGTTCATCGCAAAGAACCCTTGGGACTCATCGGGCCGGATCGAGACGGGCCGCTTGCGCTGCTGGTCGGACCGGTTCAGTTCGCAACTGGCGGCAGCATGGCGGCGAGCAGGCGGTCCCAGTCATCGATGCCGCATCCGTTGTTCCGGCCGATGGTCGTGTCGATGGGTTGATCATCGAGTGTGCCGCTGACCGACGCCGTCTCCGGCCCGC
>Ga0181594_10001904_pt1 | contig 19358 bp, 23 predicted proteins | sample 071ome_18_FD_145603 | JGI IMG/M metagenome (GOLD analysis project Ga0181594, IMG submission 145603) | Coastal salt marsh microbial communities from the Groves Creek Marsh, Skidaway Island, Georgia - 071413BT metaG (spades assembly) | ecosystem: Environmental > Aquatic > Marine > Intertidal zone... | reverse complement strand
ATTGCAATCGCTCGAGGGTCGTGTCGCAAACGGTGTCCAGCACCAGCCAGAACGTTGAGTTCTGCGTTTCCGTGTGATTGGGCGAGCTGACGGGCGTCACTCACCGGCACGCTGGAGTCGTCGTCACCGTGCAATACCAGCAGTGGACGTGGAGCAAACCGTCGCGCTGCCGCTTCAGGGCGGAACCGACGAAAGGCCCTGCTCCATTCGTCTTGCGAAGATGGGAACCCCGGCGTGCGGATTGCGCCAATCTGACGAGCATGCTCGAGGAAACGCCGAGGATGATCGGCCCAGTCATCGAAGTCAGCCCGTGGAGACAACAACGCCGCTGCATGAACACGGGGGTCATCTGCTGCCTCACAGATAACAAGTGATCCCCCGGTGTTCGTTCCAATCAGCACGACACGCCGCACTCCAGTGGTGTGCACCAAGTGATCTACCGCATTACGAAGATCATCCATCCAACCTTGCAGAGAAAAATCACCAGTTGAGGTTCCACACCCACGGAAGGTGAACGTCATCGCTGCGTAACCGACTTCGTTGGCAAGCCGATCGATCAACTCGGGAAATGTTCCAGCCGACCGCCGAGCGTCTAGTGGACCAATGGGAAAGCCGTGGCACAGAATGAGGCCGGGCATTTCGCCATCAGTGGCCGGTGGAAGCGTGATATGGCAGGCAAGTCGCTCTTTGCCGCTTTCAAAACTGCCCTCCATCACGCTGCGAGTCAGGCCCGAGGCTTGCGATGCCGACGACGCGCCCCAGGGGTCGCCAACGTGTAACCGCGATTGCGAGCCTCGGCGAGGGTGTCGGGGCCAAAACACAACCCGGTTTCGGCTTCGATGATTTTGTCGATCACGGCTTCATCGTTCCATTCATCGAGGTCATACACGAGTTGCGTGCGCTTGTCACCAAGAAACCGAGTGTGTTCGAAGCGAATCGGACGTTCCATAGATCACACGCTAGCGAAACATCGCCGAAGAGAAGTGATTTGTCAGATCACATCGTCGGGTGGAGCGATTGGCCCTACGGCACCGATGGCGTCGAGATATTTCAAGTGAGCATCGACAACTTCAACGACATCAACATCATCTAAGAGATCAATCTCTGATTCGCCCGCAATTCCCAACAGGTGAGCAATCAGCGCCTCATCGGAAACAATGAGCGGGGCGGCAATGTTCTGTCGCTGGTCAACTACTCGGTCGGGGGCGAGTCCTTGAGCGTGCAGCCAGTTGATGTGTCCAACGAGAAGTGTCTCAACTTCTGCTGGTGTGAGCCGTGCCTGGCTTCGTGCCGGAATTCGGTCGGCAACAAAGTCAACTGCTTCGTCGAGCGTGTACACAGCGCGTGGAGCAATCGCATCAAGTCGGTGCGCTTCTCTCCCGATCGCGCCAGCGGCGATCGCAAAAACTGCGATCGCCGCTAGGACAACGAAGATTCCGAGAGTGAGGTTCACACCCTCAGACTATTACTGCCAATGTTGAACTGGCAGATGGAGCGTGATCAGATTCCGATTCGCTGTGCGAGGAGCTCGCGGTGATACGTCGGGTCACCAAACAGCAATTCAGATGACTTTGCACGCTTGAAGTAGAGGTGCGCTGGATGCTCCCAGGTGAAGCCGATACCACCGTGGATCTGGATGTTCTCAGCCGTTGCGTGGAAGTAGGCCTCCGAGCAGTACGCCTTGGCGAGCGACGCAACTGATGGCAACTCGTCATTCATTTCACTCGCACACCAGAGGCCGTAGTAGGCAGCTGACTTGGCCGACTCAACCTCAAGCAACATGTCTGCACACTTGTGCTTGATTGCCTGGAATGATCCGATTGGACGGCCGAACTGCACGCGGTCCTTTGCGTACTGGACAGCCATCTCGAGCACGAACTGAGCGCCACCAACCTGCTCTGCGGCAAGGCCGACAGCTGCGAGGTCGAGCACCGTTGAGAGGATGTCCCATCCCTTGCCCTCTGCTCCGAGGAGAGTTGCAGGGGTGTTCGAGAACTCAAGCTTCGCCTGACGACGAGTCTGATCCATTGTTGACAACGCGGTGCGGGTGAGGCCTGCGGCATCGCCTGCAACCGTGTACAAGCTGACGCCTGCAGAGCTGCGAGCAGCGACGATGATGAGATCTGCAAGGTGACCGTCGATCACGAATGACTTTGTTCCGTTCAACGTCACGTCTGAACCTGAACCCGATGCTTCCATCGTGATTCCTGACTCGTCCCACTTGCCGTTCGGCTCGGTGAACGCGACGGTTGCGATGGTTGACCCGGCAGCAATGCCCGGGAGATGCGCTGACTTGGCTGCATCATCACCTGACTGCATGAGGGTGTTAGCGGCGAGTACGACTGACGAGAAGAATGGTGCGCACAGGAGGGCACGACCCATCTCTTCGAGCACGATGCCGAGTTCGACGTAGCCGAAGCCTGAGCCGCCGTACTCCTCGGGAATGTGGAGACCCTGAAGGCCCATCTGCTCTGCCATCTGGCTCCAGACATCGGCGTCAAAGCCGTTGTCAGTTTCCATCTGCTCACGCACGGCCTCTTCGGAGCTTTTTGCTTCCATGAAGGCGCGGATGGTCGAGCGCAGTTCGTCTTGTTCTTCGGTAAATGCAAAGTTCATGTTGGGAAGTATGCCGACTGGACGAGTTCGATCACAAATCGTATTGTGTACACATATGTACACAATTGGTACTCGTGCAGCACGGGCCGAATTCGCTTCGATTCTTCGCAGGGCGGAGCATGGCGAATCAACCCTGATTACCGACCGGGGAGAGCCAGTGGCAATCCTTGGCCCACTCGGCACCACTGCCCCCACCATCGACCAACTCATCTCGTCTGGTGCGGTCATCCCACCACGACGCTCGGCAGACTGGCGACCGCCAGAACCAATTCGAGTATGGGCCGGGACCCGTCTCGACCAAGCCCTAAGGGATCTCCGCGGATGAGCGTTCTCTTCCTCGACACATCCGCGCTACTTGCGATTGCGACAGAAACGCCAGGAAGGGAGCCGATCCTTGACGCCTTCGGTTGTGCATCGGTCGTCGCTGCATCAGGACTTGCGCTCACCGAAGCTCTCCCTGCAATCGACCGCCTCACCGATGAGCGGTATGCGCGAGCCGACCTCGAAGATGCTGTGCGACTCACATGGGACTATCTGCACATAGTTCCGCTCGATGCTCGATGCACCGAACGAGCCGCCTCTCTCGCTCGCGAACGCCCCCTCCGGCTGAGTGATGCGATTCATTTCGCTGCAGCCGACAGGCTCCCGGCAGACCTCACCTATGCAACACTCGATCCGAATCAAATTCCGATTGCGCTTGACCTTGGATACGAGGTCCTTTCAACGTGACTCTGAGGTGCGAAAACCGGTCTCAGTCACCACGGCGCAAGCCTGAGCAGCAAGAATGAGGGCATGAGCACTCTTCATTGGTCAAACGCAGATGTTGAAGTTCACAAACTTGTTGTCGGCTCGTACGACAACAACGTCTTCATCGTCCGATGTTCAGCAACCGGCGAGGCGGTCCTCATCGATGCGGCCAACGAACACGAACGTCTTCTCGAACTGTCTCAAGCACTTGGCGTCCGCCGCATTCTCGAAACCCACGGTCACCATGACCACATTGGTGCAGTGACGCAGATGCGAGAGGCCGGCTATGAGGTCGCTGTCACGGCGGCTGACGCGCCGATGTTGAAAGAGGTCGGCTACGACGTCCTTATCGATGACAAGGAAGTGATCGAGTTCGGGGCGCTTCGACTTCACGCAATTCATAACCCTGGCCATACTCCAGGGTCAATCTCATTCCACCTCGACGGCACTCCCCTTCTCTTCACCGGTGACACGCTCTTCCCGGGCGGGCCGGGAGCAACCCAATATGAGGGTGGAGATTTCAACACCATCATCACATCGATTGACACCCTGCTCTTCCCGTTTCCCGATGACACGATCGTGCTCCCCGGCCACGGCAACGACACGACGATTGGCACAGAACGTCCACACCTTCAAGAATGGGTGGACCGCGGCTGGTGATGACGCGAGATCTACGAACCAGCCTTTCACTGTCATTCGCTCGGCAGACAGACAGGAAGTAGGGTTGACGTATGGTTGCTCACGGTCCGTCAATTGCGTTTGACAGCTCTGCCGCTGTTCGTTTGGGCGGAATGACGCCGCCGCCGGACACATTCGGACCAGGTCGAGCAACCGATCTTGTTCGTCCTGATGGCCGACCGCTTCCAGAGTTTCGCGCTGAACTCCGGAAGGTATCGAATGCTCGAAACGCCTTCACGATCTTCGCTCTCTATGCGCAAACGATTGCGATCCTTGTCGTTACGGTGCGCCTCGGGTGGTGGGCATGGCCAATTGCGTTCGTGCTCATGGGTCGAGCACATGCACAATTCGCCGCGTTAATGCATGAGGCGGCTCACCGACTTCTCTTCACTAACAAGGACTGGAACGATCGCATTGGTCGATGGGTGCTGGGTTACATCGGCCTCGTGTCGACCGATGCCTATCGCAGAGTGCACATGGCGCACCATCGCCGCGAGTTTGGGCCCGAGGAGCCTGATATTCCGCTCTATCAGGGATATCCAGTGACGAAGGAATCTCTGCGTCGCAAATTGCTGCGTGATGCAACCGGCAGAACTGGCCTTCGCCTGCTTCGTTACCAATTTGCTCCTGGTCGATGGGCAGATCCTCGCCAGCGCAAAGTGTTGTCGTCGATGGTCGCTGTTCATGCTGGGCTGTTTGCGATCTCAATTCTCGCAGGTCAGCCTTTGGTGTACCCACTGCTGTGGATGTTGCCGTTCCTCACCTTGTGGCGCGTTATCAACCGGCTTCGATCGATTGCCGAACATGGCGGTCTCGAAGCCTCGAGCGATCGTCGCGTGACCACTCACTGCATCAAACAAGACCCGATTACTCGCTTCATCATGGCCCCATACCAACTTGGCTATCACCTTGAGCATCACGTCGATGCTGGGCTTCCATTCCGGAGCCTTCCTAAGTATCACCGAGCGCTCAAGGAATCGGGCTACATCACCGACGACTACGAATACAGTTCGTATCCAGCGTTATGGAAAGCGCTCGCCGCGGGCTGAGACGGCTGGCACACCGAATTTCCCCTACGACGACAGTGCTAATTCCTGAGTCGGTTCTACAATGACGGGTATGTCCCAGTCCCCTGAGACCACGGTCCCACTCCTAGAAATTTCCGAGTTGCGCGCGCGTCCCCATAATGACGCAGGAGAAACAACTGATGAAATTCTTCGAGGTCTGAATCTCACCGTGCTGCCTGGCGAGGTTCATGCCATCATGGGCCCGAACGGCTCAGGCAAGTCAACCCTTGGCAACACCCTGCTGGGTTCTCCTGAGTACGAAGTCACCGGTGGCGATATCAAGTTGCTTGGTCGCTCAGTGCTCGAGGATTCACCAGATGAGCGAGCAAGGGCAGGAATGTTTCTTGCGTTCCAATACCCCCAAGAAATTCAAGGAGTATCCGTCATCCAGTTCTTGCGTCAAGCGCTCTCGGCACGAAAAGGTATTGACCTTTCTGTGCTTGAGTTGAGACTTTCAGCAATGGAGTGGATGCAACGCCTTGGCATGGATTCGTCATTCGTTGACCGTTACCTCAATGAGGGTTTCTCAGGCGGCGAGAAAAAGCGCAATGAGATCATGCAAATGGCTCTACTTGAACCAGAAATTGCGATTCTTGATGAGACCGATTCCGGACTTGACATTGACGCCTTGCGAATTGTCGCGTCAGGCATCCGAGAGGTGCGAACCGATCGTCCGTCGATGGGCATCGTGATGATTACCCACTACCAGCGACTCCTTGACGAGATCCAGCCTGACGTTGTTCACATCATGGTTGACGGACGAATCGTTGAATCCGGCGGGCTTGAGCTCGCCGAAAAGCTCGAACGAGACGGCTACGAGGCGCTTCGTTCACAGTCGAGGGCTTGAGATGTTTGACCTAGCGAAGATCAAAACTGACTTCCCGCATCTCCGGCGTGAAATTGATCAGTCGCCGGTGATTTACCTCGACTCTGCGAACACCTCTCAGAAGCCCACTGCCGTCATTGAGGCGATGCGGTCGTTTACAGAGCAGTCATATGCTCCGATTAATCGCAGCGCATATCGCATGGCAGCTGCGGCAACAGATGCCTTCGAGCACGCCCGGTCGCTAGTTGCCTCATTCATCAATGCGGGCTCACCTGATGAAGTGGTGTTCACCAAGAATGCAACTGAGTCTCTGAACCTGTTTGCTCAGGGTTGGTCGCGTCAGCACCTCAAGGCGGGCGACGTGGTCGTGCTCACTCATATGGAGCATCACGCCAACATCGTTCCGTGGCAGATGATGGTGGCAGAGCGAGGGATCACCTTGAGATGGATCCCGCTCACCGATGATGGGCATCTCGATCTCAGCGATCTTGACAACATCCTTGACGGAGCGTCAGTGGTGTCGTTCACTTCGATGAGCAATGTCCTTGGCACCATGAACCCGGTTCATGAAATTGTTCAACGCTCTCATGATGCTGGCGCAATTGTGATGGTCGATGCGTGTCAATCGGTTCCGCATGCCGTTACCGACGTGCAAGCAATGGATGCAGACTTCATTGCCTTCTCTGGCCACAAGATGCTTGGACCATCAGGTATTGGGGTGCTGTGGGGTCGACCAGAACTCCTTGATCAACTTCCTCCCTTGCAAGGCGGCGGAAACATGATCGACGATGTTCGCCTCGATACGTTTACCTGCGCCCCGGTGCCGGCAAAATTCGAAGCTGGCACTCCCCCGATCATTGAAGCAATTGGCCTTGGTGCCGCAGTTGAGTACCTCTCGTCGATTGGAATGGCAGAAATTCGTCGACACGAAATGGAACTCACCCAATATGCCCTCGACACGTTGAGCGAGCGGTTTGGGTCAGACATCGTGATTCATGGCCCTCGCAACGTTGAAGAACGTGGCGGTGTCTTAAGTTTTGCATTCCGAGATCTTCACCCGCACGATGTCAGCCAGATTCTCGACGAACGCAACGTGTGTGTTCGCGCTGGTCACCACTGCGCAAAGCCACTTATGCGACTCATCGGAGCACACGCCACCGTTCGTGCCAGCCTGTATCTCTACAACGACACCCGCGATGTCGATATCCTTGCCGATGCCCTCACGAGCGCAGACGATATTTTTGGATTGTGAACGAGGACGTAACGAACTATGCCCGGACTTGAAGACCTCTATCGAGAAATCATTCTCGATCACTATCGCAACCCGCGAAACCGTGGTGAGTTAGAAACCCCTCCGGCAGTTTCGGCCGACGGACATAATCCCCTTTGCGGTGACGAGATCACATTGTTCGTGCTCGTCGAAGATGGCATTGTCGCCGATATCAAGTCGAGCGGCCAAGGCTGTTCAATCTCGCAGAGTTCTGCATCGATGATGACTCAGGCAGTTCGCGGCAAGTCAGTAGCGGAGGCCGAAGCCCTCATTCATCACTTCAAGCACATGATGTCGATCGAAGACCACCACCATGATGAGCCAGCGGAAGCACCAGCCCTCGGCGACCTGGAAGCGCTCCAAGGAGTGGTGAAATTTCCGGTTCGTATCAAATGCGCTGTTCTTGCCTGGAACACTCTGAGCCAAGCGCTCGAATCTGCTTGAGCTGCTCAGCAACCATGTCTTAATTGTGATCGCGACCCTGCGACCTGACATTCTCTCGTTGTGACCCCCATCGACTCAGACGACGTACTTGCAGGCCGCGCCCGATTCGGAAAAGCTATCCGAGACCTCGGTCATTCATTTGCTGGGCATCACTCCAACGCCGACCTATTGAATGAAGCAGCCGAATCATTAGAGCAACTCATCGAACGATTTGACGAGGGCGAGATCCGACGGCGAGATCCGGCAACTTTTGGCGATCACCGTGCGTATAGCTACGAGCAGGGCCCAATTGGCGAGACCTATCCAGACCGGCCGGTATCTGGGAATGCATCACCGTGGGGGCTCGACACCGAGATCCACCGGGAAGGCGACGACATCGTTGCGTATGTAACACTTCGCGCCGCCCACGAGGGCGCCCCTGGCCGGTCACACGGAGGCGTTGTCTCCGCACTCTTCGATGACATCTTTGGGTTTGTGCAGGGGGTGGTGAACATCACTGCCTTTACTGGGCAACTCACGATCACTTACCGAGCTGGAACTCCGCTTCACACACGACTCGCATGTCGGGTGCGAGCGGGAGAGCAAAACGGACGGAAAGTGACGATGACGGGTGAGTTGATTGTCGTTGAGACAGGTCAACTCGTCGCTGAGGCCCATGCAATATTCATCACCGTCGATCGCGAGGTGCTGGTGAATTCGATGCGAGGCAATCAGCCCGAGGATTGATCAGAGCAGGCTGATCATCACCTCGCGTGTTGCCGAGAGTTCATCAGGCGAACCAAAGGCAGATGCCGCAAACGTGGTCACTCCACAATCAGCGAGTGCGGCAATTCGACCGGCGACCTCGCCGGCGTCGCCAATGATCGCAACATCTGCTGGGGTGGCTGCACCTTCACGATCGAGCATCGCCCGATATGACGGAAGCTGCCCGTAAATCGCATAGTCCCGATCTGCACGCTCTCGTGCTGCGTCAACGTCATCAGTCACACACACGGGGAGCCCCATCATTACTTCGGGAGCAGGGCGGCCAGCCTCTTGCGCCGCAGTGTTGATAGTTGGTGCGGTCAGCGTCCGGATTGTTTCAGGGCCGGTCATCCATGTGATCGTTCCATCTGCAACTCGCCCGGCTAAACGAAGCATCTGTGGCCCGAGTGCTGCCACAAGGACCGGTGGGGCGTCCGCAGGGGGCGGCGTGATCTCGCCTCGTCCGGTGAGCGCTTCTCCAGAAAATGACACCCGCCGGTCGTTTAACAATGGAGTGAGGATCGATAGGTAGTCAGACATGTGGCGCACCGGCTTATCAAACGAGATTCCCCACATGCCTTCGACCACGGGTTGGTGCGAAAGCCCGATACCGAGTTGCAACCGACCCCCAATCACCGACTGCGTAGTGAGCGCCTGCTGCGCGAGCACCATTGGATGCCGTGGATATGTGGGAATGACCGAGGTGCCAACTTTGATATTCGGAACGTCCTTTGCTGCCACTGCAATTGCGGTCAGCGCATCCATGCCGAAAATTTGCGGCATCCAAAAACTCGGGAAGCCTTGCTCGGCGGCTTCACGAAGGCTCTTCTCAAGGGCTTCTACGGTGGGGTCAAATCCAAATACGGCGATTTCCATGTGTCGAAACTACCGAACTTGTCGCAATGTCTGCCGGATGGGGCTCGAGGACCCCTACCCGCTGCTCCGAATTAAAGGGGTTGCAACTGGTTGTCTAGTCTTGAGAAAACCATTCGGAGGCAACGATGTATCTCGACCAGCACGCGATCAACAATCCAGACCGTCCTGCCGTCATCATGGCGTCAACTGGCAAGACCATTTCGTATAGCGAATTTGAGGGGCGAGCAAACCAGTTGGCCCACGTGCTTCGCGCTGAGGGGTTGCAGCGCCTTGACCACTACTCGATCTTCATGGAGAACAATGAGTGGTACATGGAGTCATGCGCCGCCGGCGAGCGTTCAGGCGCCTATTACACCTGCGTCAACTCGTTCCTTACGCCAGACGAACTCTCGTACATTCTCTCAAACTCTCGTTCAGAGGTTCTGGTGACATCGACCTCCAAAGTGCACACGGCGGTCGCTGCGCTCGACGGTGCCCCCAATGTTCGAAAAGTGTTTGTCTGTGGAGGGGTCCCGAGCGATATCTCCGATCCGCGCGTCGTTGATTACACCGAAGCGACATCTGCGATGCCAACTACGCGCATTGCGGACGAGAGCCTTGGCACGCCGATGCTGTACTCATCGGGCACCACCGGCCGACCAAAAGGCATTCTTCGGCCGCTGCCAGAACAGCCGCCAGCAGAAATGCTGCCGCTGTATACGTTCCTCCTTAATCTGTGGAAATACCGCGAGGGAATGATCTATCTCTCTCCTGCCCCGCTCTACCACTCGGCGCCACAGGCAGCGGTTGCACTCACACTTCGAGCCGGTGGAACGGTCATCGTGATGGAGAAGTTTGATCCGGTCGAATATCTGCGCCTCATTGAGCAGTACAGCGTGAGCCATTCACAGTTGGTTCCGACAATGTTCTCTCGAATGCTGAAACTGCCAGATGAGCAACGTCTCCAGTTTGACTTGTCATCTCTCGAGTTCAGCGTTCACGCCGCTGCGCCCTGCCCGGTAAAGGTGAAGCAGCAAATGATCGAGTGGTGGGGCCCCATCATTCACGAGTACTACGGCGCCACCGAGGGACTCGGTTTTGCGTCATGTGATAGCGAACAGTGGCTCTCACACCCAGGCACTGTCGGCAAGATTGTGCTTGGCGAAGTTCACGTGATGGACGATGAGATGAATGAATTACCTAATGGCACGCCTGGCACGTTGTGGTTCGGGTCAGGCACCGAGTTCAGTTACCTCGATGATCCTGAAAAGACCAAAGAATCAACATCGCCAGATGGCACGATGACGACGGTCGGCGATATCGGCTACGTCGATGACGACGGATACTTATACCTCACCGACCGCAAGACGTTCATGATCATTTCTGGTGGCGTAAACATCTACCCACAAGAGATTGAGGATCTACTTATCACCCACCCGAAGGTCTTTGATGCCGCAGTATTCGGTGTGCCAAACGAAGATCTTGGTGAAGAGGTGAAGGCTGTCATCCAGGTGATGCCTGATATTGCAGCCGATGATGCGCTGACCGAGGAACTCCTTCAGCACTGCCGAGATCATCTCTCACGCCAGAAAGTTCCACGGTCAATTGATTATGAGGCCGAACTCCCACGACTCCCAACCGGCAAGTTGTACAAGCGACTGCTGCGCGATCGTTACTGGGGCGAGGGCACCAACAAAATCGTCTGATCTACGTCCGAAGAGGCCTAAAACAGGCCCGGACATCGTCGATATACAACGCCGGCTGCTCAAATGCGGCAAAGTGTCCGCCTTTGGGCATGTCAGTCCAATGGGTGATGTTGTAGGAGTTCTCACACCACGAACGCGGTGGCCGGATGATTTCTTTCGGAAATGCTGCGATACCTGAGGGAATGGTGACGGACTCGCCGCCGCCGAATGCTCCGAAACTCTCCCAATACAGACGAGCCGACGACGCTCCCGAGCCGGTGAGCCAGTACAGCATGACGTCATCGAGCATTGCATCACGACTCAACGCGTTCTCAGGGTGTCCATCACAGTCGGTCCACGCCCAGAACTTTTCGACAATCCACGCAAGTTGGCCAACCGGCGAATCAACAAGGGAGTACCCAAGGGTCTGAGGCCGCGTGGCTTGTTGCTTTGAGTAGCCAGAGTCCCACTGCTGGTAGTACCCGAGCGCAGCAAAGGCATCCTGGTCGCGCTCATCTGGGCTGCTCATCGCCGCTTCCGTTGGTGCAGCAATTGGCATGTTCACGTGAATGCCAATGCAGCCGTGATCCTGTTGCGCCGAAGCATCGCGACCGATTTGGGTCGTGACAGCCGATCCCCAGTCGCCCCCTTGAGCCACCCATTTCTCATAGCCAAGGCGTTCCATGAGAGTTGCCCATAGCTCGGCGATTCGTGGAACACCCGTGCCATTCACCGTTGGCTTACCCGAGAATCCGTATCCAGGAAGTGATGGACATACGACATGGAATGCATCTTCGGCTCGCCCCCCATGGGCTACAGGATCAGTGAGTGGACCAATGACCTCGAGGAATTCAACAATCGATCCAGGCCATCCGTGGGTAATAAGTAGCGGCATCGCGTCCGGTTCTGGCGAACGCTGATGAATGAAGTGAATGGTGAGATCATCGATCTCAGTAACGAATTGGTCGAACGCATTCATGCGCTGTTCGCGACTGCGCCAGTCGTACGAGTGGCGCCAGTACTCAGCGAGTTCACGCAGATACGCAGCTGGCACTCCTTGACTCCAGTCCGACACGGTTTCGGCTTCTGGCCAACGTGTCGAATCGAGACGTCGGTGCAGGTCATCGAGGTCGGCCTGAGGAACGTCAATGGTGAACGGATCAAGTGTGAATGGACGCATCACCAACATCGTGTCACACCTCACAACGGGCGGCGAGCGCTAGCCCGGACCATCTGGCGTGGAGTTGTGTGCCTACGATGCAGGGATGTACGTGCCACAGGCATTTTCGATGTCAGCAGCAGATGCTGTTACTGCGTTACGACAGGTTGGCGCTGGATATTTCATCACACAGCATGAGGGACGTCTTGACGCAACCTTCTTGCCGTTCTTCGTTCACGCAGACAATTCGCCGATTCGGATCTGGGCACACTTTGCAAAAGCGAATGGACACTGGAAATCTGCGCTTGCGGCAAAGGAATGTTTGCTCATCGCACATCTTGCTGACGCCTACGTATCTCCTTCGCTCTATCCGTCGAAACAGAATGACGAAAAAGTTGTACCAACCTGGAATTACGTCAATATCGAGGTTCGAGGAACACTTCAGCAGTTGGATGATTCGGGTGAAGCACAGCTTCTGCAGATGCTCACGGACACCCACGAACTGACTTCTGAGAACCCCTGGGCGGTCACCGATGCGCCGGCGGATTTCGTTGAGGCTCAACGAAAAGCGATCGTCAGCGTTGAACTTATGGTGTCTGAGATCACGGGCAAGGCAAAGGCCAGCCAAAATCGACGAGCAGAGGATGCAGCCGCAGTGAAATCAGCATTTTGCGAAGGGTCTGACGCTCAACGAGACATTGCGGAATGGATGAACTGACGAGATGACCCCATTTGATGACATCACACTCGAGGGTGAACTCGTTCGGCTGGAACCTCTGACGCTGGCTCATTCACATGCGATGGTTGCAGCCGCATCCTCAGACCGGTCGACATTCGGTCTTACGAGTGTGCCAAATGGAGATCTCCCTTCTGTCGAGCAGTACATCAACGCCGCTCTCGAACAGCACAATCGTGGTGAAGGATTGGCATTTGCCACCATTCGACGAGCGGATGACCAGCTCGTTGGGAGCACGAGATTCATGTCGGCCGAATACTGGCACCCGATCGGCGAATCACCGCGTGCGACTCCGATCGCAGTTGAGGTTGGCTACACATGGCTCGTCGCTGCGGCCCAACGCACCGGCATCAACGCAGAGGCCAAAGTGCTCATGTTCGATTACGCCTTTGACTCCCTGCGGGTCGAACGCGTGAGTTTGAAAACTGATGCACGAAATGAACGCTCCCGAAGAAACATTGAGCGTGCGGGGGCAACCTTTGACGGGGTTCTTCGTCGCCACATGCCGGCAAGCGATGGCGGATTTCGAGATAGCGCGATGTATTCGCTGTTGCGTGAGGAGTGGTTGGCCTGGCGGGACACGCAACGGTAGGCCATGATCCTTTGTGCAACTACACGGATGGCACCGCATGAACATTTCCAATAATGCGGTCTGGTTGAGGTGTACTTCATGCACCAACGATGGGCACGCTGTTGAGTGGCGGGTCGACATGTACTCTGCGCTACGGCAGCGTTTTGTCACCTCGACCGAGCATGTCGAGTGCCCCAACTGCGGTGATCGCAACCCTCAGCAATTCCAGATCGAGTGATAACGGCTACCGTTTGCCTATGGAACTTTCCGAGGTAATGCGCACCACCTTCTCATGTAGACAGTGGACTGATGAACCGGTTGATGATGCAACGATCTATCGAATTCTTGATAACGCACGTTTTGCACCGAACGGCGGAAACCGTCAGGGGTGGCATGTCACAGTGGTCAAGGATCGTTCCATTCGCGAACAGTTCAAGCCGTTGATTAAGCCGGCAACGAACCAATATGTCGCTCAGGTTGCTGCCGGTGAATCACCGTGGAACACCGTGATTCCGTCTGCGATCGATCTTGAAGCAGAGCGTTCGATCGACAAGGAGTTCCCTGGCGTCAACGAGATGATTGAGGCTCCTGCGGTGCTTGTCATCTCTGTCGATCTCAGTGTCGTCTGCAGTTTCGACTCGATTCTTGATCGGGTCGGCGTCATCAGCGGTGCGTCGATTTACCCATTCGTGTGGAACATCCTGCTAGCGGCTCGCGCCGAAGGGTTGGCCGGAGTGCTCACCACCTACCTCTCATATTCAGAGCCAGAGGTGCAGAAGCTGCTCGGACTTCCTGCACACCACGCAGTCGCCGCGATGGTGCCGCTCGGTCATCCGGTGAAACAGCTCACGAAACTCAAGCGCAATCCTGTGGAAGACTTTGCCACGGTCGATCGATTCGATGGCGCACCGTTTACCGCATGACCAGAAGCGATCATGCACAGGCACTTGCGGCCGCCGACCCGGTCATTGCTGACCGCCAGATCACCGTTGAATGCACCTGTGACGACTGCACCGTTGTTTCGATGCCAATGCAGCCGTCGATGTGCAACGCCTACAGCATCGGACATGGCGCCTACATCTTCATGATTGCTGACGTTGCCATGTCACTTGCCAGTTCTATCGAAGATGGCACTGCGCTTGCGTCGTCAGCACACATTGATTGGCTCAAACCTGTTGAGATGAATGACACCGTGCGTGCAACCGCAACTTGCAACTATGCAGCTGGACGTCAGGCCCGTTGGATCATCACGGTGACCGACGGCAATGACGAGCCCGTCGCAATCTTTCGCGGTCGTACCCAGCAACTACGAAAGTGACCTAGGCCGGGCCGTGAAATGTTGGTTTCCGCTTCTCTAAAAACGCGGTGATTCCCTCAACGTAGTCTGGCGTTCCGGCCATTCGGCCCTGCGCTGCAGCCTCAGCTTCGAGCACCGCTGCAAGACCGTCACCATGGTCAATGATGTTCGCGATGATCCGTTTTGACTCGAGAAGGGCCTGAGTTGGACCATGAGCAATTGACCTCACCATGTCTCTTGCGGTGTCGATGAGGGCATCGTCGTCCACGACACGATTCACAAGCCCGATCTGCTCGGCTCGCTCACCGTTGATGAGTTCGGCGGTGTAGATCAATTCGAGCGCTCGGTGAGAACCAATGCGTTGCACCAACGCAAGATGACCTCCGGAGTCAAGAACACACCCGATGTTTGCAAAGGGTGAACCAAGAGTTGACTTGCGAGCGGCTAACACCACATCGCAAGCCATCGCAAGACCAAAGCCAACACCGAGGCACGCTCCGTGCACCGCTGCAACGGTTGGAATCGGCAATGAACGAAGTTGAGCAATCAGTGGGTTAAACACACCCGACAAAATCGCATAGGCATCTTCGGTCAGCGGCGATGCCGTTGAAAGATCGCGGCCGGCAGAAAACCCCCGGCCCTCCCCTCTCAGCAACAGGCCCCGCGCGCCTCCATCAACCGCTGCAGTAAGGGCAGCCGAGAGGTCAGCAACGGCCGACTCGTCGAGGCTGTTCAACACTTCGGGACGTTGCATGACAACCTCGGCCATCGCTCCATCAAAGGTCAACTCAACTGTGGACATTCCAACTCCTACCATTCAGCATTCGGATCAAGGTCAAGGACAAGATTCAACGAGGCCTGAAAATCGCTAAACCCTTCAACTCGGAGTAGACGATCGCCTTCGGGTGCCATTTGCGGATCCCAACTCACTGTCACGTCCCAGTTATCAAGGTCAGCCCTAACGGTCTCTACGTACCGATCTGCTGCCTCAGCCGAGGTCATTGCAGTAACGCCGGTCGCTACTGCCTCTGCTTCACCTGCAACCGGCGACCACATGGTCATCGACTGAGGCAAGAGCAATTCCATGGCTGCAACGAGTCGATCTTTCGCATCAGATGAGCCGGTCAATGAACGTTGCAACAACAGTGTGGAGTGCGTGCGGTGAAATCTCTCTTCAGACAGTGCACGCTGAGCAATCGCTGGCACACCCGCAGCAGTCGAGTCGACCAAGGCGTTCCAGCGAATATCTTCAGCGATGTCGTACAGCCAGTGACGCACGAGAGTGTCCTCCCATTTTGGCATCGCAACTTCGCTGAATGAGCACGATCGGTATTCACCAGCAGCCCGGCGTAAGGCAAAATGGTCGACATCATCAGTGAGGAGTTCGTACAGAGCGATTGCGTGTCCGAGTTCATCTTGAGCAATCGAACAGAGCGAGAGATCTTCTTCGAGGAATGGGGCGACTCCAATCCACCAGGCAAGGTGGCTTCCGACCATGTGTTCGTCATCGGCGAATGCAAGCAAGTATTCGCTCACCCCTGGCGACATGTCACGCGCATCGCTCATGAGCTCTCCCGCAGTTGCCGGCGATGCTCAGCAACCAACTTCCCATCGTTCTGGCGATGCCCTTTGTGCCGATTGGGTTCAGTCACCGTGCTATCGGCGATCGCAATATCGTCACGCCGCACAACCCAGATCTGTTCGCCCTCACCACGACGGCAGTAACACTCACGAGCAAGCATGAGCGCCATTTCATTATCTGCGGCGCCGAGGGCGCCAACATGGCGGAACTCGCTCTTTCCGTCGGCTTTTAAGAAGACTTCGTAGGTGTGCGAGGGGGTCATCCGACTACCTCCACGACATTTCTGCACTCGTCACACCATGCGACGGAACGACATCTCGTCGGCCCTACGGGGCTGACTTCTCTCAACGATGCCATATTGCAGATTGGGCAACTCGGCAATGCCCCGTTGTTACGTATCGCTATCGAGAATTCTTTTCCGAGTTGCGCTACGGCCTTCGTCGATAGCCGCTGTGGTTTCCAGCTGCCATCAAGGCACCACTTCACCGTGACCTTGCTCACCCCTGCATGAGCCAATGCAGACCGCACGTCTGACTCGATCACTTCACGTGCCGGACACCCTGCCATCGTCGGCAGAAGTGTCACACCAACAACGTCATGCTCAATGACAACATCGGCAACGATGCCAAGATCGACGATCGACAGTGTTCCGTATTCAGGGTCCATCACCTCTGAAAGGATCTCGCGGACATCCGCAACTCGTGGCTGAGTATTCGCAGCGGTCATGCTGACACGCCGATCGATTCTCGGAACCAGGCACTTTCAGCATGATTGCGAACCGCGTTCGCAAGGCGCCGCTCAGAATCTGGTCCGGAATTCGACAGGGTTGCTTTTAGCGGAGCCCAATCGATTTCACTCATCATCCATTCGCCTGTCTCCGCATCTTGGTGGAGACCATCGTCAGGCACGGTGAACCCGTATCCGTGAAGCAGAGGAACATATTTCTGCACGTAAGCATGGCGAAGCACTTCATTTCGCTCACTCTTGACATACCACTTCAAGAGCGGGTCATCTGAAGGCGAGTCTGGCCCGAACAGTTGAACTGCTGGCCACCACCAACGCTCAAGGGCTGCTTGAAAGAGGTCCCGCTGCACTTGCGACCCCGATGCCATCTTGAGAAGCATCTCTTCGCCGTGGCGCATATGGAAACCCTCTTCACCGACGATTCTTCTCAGAATTCGCTTGTAGGGACCATAGGTGCATTTGGCAAACACCGCACGTTGGCTGGCAAAGGCTGCAGCGTCGACCAAGAATGCAATCGCGATCTGGTCAGCCCAAGTTTCGGCCCGATAGTGAAACACGTTATGGAATCGACTCTTACCTGCGAGGAGGTCATCAATCATCTCATCTCTCGTTTTGACGCCCATGTCGGCGGCGACCATGTAGAGCAGGTGTGCATGACCTATTTCATCTTGAGTCTTTGCAAGGAAGATTTGTTTCAGCCGAAGGCCAGGGGCATGGGGAATCCAGTCACGCTCGGTGAGGCCGCCCATCAATTCTGAGTTGGCATGGAACTCAATGAATCGAAAAACCTCGTTGCGATACTCGTCGGGCATATCGTCATCTGCCTCGACCATTCCCCCGGCATCAAGAAAGTCTTGAAAGTCATCGAGGTCTGACCACGTTCTCATCGTATGGATCCTCCCACATTCCATGAATGAACAGCGCCGGTCACCGACAAACCGCTCACAGGGTTCTCCTGTCATCAACTCGCGATAACTTTCCACCCTCTGACCGCGGCAAAGAGCCAGGCTCAGCGACTGTCACCGCAACACCAATGCCAAGCGATGACCGCAACGCATCAGCGACGCTGCCGCTCAACCGGGGACGAATATCGTCAACCAATCCGGCACCTTCTACCGGTTCAACTTCAACAGTCAAGTTGTCGAGAGTGCCCTCACGGGTCACAACGAGCCTGAAGTGCGGAGCAGCAAGATCAACACCCAACAACGCGTGCTCAACCTGACTCGGATACACGTTCACCCCGCGGATCACGATCATGTCGTCGCTACGCCCAACGATTGACGAAATACGAGCATGGGTTCGGCCGCATGGCGATGGCTCTCGCGTGAGCGAGCAAAGATCGCCCGTCCAATAGCGCAGAATGGGGAACGCCTGCTTTGTCAGTGAGGTGAGTACCAGCACTCCAACTTCGCCGTCATCAAGCACCTCACCGGTCTCGGGATGAACGACTTCTGGGTAGAAGTGATCTTCCATCACAACAAGGCCCTGACGGTCCGCAGTTTCACAGGCAACACCGGGACCAATGACTTCTGAGAGCCCGTAAATGTTCACGGCAATCATCGAGAGTTTTTCTTCGATCTGCTCACGCATCAGTTCTGACCATGGCTCGGCCCCAAGCACACCGACTTGCAGTGAGTTTTCTCCAGGGAGGTGTTCGGCCAATGTCAACGCATACGACGGTGTGCAGCAAATTGATTCAGGAGCGAAATCTTCAATCAGCATCAACTGTCGTTCGGTGTTACCGCCCGACACCGGCACGACAGAAATTCCTGCCTCTTCCGCCCCAGCATGCAAACCGAGGCCTCCAGTGAAGAGCCCGTAACCGTATGCATTGTGGAGCATCCACCCGGGTTCAATTCCAGCCCCTCGCAGGCAACGAGCAACGCACTGTGCCCACATCGAGAGATCCTCTGCGGTGTACCCCACCACGGTTGGTTTGCCAGTCGTCCCGCTACTTGCGTGAACTCGTTTGACCTCGTGGCGTGGAACGGCGAACAACCCAAACGGATAGTTGTCTCGTAGGTCAGTCTTCTTTGTAAATGGGATGTCGCGGATGCCATCAAGCGATGTAGGGGTGTCGACCTTGGCTAGTCGCTCGCTAAACGCCGGAACCTTCTGCTTCACAACATCGACGGTGGCAGCAAGTCGATGTAGTTGGAGTGCCTCAAGTTCTTGACGAGGCATCTTCTCAATGGCTTCTTGATGAAATCCGGGTTCGATTCGTTTTGCCGCTGATGCTCCCATGGGCTATCCCCTCTCCGTCATGTTGTTACACGACTCGCTAGCACGGCCCCTATTCTCGCATGGACCCTCCACCCAATCCAGCGTCCGAAGGCG
>Ga0181594_10001902_pt1 | contig 19376 bp, 15 predicted proteins | sample 071ome_18_FD_145603 | JGI IMG/M metagenome (GOLD analysis project Ga0181594, IMG submission 145603) | Coastal salt marsh microbial communities from the Groves Creek Marsh, Skidaway Island, Georgia - 071413BT metaG (spades assembly) | ecosystem: Environmental > Aquatic > Marine > Intertidal zone... | reverse complement strand
CAGCACGCGGACGCTGTGGCCGAGCGGCGCGAAGTCGGCATAGCCGCGGGCGTCGATCGCGTTCTGCGGGCAGGCCTTCACGCAGGAATAGCATTCCCAGCAGAAATTGGGCTCGATGTTGTAGGCCCGGCGGTAGGTCGGATCGATATGCATGATATCCGACGGGCAAATGTCGACGCAGTGGCCGCAGCCGTCGCAGCTCGTCATGTATACAAAAGTTGGCATCGTTACTCTCTCTCGTATCGAATTCGTTTTGCCTGATCGGGGGCCGATCAGTAATTCCGGGGCAGCTGGGTCGGATCGCCCAGCGTCGCTGGCTTGTCGGCGGGCGGCGGCAGGTTGCGGCGCGTCCCGTTGGCGGTCTCAATCCGCTTCTGCATGGCCGCGGCCGGTTTGAAGAACATGTGCGAGAATTTGGACCACGGCACCGAGGCGAACAGGAAAGTGGTCGCCAGCAGGTAAATGCCGAGGAACACGCCGGTCGCGGCGCTGCCCGATGCCTGACACACGGCCCAAATGAGGCCTGCCGTGGTGCTGACAAGCAGCGACAGGATGAACATGTCGGCGCGCACGATGCGGAACGGCGAATGGCCCTCCGCCGCAACGTCGACCCGGATGAAGAACCAGAACCAGTAGCCGCCGACGCATACCATCAGACCGCCGAGATACCAGAGGTTCGGCAGGATCGCGGGAGTCGCGGTTTCCGGCGTCGGGTAGCTGAACACCATGATGGCGGTCGTCACCACATAGATGATGAAGCCGTACATGGTCAGCAGATGCGCGATCCGGCGTTTCTGGTTGCAGAATTCCGCCGAGGTCAGGACCTCGACCGCCGCGGTCTGCGCTGCCAGCGATACCATCTCGCCGCCGCCGACCTTTTTTGCGCCCTTGTCCTTAACCTTGCGCCAGTTCTCGAAGAAATAGCGCGCGCTTTTCTTGTGGACGATGTCGATCAGCGTTCCCGCCACGACGAATACGATCATCACGATGACATAGATCTGCATGATATCGGGCGAAACCGTGGATGACAGCGCCGCGAATGGATTGGTGGAAAACATGGATACCCCGATAGTGGCTACTTCTTGTTTTCGTCGGACCGGGCGGCAGAGGTCTCCCAAAAGCCGACGGAACCGTCCCATGACATATCACTGTAACCTGAATCGCGCCAGCGGGCGCGCGCCACGGGAACTCTGGAATAGCGCATTATTTCCTGCGTTTGCAACCATCTGGAGGCAAAAAGACCGCCAAATAGCAGGAGTCGACCGAATTTTTTTTCTTCATCGCGGAAATTGCCGCGCAGGAAGGGTCAGTAGTGATAGGTCGGGGTCGAAATGCGCGGGTGCAGCGGCAGATCGTAACGCGCCAGGTACCCGTATATCTGCTGCTGGGACCAGTCATGAACTGCATCGACCCGGATCAGCCGCTTCTCCTGGGTGAGCCTCGGCGGCGGCGTGTCGGGATAGGGGCGATGATAGGCGGCGCTGATCCAGCAGGCGACACCGTCCAGAGCGGCGTCGAGCCCGACCGTCGACTCAATGTCGCCGCCACCCCAGACGCTGGTACGGATGTCTTCGAAAAATTCGTTGTCGTCATCGGCGGGCTCCGGGTCTCGCACGTCGGTAAGCCCAAGACGGCGCACGACCCGTTCCCGGTATTCGACGCTTTCGGCATAGACATAGGGTGCATGGCAGAAGATGACCCGCACCGCAGGGTCGATTTCGGCCGCCATCTTCAGGACCGCGACGCTGCGCGCCCGGAGTGAGCTGCTTATCGCGCATTTTCCCGGGAAAATTTCCGTCATCAGGTGGCGCAGCAGTTCCTGCGCGGTCATGCCCGCAGTAGCGTTCTGCAGCTCCTCCAGTGTCGCCTTCAGAGTCGACATCGTGCCTCCCGGTATCCTGTTGCGGCCATGATAGGAGAAAATCTTGCGCCGTCACGGGCCGATTTGCCCAGCCCGTTGGGCCTCCCTATACTCCGCGCCGCCCACGCCGGAAAAACCGGCCCGAAATCTGTGCTCAAACCGATCTACGGAGACTCTCCATCATGTCGAACCTCGTAAAGCCGCATGGCGGCGGCCCGCTGAAACCCCTCCTGCTGCCTGAAGCGGAGCGGGCGAATGAAATCGCTCGTGCAGGGGAGATGACGAAGGTCCCGCTGTCGAGCCGCGAGGTGTCCGACCTGTTCATGCTGGCGATGGGCGCCTACACGCCGCTCGAAGGGTTCATGGGCGAGGCGGACTGGCGCGGCTGCTGCACGGATATGAAGACGTCGGATGGGCTGTTCTGGCCGATCCCCATCACGCTGTCCTGCGACGAGGCGACCGCCGACAGTATCGCCATCGGCGACGAGGTCGGGCTGGTCGACGGAGAGACAGGCGAAATTCTCGGTACCCAGAAAATCACCGAGAAATACGGCATCGACCGGGATCTGGAATGTCAGGAAGTGTTCCGCACGACCGATGCCGCGCACCCCGGCGTACAGAAGGTGATGGAACAGGCCCCGGTCAATCTGGCGGGTCCGGTGCGCGCCGTGTCCGAAGGGCATTTTCCCGAGACCTACAAGGGTCTCTACTTCCGCCCCGAGGAAACGAGGGCGATGTTCGAGAAGAATGGCTGGTCCCGCGTCGCCGCGTTCCAGACTCGCAACCCGATGCATCGGAGCCACGAATATCTCGCCAAGATTGCCATCGAGATTTGCGACGGGCTGCTTATTCACCAGGTGCTTGGTGCGCTCAAGCCGGGCGATATTCCGGCCGAGGTTCGGGTCGGCGCGATCGATGCGCTGGTCGAAAACTATTTCGTGCCGGGCACCGCGATCCAGGCCGGATACCCCATCGAAATGCGCTATGCCGGTCCGCGCGAAGCACTGCTGCACGCCGTGTTCCGCCAGAATTTCGGCTGTTCGCATCTGGTGGTGGGGCGCGATCATGCCGGTGTCGGGGATTATTACGGGCCGTTCGATGCGCACCATATCTTCGACGAGATCCCGTCCGGCAGCATGGAAACCCAGCCGCTCAAGATCGACATCACTTTCTTCTGCTACAAGTGCAACGGCATGGCGACAGGCCGGACCTGCCCGCACGACCGCGAAGACCAGCTCTCCATTTCCGGCACGCGGCTGCGTGAAATGTTCGCCAATCACGAACAGATTCCCGCCGAGTTCAGCCGCCCCGAGGTGGTCGAGGTCCTGCAGGCCTATTACGACAGTCTCGACTAGGGGCGGGCCCTGCGTCCCATGCGCATCGCCCAGATCAGCGATACCCATATTCTTGCGCCCGGCGACGACCATCCGGCGCAGCCGGCACGCGTCGAAAACCTGCGCGCCTGCATCGCCGACATCAACCGGCAGGGCGTCGACGTGGTCATTCATACCGGCGACACCACCCAGAACGGCGCGCCGGAGGAATACGAAATCCTTCGCGCACTCCTGTCGGAGCTGGACGCGCCGTTTTTCATGGTCCCGGGCAACCGCGACCGGTTTGCGGCGCTGCGCGGCATTTTTCCTCACCTGGATTACCTGCCCGCGGAGGGTGACGATTTCCGCTATGCGGTCGACGGGTTCCCGCTGCGGCTGATCGGGCTGGATTCGATGCTGCCCGACGTGCGCAAGGGCGTATTCGGAGCGGACCGTATTTCCTGGCTGGAAGAGGCGCTGGGACAGGCCCCTGACACGCCGACGCTTCTGTTCATGCATCATCCGCCGTTCGACGTGCCGCAGGCAGGCTATACCGACGGCTATCGCGATGCTGCCGACGCTGAAGCCCTGACCGGGGCCGTCAGCCGGCACCGTCAGGTGATCCGCCTGATCTGCGGTCACGTCCATGTCCTGCACGGCGAAAGATGGGGAAACGCGATCGCCACCACCATGCCCAGCGTCGCGGTCGATGTGCGCAAGGGAGTCGCACCCGAAATCGGCGATGCGCCGGTCTACATGCTGCACGAGTATTCGGAAGACGGTGAACTCGACAGCGTGATGCAGGTGGCGGGGGCAGCTCGGGACGCCTGATCTTCTTTTCTGGCATCCGCACCGGCGCCGGTCTCTTTCCAAAGCGTCATTGCGTCGTAAGGAACGGGATCATGGCTCGTGCTATCGGCGATACCGGCGCATCGCACGCGCCGACCTTCGGATTCGCGAAGGACACGGATCGCCCGCCGATCGAGAGCTTTTCCGTAGACATAACCGTCGCCGCGGTCGCGACCGGCGGGCTGTCGCATCAGGGGCATGACGAACCCCGACGTCTACGCCCAGCCGCGCGGCGAAACGATGGAGGAGTTTCAGGCCACGCGGAATATCGGCATGACGTATTCCAATGCCGGGGTGCGGGGCGATTAGGCCGCGACCATAGGCCGTTGCCCTTTTTCGGTTCGCCTGTAAGCTTTCCGCTATCGTTAAGCCTGCCGCACGAGAAGCGGGCAGCCACTCATCAATTCAGACAAATTGCGCACCTTCCCCGCCGCGAACAGGGAGAACCGTCATGGATACCGCGACACCGAATACGCTCGACGGCGGGGAAGCCGTCGTCCAGGGATTCCGCAGCCTCGGGCTCGATTACGTCATGGCCTCGCCCGGTTCCGAATGGGGCGGCGTGTGGGAGGCCTTCGCACGCCAGAAGATATCCAATTCGCCTGGCCCGACCTATCTGAGCTGCGCGCACGAGACGCTCGCGGTCGATCTCGCCATCGGTTACACGGTGGTTACAGGCCGGATGCAGGCGGTCATGCTGCATACCGGTGTCGGATTGCTGCAGGGCGCGGTCGGGATCGACGGGGCGAACCGGCTCGGCATCCCGATGGTGGTGCTGTCGGGCGAGGCGCTGACCTATGGCGAGAAGGCCGGATTCAATCCCGGCGCGCAGTGGCAGGCCAACCTGTCGGTGGTCGGCAGTCCGCATCGGCTGGCCGAACCCATCGTCAAATGGTCGACCCAGGCGTCCAGCACCGAAACCGTCTACCAGCAGGTCGTCGCCGCCGGCGAGCTGGCGCAGCGGACGCCGACCGGCCCGACCTATCTCGGCGTGCCGATCGAGACGCAGCTCAACGAATGGACGCCGCCGGACAGTTTTCGCGACGCGCCGCCGCCATCGAAGCCGCACGCGCCGCTCGCCGAGATCGATACGCTGGCGAAGATGCTGGCCGAAGCGAAGAATCCGGCCATCGTCGCCGAGGCGGCCGGGCGCGAGCCCGAGGGTTTCCAGGCGCTGGTCGAGCTTGCCGAACTGTTCGGCCTGCCGGTGGTGGCCGGGGCGCAGACCAACTGGAACAGCTTCCCCAAGGATCATCCGCTGTTCGTCGGGTTCGGCCAGCCGGAATTCCTCGATGAGTGCGATCTGATCGTCACTATCCGTTGCCGCGGTCCGTGGAACCCGCCCAGCAATAAACCGAAGAACGCTAAGATCGTCGCTATCGACGAGACCCCGTTTCGCTCCTTCATGGTTCATCACGCGGCGCAGGCGGAGATGTTCCTTGAGGGCGACGCGGTGCAGACCATGCGTCTGCTGGCCGATGCGCTGCGCGCCAACGGCATTGACGGCGCGGCGGTCGCTGCCCGCAAGGAGCGCTGGGGCGCGGAACACGAAAAACTTGCCGCCGCCAACCGCGAAGCGGTCGCCAGGGTGGCCGGGAACGGGAAAATTCATCCGATCACCCTGTTCAACGCGTTGGGCGAGAACCTACCCGCCGATACGTTCTATGTAGACGAGACCATCACCCATCGCGGCCTGCTGGTCCGGCACCTCAACAACAACCTGCCGCATACCTATTTCCGCCCGATGGGCGGGCTGGGGCAGGGGCTCGGTGTGTCGCTCGGCGTCAAGCTTGCGGCCAAGGAACGACCGGTCGTGCTGGTCGTCGGGGACGGGTCGTTCATGTACAACCCGGTGATCCAGAGCCTCGCCTTCTCGCATCACGAGGGCCTGCCGATCATGGTCATTGTGTCGAACAACAACGGCTACAACGCCATGAAGAAGGAGCACGCCGCGTTCTACCCGCAGGGAGTGTCGGCGGACAACAACCTCTATTTCGGCCACCCTGTGACCGACCTCGAATACTCGGAATTGCCGAAGCTGTTTGGTGGTTACGGCAGGCGCGTCGAGAAAGCCGACGAACTGGCCGACGCGCTGAAGGGCGGGCTGGAGGCGATCAACAGCGGCAGGACCGCACTGCTGAACGTGATGGTCGACCCGTAAGGAGGGCCGGTACGACGCCGCGCCAGCGGCCCCTGATCAGGCCACCCGGACCTGTTTGAGGAAGGTGTTGACTTCTTCGCGTAACGACTCGCCCTGCTGGGCGAGCGCGTTCGCGGCGTCGAGCATCTGGTTCGAGGCAGTCCGGTTTGCGCCGGCGGCATCGGTGACTTCCGTGATGTTGCTGGAGACTTCCTGCGTACCTGTCGCCGCCTGCTGAACCGAACCAGCGATTTCGCGGGTCGCTGAACCCTGTTCTTCCACCGCATTCGCGATCGATCCTGCGATGTCGCTGACCCGGTCGATTGTCGTGCCGATGCCCTTGATCGCGTTCACCGTGTCGGTCGTCGCATCCTGCATGGTGGCGATCTGACCGCCTATTTCCTCGGTCGCCTTGGCGGTCTGGTTGGCCAGAGATTTGACCTCGGAAGCAACGACGGCGAATCCCTTGCCGGCTTCACCCGCCCGCGCGGCTTCGATTGTCGCGTTGAGCGCCAGCAGGTTCGTCTGTGACGCGATATCGTTAATCAGCTCAACGATATCGCCGATTTTTTGAGCGGCGCTTGCAAGCCCTTCGACCTTTTCGTTGGCAGCGCGCGCTTCTTCCATGGCGCCCTGAGAGATTCGGTTGCTTTCCGATACCTGACGGTCGATTTCCTGGATCGATGCCGAGAGTTCCTCGGCTGCGCTGGCCACGGTCTGGACATTGTGCGTTGCGCCGCCCGCCGCTTCCGCCACAGCGCTGGCGCGCTGACTGGTAAGTTCGGCGGAGGATGACATGGCGGCGGCCGAAGACTGCATTTCACTGGCGGCGGCGCCGACCGTATCGAGCGCGGCGGCGACCTTGTTCTCGAATTCGGTTATAAGCGATTCGACATAGGCGGCGCGACGCTCGCGGTCTTCGGCCTGTTTCCGGCGCTCCTCCGCTTCCTCACGTTCGGCGGCGAGCTTTTCGGCTTCCTGTTGCCTTTCTGCTCTAAGAGCTTCTTCGCGGTCTTCAGCGCTCCTGTTCTCTTCGCGGAGACGTTCGGTTTCCAGCAGCTTTTCCCTGAAATGGTTGATTGCCTGGCCGAGGGCCCCGATCTCGTCCTGCGAGCGCACCTCGACCTCCACAGACAGGTCTCCTTCCGTCAGGCGCTGCAGCGAATCGATCGATGCGCCGAGCGGAGAGAATGCGCGGAGCAGGTAAAAGTACAAGAGCCCGGCGGCGGCCAGAATAAGCCCGGCCAGAATGGCGTAAGAAGCGAACTGGAGAGATTTCTGTTCGGAGACCGCTTCGGTTACGTCCTTGATCGAGATCAGGCGCGGCGCCGATTCGCCCGTCAGACCGGGCAGGAAGTTCGATCGGACCGATGAGTATTTTCCGTCCGTTTCCGCGACCGAGTAGGTGGTTGCTCCACGTGTCGCAGGAGAGCTCGTGATCGTTTCAGGAAGGTCCGGCGTCAGCGTCTTCTCGACCGAGCCGTCGGCGCTGACCAGAAACACCTGGGACCCGTCCGCTTCGGCGAATTCTTTCATCAGGACGGCTATATCGCGACCGAATACGCCGACCCCGACGGGTTTCCCGCGAAACAGAAGCGGCGTGGCGACATTGAGGACAACAGCGCCGTCCGGGTCACGCGTCAGCCCGAACATGACCTTGCGGGTCTGCAGCGCGATGTTCGCGAATTCGCCGACGGTCTTGCCTTCAAGACCCTCTGCGCTTCCCAGCATGATGGTGCCGGACAGCCCCGCGATTGACAGCCGGTCGATGGTCCCGTCGGCCGTCAGGCGGTTGACGGTGCCTAAAGTACTTTCCTTGAGAAGCGCCGTGTCGCCTGCCCGCAGAGCCTCTATGGCTTCGCGGTTTCTCGTCAAACCGCGGATCGCTCCCCGCATTCTGGCCTGCTGTCCGTTTACGATCTTCCTGAACAGGAGGTCGTTTCCGCTCAGTACGGCCTCGGTAAACCGTTTCTCCGCTTCTTTCTCGGCCAGATGAGAGGCGCCGATCATGAGGGCTGACACGCCGAGAAGGGCGGCGCCGGCGGCGATTACAATGCGGGTGCTAAGAGACATGAGCGATCCGTGGTTTGCGAGTTCCGATTATTCGACCGGGTTGCCTGCCTTCTTCCAGGACGGGAAGCCGGTGCGGAAGAAATAGACCTTCTTCTAGCCCCAGGAGACCGCCTTCTTGCAGCCTTCGGAGGAGCGCAGGCAGCTCGGCCCGTTGCAGTAGATAACGACTTCCTTGTCCTGAGCGGCGACCTTCATCAGGGAGTCCTTGTTAAAGGTCTTCTTGAGGTTCAGGTGGACGGCGCCCGGAATCCGACCGGCATTCCAGTCGGCGTCGCTGCGCGAATCGACAAAAGGCACGCCTTTTTCGAACAGGGCTTTGGCTTCGTCGACTGAGACGGTTTTGGCGCCGGGAATCGTTTTAGGCGAGGTTTCCTTGGCGGAAGCCGGACCGGAAACGAAAAGAAGAGCGCAGAAGAAAGGCGCAAGAATGCGTTTAATCATGTTGAGGTCTCCACTGGTAACGTTCCTTCCCCCGAAAGCCATTCGATGCAGACGTCCCCGCCGGCAAACGATTGCTACAGGCAAAAAGTAAACGAAGACTTGATTTCCCGGGTGGTTGCTCGATCAAACAACACTTGGTGGGACGAGGTCAGCGCAGAAGAATGCGCGATCCCGCTTCAGGGCTTCCTTGAGAGCGCGGCCCCTGTCGGTTGCGGTTCAACTGTTTTCAGGCCGTCGCCACTTTTTCTCCGCCAGCGCGACGATTACGCCGCGAAGCGTCCGAACTTCCTGCTCGTTGAGCCGCGCGCGGTTGAAGATGTTGCGGATGTTGCGGATCATGCGCGGACGTTTTTCGGCGACGCGCAGGAAACCGCCTGCCTCCAGCTCGCCTTCGAGATGTTCGTAGAACCCGACCAGCTCTTCCTGGGTCGCCAGCCGCGCGCCGAACCCCTTACGGCGGGTCTCTTTCGGAACTTCGATGTCGCCCGCCATGCGCCACTCGTATGAGATCAGCAGCACTGTCTGCGCGAGGTTGAGCGACGAAAAGGCCGGGTTGGTCGGAATCGTCAGCAACGTGTCGGCCAGCGCCAGATCGTCATTGTGAAGTCCGGCACGCTCGCCGCCGAACAGGACGCCCCATTTTTCTCCGGCGGCGACGCCCTGACGTGCCTCTGTCGCCCAGCCGCGCGCATCGATTACGTCCTTCGCCATATCGCGCAGTCGGGCGGTCGTCGCAGCGACACGCTGCAGGTCCGCGATGGCCTCTTCCGTGCTATCGAAAATGCCGGCCTTCTCCAGCAGGGGATGTGCGCCCACCGATGCGCTGATCGCCTTCGCGTTGGGCCATTTGCCGCGCGGCCGCACGAGCCGCAGGTCGGTCAGCGCGCAGTTCATCATGGCGCGCGCAGCCATGCCGATATTCTCGCCGAGCTGCGGCTTGACGAGAATAATCGCCGGTCCGCCGCCCTCGGTTCGTTCGAGCGCCTTGCGCTTGCTGGGTTGGGGATTCGCCATCCGATGGCTCGCGTCAGGCGGCGGTCGCGCCGTCGCGAAAGAGCTTGTAGGTCAGCGCGTCGTGCAGCGCGTTGTAGGAAGCGTCGATCACGTTGGCGGAGACGCCGACCGTCGACCAGCGGCGTCCTTCGCCATCCTCGCTCTCGATCATGACGCGCGTTACCGCGCCGGTGCCGCCGCCCGGTGTCAGGATGCGTACCTTGTAGTCGACGAGCTGCATGTCGGCGAGCTGCGGATAAACGGCGTCGAGCGCCCGGCGCAGCGCGTTGTCGAGCGCGTTGACCGGACCGTTGCCTTCAGCGACCGTCATATAATCGTTTTCGCCGATATCCATCTTGATGGTGGCTTCCGAAAGCGTTACGAGCTCGCCCCGTGCGTTCCAGCGCCGTTCGTCCATCACGCGGAAGCTGCGCAGCGTAAAATATTCCGGTACGGATTCGAGGGCGCGGCGTGCCAGTAGCTCGAAACTCGCCTCCGCCCCGTCATAGGCATAGCCTTCATGCTCGCGCTGTTTCACGTCTTCAAGAAGCCGGTTCAGCTTCGGGTTCTTCGGATCGACTTCCAGCCCGATCTCGCGAAACAGGGCCAGCACGTTGGACCGGCCCGACTGGTCGGAGACCACGATGTGGCGTTCGTTGCCCACAACCGTCGGGTCGACATGCTCGTAGGTGCGCGGGTCCTTTTCGATAGCCGACACGTGCAGCCCGCCCTTATGCGCGAAGGCGCGCTCGCCGACATAGGCCGCACCGGCGTTCGGGGCGCGGTTGAGCCGGTCGTCGAGGAAGCGCGACAGGTGGGTCAGCCGGGAGAGGTCTTCTTCGCTCATCCCCGTGTCGTAGCCCATTTTCACCTGCAGCGACGGGATGATCGAAATCAGGTTGGCGTTGCCGCAGCGCTCGCCGAGCCCGTTGAGCGTGCCCTGGACCTGGCGCGCGCCGGCCCGGACGGCGGCGAGTGAATTGGCGACGGCGTTGCCGGTATCGTCATGGCAGTGAATGCCCAGGCGATCCCCCGGGACATGCTTTGCGACTTCGCCGACGATACGCTCGATCTCGTCCGGCAGCGTACCGCCATTGGTGTCGCACAGCACGATCCAGCGCGCGCCCGCCTCATGCGCAGCCCTGACGCAGGCGAGGGCGAAGTCAGGGTTTTCCTTGTAGCCGTCGAAGAAATGCTCCGCGTCGAACACCGCCTCATCGGCGCGGTCTGCGGCCAGCGCGATGCTGTCGCGGATCATTTCGAGGTTCTCGTCGAGGTCTACGCCGAGGGCGACTTGCGCATGGAAATCCCACGTCTTGCCGACCAGGCAGACGACGCTGGTCTTCGCCGCCAGCACGGCGGTCAGGCCCGGATCGTTCTCGGCGCTGCGGCCCGAGCGTCTGGTCATGCCAAACGCCGACAGGCGCCCGCGCGAAAGCGTCGGCGGTGCGCCGAAAAAGGCATCGTCGGTCGGGTTTGCGCCGGGCCAGCCGCCTTCGACGTAATCGATCCCGACCTCGTCGAGCTCGCGCGCGATCGCGGCCTTGTCGGCCGCCGAAAAGTCGACGCCCTGCGTCTGAGCACCGTCGCGCAGCGTGGAATCGTATATGTAGACGCGGTCGCCCATTTCTTTTTCGTCAGGTCCTCTTCCAGCTCGTGCCGCCGGGTCCATCCTCGAGCACGACGCCCATCTCCGCCAGATCGTCGCGCACCCGGTCGGCGGTGGCGAAATCCTTCGCCGCCCGCGCCGCCGCGCGTTCCTTGATCAGCGCTTCGATCTTCGAGACATCTATATCGCCGGTATCGCCCCGGAACCAGCTTTCCGGGTTTTCGCGTTCGAACAGACCTAGAAGTGCGCCGCCGTCGAGCAGGGCGCCTTTTGCCTTCGCTATCGCTTTTCCGTCCGTCTCGCGATTTATGTTGCCGGCCAGCCGGTGCAGCTCCGCTACTGCTTTCGGCGTATTCAGATCGTCCGACAGTGCTTCCTCAACCGCATCCGCCCTGGCGCTTCGATCGGGTTCGATTCCGGTGCTGTTGCAGAGCGCCGTGTATAGCCGGTCCAAAGCGGCCTTCGCCTCGCTGAGCGACTGGAGCGAGAAATCCAGCGGCTGGCGGTAATGCGCCGACAGAAGGGCGAGCCTGATCGCTTCGCCGGGATAGTCGGCCAGCAGGTCGTGAACGGTGTGAAAATTGCCCAGCGACTTGGACATTTTCTCGCCATCGACCGTCAGGTAGCCGTTATGCATCCAGTAGCGGACGAACGGCGCTCCGCCGTGGCTACAGACCGACTGCGCTATTTCGTTTTCATGGTGCGGGAAGATCAAATCCTGTCCGCCGCCATGGATATCGAACGTCTCGCCCAGATGGGTTTCGCTCATCGCAGAACATTCGAGATGCCAGCCGGGTCTGCCGAAGCCCCACGGGCTGTCCCAGCCCGGCTGGTCGCCGGTCGACGGTTTCCACAGCACGAAATCCGCCGGGTCCTTCTTGTAGGGCGCGACCTCGACCCGGGCGCCGGCGATCAGCTCGTCCCGCGAATGGCGCGACAGCTTCCCGTACCCGTCCCAGGACGGCACGTTGAACAGCACATGCCCGTCCTCGGCATAGGCGTGGCCGGCATCGATAAGGCGCTGCATCATCGCGATCATCTGCGGAATGTGATCGGTCGCGCGCGGCTCGATGTCGGGCGGCAGCGCGCCAAGCGCCTCCATATCCTGATGGAAAGCGTTGGCGAATTTCGTGGTGATCCCGCCGATCTCGCCGTCGCCATCGCTGTTGCGCGCGGCGTCGATAATCTTGTCATCCACGTCGGTAATGTTCCGGACGTAGGTGACCTTTGGATACAGCCTGCGCAGCAGCCGGTTGAGCACGTCGAACACGACGACAGGGCGCGCATTGCCGATATGAGCGTAGTCGTAGACCGTCGGCCCGCACACATAGAGGCGGATATGTTCCGGATCGACCGGAACAAACGCCTCCTTCTTGCGCGTCAGCGTGTTGTGAATATGCAGCGCCATCCCCCTACGCTTCCTTGAACGCGTCGGTGATGGGGTAGCGGCGGTCGCGACCGAACGAGCGCTGGCTGATCTTGACCCCCGGCGGGGCCTGACGGCGCTTGTATTCAGCGCCCAGCAGCATGCGCCAGACCCGCTGCACCAGCTCGTGGTCGTGACCGGCCTCGGCGGTGGCGACGACGCCCATATCCTTTTCCACCAGGCAATTGAGAATGTCGTCCAGCACGTCATAAGGAGGCAGCGTGTCCTGGTCGGTCTGGTCCGGTTTCAGCTCTGCCGAAGGTGGCTTGGTGATGATGCGCTCCGGCACGACCGGCCCCTCGGGCCCCAGTGCACCCGCCGGCCGGTTTTCATTGCGCCAGCGGCAGAGGGCAAACACCGTCATCTTGTAGACGTCCTTGAGCAGTGCGAATCCGCCGCACATGTCGCCATAGAGCGTCGCGTAGCCGACCGACATTTCCGACTTGTTGCCGGTGGAGACCACCATGGCGCCTGTCTTGTTGGAGAGCGCCATAAGGCTCAGCCCGCGCGCCCGCGCCTGGATGTTCTCTTCCGTCGTATCCGGCGGCGCGTCGCCAAACAGGGGCGAGAGCATTTCGTCGAACGCGCCCATCGCCGGGCCGATATTGATTTCATCCAGCTGCGCGCCGAGCAGTTCGCAGGCCTCTGCCGCGTCTTCCAGGCTTTCCCGGGACGTATAGGGCGAGGGCATCATGACGCAGTGAACCCGGTCCGGTCCCAGAGCATCGACCGAGACCGCAGCTGTCAGGGCAGAGTCGATTCCACCCGACATGCCGATCAGCACACCGCGGAAGCGGTTCTTCTCGACGTAGTCGCGGAGGCCCAGACGCAGCGCCTGGTATATGCCGGCCAGCCCTTCGTCCGGCGCGGCACAGTCGGTCTTGGCGCATTCCCAGCCGTCCGGTCCTGACTGCCACTCTGTAACGGCGACCGCGTCGCGCCAGTCGGGGCAGCGCGCTCGAAGCGAGCGGTCGGCGCCGAGAACGAAGGAACCTCCGTCGAACACCAGCTCGTCCTGACCGCCAAGCTGGTTGACGTAGATCAACGGCAGGCCGGATTCGACGACGCGCGCGACGGCGAGGTTCAGCCGTTCGTCCCACTTGTCATGGGTGTAAGGCGAACCGTTGAGCACCACGAGCAGTTCCGCGCCCGATTCCTCAAGGCATTCCGTTACATCCGGCGTCCACATGTCCTCGCAGACAAGCACCCCCAGCCGGACGTCGCGAAAATTGATCGGGCCGGGCAGCGGTCCGGCGGAAAAGACCCGCTTTTCGTCGAACACGCCGTAATTGGGCAAATCGTGCTTGAAGCGGACCGCAGCCACTTTGCCGCCGTCGAGCAACAGCGCCGCATTGTAAACCGTGCCGTCTTCCACCCAGAGCGAGCCGATCAGCAGGGCAGGCCCGCCGTCGCCGGTCTCCGCCGCCAGCGCGTCGACCGCACTGGCGCAGGCTTCCTGAAAGGAGGGGCGGACCACCAGGTCTTCTGGCGGGTAGCCGGGAATAACCAGTTCGCTCGTTACCAGCAGGTCGCATCCTGCGTTTGCGGCTTCGGCTCGAGCCTTTCGGACAAGGTTGGCGTTGCCGTCGATGTCGCCGACAGTGGGGTTGAGTTGCGCCAACGCGATTTTCAGATGATCGGTCATGGGATTTTCTACACGAAGACAGGCCGGAACCCGGCCAACTCTCTGACAGGATTACAGGACGTGTCTGCTCCGTTGGCTAACCGTTCGCCGCTTGCGGGATGGCGCGTTCGGCGCGTTTCTCCTTCAGCATTTCGGCGATCAGGAAGGCGAGTTCCAGAGACTGTTCGGCGTTAAGCCTCGGGTCGCAGTGCGTGTGATACCGGTCTGCGAGACCTGCCTCGGTAATTTCCCGCGCACCGCCTACGCATTCGGTGACATTCTGGCCGGTCAATTCCAGATGGATGCCGCCCAGATAGGTGCCTTCCGCCTTGTGCACCGCGAAGCACCGCTCGACCTCCTCGCGGATCCGGTCGAACGGGCGCGTCTTGTAGCCGTTATCCGCCTTGATCGTGTTGCCGTGCATCGGGTCGCAGGACCAGACGATGCTCTTTCCTTCCCGCTGGACAGCGCGCAGCAGCGCCGGCAGGCATTTCTCGACCTGCTCGTTGCCCATGCGGGTAATGATGGTCAGCCGGCCTGGAATATTGTCTGGGTTAAGCGCATCGATCACGCGCAGCAGCCCGTCGGGTGTCTGCGTCGGGCCGGCCTTGGCGCCCAGCGGGTTACCGACACCGCGCAGGAACTCGATATGCGCGTCTTCCGGATCGCGCGTCCGATCGCCGACCCAAAGCATATGAGCCGATGTGTCGTACCAGTCGCCCGTGGTGCTGTCGACGCGGGTCATCGCCTGCTCGTACACCGGAAGCAGCGATTCGTGGGAGGTATAGAATTCGGTCTCGCGGATCTGCGGCGTGGACGCCGACGTCAGCCCGCAGGCGGCCATGAAGCTCAATGTCTCGTCCAGCCGCTCGGCCAGGTCGCGATAGCGTTCGCTCGCCGGCGACTGTTCGACGAACCCCAGATTCCACCGGTGAACCTGATGCAGGTCGGCGTAACCGCCCTGGGCGAAGGCGCGCAGCAGGTTGAGCGTCGCCGCCGACTGGTTATAGGCGCGGATCATGCGTTCCGGGTCGGGGTTTCGCGCCTCCTCGGTGAACTCGATCGCGTTGACGGAGTCGCCGCGATAGCTCGGCAGCTCGATGTCGCCCTGTTTCTCGGTCGGCTCGCTACGGGGCTTGGCGAACTGTCCCGCCATGCGCCCCACTTTCACGACCGGGCAGCTGGCGCCGAAGGTGAGGATGACGGCCATCTGCAGCAGGACCCGCAGCGTGTCGCGGATATTGTCGGGTCGGAACTCGGCGAAGCTTTCCGCGCAGTCGCCGCCCTGCAGCAGGAAGGAACGGCCTTCCGCTACTTCGGCAAGCTGTTCGCGGAGCCTGCGCGCCTCACCCGCAAAAACCAGCGGCGGATAGGTCCGAAGCTGTTCTTCAGCGGCACGCAGCGCCTCGGCGTCGGGATAATCCGGCACCTGTATTATGTTCTTTTTCCGCCAGCTATCCGGCGTCCATCCCCTGGCCATCGGCCAACTCCTTTCAGGGTCTCGTCTGGTACGGCTCCGACGCCCGAGGGTGCGCACAATGGATTATGCCCGCCGCTCGCCCGGCGGAGCCGATGATCGCGGAGCATTCTCCCACCCTGATTTGTACCTTGTACAAACCGCCGGGTGATCGTCGTTTTCCGCAGAAAGAAAGGCTATACGCCGTTTGCTGCCCTGTTTCCAGTGAAATGACGCGGTTTTGTCGCTCGCTGAGGCATTCGCTAGGGCCGGTTTTATCCGACTGATTTGATCGAACTCATTGAAACTGATGCTGTCCGTCCGGCGCTGGTCCGGCTTACGGCTTGGCTGCCTTCTATGTAGGCCGCCTTGCAACCATTAATATTTCTATTGAATGGTTCTTCGTCTCTGTGTGACCGGGTTGGTTAAATAGTCTTGCCTGGATTCGTAACAGTTTTGTACGAAAATTATCGTAGTTATGAAGACGCCGGCGGTGCGTCAGCGCCGCCGGCGTAAAACCGACTCTGGAAATAAATCGGAATCGGGCAATAAAGGATCGAAAGATTCAATCCGATATTGCCGGGAAATCGGAAGGCGGTCAGGCCGGCTTTACGTTCCGGCGGGCGACAAAACCATTGGCGCCCTTGCCTTTGGCCTTCTTGACCGTATAGCCGTAATTGCCGAGTTTGAAGCTCTTGTCGTTGACATAGGGCGCCAGCGCTTCTTCCAGCGCACGGGCCACCGGGTCCGCCATTTCGACCTGACTCGGCTTGTTTGCAAGCCATTTCGTGAACGCTTCGTCAGCAATCTGTTCGCCAAGCGATTTACGTAGTGCGTTAAGTTTCCGAATTTCGCCCTTGGAAAGGGCCTTCTCATTGATGGCCATGATGTACAAAACTTTTTAGTTACTGGGGAGGCGAAACATGCGCAGACTATCCCGAAATGTCAATCGTTTCTTTCAGGTCTTTGCCATGGAATAGCGTAATTCCCGGGTAATACCGGAAACGATTTCGATGGCCGGTTTTAGGCCGAACTGTATCCGCAAGAGACGGGCGCGCGGAGGCCGCCGGGTTACCCTTTCGCCTGCTGCAGCGCCGCCCAGACCTTCTGCGGCGTTGCCGGCATCTCAATCGTCGGCGCGCCGGCGCGGTGCAACGCGTCGTTGATCGCGTTCATCACGGCCGGCAGCGCGCCGACCGTGCCGGCTTCGCCGACGCCCTTGACGCCCAGCGGGTTGCGCTCGGTCGGGATCACGTTGGCGGCGATGTCGAAGCTCGGGAAATCGTCCGCCCGGGGCATGCCGTAATCCATGAAGGAGCCGGTCGTCATCTGGCCGCTGTCGGGATCGTAGACGACCTCCTCCATCAGGATCTGGCTTGCGCCCTGGACGATGCCGCCATGGACCTGCCCGTCGAACAGGAGTGGGTTGAGGATCGTGCCGGCATCGTCGACGGCCGAGTACCGCACCAGCTTGACTTCGCCGGTGTCGGCATCGATCTCGACTTCCGCCAGATGGCAGCCGTTGGGATAGGTCGGATACTGGCCCTGTCCCATGCCGAACTCGCCGTGCTCGTAGAGGCCTGGCTCGATATCGGGCGGCAGGTTGGGCTTCTGGAAGGCGGTTCGCGCCACATCCTTCATCTCGACCGACCGGTCGGTGCCGGCAACCGTAAATTTGCCGTCGGCGAATACGATGTCGCTGTCGGCGGCTTCCAGCATGTGCGCGGCGATCTTCTTGCCTTTTTCGACGATTTTCTCAGCCGCGTTAACGACGGCAGAGCCAACGAACACGGCGCAGCGCGCGTTAAACGTGCCAACGCCCGTTGCGACCTTGTCGGTGTCGCCGTAGCGGTAAGTGATGCCGTCCGCATCCACTCCGAGCTTGTCGGCCAGCACCTGCTTGAAGGTGGTGGCATGGCCCTGCCCGTGATCCATGGCGCCCGACAGCAGCGTGATGCCGCCCTGCGGATCGAACCGGACCTCTACATGCTCGAAATTTGTGCTGGCGACGCCGGTGACGGAGTTGGAAGATCCGATGCCCAGCAGCTTGCCGCGCGATTTCGCGTCCGCCCGGCGGGAATCGACGCTGTCGTACTCGCCGGTCTTCAGGCAGTCCTCGAAATTACGGACGAAATCGCCGCAATCGTAGATGTCGCCGAAGCAGGTGGTGAACGGCATGGCGTCGGGCCCTATCGTGTTGATCCGGCGCAGCTCGATCGGGTCGATCCCGACCTCACGCGCAGCCACATCGACCATGCATTCGATTACGTAGACCGGTTCCGGCTTGGCGCCGCCGCGATACTGCGCGTTGCCGATCATGTTGGTGAACGCGCCGGTGACCTTGCTGTGGATCGCCGGAATGCCGTAGACGCCGGCCAGCCCGCCGAGTCCGCCCGTGGTCGAGCGGATATTGCGGTCGGTCGAGAAATAGGCCCCGATCGGCACCTTGGTATGGGTACGCATGCCGAGGAATTTATGGTTCTCGTCGAGCGCGATTTCCGCGTCGACCAGCCCGCCGCGGCCCTGCTCATCCGTCAGCAGGCTTTCGGCGCGGTCGGCCATCCATTTGACGGGACGCTCGACGACTTCCGACGCCCAGAGCGCGAGGCTGTACTCGGGATAGCAGCCGCCCTTGATGCCGAACCCGCCGCCCATATTGTCGCAGACGACATGAAGTTTCCGTTGCGGGATGCCGAACACCATGCCCGAAATCTGGTTGCGGATGGCGTGAACGCCCTGCACCGTGGCGCGGAGCTCGTAGCGGTCCTCGAACGCATCGTAATGGGCGATGCAGCCGCGCGTTTCCATCGCGTTGCAGGCGACGCGGGTGACCATGACCCGGTGTTTAACCACCTTCGCCGCTCTTGCGAAGGCGGCATCGACTGCTGCGACGTCACCCTTTTCAAAGGTGAAGGCCTCGTTGGTCGGGTTCTCGTCCCATATCGCGGTCGCGCCGTCTACCAGCGCATCGTCGACCGAATTGACCGAGGGCAGCGGCTCGTAATCGACCTCAATCAGCTCGGCGGCATCCTTCGCCTGCGCGACCGTTTCCGCTACCACAAACGCCACCGCTTCGCCGACATAGCGAACCCGCCCCTGCGCCAGTAGCGGCTGCGGGGTCCCGAAACCGGGAGAACCGTCGGCGCGTTTGCCGGTCGCGTTGGCCTTGAGTGGTCCCAGCCCGCGTTCCTTCAGCTCGTCGCCGGTCAATACCGCGAGGACGCCCGGTGCCTGCCTGGCCACCGAAACATCGATAGATTTGATATCCGCATGAGCGAAGGGCGAGCGCAGCACATGGGCGCGCGCCTGGTTCAGAATGTTGACGTCGTCGAGATAGCGCCCGCGGCCGGTCAAAAGCCGCAGGTCTTCTTCACGCTGAACGGGGTCGCCGATGCGCATCATATTCATGGGTCGTCACCTTGAAGAATGAGAGTTCGTCATTGCGTCCCATTCTAAAGCTGACGACAAGGCCCGTCCATTGAACCCAGTTATCGCCTATACAAATTCGTCGGTCCGCCGCCCGGTGCTGTCGACGAAGACCTTCGAGCTTTTGAGCGGTTGGCCGTCGAGCCGCGCCTGAATCCAGTCGAC
>Ga0181594_10001900_pt1 | contig 19386 bp, 16 predicted proteins | sample 071ome_18_FD_145603 | JGI IMG/M metagenome (GOLD analysis project Ga0181594, IMG submission 145603) | Coastal salt marsh microbial communities from the Groves Creek Marsh, Skidaway Island, Georgia - 071413BT metaG (spades assembly) | ecosystem: Environmental > Aquatic > Marine > Intertidal zone... | reverse complement strand
AGGTTACTTTATGCAGCTACCACCCACGGCGGGCCATGACAGAGAATCTACAGGGGGGATGTCTTGTTAACGACTCAGTCTTACTTGGTGGGCATGCTCGTCTATTGGAGTGCCGCGGTACTCGGCCTCCTTCTTTTGCGCCGGTTATGGTTCGGGGCATCTTTGACGCGGGCGAGTGGCGCGCTACTGGGTGTGCTCGCTGGGTTACTGCTGATGCCGGCGTTCCCCGGGCCCGAAGTCGCGACCATGGCGCCTGCCCTGATTGTGGTGATCTTCAATAGTTTATTTGGCGACGGGCTGGAGGCGGCAATGATGCCAGGTGTCATGCTGCTTACCGGGATGTTGACGGGGGGGCTGCTGGGCGGCTGGCGGTTTGGCAAGCGTGCAACGTCCGCGGATGAGTGAGTGGTTTGTCGAGCGGACTTCGGTTAGTCTGCGCCGCCTGCCCGAATTTCCAAGATGAGAGACCTTTGATATGAAGTTTGAAGGAACAGAGCGCTACGTCGCGACCGATGATTTAAGAATGGCAGTAGATGCCTCTGTGGCGCTCCAGCGGCCCCTGCTGATCAAAGGGGAGCCCGGCACAGGCAAGACCATGCTTGCAGAGGAGGTCGCCGCTGGGCTCGGCAAAGAGCTCATTCAGTGGCACATCAAGTCCACCACCAAGGCTCAGCAGGGCTTGTATGAGTATGACGCGGTGTCGCGTTTGAGAGACTCACAGCTCGGTGATGGCAAGGTTGAAGATATCAGCCAGTACATCAAGCGAGGCAAGCTCTGGGAGGCCTTCGCCTCTGAGGAGCAGGTTGTGCTACTGATCGATGAAGTGGATAAGGCGGACATCGAGTTCCCCAATGATCTTTTGGTCGAGCTAGATCGCATGGAATTCTTCGTCTACGAGACCGGTGAGACGATCAAGGCCAAGCACCGCCCCATCATCATCATCACGTCGAACAATGAGAAGGAGCTTCCCGACGCCTTCTTGCGTCGCTGTTTCTTCCATTTCATCAACTTCCCCGATAAGGAGACGATGAAAGAGATCATTGCGGTCCACTACCCCAAGATTCAGAAGAGCCTGGTGCAAGAAGCGCTGGAGGTGTTTTTCGAATTGCGTGAGATTCCAGGGTTGAAGAAGAAACCCTCCACCTCTGAACTGATTGATTGGTTGAAGCTGCTGATGGCGGACGATATTCCCGACGAGGTGCTCAAGAACCGCGACCAGACCAAAGCCATTCCGCCGCTTTACGGTGCCTTGCTTAAGAACGAGCAGGACGTGCAGCTACTGGAGCGGTTGGCGTTCATGCATCGTCGCGAGGCGCGCTGATCCAGTGCTGGTTAATTTCTTCCATGTTCTGAAGGACACGGGCGTGCCCGTGACGCCGCGTGAGCTCCTCGACCTGCTCGAGGCGATGGAGCGCCGACTCGCCTTCGGCGACATGGACGATTTCTACTCACTATCCAGAGCGATTCTCGTCAAAGACGAGAAATACTACGATCGCTTTGATCGCGCTTTTGGCCTGCATTTTCAGGATCTTGAGGCGCTCGACGACGTGATCGAGGCGATGATTCCCGATGACTGGCTGCGCTCGGAATTCATGAAGCAGCTCTCCGAGGAGGACAAGGCCAAAATCGAGAGTTTGGGGGGCCTTGAGGAGCTCATTGAGCAGTTCAAGGAACGCCTTGAAGAGCAGAAAAAGCGGCACTCCGGTGGCAACAAATGGATTGGCACCGAGGGCACGTCGCCGTTTGGCAATGATGGGTTCCATCCTGAGGGGATCCGCGTCGGCGGTGAGAGTAAAAACAAGCGTGCAGTGAAGGTGTGGGATCGTCGGGATTTCAAAAATCTGGACGATAGCGTCGAGCTCGGCACGCGGAATATTAAAATCGCCATGCGACGTCTGCGCAAATTTGCCCGCACCGGGGCAACCGAAGAGCTCGACCTCGACGACACGATTAAGTCCACGGCGCGTAACGCCGGACTGCTGGACATCAAAATGGTGCCCGAGCGCCACAATGCGGTGAAAGTATTGTTGTTCCTCGATGTCGGTGGATCCATGGATCCCCACGTCAAGGTCTGTGAAGAGCTGTTCTCGGCGGCGCGCACGGAGTTCAAGCACCTCGAGTATTTTTACTTCCACAACTTCGTCTACGAGAGCGTTTGGAAGAACAATATCCGGCGTTTCAATGAGCGCACGTCCACACTCGATCTGATGCACAAATACGCCCACGATTACAAAGTGGTGTTTGTCGGTGATGCCTCGATGTCACCCTATGAAATCATGCAGCCAGGTGGCTCGGTCGAGCACTGGAATGAAGAGTCGGGTGAGTTATGGATGCGCCGACTCAGAGAGACTTACGAGAAATGCATCTGGATCAATCCGGTACCCGAGGACGAGTGGGAGTACACCCAATCGATCGCCATTACGCGCCAGCTCATGGAGGGTAAGATGTATCCACTCACACTGAGAGGCCTGGAAGAGGGTATGTCCTTCCTGTCCAAATAACGCCTGCTACCTGGTGTTAGTGCCGGCATCGCCTACTGCGGCAGGAAGCTGGCCTCGGCCTGAGCTAGTCTGCCCCCACGGAGCCTGGGCCATCCCCCTACCACAACGCAGCAAAAAGGCGCCTTCGCGCGCTTTTTTGGCTACACTGCCACATCAATTTGTCCAACAAAAACGTGCGGGGGCGCCATGTCTGGCTCATTTAAATTACTCAGTATCACGGTGACGGCGGCGCTGTTGAGCGCCTGTGGAGGGCAGTCAGATGACGCAAACGTCGGGCCCGCTAAGGTAGAGTTTTCGCCCGCCTTGGTTGCGCAGGTGGATACCGACAGGATCAAGGCTGCGGCAGATGAACCCGAGATGTGGTTGACCTATGGCGGCACTTACGACGAGCAGCGGCACTCGGCCTTGGGTCAAATTAATCGGGACACATTGCCTGATTTGGGAGTGGGATGGATTTACGAGACGGCCAAACCGCGAGGGGCTGAGGCGACGCCTCTGGTTGTCGACGGCGTCATGTATGTTTCCAGCGCCTGGTCAGTTGTTTACGCGTTAGATGCCAAGACGGGTGAGGAATTATGGGTCTATGACCCCCAGGTATCGGGTGAGGACGCGGCCAAAGGTTGTTGTGACGTCGTGAATCGCGGTGTGGCGGTGCACAACGGCAAAGTGTTTGTCGGCGTGTTTGATGGCCGCCTTGAAGCGTTGGATGCCGCCACGGGGGCCGTGGTTTGGAGCACAGTTACCGTCGATCAAAGCAAGCCCTACACGATCACCGGTGCGCCTCGGGTATTCAAGGATAAAGTCATTATTGGCAACGGTGGCGCGGAGCTGGGCGTGCGCGGTTACGTGACGGCCTACGACGTTGAATCAGGCGATTTAGCATGGCGCTTCTACACTGTGCCCAACCCGGAGAAAAAGCCTGATGGAGCCGCGTCTGATGCGATTCTTGCGAAGCTCGCCAACGAAACCTGGGGGGATGACGGTGCCTGGGTGACCGATGGCGGAGGCGGCACGGCCTGGGACTCCATCGTTTATGACACGGTGAATGACCAGATTCTGATCGGTGTGGGCAACGGCTCGCCCTGGAACCCCGATGTCCGAGACCCCAACAGTGATGGTGACAATCTTTTTCTCTCATCGATTCTTGCCGTTGATGCGGATACAGGGGAATACCGTTGGCACTACCAAACCACCCCCCGCGACCGCTGGGATTACACTGCGACACAACAGATCATGCTGGCCGATCTGCCGCTGGGGGAGGGGGGCGCGAGTCGCCGTGTGGTGATGCAAGCGCCCAAAAACGGGTTCTTCTATGTGCTCGATGCTGCTGATGGTGAGTTGATTTCGGCGACTCCCTTCACCAACCAGAACTGGACAACCGGTGAATTCGACGAAAATGGGCGGCCGGTGCTGGTGGAGGAAGCCGTAGACCTGGCGCTCTATGCGGTGGTGCCCGGACCGACCGGTGCGCACAACTGGCATCCCATGGCGTTCAACCCAGATACCGGGCTGGTCTATATCCCTGTCAACGAAATTCCGTTCTTCTATGACAAGACGCGCAACGTCGAGGACGGTAAATCGTATTGGAATATCGGCTACGACGCCGCGGCAGGTTGGCCGGTGGAGTATCCCGCCGGCACACTGGACGCCGTGGCAGACCTCGACGGGGGGTCCTTGTTGGCGTGGGACCCTGTCAAGGCTGAGCCCCGGTGGGCAGTCCCATTCGCGTTGCCACTGAATGGCGGCGTGTTGAGTACTGACGCCGGTTTGGTCTTTCAAGGTAACAAGTTTGGCGATTTGGTGGCTTACGATGCCGAGACGGGTGAGCAACTCTGGTCGCATCGTTTAGTGGGTAATGCCGCCGCAGCACCGATGACTTACGAGATCGAAGGTGAGCAGTACCTCAGCGTGCTGTCGGGCTGGGGCAGCGTTTCAAATCTGATAGCCGGCTTTACGTATGGCAAGGCCGCTGGCAAGGAGCCCGCCCGCGTTATCACCTTTAAGTTGGGTGGTAGTGAGACGATGCCGGCACCACTGCAAGCGCAAATTGTGGCCACGCCGAAGTCACCGATGTTCGGTGAGCCGGATCAGCACCAGCTCGGGATGCAGCGCTTTGCTGAGAACTGCCATTTTTGCCATGGCGCGTTCGCTGTCAGTGGCGGCGTGATACCCGACCTCCGTTGGTCGGCAATATCGGCCAATGAGCAGGCGTGGGATCAAGTGGTGCGCGAGGGTGCATTGACCAAGCAGGGTATGGTGTCTTTTGCGGGGCACCTGACCAAGGAAGACACCGATGCGATCCGCGCCTATGTCATCCAGCAGGCTTGGCTGGCAGTCGCCAATGGCAGCGCGTCCGCGCCGGGAGGGCAGTGAGCGCGCTCTGGTTCAGGGCCTAGGGTTTTCTGGTGGCACCGGCCTCACTATGTGGCCAGCATCATCATTTGGCCGACCTCACCATTTGGAAGGCCACCAGTGCTCCCGTGACGGCGACGTTTAACGACTCCACGCCATTGGCCATCGGGATGCCGAGCGCGGCATCCGCCAGCCCCCTCACGTCGGTTGAAATGCCGTGGGTCTCTCCACCCAAAACGCAGACAGTGGGTGTGCCACCATCCAGATCATAAAGTGAGCCGGTGGCATGGGCGTCCAGAATCGCGACGTGAAAACCACTGGCTTTTAACGATGAGAGCGCCGATAGGGTGGTGTCACAGCGGATAATCGGTGCGCGGAAAATCGTCCCGGCTGAGGCTTTGATGACGAGGGGTCCGAGGGAGGCGATGCCTCGCTGGGGATACAACACGCCGTCGATGCCCGCAGCGACAGCTGATCGAATGATCATGCCCACGTTTTGTGGATTGGTAATGCCATCAAGAGCCAGCAAGCTTCTCGGTAGCGTGGACGATGCCAGCACTGCGTCGAGGGCCTGAAAGCCAGGGCAGATAACATCGAGCGCCACGCCTTGATCCTGGCGCCCGCTTTTGGAAATACGCGACAGCGACTGACGATCGTGGAAACGCGTCTCGACCCCACGGCGCTCGGCCTCGGTCATGATCTGGGTGATAATGCCACCAGACCGATTGCTGTTCGCGAGGTGCAAACAATGAATCTCGAGCAAAGGGTCCATCAGGGCCTCCAGAGCCGGCTTGCGACCGAACAGGGTCAAACCTGCGCTCGGGTGCCAGGGACGCTTCGAATCCTCGGTCATTGGAGTTTATTGGGGTCTACTGTATGCATCGCCTGACACTCTACACCACCTCAGGGTGCCATCTATGCGAACACGCCGAGGCGATCCTTGACGAGCAAGGTCACACCTATCAGACCGCAGACATCGCCGATGATCTGGAATTAATGGAGCGCTACGGAGTGAGGATTCCGGTGGTGAGAGACGCGGCGGGTCGTGAGCTGGGATGGCCGTTTGATGGCACGCAACTCCGACAGTTTCTGTCGGGGGATTAGACGATCAGTTCACCGCAGGCTCGGTATCGACTTTGACCGCCAGCACGTCGCAGTCAGCACCATGCATGACGCCATCAGTCGTTGAGCCCAGCAGGAGTGCCAGCCCCCAGCGTGCATGGCTCCCCAATACAATCAGGTCACTGCCCAGCGTCTTGGCCTGCGTGGGGATTTCGGATTCCGGGCGGCCGGTCACCAAATGGCGATGGTCTGTCGGCACCGCCAGCGTGCCGCAGAGCTGGTCTAACTGCTCTCTGGCTTGCTCCAGAATTTCATCCTGTATTGCAGAAAAATCCATCGGGATGTCTCCCCCGTAAGTGATCGCCAGTGGCTCAATGACATGAAGAACATGGAGCTCTGCGTCATCCTGGCGGGCGAGGGCCGCGGCGCGACGGATAATCGTTTCGGTCGTGGCCCCGAGATCGACCGCCACGAGAATATTCTTGTAGGGCATACTTCCCCAGCAATTTGAATGCCTCACCTTTAAATGTAGTCAAAAACAGCGAGCTTGTCTCTCCGGAGTCTTGACGTGGTTTATCTTCTGATTCTGCTCGGCCTGGCAGTCGTGGTCGCGCCGTTAATGAGTGCGATGCCGAGCAAAGCGCAGCGCGCCAAGGCTGGGCTCCGCGATCTGGCCCGGGCGCATGACCTGCGAGTGAGCCTGCGCCCGCTGCCTGCGGTGCCCGCACGGTTCCGGTTTGAGCCGGAGGACGAGTTGGCGTGCTATGAGCGGCGTTTCCCGGTCTCGCAGCAGAAGTTTGGGGGGGAGGCACATTACCTGTGCGTTGATGGACAGTGGTCGCCGACAACCGGGGTCGAGGATCCCCCCGGGTGGTTGCATTACCTGCCTCTTGGTGCGGCCTACGTCGAGTGCAGAAATGAAAGCGTCAGCATTTTCTGGGATGAAAAAGCGGGCCCCGAGGGGCTGGCTAAAATTAGCCAAGCCATTGATTTGATGAGTTAAAAGCCGGGTAGTGGGCGGCAGTCTGTGTCGGGCTGCGATAAAACATGGGCCTTGACCCCAGACGATTTCGCCCTTATAGATGCCCACCTTCGCGGCTTGGTCGGTTGGAAATCGGCCTCCCGCGCCGGCACGCCACGATGGGGTGGGCTGTCTTTTTGAACAACGGATCGTAGCGTTCTATGGGTAAAGCACTGGTTATAGTGGAGTCGCCCGCCAAGGCGAAAACCATTAACAAATATCTCGGAAAGGATTTCATTGTGAAGTCCAGTGTGGGTCATATCCGCGACCTGCCAACCTCCGGTAGCGCCAAACCCGCAGATCCCAAGGAGCGGGCAGCGCAGGCGGCCATTACCCGAAAAATGGCACCTGATGAAAAGGCTCGTTATCAGGCGCGAAAGAAACGTGAACAACTGGTCCGCCGCATGGGTATTGATCCCGACAACGGCTGGCAGGCTCGCTACGAAATTCTCCCGGGGAAGGAGAAAGTGGTCAGTGAGCTAAAGAAGCTCGCAAAAAACAGCGACGCTATCTATCTGGCAACCGATTTGGACCGAGAGGGAGAGGCGATCGCCTGGCATCTTCAGCAAGCCATTGGCGGTGATACGAGCCGCTATCATCGAGTGGTCTTTAACGAAATCACCCAGAAGGCGATTCAGGCGGCCTTTGAAGCCCCCGGCGAGCTCGATACTGCGCGTGTACATGCGCAGCAGGCACGACGTTTCCTCGATCGCGTTGTCGGCTTTGAGGTCAGCCCACTTCTATGGTCCAAGGTGGCGAGGGGCCTATCTGCCGGTCGCGTCCAGTCCGTTGCGGTGCGATTGATCGTTGAGCGCGAGCGGGAAATCCGGGCTTTTGTCCCCGAGGAATATTGGGAAGTCCACGCCCTGCTGAAGGCGGGTGATATTGATCCGGTTCGATTTATGGTGACGCACCGGGGGGGGACAAAGTTCGAGCCCAAGACCCAGACAGACGCTGAAGCGGCTGTAGAGGCCATGCAAGGGGCTGCGTTTTCGGTCACTGACCTTGAGTCGCGTAAGACCAGCTCGAAGCCCTCTGCCCCCTTTATTACCTCTACCCTGCAGCAGGCCGCGAGTACGCGAATGGGCTTTAGCGTCAAAAAAACCATGACGCTGGCACAGCGGCTGTATGAAGCGGGTTACATCACCTACATGCGAACAGACTCGACCAACCTGAGTGATGACGCGGTCAGCGCCTGTCGGAATCTGATTAAAAAGGACTTCGCCCCTGAATATCTCCCTGCGGAGCCGATTCGCTATGGCTCCCGAGAGGGTGCGCAGGAGGCCCACGAGGCGATACGCCCCTCGGATGTGACCTTGCGAAGCAGTCTGCTCGCGGGCATGGAGCCGGATGCCGAGCGACTCTATGATTTGATTTGGCGACAGTTTGTCGCCTGTCAAATGACCCCCGCGCGTTATTTGTCGACGACCTTGGTCGTGACAGCCGCTGACTGCCGCCTGACCGCGAAGGGCCGAGTCATCGAATTTGACGGCTTCACCCGGGTGCAGCCTCCGGCGGCCCGTAAGGGAGATGATGCGGTGTTACCGCCGCTGGCGATCGGCGATGCGCTGACGGTGACGGAGTTTGACCCCAAACAGCATTTTACCAAGCCTCCGGCGAGGTACGGTGAAGCCAGTCTGGTGCGGGAGCTGGAGAAGCGGGGTATTGGGCGACCGTCCACCTATGCCGCGATTATTTCCACCATCCAGGATCGTGGCTACGTCCGGCTCGAGAACCGGCGGTTCTATGCCGAGAAGATGGGGGACATTGTCACAGAGCGCTTGCAGGATAGCTTCAGTGACTTGCTCGACTACGGTTTCACCGCGACGATGGAAGAGCGCCTCGATGAGGTGGCCCAGGGTGCGCTGTCCTGGACGGATCTACTCAATGAGTTCTACACCGACTTCAGTGGCAAGCTCGCGCAGGCTGCTAACGACGGCCCTGATGGGATGCAGCCCAATGATCCCACGCCAACGGGTATACCCTGTGATGACTGCGGCAGGCCCATGCAAATTCGAACCGCGAGCACGGGGGTATTCATGGGTTGCTCGGGTTATAACCTGCCGCCCAAAGAGCGCTGCAAAAATACGGTTAATCTCATCTCCGGCGACGAGGCGATCAGTGTGGACGCCGATGATGAAGCGGAGTCACGGCTGCTGCTGAGCAAGCGGCGCTGCGGTAAATGCCATACCGCCATGGACAGTTACCTGATCGATGAAAGCCGCAAGCTCCATGTCTGTGGTAACAATCCCGATTGCGACGGCTATGAGGTTGAGCAAGGCCAGTTTCGCATCAAGGGCTACGACGGCCCGGTGATTGAATGTGACAAGTGCGGCTCACATATGCAGTTAAAGACCGGTCGCTTCGGCAAATACTTCGGTTGTAGCGAATCGTCGTGTACGAACACCCGTAAGCTCCTGCGTAATGGCGAGGTGGCGCCGCCCAAGATGGACCCGGTACCCATGCCCGAATTACAGTGCATCAAGGTTGAGGACCACTACGTCTTGCGAGACGGCGCCTCCGGCATCTTTCTCGCTGCCAGTCAGTTTCCCAAGCACCGGGAGACCCGCCCGCCGTTTGTAGATGAGTTACTCCCGCACCAGGCCGAGATTGATCCGAAATATCATTTTCTTTTCGATGCGCCGCTGACAGATGATCAGGGTAATCGCAGCCAAATTCGCTATAGCCGCAAGACGAAAGAACAGTATGTGATGTCGGAGCGTGACGGCAAACCCAGCGGGTGGCGCGCGATGTTTAACGATGGCCAGTGGGTCGAAGAGGGCACCGCGAAAAAGCCGAGAGCAAAGCGCAAAACGAAGCCAAAAGCCAAGGCCAAGGCGAAAGCAAAAGCCAAGGCGCCTGCGGCCGACGAGGCAATCGATTGAGCCACCCCCTGGCTTACGCCAACCAGTGTCTTTACCACGCGGACATCCTAATCAGTGCCTGGCAGCACTCGGCGCAAAACAGCGAGGTGCTGGATACGCAGGTTGCGTTGGCTTTCGCGCCCCCGGTGCAGTCAAAGTTATTGGATAGCTACGGATGGCTGCTCTTGGCGGCTTGTCGAATTCGGCAGACCCCGGAGGTAGTGCCTCACTCAGTCGCACAACTTCCAGCCCTGCCAGCCGGTCTGGTTCACCCCGCTGAGGTAGAGGCCTGCGCGCAACTTGAATCCGATGGCTGGATCGCCGAGTTGCAGGCGCCCATCGAACAGGCGGCGGTTCGCCGATCAAACAGCCTCGCGGTAGAGCAGGGGGTTGCCTGGGAGCAATTCTTGCATTGGGCTGAGCGCTTGAAAGCGCTTGCGCAACAGATCGCAGACGGGATCGACGAGTCCTGATTAAGCGTCTTGCTGTCAGTAAACCGTGCCATCGAGTGGCAGATGCGCTGTCAGAGTGTTACCGTGAAACATCGCCTGCCATCGTCGGTCAGGCGACTCTTCTCACAGAGAGGTTATTGAGTGTCTACATCTTTACTTGAAATCGTGGATCTGGGTGATGGTGAAGTGGTGCTTCAGCGCGTCGAGGGTGACTCCGAGCCGCTGGTAAGCATCCAGTTTTCCGATGAGGCAAACGCCTACTTGATGGGAAACAACCTGGAGATTGCCAGAGTCATGATTCAGGCTGGCATTGAGGCGGCGGCGCAGTTGGCAGAGGTCAACAATATTGAAGTCGAGACCGCAGAAATGTCAGAGACCCGCACGCTGCACTGAAGTAACAGCCAGCGTTACAGCGGAGCAAGAGGCTTCGTGAACTTTTCAGAGGCCCACAACGGTGGTCTCCGGGGAAGCCTCCCTCCTGAAAAAGCACTTAAGACAGTACATTCAGAGTCTTGTCTAAACAAAGTCAGCGGCGCTCTGTTCTTTTACTGCTGTCGGATCACCCCCACGCTGATGCCCTCGATAGCACACTCGGTTCGCCTCAAGTCCACTACGATCGGCTCGTAATCCGCGTTCTCCGGAAGCAGCTTCAGGGTGTGTTGGCCGGCGCGCTTGAGGCGCTTCACCGTCACTTCATCCTCTATTCTGGCCACTACAATCTGCCCGTCCCGGGCTGTCGAGGTGTTGTGCACGGCCAGGAGATCGCCGTCCAGAATGCCGATCTCTTTCATGCTGTCTCCGGTCACGCGCAGAAAATAGTCCGCGGGTGGGGAGAAAAACGTCGGGGAGAGCTCGCAGTAATCTTCGATGTGCTCGGTGGCCAGCACAGGAGAACCCGCGGCGACCCGACCCACAATCGGAATCCCGGTGCTTTCGGTCAAGCGGATGCCGCGAGACGCCCCGGCGATCATTTCGATAGCGCCCTTTCTGGCCAGCGCCCTGAGATGCTCTTCAGCGGCATTTGCCGACCTAAATCCCAGCTCCCGCGCGATGTCTGCGCGCGTGGGCGGATAGCCTGTATCTGCGACATATTGTCGGATCACGTTGAGTACCTGCTCTTGTCGTGCGGTGAGCTTCATTACCTGACCTCCCTGAAGGGTGAGCTGATGATATATACAGTCTGTGAATTTGTACAGCATCGACCCGGCGTGGCCTGTCGGGAGCAAGAGTGCGGTAGCATACCGGCACGTCACCAACGGGACCGCGCGTAATGGCATTCCTTCAGGAGCTTTTGACACCTCTGGCCGCTCTCCTTCACCTCCCTTTGGGTGTCGTTGTTTTTGCCTCCCTGATGTTGATTGGCACAGTGGGCCACTTTGTGATTTATCGAGTAGTCCGAAGACTGACGTCGGCTGCCGACACCACTGAAACCCGGTGGGATGATGTCGTGCTTTACGCCATTTTCCCGCCGATACAGTGGGTGATGTGGGTTGTCATAGGTTTGCTGTCCATCAGTCTTTTCCCCGCCCTTGACGGCATTCGCGAGGCGTTATTGAAATTGTCGGATACCGCCTTGCTGGTGCTGTTTGGTTGGCTCGCGCACCGCCTGAGCCGGGGGATTGAAGAGGAGTTATTGGGGGAGCACCGTGGGGTGCTTGAATCTAGTGCTCGCGCCACGATCAGTGCGGTTGCCAGACTGAGTCGCATCGTTCTCTGGGTGATCGCCGGGATCATGATTCTGCAGTCCTTAGGTGTATCTGTGTCGGGCCTATTAGCGTTTGGTGGCGTGGGTGGCGTCGCGGTGGGTTTTGCTGCGCGGGATTTGCTCGCTAACTTTCTCGGTGGTTTAAGTATTTTTCTGGACCGCCCCTTTGCCGTGGGGGACTGGATTCGATCGCCGGATCGAGAGATTGAAGGTACGGTTGAGGACGTGGGTTGGCGGGTGACACGCATCCGCACTTTCGACCAGCGGCCGCTTTATGTGCCGAACTCGGTGTTCTCGACGGTGGCGATAGAGAACCCTTCCAGAATGCTGAACCGCCGTATTTACGAGACCGTCGGCATTCGCTACGACGATATCGCGGCGATGGCGGATATCGTCGCTGCCGTCAAGACGATGCTCAATGAGCACGAGGATATCGATAAGGGCAAAACGCTGATGGTGAATTTTGTCTCCCTCGGCGCTTCCTCTCTGGATTTCTTTATTTACTGCTTCACTCGCACCACAGACTGGGCGACCTACCACGGTGTCAAACAGGACGTGCTACTGAGAATCCTGCACATCATCGAAAGTCATGGTGCCGAGGTGGCTTTTCCGACCCGAACCGTGCTGCTCAATCCGCCAGAGCCCGACCCTCACAGCGTTTGATAGCGGCGCCTGCGAAAATCAGCGCTGGGTGGTCAGCGACGCTGGCGAAGGTGCCGCACCTGACCCCTGCACGTTGGCCGAGTCATTCAGCGGCTCCTTGGACGCATCCAAAGTATCTTTGCCTTGGCGGAAGACTTCATACCAACTGAGTTCCCGCCAGATGGCCAGTACCTTAATCACGGGGTGATCGTAATACCGCAAACGATTTTCGCTGAGCGGGACGGTATCGGCGACGTGAATAACGTGCCGCCACGGCCACAGAGGTTTTGTTGGAACGCGATTAGAGACATCGTCGACGCCCGTGGCCCCGGCCGCCATTGATCCGCTTACAGCGACCGCGGGCCAGGCAGTTTGCCCAAAATCCAGCATCGCAACAGCGTCTTGTCCATCATTATCCATCGGGCTCTGTGACGGATTGGCATTTGGACTGACTCCGAGGTCTAGCTCTACGTCGGGATCCGAGTCCGTGACGGGCATTGCCGAATCAGCCGAGATGATTGTCAGGCGTTCGGGAGAGGGTGGCGGACCGGGCATCTCAAAGATCTCCGGCAGGTAGTGCCCTTGGGTATTGGCCCAAAAATTCAGCCCGAGGCGCCAGGTTTTACCTCTCGGGAGTAGTTGAATAAATCCCTGCACCAACGGATGGCTTGATGATTCATCAGCCTCTAGGAGAATCGGCAGCGTGTCGCTTTCGGGCCCCTGTAGCCACGACACCGAGGCCACAACATCATCTTCGCTGCCACGCCGGTATCTCGCCAAGCCGGGCGCAAGTTGATCCAACGGCTGCTGTATGAAGGCCTTGGGCAGGGGAATCGCACGGGCCGAGACTTTGATAGGTTCCAGCGTGACGGCCTCACTGGGTAGGGCAAAGGGCACGGCAACGGTGGGCGCTTCAGGCGAGGTAGACGGTCCCGCGATGCCCAATGACTCCAGTGCCACGAGGGGCGAGGGTTGCTCACTAATCGGCGCTTCTTCAAAGGGCAACACAGGGCCCTCAGGGGCGGGCAGGTCAGCGTCACTATCGAGAGGAGACTCACTAAGTTCGCCCACGTCGCTGAGTTCGGTCAGGCGACGGGTCGAGGTATCCGAGCCTTCGGCGAGCACCATTAACTCGTCAATGACGGCCAGGTCTCCCTCGGTCAGCAGTTCGGGTGGCGCCTGCCATAAGGGAGGTAGCGGCGCTGAGGTGACGACGCTCAAGTGACCGGAGGGGCTATTTGTAATGATGCTGTCTGGATACTGGTCGGCAAGGTCGGCGAGCCCCGCGTGATCTTGCAGCCAACGCCAGCGCGCGGGATAGGTCACGGCGGGGACGAGCGGCCAGGTCTCGCTCTCCAGCGTTTCTGCACGGGTATCAACCAGCACGACCACCTCAAACTGATACCAACCCGAGTGCGCAAAGCCTCCTGGCAATGGCGCAGTGACCGCGGTGACGCTGACCCCGCATAAGGGCAGCGTCAGGGCAAGTCGAGCCAGCGCTACTCTCCAGAGGGGTTGTGCGATCACGCTGCCTCCAGCCAGGGAATCATCAGTTTTTCGACGAACGCCGCCCGATCGCTCAGCGCAGGTAATGACTTTTTAACCCGGAGCTTGCCGGTATTGGTCAAGCTGTAGCAGTGGGGGTCAGACTGGATCAGACTCACAATGGCAGCGGGCTCGACCGAGGTAGTAGCGTTGAACTCGATACTACCACCCTCATCGGTCATATCGATCTCGCTGATGCCCAGTTGCTGCGCAGATACTTTGAGTAATGCGCAGGTGAAGAGATTCTTCACCGGTTCGGGCAGCAGTCCGAAGCGGTCGATCATTTCCACTTGAATGTCCCGTAAGTTTTCCGCGCTTTGCGCCTGCGCAATGCGTTTGTACAGTACCAGCCGCGTGCTGATGTCTGGCAGGTAATCATCGGGGATGAGCGCAGGCACGTGGAGCTTCACCTCCGTACCCGTATCAAGCGGCTGATCGATATCAGGTATATCGCCCCTGCGCAGAGCGGCCACGGCACTCTCGAGCATGCTCAGGTAGAGCGAGAACCCCACCTGGTGGATTTGTCCGGATTGTTCCGCGCCGAGTAGCTCTCCAGCGCCACGAATCTCCATATCGTGAGACGCCAATTGGTACCCCGCACCAAGATCACCCGCCGCTTCGATGGCCTCGAGCCGCTTTTGCGCGTCAGAGGTGATCAGTGAGCGGGGTGGGCTCAGGAGATAGGCATAGGCTTGATGGTGAGAGCGTCCGACACGGCCGCGAAGCTGGTGCAATTGCGCCAGACCAAACTTGTCGGCCCGTTCGATGATGATGGTATTGGCGTTGGGAATATCGATACCTGTCTCGATAATGGTTGAGCACACCAGAATGTGATGGTGCTGGTGGTAAAAGTCAGACATGACCCGCTCCAGCGCCTGCTCTCTCAGTTGCCCATGGGCAACGCCAATAGAGAGGTCAGGCAACAACTCGCCCAGTTTGCGCGCCGACTCGTCAATGGTTTTGACCTCGTTGTGCAGATAGAAAACCTGCCCTCCGCGAAGGGTCTCGCGCAAGACGGCCTCTTTGATCAGCGCAATGCTGTGCTCACGGATGAAGGTCTTGATAGAAAGGCGCCTCGCTGGGGGCGTAGCGATAATCGATAGATCTCTGAGGCCGCCCAACGCCATATTGAGGGTTCTCGGGATAGGCGTGGCGGTCATGGTGAGGATGTCGACCTCGGCTCGGAGCGCCTTGATGACCTCTTTTTGCTTTACGCCGAAGCGATGCTCCTCATCAATGATCAACAGACCGAGGTCGCGGAATTGAAAATCGCTCTGCAGCAGTTTGTGCGTGCCAACCAGAATGTCCACCTTTCCCTCTTTTACCCGGCGGGAAATATTGTCGAGGTCCTTCGAGGACTGAAATCGGGAGACGACTTCGACGGAGTAGGGCCAGTCGGCAAATCGGTCACGGAAGTTGGCATGATGCTGGTTGGCCAGCAGCGTAGTAGGGACCAGGATGGCGCTTTGACGCCCGCTCTGAGCGGCGATGAATGCTGCTCGCATTGCCACCTCGGTTTTACCAAAACCGACATCGCCGCAGACCAGGCGATCCATCACCCTTGGAGCACACATGTCATCCTTTACGGCGGCAATTGCCGCGGCCTGATCAGGCGTTTCTTCAAACGGAAAGCCCTCGCAAAATTTGAGCCACTGGGCTTCGTCCAACGTGTGCGCGTGCCCTTGCCGGGCCTCTCTCCGCGCATACACGTCCAGAAGTTGCGCTGCCACATCAGCTGCTCGTTCCCTTGCCTTGCGGCGCGCCTTCTCCCACTGCTCGCTGCCGAGCCTGTGCAGAGGCGCGGTATCGGGGTCTCCGGCCGTGTACCGGCTGATGAGGTGCAGTGAACCCACCGGGACATAGAGCTTATTGCCCTCGGCATATTCGAGCAGCAAAAATTCTGCGGGGTCACCGTCGATCTCAAGGATCTGAAGGCCCAGGTAGCGGCCGACACCGTGCTCGATATGCACCACGGGCAGCCCCTGCCGCAGTTCGGTCAGGTCGCGGATAATCGCGTCGGCATCGGTTTCCTCGCGCTTGTGTCTGCGCCGCCGCTGCGCGACGCGCTGTCCAAAAAGTTGGGCCTCGCAGACAAGGGCCGGTTCCCCGGCACCCAGATAAATACCGCGGTCAATCGGGGCGACTGTGATGCCGAGTGCGGAACCCCTGGAGAGGAAGTCCTGCCAGTTGGCAATGGGCTCAGGGAAAAGGTCGGCCTTGGCCAGATTCTCCAGCAGAATCTCTCGCCGACCCTGGCTCTCTGCGCAGAGCAGCACCGGGCCCTGATGATCCTGAATAAATCTTTTGAGGCTCTCTTGGTAGCTCTGGTCATCGCTCAGCTGAGGCGCGGGCTTGAATGTTGTCCGGGCATGAGCGGGCGACTCCGGATCTATCTTCAGCTCGAGTACCGAATGATTCCCCAGAAGAGCATAGATTTCTTCCACGGGTATAAAGCCGCGCTGAGGCGGTAACAGCGGTCTGCGTGGATCAATACCATACTCCTCGAAGCGGCCGGTGATCTCGCTCCAATACCTTTGAGCTGCGCCGTGATGATCTCCCAGCGTGACCAGTGCGGCGTTGTCGGGCAGGTAGTCAAAAACGGTCCCGCAATGCTCGAAAAAAAGTGGCAAGTAATATTCTGCGCCCCCGGGCACCCGGCCGGCACTCAGCTCGGTGAACGCTGGACACAGATCGGCATCGCCGTCAAAACTCTCGAACCATGCCATTTGAAAGCGATGAATCGCGTCACCCCCGATGGGAAATTCCCGCGCGGGCATAAGTTTGATCTGGTCGACCCGATCTACCGTTCGTTGAGTCTCCGGGTCAAAGGTGCGGAGTGTTTCCACCTCGTCGTCCAGCAGATCGATGCGATATGGCACTTCGCTCCCCATGGGGAAGACGTCCAGTAACGCACCGCGAATGGCCATTTCGCCATGCTCATAAACCGTCTCGACCGTGCGATATCCGTTGAGAGAGAGTGTTTTGGCAAAGGCCGTCGCGTTAAAAGTGTCGCCTATCCGAAGGTCGAGTGTGTTCCCCTCGACGTAGTGCAGTGGCGGTGTGCGCAACATCGCCGTCGTCATCGGCAGGATGACGATTCCGCGCTCGAGTTTGGGAAGCTCGTAAAGGGTCCTCAGTCGCTGCGACACGATATCTTGATGCGGAGAGAAATGGTCGTAGGGCAGAGTCTCCCAATCGGGCAGGGTGAGGATTGGCACGTCTCCAGCCGTGAACAAAGGCAGTTCCCGTTCGAGCAGCTGCGCTTCGGAGGAAGAGGCGACCATCACGATCAGCGGGCGATCGAAGCGGGTCAAATCGGCAATGGCGGCGCTACTGGTAGCGTCCGGCATAGGACCGATTGCGGAGCGAGTCCCGAGGTTATCGGGCCATGGGAGATCGACGATCAGCTTGCTAAGCATGGTTATTGAGAGCGCAGTACAGCATTTCGGGCCCTAGTGTAGGCCTCCGCTTGCGGTGCAACCACTGAAATTGTGCGATTAAGGTTGCCTCGATAGCTGAGCAGATCTGATAATACGGCCCGCCGTGCCGGCGCTACGAAGCGCTGCGCGACGAAGGACCGCCGCCGCAGATAGCGGTCAGATAACCATAAAGAGGCCCCCTGTGACAGAAGAGAGAAAGCGTCCCCGCCCCGATGACTACTTTGCGGACTGGAAAGAGCGAGAGGCGCTGGCAGAGGCCATGATCCCCGCCGTTGGAAGCCTGTCTCGTGAGCGCAACGTGAAGTGCTATATCTATGGCCGCTCCCTGGTGAACCAGTCGGTGCTGGACATTATGAAAAGTCACCGGTGGGTTCGCCAGATGGAGGCCAACGAGCTCTCCGAATTCGAGACGGCGCCGGTATTGGATGCGGTCAGTCAACTTGATCTGGGCCCTTGTCACCTCGATATCGGTCGCCTCGCGGTCGCTTACTACGACAAGGGGGAGGGTGCTGGGCTCAGCGTGCAGGAGTATGTTGCCCAAGAACTTTCCTATCTTGTGGGTTCGACGCACAAGCCAGTTGACGAGCCGGTGGATGTCGTCCTCTATGGATTTGGCCGCATTGGCCGACTAATGGCCCGAATTCTCATTGCGAAAACAGATGGCGGCGACAGCCTGCGCCTCCGCGCTGTGGTTGTGCGCCGTGGAAAGGCCGAGGATGACCTTCTCAAGCGCGCCAGTCTTCTCAGAAGAGATTCGGTGCATGGGGTCTTTCAGGGCACCATCCGGGTTGATGAGGAGCGCCAGTCCTTCGTTGCCAATGGCAACGAGATCAAAGTGATTTATGCCGATGCCCCGGAGGATATCGACTATACGCAATATGGCATCAAGAACTGCATTGTGGTGGATAATACGGGGGTCTGGCGGGACGAAGCGGGTTTGTCGCGTCACCTGAAAGCCAAGGGCGTGGCAAAGGTGATTCTGACGGCGCCCGGTAAGGGCGACATCAAGAACATCGTTGCGGGCATCAATGACGGTGACATCCAGCCCGAGGACAAGATTCTTTCCGCAGCGTCGTGCACCACTAACGCTATTGTGCCGGTCTTAAAGGCGGCAGATGACCATTACGGCATTAGTGCGGGGCACGTCGAGACGGTGCACGCTTATACCAACGATCAGAACCTGATCGACAATTATCATGCGGGGGAGCGCCGGGGTCGGAGTGCGCCGCTGAATATGGTGCTGACCGAGACGGGTGCGGCCAAGGCCGTGGCGAAGGTGCTGCCGAGCCTGAGCGGCAAACTGACGGGTAACGCCATCCGGGTACCGACGCCTAACGTGTCGATGGCGATTCTGAATCTGAACCTGGCAAATTCCACCACGCGGGAGGAGTTGAACGAGTTCATGCGCGAGACTGCGCTGCATTCGACCATGAAAAAGCAGATCGATTACTCCAACTCCCCCGAAGTGGTGTCCAGCGATTTCGTGGGTTCCCGGGCGGCCTGCGTATTTGATGCCAAAGCGACCATTGTGAATGGTCACCATGCGGTGCTGTACCTCTGGTATGACAACGAGTACGGCTATAGCTGTCAGGTCTACCGTGTTCTGGAGCGAATGGCCGGCATTCGCTACCAAACCTACCCGGTGAACAGCCCCTATCCACTGTGACGATCCACTGTGATTGAGTCTTTGGGTTTGGGTTGGCCTTGGCGGGGCAAGTCGAATAGAATACGCGCGACCGAGGAGAGGCGATTCGCCCGGCCCTAAGAGCCCCCGGTCTGCAGGACGTGCACCACCGTCTGGG
>Ga0181594_10001899_pt1 | contig 19387 bp, 20 predicted proteins | sample 071ome_18_FD_145603 | JGI IMG/M metagenome (GOLD analysis project Ga0181594, IMG submission 145603) | Coastal salt marsh microbial communities from the Groves Creek Marsh, Skidaway Island, Georgia - 071413BT metaG (spades assembly) | ecosystem: Environmental > Aquatic > Marine > Intertidal zone... | reverse complement strand
GCCGCCCTATCGCCGGGCGTGGACGCGCGACCTCGGTTCGCTCCTGGAGTTCCCGCCGGTCATCAACGACGGCCGGGTCTTCGTCGGCACCAACAAGCGGAAGGCCTTCGCGCTCGACCTCCGCACAGGCCGCATCGCATGGAGCCGCAAGCTCACCGGTCGGTCCGCCGCGTCCCCGGCGATCGCCGGCGATCTGGTGCTGTTCACCACCATCAATGGCTACGTCGAGGCCATGCGGCAGGACACCTCGCAGGTGGTGTGGCGACGCGACGTGGGGACCTCCACCGAGTCGTCGCCCCTCATCATCGGGCAGCGCGCGTACGTGGGCACGCTCGGCGGGCTCATCCTGTGCATGGACGTGCGGACCGGGCGGCTCATCTGGACCGCGCGCGCGACGGGCGAGGTGAAGTCCAGCCTCGCCCGGGCAGGCAACCAGGTGATCGTGGGCGACTACGGCGGGCGCATCACGTCCCTGAACATGCGCAACGGGCGCATCCGGTGGCGCACCACCAGCCCGGGGCGGCTGCTCAGCGGGGCCGGCGCCTTCTATGCGAACCCCGCGGTGGCCTACGGACGCATCTACGCCAGCAACGTGAATGGACGGGTGATCGCGCTGGATGCGCGCACCGGGTCAGTGGCCTGGGTGCGCGTGCTGGGCGACTGGGCCTACTCGAGCCCCGCGGTGAACGCACGCACCGTGTACGTGGGCTCGTATGACCGCAAGCTGTACGCCCTCGATGCCGTCACCGGCGGCGTGCGCTGGACCTTCGATGCCGGGGAGCGCATCGCCGGCTCGCCCACGGTCATCGGCAACCTGGTCTGGTTCTCCACGATCGCCCGCGTGCCGTCCGACGGCAGGACCTACGCGCTCGACGCCCGGACCGGAAGGCGGGTGTTCGCCTTCCCCGATGGCCGGTACACGCCCGCGGTCGGGGTACGCGGCATGCTCGTCCTCACCGGCGTGCGCAGGCTCTACGGGATGACCCCCGCGGGATGAGCATCCGGCAGGTCGCCCGCGCGGCCGCCGTCGTCGCGCTCTTCGGGATCCTCTCGCGCGTCGTGGGGTTCGTGCGCGAGATCGTGCTGGCCGGCGTGTACGGGGCCACCGCCGATACCGATGCGTTGGTGAACGCCCTCTTCGTGGTGAACACGGTGGCGGCCGTGCTGCTGTACGTGCTGACCACCCTCATGATCCCCGTGTTCCAGCAGGAGCGCGAGCGCAGCGGGGCCCAGAGCGCCTGGGGCCTGCTGTGGGCCATCGCGGGGTGGATCGGGATCGCGCTCATCGTCCTCACCGGCATCGTCGCCATCGCACCCGAGGCGATCATCTGGTTCTTCCAGATGGGCCCGGAGCGGGCGGAGATCGCCTCCGGCCTGCTGCGGGTGATGGCCCCCGCGCTGATGCTGCAGGGGTTCTCCGCGCTGTTCACGGCGATCCTGCAGGTGCATGGACGCTTCGCCGGGCCCGCCGCGGTGGGCGTGGCCTTCAATGCCGGGATCCTCGTCGGCGTCATCGCGGGCGCGGGCAGCCTGGGCATCACGGCGGCTGCCTGGGGCGTGGCGCTGGGGGCCCTGCTCCAGGTGCTGCTGCAGATCCCGCAGTTCGTGCGTGAGTCGCGTGCCGGGGGCGGCCTGCGCGTGGCCTTCTCGCACCCGCGCCTGGGACAGGTGGCCGTGCTGGCCATCCCCGTGGCGGCCGCGTCGATCCTGCAGCAGGTCAACTCCTTCACCGACAAGCTGTTCGCGTCATCGCTGGAGGCCGGGCGGAACGCCGCGCTGTCGTTTGCCAATGCCCTCGGGTCCGCACCACGCACCGTCCTGCTGTTCCCCCTGCTCACGCCGCTGTTCCCGCTCATCGCCCGGTTCTTCGCCGAAAACCGCAAATCGGACGGCGTGGATGCCTTCCGGCGCGCCGCGGGCATCCTCGCGATGGTGTCGATCCCGCTCTCCATCCTCATGTTCATCGGGGCCACCGAGATCGCCCAGGTGGCCTTCGGACGCGGCAAGTGCGACGCGAGCTGCGTCGCGGAGATCTCCGGACCGCTCGCCTTCTACGGCATCGCCGTGTGGGGGAACTTCATCGGCTACCTGCTCAACCGGACCCTCTCGGCCGGCAACCACGCGCGGGAGATCATGGTGGCCACGATCGTCACGGTCGTCCTGACGATCGGCCTGGACCTGCTGCTGCTCGGACCCCTGCAGCAGGCGGGGCTGGCGCTGGCCAGTGCCATCGCGGTCTACGCGAACACGGGGATCACCCTCTGGTTCCTGCGTCGCCGCACCCCGCAGCTCTCGCTGCGGTGGCTCGGGGCGCAGCAGGCACGCATCCTCGCGGCCGGCGTGGTCGGGGGCGCGGTGGCGCTCATCCCCGCATTCCTCATGCCCGCCGACACCGCCACCTTCTGGGGTGCACTCACGTGGCTCGCGGTGGTGTCACTCGTGGGTGGCGCGGCCTTCACCGCGGTGGTGCGCACCGTGGCACCGCGTGAGTTCGCCGACGCACGCGCCTCGCTGCGGAACCTCTCGTTCTCCCGGCGCCGATGACCCGCTGGCGTCCCGGGCCCCGCACCATCACCGGTGCCCTGCTGGCGGCGATCCTGGGGCTCGGCGCGGTCATCCGCATATGGGCCTTCGGCGGGCTGGAGTTCGGGATCGGGTCCGACGACGCCCGCTACGTGGCCGTCGCGCAGAACCTGGCGGGGGGCTCCCTTCCCGACGGCGAGTCCGAGTGGTTCGGGTCGCGCGCGGTGTTCCTCTGGCCGGTTGCACTGGTGTTCCGCCTCGCGGGTGCCGACGACTACCGCGCGGTGACCTGGCCCTTGGTCTGCTCGCTGCTGGCCATCGCCGCGGCGTTCCTCGTGGGACGGGAACTGGCCGGGCGACGGCCCGCGCTGGTCGCCGCGGCGCTCGTGGCCGTGGCCCCACTGGAGGTGCTGTGGGCAACCCGGCTGCGGCCCGACGCCGTCATGCCGGCCTTCGTGGCGCTCGCCGTGTGGGCGGCACTGCGCGCCCGCCGGGGGCGGCACGCCGGATGGTGGCTTGCCGGGGCGGGCGTGCTGATGGGCGCGGCGTGGTCGGCGCGCGAGAGCGCCCTGCTCATGCTCCCGGTGGTCGTGTACGCGGCATGGCCGGCCCTGCGTGCCATGCCGCGGCGCACCGGGGCCCTCGCCGGGGGCCTCTGCGCCATCCCGCTCACCCTGGTTCTGGTGTTCGCCGCCGACGGCCGCCCCCTGTGGCCGCTCACGGCCACGGCGGGCGCAAGCAGCCTGCGATCGCCCACCGAGGGGTGGGGCGCCACCACCTCGTACCTGTCGCAACTGGTCACGGGCGTCGGCGATGCGCGCTCACCGCTGCTGATGGCACTGCCGCTCGTGCTCGTGGCCGGGGCGGTGGCGGTGGCACGACGACTGCCTGCGGCGCTCCTGCCCGGCGCATGGCTCGTCTGGGGCTTCGCGTGCCTTGAGATCGCAACGCTGGTGAGCGTCGACAAGCCCATGCGGTTCCTGACCCTCCTCACCGTGCCGGCGGCGCTGCTTGTGGCCATTGCCCTGGACAGCCGCCTGAGCCCGCTCATCGTCCCTGCCGTGGCCGTGGTGACGGTGCTGGCGGTGGCGCCGCGCCTGGAATCCGGGAACCGGGGCGCGAACGTGATCCTGGTGTCGGCCGTGGCCGACCGGCTGCGCGACCTGCCGCCGGGACCCGTACTGGCGCGCGACTACACGTGGTGGGCCAAGCTGAACGCCTACTTCCCCCGGGGCCGCCTGAACGTGCCACGGGCCGTGGACCCGGCCTTCCTCGACGAGCAGCAGCGTGCACGGGCCCGATTGCTGAGCCCCCTGCCCGATGTGGCGTCCTACCGGGGCGGCTACGTCGTGACCGGGCCGGTCCGCGGGACCCGGGGCTGGCCGGACAACTGGCGCGACGCCCAGGAGGCCATCAAGGCCGGGGTGCCATGGACCCGGCTGCGCGAGGTTGCGCGCGTCGGGCGCGCCACCATCTGGCGGTGGGACCCCTGACCGATCGCGTATCGTGGCGGACAATGCATACGGCTGTCGTGATCCCCGCGCGGGACGAGGAGCACGCCATCGGCGACGTGGTCGCGGACGCCCGGGCCGCGCTGCCGGCCGCACGGGTGATTGTCGTGGACGACGCCTCGCGGGACCGCACGGCATCGCGCGCACGTGCGAATGGTGCCGAGGTGCTGTCCCTGCCGACGGGTGCGGGGTACGCCGGCGCGCTGCGCGCGGGCTACCGTGCGGCGCTCGCGGGGCCGATGGACGCCCTCCTGCAGATGGACGGCGACGGCCAGCACCGTGCCGGTGACCTGCCCCGCCTCCTCACGGGCCTTGCCGATGCCGACATGGTCATCGGGTCGCGCTTCCTGGGCCCCACGCCCGGCTACCGGATCCCCGTGCTCCGACGCGCCGGCATGGCGGCATGCCGGTGGATGGGCGCCGCCGCCGACGGCCTCTGCATCACCGATCCGACATCCGGGCTGCGCGCCATGACCCCCGGGGCTGCCGCACGACTGGCCCATCACGGCTTCCCCGGCGGACTCACCGAGACCACCCTGCTCATTCACATGCGGCGCGCAGGGTTCCGGATCGGCGAGATCCCCGTGGTCATGCGGGCATCGACCGGCAGGTCCATGCACGACGGCCTGGCTGGCGGGGTGCACTTCCTGCGGATCGCGTGGTCACTGCGCGGCCTGGGCAGCGGCCCCGATCGCGATATCGCGACGGTATCGGCCGAGCCCGCTCCCATGCCTGCGGGACGCGGATGACGGCCGGGTCGCAGGGGAACGCCTTGTAAGGACATTGTGTGCGAACGCCGCGCATGCATGCGCGGATGGGCACACATGCGTCATATTCAGGCCATGAGCAGGATGATCCCCCATCTCGCGGCGATTGGCTGCGCCGCGGTTCTGGCCTGCGGGGGAGCAGCCGTCGCCACACCGGGGCCACCCCCGGGCGATCGCGGCCCCGAGGCCGGGAACGAGGCGCGCGCGCGTCCCGACAGGCCCGGGAACGGCGGGGGCAACGGTCGCAACCCCGGTCGCAACCCCGGAAACGGCGGGGGTCGCAACCCGATCGTCCCACCACAGGCGGCACCACCGCAACCGGTGCTCCCGCCCAACCCGATAGCGCCATCGCGCCCATCACGCGATCCCGCAGCCGGGCGGTCCCCCCGGGACGACCGCCCGTCGACCAGCCCCGGGGACCGGGGCGCCGGCACGTCCGGAGCGGGTGCAGCACCCGCGACGGCCGGCACCTCGGGAGCGGGCACGGGTAGCGGATCCACGGCCCCCGCCACCACGCCGACCACCGCGGTGCCCTCCGGCGTGCGCACGCGGGGCCTTGCCGCGGGTCGCGGACCCATCACGATCAAGGCATACGTGGACCTCGGCGATCCCGACGACGCCTACGCCCACCTGGCCATCAGCCCCGACCTGCTCGACGCCGTCGCGTCCGATGGCACGGCGCGGGTGCTGCTCTGCCCGCTCGTGACGCGGCGCGACGTGAACAGCACCGAGGCGGCACGGGTGCTGCTGGCCGCATCACGGCAGAACCGGGCATGGCAGGTGGCCGCGGGGCTCGCGCGCACGCGGCTCACGCGCGACGGGGACTGGCTCACCGCAGCCACGCTCCGCAGGGTGGTGCGGTCCGCCAAGCGCGTATCGGCCAAGCGGTTGACACGTGACGCCAAGGCACGCCGGACGGTCCGCAACCTGAACCGGGTCCGCAAGGCGGCGCGCAAGGACCGGGTCCGCAAGACGCCGGCATTCGTGGTCGAGGGCCCGGGCGGGGAGCGGCGGGTCACCAACCCCACGGGGCTCGGCGAGATCATGGGCGCCGTCGACGCGGTGCGGTGACCACACGTGCTCCGGTAGCCTGACCCGCATGCCGACATCCGTCGTCACCGGCGGCGCGGGCTTCCTGGGATCGCACCTCTGCGACCGCCTCCTCGCCGACGGCCATCGCGTGATCTGCGTGGACAACCTCGACACGGGGACGCTCGAGAACATCGAGCACATCCGCTCGGGGGACTTCGTGTTCCTCGAGCACGACATGGTCCGCCACCTCGAGATCCACGAGCAGGTGGACGAGGTATTCCACCTCGCCTCGCCCGCGAGCCCCATCGACTACCTGCGGCTTCCCCTCCATACGCTCAAGGTGGGCTCCTACGGCACGCACAACGCCCTGGGCCTCGCAAAGAAGCACCGGGCGCGGTTCCTGCTGGCCTCCACCAGCGAGGTGTACGGCGACCCCCAGGTACACCCCCAGCGCGAGGACTACTGGGGGCACGTGAACCCCATCGGGCCGCGCGGCGTGTACGACGAGGCCAAGCGGTACGCGGAGGCGCTCACGATGGCGTACCACCGGCAGCAGGGGGTCGACACCCACATCGTCCGCATCTTCAACACCTATGGCCCGCGGATGCGGCCGAAGGACGGGCGTGCCATCCCCACGTTCCTGCGACAGGCCCGCGACGGCGCACCGCTCACCGTGTTCGGCGATGGCGCTCAGACCCGGTCATTCTGCTTCGTCACCGATCTCATCGAGGGACTGGTGCGCCTCATCCGCAGCGATGAGCACTCACCCGTGAACATCGGCAATCCCGAGGAGTACACGATCCTGCAACTGGCCGAGGCGGTCCGCGGGGCCACCGGGTCGGCATCGGAGATCGTCTACGAGGCGCTCCCGCAGGACGACCCCGCCGTGCGCCAGCCCGACATCTCCCGGGCGCGGGAGATCCTCGGATGGGAGCCGACCGTGGGACTCGCCGATGGCCTGCGCATGACCATCGCGGGCACCACGCGCGCACCGGGCCGGTAGTCCCCGTGGCCGGGGCGGCCGTGCGGGCGCGGGGCCTGATGAAGGCCTACGGCCCCCGCGTCGCGGTTGACGGGCTCGACCTCGACATCCGCCGCGGCGAGTGCTTCGGGTTCCTCGGCCCAAATGGCGCGGGCAAGACCACCACGATGCGCATGCTGGCCTGCCTCTCGCACCGCGACGCCGGCGAGCTGGAGGTGCTCGGCACCGATCCCGATCGCGACCCGCGTACGCTCAAGGCGCGTCTGGGCGTGGTGCCGCAGGAGGTCAACCTCGACCTCGAGCTCTCGGTCATCGAGAACATGGTCGTGTACGGCCGCTACTTCGGGATGCGCTCTGCGGACGCCCGGTCGCGCGCGGCGGGGCTGCTCGACTTCGTGGGCCTGGGCGACCGTGCCGGCGACACCGTCGTGCGGCTGTCGGGGGGCATGCAGCGGCGCCTGCAGATCGCACGGGCGCTCATCAACGACCCGGCAATGATCCTGCTGGATGAACCCACCACCGGCCTGGACCCGCAGGCGCGGCGGCTCGTGTGGGACCGCCTGCGCGACCTGCGCGCCACGGGCACGTCGGTCGTCCTCACCACGCACTACATGGACGAGGCCGAGCGCCTGTGCGACCGCCTCGTCATCATCGATCACGGCAGGGTCATGCGCGAGGGATCGCCGGCGGCGCTCGTGCGCGCCGAGGTGGGCGAGGAGGTGCTGGAGATGCGCACGGGTCCCGGCGATGCCGCCGCCCTTGCGGCCGCAGCATCGCCGCGGCACCTCGTCGCCGGCGAGACGGTGCTGGCCTTCGGGGACGATGCGGACGCGATGCGGCACCGCGCCGCGGGGTCGGGCCTGCGATGGGACCTCGTCGCGGAGAGGCGCGCCACCCTCGAGGACCTCTTCATCATCCTCACGGGCCACTCGCTGCGCGAGAGTGCGGGAGAGGACCCCCCGGGCTAGGCGGTGGTCTCCGAGGGGTCGGGAGCATCGCCACGGGACCAGGGGGCCGGGCGCCCGAACACCGAGGCCAACCAGATGCCCACGGCGTACAGGATCAGCTGGGGGATCATGAGCAGGATCATGCTGACCGGGTCGCCACCCGGCAGGATGGCCGCGACGAAGGCGATCACGACGATCGCCACCCGCCAGCCACGCCGGAACTGCTCGGCGCTCACCAGTCCGAGGCGGGCGAGCACCAGCATGGCCACGGGCACCTCGAACACCAGACCACCCGCGAACATGATGGTGAGGGCGAACGAGAAGTACTCATTGGCGCGCAGGGCGATCTCGAAGTCGTTGCCCGCGAAGCCGAGCAGCCACTGAAGTGCCACCGGCAGCACCAGGAAGTACACGAAGAGCACGCCGCCGATGAACAGCAGCGACACGCCACCCACCACCACCAGCATGCGGCGGCGTGTCTGGCGGCCGATCGCCGGGACCACGTACGCATACAGCTGGTAGAGCAGGACGGGCAGGGTCACCAGCACCGCGGCGCCGAACACCACCTTCAGGATCACCAGGAAGGGTTCGGTGGGTGACAACGCCAGCAGGCTGCGGTACTCGGGCGCGAGCGGCTCGAGCAGCACGTCGAGCAACCACTCGTTGAACACGTAGAGGATCGCGAATGCGGCCGCCAGCGTGCCGACCGCGATGAACAGCCGCGTGCGGAGCTCCGTGAGGTGCTCCACCACGCTCAGCTCATCGTCCGGCGCGACCCTGCTCACGCCGAGGCGCCCAAAGAGGCCCCCCACTGCGCTATCCGGCGGCGGGCGGGCGCTCCTGCGGCGGAGCGTCGCCGCTCACCACCACGCCCTCCAGCACGTCGGCGGCAGTGGTGGGGGCCTCGGGGCTGCCGGCCGTCGCCGTGGTCACGGGCGCCACCTGGGCGGCCTGCGTGGGTGCCGCCGCGGGCTCCGGGTCGTCCCGGCGCTCGCCGCTGAGGGTGTCCTTGAAATCACGGATGCCCTTGCCGACGGCGCGGCTGAACTCCGGCAGCTTGGTGGGGCCGAGCACGAGCACCGCGATGACCAGGACGATGATGAGCTGGATGGGCGAGAGGTCGAACATGCGAATGCGAAGGCTAGACCCCGGCGCGTTCCGGGGCCAGCCCCCGATGTGGCTGGGATAGGGTTCGCCGCATGCCGAATGACCCCACCTCCACGGCGGATGATGTCGCCATCCGCCAGATGCGCGACCAGATCATCGACAACGACCTGAAGCTGGTGCAGGCGATAAACCAGCGGCTCACGCTCGTCGCGCGCCTGCGTGCGTACAAGCACGAGCGCGGACTGGAGTTCGTGGACCCCTCGCGCGAGGAGTGGATGCACCGGTACCTGCAGGGGGCCAATGGCGGCCCCCTCTCAGGCGAGGGGCTCACCGAGATCTACGGACACGTGCTGGAGCTGACCAAGCGCGAGACCGCGGACTGACGCGGCCGCGGGACCTCAGCCCGCGAAATCCTCCGGCGTCACCTGGTCGAGGAACTCCTTGAACTTCTCGACCATGTCCTCATCGTCCTCAGGCTCGTGCTCGAACTCGATGGCGTTCTCGTCCAGCAGGTCATCGGCGGCGAAGATGGGCGCGCCCGTGCGCACCGCCACCGCGATGGCGTCACTGGGCCGGGCATCCACCTCTACATCCGGACCCGTGGTGCTCAGCTGGATCAGGGCGTGGAAGGTGCTGTCGCGCATCTCGGTCACCGTCACGCGGGCCACCTCGGCATGCAGGCCCTCGATGACGTCGGCCATCAGGTCGTGGGTCATCGGCCGCGGCGAGTCCGTGCCCTGCAGCTTCATCAGGATGGCCGCCGCCTCCGCATGGCCAATCCAGATGGGCAGGAAGCGGTTGCCGTCGGCGGTCTTCAGCAGCACGATGGGCTGCTTGCCGACCATGTCGAAGCTCACGCCGTAGATCACCATCTCCTGCATGGGCCGATCATAGACGCGCCGGTGCCGCTCATCCGCTGCTATGGTCCCGCGCCGCGGGCGATTAGCTCAGGTGGTTAGAGCGCATCCCTGATAAGGATGAGGTCCCAGGTTCGAGTCCTGGATCGCCCACTTCCCCGGAGCCCTCGCACTCAGGTGCCGCCGGGCCCCCCGGGCGCGTCGAGGCGGTCCAGCGCCCGCACCACGGCGGCCTCGTCGTCGAAGATGATCTCCACCACCACCGCGCCACGGGCCGCAGCGCGCACCCGCACGGGCGCCTCGAAGGCCCCGGCGAACGCATCCATTGCCTCATCGGCGATACCCGGGGCGGGGCGGCGGGCGCGTCCTCCCGCGGATGGTGCATCCGATGCCGCACGGGCGAGGGCCTCGGTGGCGCGCACGGACAGCCCCTGCTCCACGGCAGCCCGCGCCACCTCGCGCCGGCGACGGGCACCATCGGCCATGAGCACGGCGCGGCCGTGCCCCTCCGACAGCCTGCCGTCGGCCAGCATCTCCTGCACGTCATCCGGCAGTTCGAGCAGGCGGATGAGGTTGGACACGGCCGGACGGCTGCGGCCGACGCTGCGCGCCACATCCGCCTGGGTCTGGCCGAAGTCCTCCACCAGTGCGGCGAGCGCCTGGGCGGTGTCGATGGGGTCCAGATCCTGGCGCACCAGGTTCTCCACCAGCCCGGCCTCCAGCCGCTCGCGCTCGTCGGCGTCACGCACCACGGCGGGCAGGGTGTCCAGGCCGGCCTGCTGGGCCGCCCGCCACCGACGCTCGCCGGCGATCAGTTCGTAGGTGCCGTCCCCCACAGGTCGCACCACCACGGGCTGCAGCAGTCCCGTGGCCGCGATGCTGTCTGCCAGGGCCGTGAGAGCCTCCGGATCGATGCGCCGTCGCGGCTGGGACGGGTTCGGCCGGATCGCGGTGACCCCGAGCACCCGAAGGGACTCACCGGATGCCGTGGCGGCGGGGGCGGCGCCCGCCCCGGGCGCCGCGGCCACGGGGGCGTCCCCCAGGAGCGACGACAGGCCCCGGCCCAATCGCCCGGATGAGCGCTTCTCAGCCACGTGCCACGATCTCCTTGGTCACCTCGAAGTATGCGTCCGCCGCCGCGCAGTGGGGGTCGTAGCGGATCACCGGCTCGCCATGAGAGGGCGACTCGGTCACCCGCACATTCCGTGGAACGACCGTGTCGAAGACGAGTCCGGGAAAGTGCCGGCGCACCTCCTGCACGACCTCGCCGCTGATCCGCGTACGGGGATCATGCATGGTCATCAGCAGCCCGGCGATCACCAGATCCGGGTTGAGCCGTGCGCGCACCTCGCCCACCGTCTCCATGAGCCGCGAGAGCCCCTCCAGGGCGTAGTACTCGCACTGCACCGGCACGATCAGGCGCGTTGAGGCAACCAACGCATTGATCGTCACCAGATCCAACGACGGTGGGCAGTCGATGAACACGTATGGGTATGTATTGCTGACTTCCGTCAGTGCCGTCCGCAAAAGCGCGTCCCGGCCCGGGCGCGACACCAGCTCCACGGCAGCGCCGGCGAGATCCGGGCCCGAGGGCACCAGATCCAGGCCGGGCACCACCGTGGAGATGACGACGGCAGGCACCCGGGCGCCATCCAGCAGCACGTCCGCCGTGGTGGGTGCATCCGGCGACGGCCGATCTCCGCCCAGCACACCGCTGGTGGCATTCGCCTGCGGATCAGCGTCCAGCAGCAGCACGCGATGCCCCGCCTCGGCAAGGCATGCGGCGATGTTCACCGTCGAGGTCGTCTTGCCGACCCCACCCTTCTGGTTCGCCAGCGCATAGATCATCCCAAGGGCCTCTTCGCAGCCATCCCGGGCCGCCGCGGGTAGCGCACGGGGGTATCGGCGGTCTTCTCCCATATGGAGAAATACCTGCTCATGCCGGGAATCGGAGCAGTGTCGGGGTCACCCGCGAAGGACATCCCGAGCTCTCCGGCCGCGGCGGCGGCCGCCACCTGGTCGTCGGCGTCGCGGCGCCCCCGCCAGGCCACCAGGCGCCCCCACCGGGCCAGGAGGGGTGCGGCCAACTCGAGCACCACCGGCAGCGGGCCGAGTGCCCGCGCGGTCACCACGGGATGGGCATCGCGCTCCGCCCGGGCCAAGGTCTCGCTGCGATCCGCCACGACGCGGACATTAGGGAATCCCGCCGAGGCACGAACGAGCCATGCCGCCTTCCGGCGCTCGCTCTCCACCAAGGTCACCGGGACATCCGGCAGCACCGCGGCCAGGGCCAGGCCGGGGAATCCGGCGCCACTCCCGATGTCCAGGAGGCCGGGCGCATCCCGTATCTCGTCGAGCTGGAGCCCGCTCAAGGAGTCGACGACATGGAGCGAGATGGCCGCATCCATATCCCGGACGGCCGAGAGGTTCTGGGGCTCTGCGAGCATGTCCCCCAGGATTCCCACGAGCGCATCCGCAGCCGGGGCGGGCACATCCACCCCCATGGCGGTGCACCGATCTCGCAGCAGGCCGGCAGCGTGTTTCACGTGAAACGTCCGAAGCGCGGACTGCGTGGTCCGCCAGCGCCCGTTTCACGTGAAACGGGCGCGTCGCCTAGGCCCCCGCAGCGGGGACCACGACGATGCGTCGTCGTGGCTCCTCGCCCTCGCTGCGGGTCTCGACATCTGCGCGGTCGGCGATGGCCATATGCACCGTCCGGCGGTCCAGAGCGCTCATCGGCTCCAACTCGATCTCCTCGCCGAACTCCACGGCCTCGTCCGCTGCCTTGTGCGCGAGCCGCGCGAGCAACTCCGCGCGCCGTGCCCGGTACCCACCGGCGTCCACGAGCACGCCGCGCCTCTGGCCCCCGGGCTGCCGCCGCACCGCCTGGGCCGCGAGCAGCTGCACCGCGTCCAGGACCTCGCCATCCCTCCCGATGATGGCATCGAGGTCGTCCCCCTCGATCCGGGCGACGAGGCCGCCCTCCTCACCGTCATCGATCTCGACCGTCGCGACCACGCCAAGCCCCTCCAGCGCGGCCTCCACCACGTCCTTCAGTGGACTGCGTCCCGGATCCTCACTCACTTGCGCCTCTTCGGTGGCTTACGGCGGGCAGGCCGTGACGGCCCCCCGGACACCTTCTTGCGGGTTGGCGGCCTGCGCTTCTTCTTGCCCGATGCCGGGTCGCCACTCGGTGCGGGGGGTGGCTTCTCGTCCGCTCCCGCGGCACCATTGCCGGCATCGCCGGGTGCTGCGGCATCCTGCGGCTGCGAGGGCGTGGCCTCTGATGCGCCCTGCGCAGAGGCCGTCGCCCCCGCCTCCGCGGCCTGGGCCTTCTTACCCTTCCTGCGCCGCGGCAGCGGCTTGGTGCGGACCTCCACGTCCTCCGTGGCCACGGGCTCTCCCTCGGGGGCCACGGGAGCCTCCGCGGCACCGTCCACCTCCGCATCCGGGTCGTCCGTGGACACGTCCTTCGCGGGTGCCGCCCCCAGGAGGGTGCCGCCCTTGGCCTCGATCTCGGCCTCGATGCGGCGCTTCAGCACCAACTGCTGGCCGGCGGTCCACAGGTTGGTCGTGGCCCAGTAGATGACCAGACCGGCTGGCACCGGGAACTGGAAGATGAAGAACACGATCCCGATCGGCAGCAGGCGCATCAGCCAACGCTGGTTCCTGCTCATCGTCGCCGTTGCCGACAGTTCCGTGGAGATCAGCTGGGACACCGCGTACACGAGGATGAGGGGCACCACGGCCCACCCGATCTCGGTCAGCAGCTTCGAGACGTCCGGGACCACGTACATGAACGACAGGTCGGTGCCGTCCGCGAAGTCCTGGCTTCGCAGGGTGTAGTACAGCGCGATGAAGACCGGCGCCTGCAGCAGCAGGGGGAGGCAGGAGCCGAACGGATTGACGTCGTTCTCCTTGTAGAACTTCATCATTTCTTCCTGCAGCTTCTGCTTGTTCCCCTTGTACTTCCGCTGCATCTCCTTCATCTGCGGCGCGACCTCCTGCATGCGCCGCGCCGACTTGTACTGCTTTACGAAGAGGGGCAGCAGGATCAGCCGCACCACCAGCGTGAGCATCACGATGGCCCAGCCCCAGGTGAAACCGATCGAGTGGAAGAAATCCAGGACAGCGCGGAGCGGCGCCTCAAGCAGGTCCAGTGGGTTCATCGCGCCCCGAACAGTGTCTGGTCAGCGGGATGGTCCACGCCACCCTTGCTCCACGGGTTGCACCGCAGCAGGCGCCATGTGGCCAGCACGAAACCCCTGCTCACGCCGAACATCTGGATGGACTGCACCGCGTACTCCGAGCACGTCGGGTAGTACCGGCAGCGCCTCGGGAACAGCGGCGAGACCAGGCGCTGATAGCTCCGCACCATGCGAATGGCCAACGACCTCACGAGCGCGGGCCCGTCGCCTTCTCCGCCAGCTCGCCCAGGCGATCGCCCAGCGCGCGGGCTCCCCGCTCGTCGATGTATTCGTGCGCACCGGGCCGCGCGATGACCACGTAGTCCACGCCGGGCGCCAGCGATCCACTGATGCGGGCGAACTCCTCGCGCAGCACACGCTTCACGCGGTTGCGCTCCACAGCGCCGCCCACGCGCTTCCCCACGGACAGGCCCAAGCGCGGCTGATCGCCCTCTCCGCGGTCAAAGGCGTACACCACGAGGTGACGACCTGCAGCGGACGTGCCGCGGCGGTAGACCGAGTCGAAGTCACCGGATCGGGTGACCCGGCTGCGCCTGCCTCGGCGGGCGCCGCCGTCGGGCACGGGCGCAGCGGCCTACGCCGAGAGCCGGGCGCGGCCCTTTGCGCGCCGGCGCTTGATGATCGCCCGCCCGGCGCGAGTGGACATGCGCTTGCGGAAGCCGTGGGTCTTGCTGCGCTTCCGCGTATTCGGCTGGTAGGTGCGCTTCACTCGCCTGCTGCTCCTTGGGGTCCGGCTACGGGGTGGCGCCACGGGAACCCGGGCGCACGACGCGGGAACACTACCAAAGCGGCCGAGGCCGGGCGGCCAGTCCGCGGGAACCTCTCCCGGGTGGCGAGTGCACCACAGACCTGGCCGCGGCGGGGCCCCGATCTGTCCACAACTGTGGAACTTTCTGTGGATAACCGGCGTATTTCCTGCTCATTGGCATCTTACAGTGTCGGTCCACGGCGGCTGCAGGGGCCCTCTGGAGACGTTTTTCCCGCTCACACGGCATGCACCTGTCCACAGGCCACCGCAGCGCCGAATCCGGGAATGTCGCCTTGGTAGCGTGGCGCTTCCAGATGCCCGCCGACACCCCCGATACCGCTTCGGTCGAACTGCCCGGTCACACCTACGTGGTGCGCATCGCACTGCATAGGGCGGCCCTGGAGCCACCGGTCATCACCGAGGTGCGCGACATCGCGCCGGCGGCCATCATCGAGTCGGTGTTCTCCCGCACTGCGCAGATGTCGTCCGTGCCACCGCTCGCACTTCGTGAAGTCGTCGAGAACCTCATACACGCCGACTTCCGGGACGCCCTGGTGACCGTGCTGGATGCCGGCCGCACGGTGCGCGTGTCCGACCGCGGTCCGGGCATCACTGACGCGCGCCGCGCCATGGAGCCCGGCTACACCACAGCGGACGAGGCGGTCCGGGCGGTGGTGCGAGGAGCCGGGTCGGGCCTCGCGCTGGCCGCCGGCCTGGTCGCCGCGGAGGGCGGCCTGCTCGAGGTGGAGGACAACCTGGGCGGCGGCACGGTCGTGACCATCACGGTCGACGCCGCGCCTGCGCCAGACGACCCCTCAACCGGCCCGAGCGATGCCCAGCGCCGCCTGCTCGCCCTGCTCCTCGAGATGTCACCCGCGCACCCCGAGACCATGGCGCGAGAACTTGGCCTCCCCCTCGGCGTCGTCGGCCGCGAGCTCGTGCTCATGGAGCACCGGGGGCTGGTTGCCCGCTTCGCCGACGGGGGCCGGGTGCTCACCGAGCGCGGGGCCGCGATCGTGGCGACCCTCTTCTAGCCCATGGGCGCATCGGTTCCCCTGATCCAGGACGAGGCCCGCCTCCAGGAGGTCTGGGCACAGGTCCTGGAGCGCCTTCGCGGTGCCCTGAACGCCGCGACCTACAGCCTCACGTTCGAGAGGGCGCAGGCACTGGGCTTCAACGATGGGCGCTTCAGCATCGGCGTGGAGACGGAGTTCGCACGCGGATGGGTCGTCCAGCGCTACGACTCACTGGTCCGGGATGCACTGTTCGAGGTGCTCGGCCAGGACGTGGCGGTCGCCGTGGAGGTCGTTCCGCCGAAGCAGGATGATGCGGGCACGGTACCCGCGGCCGCGCCCCCGGCCTCCGCTACTGCCCAGGCGCCACCGGATGCAGGGGCGCCGGGACCTCCGGCTGCTGACCCCGCGTCTCGACTGCAGGGCCGGTTCACGTTCGACGCGTTCGTCATCGGCCCGAGCAACAGGTTCGCCCACGCGGCAGCCCTCGCGGTGGCCGAGACCCCCGCCCGCGCCTACAACCCGCTGTTCATCTACGGCGGCGTGGGGCTGGGGAAGACGCACCTGCTCCACGCCATCGGGCACTTCACGGCAGAGAACCATCCGGGCCTGTCGGTGCGCTATGTGTCGGTCGAGACCTTCACCAACGAGTTCATCAACTCACTCCGCGACGGGGCGATGCGGTCCTTTAAGGACCGCTACCGCGGGACGGACATCCTGCTCATCGACGACATCCAGATGCTGGAAGGGCGCGAGCAGACGCAGGAGGAGTTCTTCCATACGTTCAACGCCCTGCATGAGAGCGGCAAGCAGATCGTGATCTCCAGCGACCGCCCGCCGAGCGCCATCAAGACCCTGGAGGACCGCCTGCGATCGCGGTTCGAGATGGGCCTGATCACCGACGTCCAGCCGCCCGATCTCGAGCTCCGCATTGCGATCCTGCGAAAGCGCGTGAAGACCGACGGCTACCAGATCCGCGACCCGGAGGTTCTCTCCTTCATCGCGGCGCGGGTCTCGACCAACGTCCGTCAGCTGGAGGGTGCCCTCATCCGGGTCGTCGCGCACTCCTCCATCTCCGGACGCCCGGTCACGGTGGACCTGGCCCAGGAGGTGCTGACCGACCTCTTCCCAGCTGCCGACGGCGAGGTGCGGATGGACCTGATCCAGGAGGCCGTCGCGCGTCACTATGCGATCTCCATCGATGAGCTCGTCGGCGAGAAGCGCACAAAACGCATCGTGGTGCCCCGTCAGGTGGCCATGTACCTCTGCCGCGAGCTCACCGACGCCTCGCTGCCGGCGATCGGCCGGGCCTTCGGGGGACGCGATCATACGACCGTCCTGTACGCGGTCCAGAAGATCTCGGGGCTGCTCACCGACGGCGGGGATGTGTACGAGTCCGTCCAGTCCCTGACGCAGTCACTGTCGGGCTCATCCCGCTAGCAACCGCGGTACCCGGGCACCGAACCCCTGACATCGCGTGTCAGGGCGCCGTCGCCGGGCGCGGGAGGTGCCCTGCGCTTTTCCCCGCATAGCGCGGCTTTCTCCTGCGCCGGCTACTGTGGATCGTCAGATGAATTCCTGGGGATAACCTGTGGGTGGCCCCTGGCACCCCTGCGCCGTCCTCCACACTCCTCCACATCTCAGGTGGCATGCGGTATGCCGGGTGTGGACAGGTGTGGGTGATACGAGCACACGCGTGGGGTTCCCCACAGGCTATCCACACCCTCAAACGCTCTGTCAGCAGCGCCTCCATCGGTCCATCCCCGGCCTCCACAGGCCCTATGGCTTCTCCGACCACCTCCTCTTCTCATACTGAGATGAAGAGGTATGACGGTGCGCGTCCGGGGTGGGGCATGTGGCGAGTCCCGGCCGGTACGCTGCCGCCGTGCGCCTGACCTGCCCCCGTGATGACCTTGCCGCCCGCCTCGCCCTGGCGTCCCGTGCGGCATCCGGCACGGGGACCATCCCCGTGCTCGCAAACGTCCTCCTCAGGGCTGAGGAGGGCCTAGTGGAACTCGCGGCCACCGACATGGAGGTATCGCTCCGGGTGCCGTTGGAGGATGCCGGCGTGGAGGAACACGGATCGGTGGTGCTGCCGCGGTTGGCAGCCGACCTGGTGCGCAGCATGGCCCCCGGTCCCGTGTCCATCGTGCATGCCGAGAACGAGGGGCAGGTGCAGATCTCCGGCGGCTCCTCATCGTTCAGCCTCAACTGCCATCAGGCGGGCGAGTACCCCGAGCTTCCGCAGGATGGTGGCGTGGGGGTGCCCATGCCCACCCGGACGTTCACGGAGTGCGCTGACCGTGTGGTGCGCGCGGCCTCGAGGGATGAGACACGACCCGTCCTCACGGGGGTCCTGGTGAGGATGGGACCAGGCGGCCTGACGATGGCGGCAACCGACAGCTACCGGCTGGCCGTGCGCACCGTGTCACTCGAGAACCCCCCTTCCGAGGAGCGCGAGGCCATCATCCCTGCCCGGGCGGTGGCCGAGGCCACCCGCCTGGCATCGCAGGCCAGCGACGCCGAGGTGGAGATCGCGCTCGGTGAGTCGCAGGCCACCATCCGCTGCGGCGGCGTGCGCCTCACCACCCGACTCATCGATGGGCAGTTCCCGGACTACCGGCAGTTGATCCCCGCGGAGTTCGAACAGGAGGTCCGGCTCGACAGGGCCGAGTTCCTGGGTGTGCTCACCCGGATCGGCGTGCTTGCTCAGCGCACGGCACCACTTCGCCTGTCATTCGAGCAGGGCCAGTTGACGGTGGCCACAGCCAGCGACCAGGTGGGCGAGGGGCGCGAATCGCTTCCCGTGGCATATGCGGGCGAGCCGATGGAGATCGGCTTCAATGCCGACTTCCTGAGGGAGGGCGTCGATGGGATGTCCGGTGATGAGGTGCGCCTGGGACTGATCAGTCCGCTCCGGCCGGGCCTGTTGCGCGGGGAATCGGACGATCACCGGTACCTCCTGATGCCCATCCGCCTTCCCGGGTAGGACCATGCGGGCCGGCGCCTGGACGGCCACGCACCTGGATGTCGCGGACGTGCGGTCATGGGACAGGGTGTCGCTGGACCTCCCGCCGGGTGGCATCGTGCTGTGCGGACCCAATGGCGCGGGAAAGACCTCGCTCGCCGAGGCGCTCGTGCTGGCGTGCCTCGGCGTGTCATGCCGTACGTCGCGCGAATCCGAGGTAGTGCGCGCGGGAGCACCCGCCCTGCACGTGGCCCTGGATGTGCAGGGCCCGGCCGGTGCGCAGCACCGGGAGATCGGATACGCATCCGGACGCGGGCGGCGGCTGACCCGAGATGGTGAGGCCGTGCGTGGTTTGGCCGACTGGCGCGCAGCCGGCAGCGTGCTGGTTTTCCTCCCCGAGGAACTGCGCGCGGTGAAGGGGCCCCCGGCGGCACGGCGCAGGCACCTCGACCGGCTGCTGGAGGCGGCGGTCCCGGGATATGCCGATGATCTGGCGGCGTACAGCGCCGCGCTCTCACAGCGGAACGCGGCCCTTCGCGGCGTGCGCGCCGGGCGGGCGGGTGTTGATGCCGTGGCGCCCTGGGAGCCCGCGATCGCGGCCCATGGGGCCCGGATCGTCGGCGCGCGGCGCGACGCCCTGCACGCGCTGGCGGAGCCCTTTGCGCGGTGGATGGACGACCTCGGCGGGGGACCCGGGGGAGTCGTGCGCCTCGAGCCATCCCCG
>Ga0181594_10001886_pt1 | contig 19447 bp, 25 predicted proteins | sample 071ome_18_FD_145603 | JGI IMG/M metagenome (GOLD analysis project Ga0181594, IMG submission 145603) | Coastal salt marsh microbial communities from the Groves Creek Marsh, Skidaway Island, Georgia - 071413BT metaG (spades assembly) | ecosystem: Environmental > Aquatic > Marine > Intertidal zone... | reverse complement strand
ACTGTCGCGGAAATGGAGTAGTTGGTCGAAAGACCGAGGATTACCGCCGTATCGTTGGCACGGACCCACGAGGGATCGAGGGTCACATTGGCATTCCTCGCTAACCAGATCCGTTCGGCCTGGTTCGAGCCGATAATATCGGTCAATTCACCGCCGGGAACGGGCCCATAGGTTTTGTTGCCGGGGTTGATATAAAGGCGGGCCATTCACTTTGCTCCCTACGAGATTCAGGTCGTCCGACGCGGCCGGACGCCGGAACTCTTTCGTAGGAAGGCGATTAGGCCGTGATCGTTAGCATCCCGAAAATCGTCAGGATTGACGGGTGTTAACCAAATGGCGGCGGGTCAATCCGCCGTCAGGGTTCACGCTAGCGGATCTCAGGACAAGGTTTGCGCCGGAAGGGTCCCCTCCTCCTTTGTCAGAACGAAGGTGCGCTTGAGCTGGCGCCAGACGAATTTCCACTCACCGTCGATCTTCTCGTATTCTTCGTGGTAGAAGCCGAAGCCGTGGATCATCAGTTCCAGCGTGTCCTTGTCGAACAGCAGGTCCTCCATTCCCCAGATGCCTTTAGCCTTGGTCGGCGACTGGAACGTGATGTCGGGCGTATGGCTGTGATGGACGGTCTTATAGGTGGCGGTGGCATTGCGTGTACCCTCGATCATCGCATCCGGCCCTTCCCAGCGTGGATGGCCCTCATTGTGCGATACGTGATGCGGCGCATGCAGCGAATGATACAGTTCCCAGTCCTTGGTATCGATCGCCTGGTCGCGGCGCGCCTTCAGCATCCGGATATCCTCGAGCGCGACCAGCCGCTCGATGTCACTCATGCCTTCCATTGATCTTGTCCCTCTCTCTTCTTGTTCTATGAGCCTGACCTAGCTCCACACCGCCTCGGGCGGCAAGCTCATCAGGATGGCATCGATATTGCCGCCCGTCTTCAGGCCAAATGCCGTGCCGCGATCGTAAACCAGGTTGAACTCGGCATAGCGCCCGCGCCATTCGAGCTGCTGGAGCTTCTCGGCATCGGTGAACTCCATGCCCATGCGGCGGCGCACCAGGCGCGGAAACACGGCAAGGAACGCCTCGCCGACAGCCTTGGTGAAAGCGAAATTTGCTTCCCACGCAGCCTCATCAGCACATTCGAGATGATCGTAGAAAATCCCGCCGACGCCGCGATGCACCTTGCGGTGCGGGATATAGAAATAGTCGTCCGCCCAGGCCTTGTAGCGTTCGTAATAGTCCGCCCCGTGCGCATCGCAGGCCGCCTTGAGCTCGGCGTGGAACTCTGTGGTGTCCTCGTCATAGGGGATCGGCGGATTGAGGTCCGCCCCGCCGCCGAACCACGCCTTGGTGGTGGTCAGGAACCGGGTGTTCATGTGCACGGCGGGCACGTGCGGGTTGGCCATGTGGGCAACGAGGCTGATGCCGGTCGCCGAAAATCCACGCTGTTCGGCAGACGCGCCGTTTACATTCCCAGCAAACTCCTTCGACAACGCACCGTGGACGGTCGAGACGTTGACGCCCGCCTTTTCGAATACCTTGCCCTTGATAAGGCCGCGCGTGCCGCCGCCGGTGTCGTCCTCCTCACCATCGACGGCGCTGCGTTGCCATGGGGTATATTCGAAGCTCGCCTCGCTGCCCGCCTCGCGTTCGATGGCCTCGAAGGTGGCGCAGATCGCGTCACGCAGGCTTTCGAACCATTGCTGCGCGCGGGCGGTATAGGGCTTCCAGTCGGTCATGGCTGTTCTTTCGTCGGTGCAGGATCGCAATGCAATGCGCAAGTGGACGCGTTGCCGCTGCGCTTTTGCCCTGACTCGGTTTGGCTGCATTGATCTTGCACAAGCAACAAAGCTGCGGCATGGACGGGCAATGGTTCCCTTTTCGTTCTCGGGTGAGCAAATGGTCCTGAGTCCGGGCCGCGCGCTCTACTGGCCACGCATGCAAGCCTTGCTGGTGGCAGACCTGCACCTCGAGAAAGGGAGCTTCTTTGCCCGCGCCGGACAGATGCTGCCGCCCTACGACAGCCGCGAGACGCTAACCAGGCTGGCAGGCTTGATCCGGCACACCGGTGCCCGCCGGATCTACGCGCTCGGGGACAGCTTTCATGACGATACGGGCTTCGAACGGCTCGAACCGCACGCACGCGGCATGCTCGATGCGCTGACCCGCGCGGTGGACTGGACCTGGATTGCCGGCAACCATGACCTTGGCTCGCGTGACCTGCCCGGGGCCGGTATCGCGGACGAGCTGCGGCTGGGTGGCTTGGTCCTGCGGCATTGCGCCGTGCGGTCGCCTGACAAACCGGAAATATCCGGCCATTTCCATCCCAAGGTGTCGATCAATACAAGGGGACGACGCATAGCCCGTCCCTGCGCCGTTCTCGCCGAGCACGATCAGGCGCCGCCCCGTCTGGTGCTGCCCTCATTCGGAGCGTTTACCGGCGGGATGAATGCATCCGACTCCGCGCTGATCGGCGCGATGCAGCCCGCCCAGCGGGTCGATGCGCTGGTGGCGCTCGAAAGCCGGATGGTGCGCCTGCCGCTGTGGCGCGAAGCCGCGTGACTTACGGCAGCCGGAGCCATGCTATCGACGGATTAACCCTATCTATGCCATTTGCCGCTTTGCGCGCGGTGCCGATTCGCAGTAGATAACCCGCGCGCGCCTCGCCCGGCACCCATCGCCGGTCGGGGAAACACATTTGGTATGAACTGCACAGGAGAACGCATATAGCACCCCCACCCCGGCGCTCACTGGCGCCGCCCGTCAAGAGCGGGCCACGTTACAATGACATGATTCAGGCCGACAAGGTCCGCGTCATCGACGAAAGCGGCGAGAACATCGGCGTGATGTACACGCAGGAAGCCATCGAACAGGCCGCCGATCTGGGCCTGGACCTGGTGGAAGTTTCGCCCAATGCCGACCCTCCGGTCTGCAAGTATCTCGATGTCGGCAAATTCCGCTACGAAGCGCAGAAAAAGGCCAATGCCCAGCGCAAGACGCAGAAGACGCAGGACATCAAGGAAGTGAAGATGCGCCCCAACATCGACACGCATGATTACGACGTGAAGATGCGCAACGTTCACAAGTTCATCGACAACGGCGACAAGGTGAAGGTTACGCTGCGTTTTCGCGGGCGAGAGCTTTCTCACCAGGAACTCGGCATGAACCTGCTGCGGCGGGTCCAGACTGATGTCGAAGAGATTGCCAAGGTCGAAGCCTATCCGCGCATGGAAGGCCGCCAGATGCTGATGGTGCTGGCGCCGAAGTAAGGCGCCACACCGGGGGCAAGCCATGACAAGAGCGCAGCGTATCGGCTTTATGGCGGGCCTCGCAGGCTTTGCTACAACACTGATCCTGCCTCCCCCAGCCGGTATGCCGCTGCAGGCTTGGATCGTTGCTGGGCTTGTCGTGTGGATGGCGGCCTGGTGGATGACCGAGGCGATCCCGCTGACTGCCACGGCCCTGCTGCCCTTCATCGTATTGCCCTTTGCTGGGGTGATGACCGCGAAGGACGCAGCGGCCGCCTACTATTCGCCGATCCTGTTCCTGATCCTTGGCGGCGCCTTCATCGCCATCGCTATCGAGCGAACCGGGCTGCACCGCAGACTGGCGGTGATGATCCTCGACCGCGTGGGCACCAAAGGTGGCGCAGCGCGTCTGCTGCTTGCCTTCATGATGACCACTGCCATCCTGTCGATGGCGATTTCGAACACCTCATCGGCGCTCATCATGATGCCGATGGCCCTGGCTGTCATGGCCGGATGCGGCTTGGCCGAGGGCGATTTCGAAGGGTTGGCCGGAGCCTTGCCTATCGGCATCGCCTTTGCCGCGTCGATCGGCGGGCTGGGCACCATCGTCGGCTCGCCCACCAATGCCATCGCCGTCGGATTGCTCGACACGATGCTGGGCATGCGTATCACCTTTGCCGAGTGGAGCCTCTATGGTATCCCGATGATACTGCTCGGAATTCCGCTGGCAGCCTTCATCATCGGACAATTCCAGCACTTGTCGAGCCACAAGGTGGATATCTGCGCGGCGCGCGATGCCGTGTTCACCAGCGACGCATGGTCCTTGCCGGAAAAACGGCTGGTGCCGCTGGTCGCGATCACTTTCGGCCTTTGGATGACGACGCCACTGCTCGAACCATTGCTTCCGCCCGGCTCGCTGACCGACGGCACCATCGCGGTAATCGCCGGGCTCGCCTTGTTCCTGATCCCCGACGGCACCGGCAGGCCCCTGCTGACCTGGAAAGAGGCCGATAGTGCGCCATGGGGCGTCATCATGATGTTCGGCGGCGGACTGGCGCTGGCATCCGGCATGGGCGCGTCGGGGCTTGCCGAATGGCTCGGCAATTCGCTGCTGCCGCTTTCGGCAATGCCGCTAATCGTCGTGGCGCTCGCCATCGTCGCCTTGGTGATCCTCGTGACCGAGTTCGCCAGCAATGTGGCGACGGCGAGCGCGATCATCCCGGTGGTCGCCGCGCTGATTGCCGCTCTGGGCGTGGAGCCGGTGCTGCTCGCCATGCCGGCGGCACTGGCGGCAAGCTGGGGCTTCATGCTTCCGGCGGGAACCGGGCCCAACGCCATCGCCTGGTCGACGGGGCGTATCAAACTGTCACGGATGGTTGGCGCCGGGCTGGTGCTCGACATTGCAGGCGCGTTCCTCCTGGTCGGCGTGGTCTGGGCGATTGCGGCGCTGGTCTGATCCCTTAATCCCGCCACGCGAGCAGATGCGAGATGCAGGTCCGGCAGTCACTGCTGCCAAATCCCGGCAGCACGTGCGCGAAGGCGTTGGTGCATGACAGGCGCGCGGCGATCTCGCATTCGCTCCTGTCGCGCACGGCCAGCGCCTCGATCCGGGAAGCGGCCAGCGTCAGGCCATCGACATGCCAGTGCGGTTTCTTGCTTGCCGACAGGTGTCGCGCGATCCGCGCGCCGACACCGCCCGGGCCTTTCGCGCTCCCGGCATAGGCATACCATCCTGCGTCCAATCGGGCTTCGCTCGAAGAAAATCGCACCGTGAAAGCGCGTTGGAGCCGGATCAGCAGGACGTAACTACCCGGCCAGCGATGACCGGCCGTTTCGCCTGCTGTTATGGAGATTGCCGCGGAGCCCAGCGCCGATCGCGCCGCCCCAAATGGCCCTAACCTTTCCATTCGCGGCGTTCCTCCGCCGCACGCAGCACTTCGTAGGCAACCTGCAACGCCCGGAATGCCCTGGCAGCTTCCTCGTCGCCGGGGCGCACGTCGGGGTGCACTTCCTTGGCTTTTGCGCGCCAAGCCTTCTTCACCTCTTCGAACGAAGCATCGGGATCGACTTCGAGCAGTTCCAGCGCGCGCATCTCGTCGCTGCTGCGCGAGCCGTCGCCCGAGCCCGCCCAGCCATAATGCGCGGATTCGCGATATCCGGCGGTTTCAGAACGCTCGGCCGCCTCGCGCTCGGCAGCTTCCTCGGCATCGAGCCCGGCGAAATAGTCCCACCCACGATTGTATTCGGCGGCATGCGCCTGACAGAAATACCAGCGTTCCGGACTGTTCGGCGATTTCGGCGCGGGGCAATCCCCCTGCTCGTTGCAGCCAACGCGGTCGCACAGCCGAATCTGCGCGGCCTCGCGGCCACCTTCGTAACCGCGCCAGCGGGGAAAACCCCAATCGAATGATCGACCGCTGCGAGACATGTCTAGCGGTTTGTCCCCCGCGGGCTGCGATTGCAACCATGTTCCCCCCTTGCGCGGGGTTCACTTTGCATTAAGTGGAATTCACTATTGCTGCATTGCAATATATCCGAAGCAAGGTTATATTAACCTGTCTTATCTTATCGGGCGTCTTATAGACCCCGCGATTCGAACGAAGGTGACCGACGTGAGCGACAGACTGGCAGTTTCGGCAGCTTTTTCGGTGTTGATGATGTCGGCGTTCATCCTGTTAGGTCCGGCCGCGACCCCTGTCGAGTTCACGCCTCAGGCCCTGCGCGGGCAGGCGAGCCTGTTCGCCCCCGCCGGCATTTCAGCGACGGGGATCTCGATCCTTTCCGCTAACTATTAGTCTAGCGTGACGGTCACGGCGCGGCGGTTCTGAGCCCAGGCCGACTCATTCGATCCCAGCGCCACCGGCCTTTCCTTGCCGTAGCTCACCGTCGTGATCCGCGACGGATCGATGCCGATGCTCGAAAGATGGTTCTTGGCCGCATTCGCGCGCCGCTCACCCAGCGCAAGGTTGTAGTCGCGCGTTCCACGCTCGTCGGCATGCCCTTCGATCGTGATGCGCTTCGCCGGATAGCGGCCCAGCCATGACGCCTGACGGCCCAGCGCGGCCGCATCAACCGAATCGATATTGTAGCGGTCGGTATCGAAATAGATCGTGTCGTCGCCCATCATCGAGGCGACGAAATCGGCCTGGCTGCCGGGCGTCGGGCCAAGCTGCTGACCGGTATTTGTCGTCACCGGCACCGGGTCGGGCGGCAGTTCCTTGGGCGCCTTCGAAGCGCAAGCAGACAGTGCCAGCGAACCGACGACCAGCAGCAGCGCGGGATTGACCTTGGCTATGGAATGCATGACACTCTCCTTGAATTGCGACGACCAGACCATCCTGTTGGTCGATACGAAGTTCCGTTCAATAGTGAACCTTATCTTTCTGTTTCCTGACCGACCAGCATACTTCTCAGGGCCTGACAGGTCCCCAGGCCGGGTCGGACGCGCCAACCGGGGTCGGCAGGCGCCGCTCGTTGCGCCCGGTAAGATCCACTTGCCAGATACTCGCCGTCCCGCTGCCGCGAACAGTACGGAAAAACTGGACGATACGGCCATTGGGCGACCATGTCGGCGCCTCGTCCTGCCAGCTGTTGGTAAGGAACCGCATGTTGCGGCCCGAGGGGCTCATCACCGCGATCCGGAAATTACCGCCCATGTGCGTGAAAGCGATCTGGTCACCGCGCGGGCTCCATTCGGGCGTAGCGGAGCGCCCGCCGAAGGAACTGATCCGCCGCTGATTCGAGCCATCCGCGTTCATGACGTAAACCTGCTGCGAACCGGAACGGTCGCTCTCGAACACGATGCGGCTGCCATCCGGCGAGTAACTACCGCCGATATCGATGCCCGGCGCATTGGTCAGCCGCTGACTCGCACCGCCATTCACCGAAATGCGATAGATGTCGGTATTGCCGCTGATCGCCATCGAATACAGGATCCACTTGCCATCTGGAGACCAGCGCGGCGCGAAAGTGGGATTGGCGCTGCGGGTCACCAGCCGCTGCCGGCCGCTGGCGACATTGTAGATGTAGATGCTGGGCGATCCGTTGAGGTAAGAGAGATAGAGGATCTCGCTGTAATCGGGCGAATATCGCGGAGTCAGCGCGGTCGCCTGCCCGGTGGTGATGTAGCTGTGGTTGGCGCCGTCCGAATCCATGATCGCCAGGCGCTTGACGCGGCGGTCCTTAGGCCCGGTCTCGGCGATATAGGCGATCTTGCTGTCAAAGAACGGGCTTTCGCCGGACAGCCGCGAATAGACCATGTCGGCGCACTTGTGCGCGGCCCGCCGCCAGTCGCCGGGCGAGACTTCCCAGCCCGCCTTGCCGAGCTGCTGCGAGAGCGCGACGTCGAAAAGGTAGCAGCCGACGGTGAGATTGCCGTTGCCCCCGGCCCGGACATAGCCCTGCACCAGCATATCGGCGCTGCGGCCCTGCCAGATCGGGTAATCGGGCGCGGGCACCTGTTCATAGCTCGGCTGCGGCAGGCCTTGCGGGCCCGTTGGCTTGAACAGGCCGTTGTTGCGCAGGTCCGCCGCGATGATGGCCGATATTTCGCGCCCCAGCTGCGCGGTCGATCCCGCACTCGCGCGTGTCGCGACATCCGCATCGGTCGCGAAAGTGGTGATCGCAAGGCCGAGGTCCTGCCAGGAAGCATCGGCCGACACGGTGCCGGTAAGGCCCCCATCATCGACAGCTTCTGCCGCTGTTTCAGACGGATTGTCGCCAGAACCGCCTACACCTTGCGCGATGGCAGGGTCAGCAAGGGATGATGCGACGATCAGCAAGAGAGCTGCGATGAAAGTATGTTTCATTGAGACAGCCTTATATCAAATTCGAACGAACTGACTCGTTTCCAGCCAGCATAGTACTGTGGCGGCAAATCGAATGGTGCAGCCAGCTGGACCGCCCGAACAGCCTGCTCGGCATGGCGAGCGGCCTGCGCCTGGTTTGCGTCGCTGATGCCTGCCTGTCTGACCACACGAGGCGTGCCAGCCAGCGAACCATCCTCGTTGAGATTCCATGCCAGGTAAGTGACAAGTTTTTCGGCGTCAGCCCCTTGTGGGGGAACCCAGTGGGGCTTCAATTCCCGTGAAATTGCTGCGGAAAGCGACGACCTGACTCGCGACGAAATCGTCGCGGCGGGAGCGCCTGTGCTCGACGAGGAACTCGCCCCGGGCGTGCCTTGACTGAACGCCTCCGCAAAGCGCGAGCCGCCCGACCTTCTGGGAGGAGTCGTTGCTCGGTTGGGCGCTGGCGAGGAACTTCGCGATGAGCGCGCAGCCGCATCGATCGCGTTGGGCCGGGGCGGTCTGGAGGTGCGGACCGGGGACGGGCGCGGCGCGGGTCTTGTAACTGGGCGCGATACCGGCCGCTCAATGACGCGCAGCGTTGGCTCGGGCGGCAGCGGCTCCTCTGCCGATTCCACCGCTGGCGCGGCTTCGCCAAGCTCCGGCGCTTCATCGGGAGCGGCCTGTGCCGCGGGATTGGGCGACGTCGACGTAAGCCCGACGACCTCGCTGATCGAAACTTCGACGCGCTCAGGCGGGGTAACGACATTGTCGGCCGCCGGACGCAGCAGCAGCACGGCCAGCAAGGCACCGTGACCGGCAATCGAGATCGCCAGTCCCCAGCCTTCCTCTCTGGTCAGTGCGGACGCTGCCATCGTTTAAGCCTATGGAGCCTCACCTGAACTGTCGCTGACATCAATATCGGCGTCGGATTGCGGCTGTTCGCCGGTCGTGGGCACATTGCCTGAAGCATTGGTCACCAGCGTGATCGCATTGAATCCCGCGCGGTTGAGTTCGCCCATCACCGCCATTACGGCGCCGTAATCGAGAACCTTGTCGGCCCTGAGCGTCACCAGCGGCGGCTTGCCATCCGCTCCCACAGGCAAGGCGGACAGTGCACCCGGCAGCTCACCGAGCGTCATCTGCGCATCGTCGATAGCCACCGTACCATCGCGCGCGAGGCTGATCGTAACCTGCTCGCGCTCTTCTGACAGCGCCTTGGCGCGGCTGTCGGGCAAGTCGATCGGTACGCCAGCGGTGAGCAGCGGCGCCGTCACCATAAATATGATGAGCAGGACCAGCATGACATCGACGAAGGGCGTGACATTGATCTCGGAGATCGGCGCGCGGCCGCCCCTGCCCCGCCTGCCGCGACGACGCCCGCCACCACCGGCCATCGACATCGCCATCAGCCCTGCTCCAGCCGCGAAGAGACGAGCGCGTGAAACCGGTCGGCAAAGCGCTGCAGCCGCGCCTCGAAACGGTTCACCTGATTGGAGAAGCGGTTGTAGAAGATCACGGCAGGTATCGCCGCGAACAGGCCCAGAGCCGTCGCGAACAGCGCCTCGGAAATGCCGGGCGCGACTACGGCGAGCGAACTGTTCTGCTGCTGGCCGATCTGGAAGAAGCTGTTCATGATGCCCCAGACGGTGCCGAACAGGCCGATGAACGGCGCAACAGATCCGGTCGTCGCGAGAAAATTCAACCGGTTTGCCAGCGCATCGGCCTCCTCGACGACCGCGCCGTCAAGCGCCGCGCCAACCCGCTGGCGCGCGCCTTCGAGATCGAAGCCGGTCACGCCGACCGAGCGCTGCCATTCGTCTATTCCGGCCAGCGCGACACGTCCCGATGCGACCCGTTCGCTGGCGTCGTCGTCCTTCAGTGTCGCCAGATTGCTGACTTTCCAGAATTTGCGCTCGTAAGCAGCGCACTTGCGGCGCACCGATGCCATGCGCAGCGAGAAGCCGATAATGATGGCCCAGGCCCATACCGCCGCGAGCAGCAGGCCGACCATGACCACCTGCACCACGATATCGGCATCGAGGAACAGCTCGACCGGATTGAGCCTTTGCGGCGCGCCGGAAGCAGCTGCTGCGGCCAAAAGAGACAAATGGGACATCAGTTCCTTTCCTCGTCGGAAACGATGGCGGCGAAGGCCTTTCGCCACGCTATTGGTTGTGCGCGCGGCTTTCTGTCGGGCCCGACAAACCCGACCCGCACCGTGGCTTCGCACAGTGAGGTCGATTCCCTGAGCGCGACCTGAATCATCCGCGCAGAGGCAGCCTTCGCGTCCTCGCAGGTCGTCTCGATGACAACAGCGTCGCCCAGTAGCGCGGGCGCGCGGTAGCGGATTGCCATGTCGGAAACGACGTAGAAGCCATCACCGGCCTCGATCGCCTTGCGCTGGTCTATGCCGAGCAGTTCGAGCATGTCCGAACGCGCGCGTTCGAACCAGCGCAAATAAGCGCCATGATAGACCCTGCCGGTGGCATCGGTGTCCTCGTGATAGGCGCGCACGGCAAGGCGGTGCAACGGGCCGTCGAAACGGCCACCGGGAGGAGCTGGATGCGCGGTCATCGCGCGGCTTTTAGACGCGTTGGGATATGGTTAAAAGACACCGAGCCGCACTCTGCACAGTCTCGGCCTCGGTTCGGCGTGCCTGGGGAACGTCCCGACTCAGCTTCTGATCCGAAACCGGGTTTCGGATCGTTCGGCTCCGGCCTACTCCCCCACCCGGCCTCCCAAAGCATACCATCTCGTTGGGTGGCCGGGTGGGGGAGTGGGCTGGCGCCGCAATCGAAATTCGCTAGCCTGCGAATTTCGAAAAGGACGCTCAGTCCGGAATCATCTGGAAGAACTGGCGTCCGCCGAAGATGTGGACATGCAGATGCGGTACTTCCTGATGGCCGTGCCCGCCCATGTTCACCATTAGCCGGTAGCCCGGGCCGTCGAGCTCGAGCTGACGCGTTACATTGCCGACCGAACGCATGAACGCCGCGATCTCCTCGTCGCCCGCCTTGGCGGTGAAATCGTCCCAGCTCACGTAGGGGCCCTTGGGGATCACGAGTACGTGGACCGGGGCCTGCGGGCGGATGTCGTGGAATGCCAGCGCCGCGTCGTCCTCATAGACCCTGTTACACGGCAGCTCGCCACGCAGGATTTTCGCGAAGATGTTCTGATCGTCGTAAGGCTGGCGGGGATCAATGGGCATGGCTTGTCCTATGTTTTCCGGCCAGCTTTCTCGACCAGTCCCGAGGTGCCTTCGCGCCGTTCCAGCTCAGCCAGGACGTCCGCAAAAGCGATACCCTTGTGGCCAAGCAGGACCAGCAAGTGAAACAGCACATCGGCGGCCTCGCCGATCAGCGCCGCATCGTCTTCGGCCAGGGCGGCGATTACCGCCTCGGTGGCTTCCTCGCCGAGCTTCTGGGCGATCTTGGCCGTGCCCTTCGCGTTGAGCTTGGCGACATAGCTGGAATCGGGATCTGCGCCGCTGCGTGCGGCAATCGTGGCTTCAAGCCGTTCTAGCGTTCCGGGCTCGCTCATCGCCGCAAGCCATGCGGCGAGACAGCCTTGCGGTCAAGCTTGGGCCTTGGTCTCATACCTCCCATTCCGCCTCCCCGCCCGCCCACCAACAATGCCGTTATGCTTTGGTGGCCGGGCGGGGAGGCGGGGCGGGAGGTGTGCGCTAGATCAGACTCAATCCTTTGGGGGACGTTTGGCAGCCCAGCGCCTACCGAGAAGGACACCTGCCGCGGCCAGCGAAAGCAGCGCCAGCATGTCGGGTTCGGGGACCTCGTTATTGCTGCCGTTTGCGAAAGCAGGCCCAATGGCCAGCAGGAAGACGACAGTGCCCGCCAGCGCCTTCTTGATGGATTTCATGACAGAACTACCCTCGAACATACTCGTTGAATGTTAATGCAATCTGCGTGCCATGATCCCGTTTCCCAGCAATTGCAGGCCAGACCATGGTAAACGCCGCCCCACCAACTGGATGAAATGTAAGGAAATCCGACAGGTTCTGATCAACCGCGCGCCGGCAGTCCCGCTGCGCGCAGGGCGGCATGGGCTTCGGCTATCGAATAAGTGCCGAAGTGGAAGATCGAAGCGGCCAGCACGGCGCTGGCATGGCCCTTGGTCACGCCTTCCACCAGATGTTCGAGCGTGCCGACCCCGCCGCTCGCCACCACCGGAACCGAAACGGCATCGGCGATCGCGCGGGTGAGTTTGAGATCATAGCCCGCCTGGGTCCCGTCACCGTCCATCGAAGTGACAAGCAATTCGCCCGCGCCCAGCCGGGCCAGCTTGACCGCATGTTCGACCGCGTCGATCCCGGTTTCCTTGCGCCCGCCGTGGGTGAAAATCTCCCACCTGCCCTCGGCCACCCGCCGTGCATCGATCGAGGCAACGATGCACTGGCTGCCCATCTTGTCGGCAATATCGGCGACGACTTCGGGCCGCGAAACGGCTGCGGAATTGACCGCGACCTTGTCCGCACCCGCCAGCAGCAGCGCCCGCGCGTCCTCGACGGTCCGCACCCCGCCGCCGACCGTGAGCGGCATGAAGCACACCTCGGCAGTGCGTGTGACGATGTCGAGCAGGGTGCCACGAGCTTCGTGGCTGGCAGTGATATCAAGGAAGCACAGCTCGTCCGCGCCTGCCTCGTCATAGGCGCGCGCCTGCTCGACCGGATCGCCCGCATCCTTGAGATCGACGAAATTGACGCCTTTGACCACGCGGCCATCGGCGACATCGAGACAGGGGATGACGCGGATACGGACGGTCATGCCGCCTTCCCCGCCACCTGGATTGCCGCCGCAAGGTCCAGCCGCCCGTCATAGAGAGCGCGACCGGTGATCACGCCTTCGATGCCATCCTCGGCATGGACCGCCAGCAATCGGATGTCGTCCAGACCCTTGACGCCGCCCGAAGCAATGACCGGCAGATCGGTCTGACGCGCCAGCTCCACAGTTGCATCGACATTGCAGCCCTTGAGCATGCCGTCGCGGCCAATGTCGGTGAACAGCAGCGAGGCGACGCCCGCATCCTCGAAGCGGCGAGCCAGATCGATCACCGGCACGTCGGACACTTCGGCCCAGCCCTCGGTCGCGACCATGCCGTCGCGTGCATCGACCGCGACAACGATCCCGCCTTCCCATTCCTTCGCCATGTCCTTGACGAATTGTGGATCTTTCAGCGCCGCCGTGCCCATGACCACGCGCGAAACGCCCAGCTCGAACCAGCCCTTCACCGATTCGGGCGTGCGGATGCCGCCGCCCAGTTGCACGTGCCCCGGAAATACGTCGAGAATGCCCTCGACCGCTTCGCGGTTCTGCGCCGAGCCTGCGAACGAACCGTCGAGGTCGACGACGTGGAGGAACTGCGCACCAGCCTCGGCGAATAGCAGGGCCTGCGCGGCGGGATTGTCGCCGTAAACAGTGGCGCGAGCCATATCGCCCTCGGCCAGCCTCACGACTTGCCCTTCCTTCAGATCGATGGCGGGAAATACGATCACGAGATTCTCACAAGCGGCGCCAGCCCGCTCCCCCTCCCAGCCACCCGATAGGGTGCCCGGAGGATATCGGGTGGCTGGGAGGGGGAGTGGGCCGGAACCGTAGTCATCTCAGGGACTCCACTCCAGAAAGCGTGCGAGGAAGTCCAGACCGTATTTCTGGCTCTTTTCAGGGTGGAACTGCACGCCGACAATCGTGTCGCGCGCCACTGCCGCGACCAGCCCGCCGCCGTGATCGGTCATCGCCGCAACGTGATGCCCGTCCTCGGGCGCGAAGTGATAGGAGTGCAGGAAGTAAGCTTCGCCGCTCTCGATCAACTCGGCCCCGTCATGGTGCTTTGTCGGCATCACGTCATTCCAGCCCATGTGCGGCACCTTGATTGCCGGATCGGTGCGCTCGATCAGCTCCACGTCGCCGGGAATCCAGCCGAGCCCCGGCGTCTCGCCATGCTCCAGCCCGCGCGTGGCGAGCAGCTGCATGCCCACGCAGATGCCGAGGAACGGCGCGCCGCCGACCTGAACGCGCTCTTCCATCGCCTCGATCATACGGGGGATCGCGCCAAGCGCCTGTGCGCAAGCGGCAAAATTGCCGACACCGGGCAGGACGATGCGATCGGCCGCGCGCACCACCGTTGGGTCGGACGTCACCGTCACTTGCGGTGCGCCTGCCGCCCGCAATGCGCTCTCGACCGAGTGAAGGTTGCCCGCGCCATAGTCGATCAGGGCAAGAACCTGCGCCACGCAACAGTCTCCGTCAGCCGCCGAGCTGGCCCTTGGTCGACGGGACCGCGCCGCCCTTGCGCGGATCGAGGCTTACCGCCTGCCGCATTGCCCGGGCAAAGCCCTTGTAGATGCCCTCGCAGATATGGTGGTTGTTCTCGCCATAGAGCTGCTCGACATGCAGGGTGATCCCTGCGGCTTGCGAAATCGAGTGGAACCAGTGCTCGAACAGCTCGGTATCCATCTCGCCCAGCCGCTCCTGGGTGAACTTGGCATGCCAGACCAGGAAGGGACGACCGGAAATGTCGAGCACCACCCTGCTGAGAGCCTCGTCCATTGCCGAATGGGCCTCGCCATAGCGACCGATCCCGCCCTTGTCGCCTAGCGCTTCGAGAATGGCCTGGCCGATGGCGATGGCGCTGTCCTCAGTCGTGTGGTGCTGGTCGACATGGAGGTCGCCCGATATGCGGCAAGTCACGTCGATCAGCGAGTGACGCGAGAATTGCTCGATCATGTGATCGAGAAAGCCGATGCCGGTGGAGACGTCATAGGCGCCGGTGCCGTCGAGATTCACCTCGACAACAATGTCGGTTTCGTTGGTCTTGCGGGCGACACGGGCAATTCTGGAGGAAGTTTCTGGGCGCATGGCCGCGCTATAGAGTCTGATTGGAATTTCGCCAATCGACGAATTTACGATAGGACTGTTGCATCGAAAGCCTGCAATCCGCCATTTTGCTCACGATGTGGCTTGACCGGGCGCGCAGGGATGCGCACCTAGAACATTAATGAGTGAAACACCGCCAGATAGCCTGATCCCCTACGACGAGATCGTGCAGGAAGCGCTGCGCGCCGTGGTCGGGCGCGTGCTGGGCGAGGTCGAAGCCTCGGGCGGCAATCTGCCCGGCAACCACCATTTCTACATCACTTTCAAGACGAAAGCTGCCGGAGTCGACATACCCGACCACCTGCACGAGCGTTTCGCCGACGAAATGACCATCGTTCTGCAGAACAAGTTTTCGGATCTCACGGTCGGCGAAGACAAGTTTAGCGTGCGGCTGAGCTTCAACCAGATTCCCGCAACCCTGACGATCCCCTTCTCCGCGATTACTGCCTTCGTCGATCCGGCAGTCGATTTCGGCCTGCAATTCCAGGCAAGCGACGACGCGGAAGAACCTGAAGCCCATGAAGACGCCGAAAACGACGGTTCGGAAGGCGGAGCCGGTTCGGCGCCTGCCGGTGCGGACGATGGATCCAACGTCGTCACGGTGGATTTCGGCAAGAAGAAATGACGAAGCGCGGCCGGGAGCGGCAGTCTATCGTCGACGCCGAGGCGCTCGACGAAGATTCGTTTGCCGGCCCAAGCCCCAATCCCAAGACCAATCTGCTGGTAGCCGATGTTGCCCTGCGCGGGGGAGCTGCGCTCGTCCGTCACGCGATCGAGCGCGGCCTGCTCGGACAGGCCTATGGCCCCGACAAGGCGCGCAAAATGATGAAGCGGCGCTCTGTCGGCGAATCCCTGGCCAGCGCGGCAGTGGCCAGGCTCGCGATGCGCTCGGTTCCAGGCGCGATTTTCGTTGGCGGCGGGCTTCTTGCAAAAACGCTGTTCGACCGGCGCCGTGAAAGAAAGCGGCGGCAGCGTGAGCGTCAGGCGCTTGCCGAAGCCTTGGATGAGGATTTGACCGAGGACACTTATTCCGGCGGCTATTGATTTGGCCGCAACGCGCGGCCATCAGCAGGCATGGCCCATGACGCTTCACCGGAAAACAATGCACTTGCGCTCGACCGCCGCGGGCTGATGTTTGTGCTGTCCTCGCCATCGGGTGCGGGCAAGACCACCATTTCGCGCATGCTGCTTGAGCGCGATGCGCATATCCGCATGTCCGTCTCGGTAACGACCCGTCCGATGCGGCCCGGCGAGATCGACGGGCGCGACTATTTCTTCGCCGATGCCGAACGCTTCGACGAAATGGTCGCAAACGGGGATTTCCTCGAATACGCAACCGTGTTCGGAAACCGTTACGGCACGCCGGAAGCGCAGATTCGCGATGGCCTCGCCAAGGGACAGGATTTCCTGTTCGACATCGACTGGCAAGGCACCCAGCAGCTCTACCAGAAGATGGACAACGATGTCGTGCGCGTGTTTCTGCTGCCGCCCAGCCTTGTCGAACTGCGCCGCCGTCTGACGTCTCGCGGCACCGACAGCACGGAGGTTATCGACGGGCGAATGGCGCGCGCGCAATCCGAAATCAGCCACTGGGACGGCTACGATTACGTGCTGGTCAATGACGACGTCGAGGCCTGCTACGCGAAGGTCGTACAAATCCTCGCCGCCGAGCGCCTGCGCCGCGCGCGCCAGACCGGCCTGATCGAGTTCGCGCGCGATCTCATGCGACCCGAGAATCCTTAAACGGCTTAGCGCGCCCAAAGCCCGCTGAATTGCTTGGCCTGACCAAGAAATCGGCCTCCCGGGTTAACCAATTGGTAAGGATGTTTGTCTACCCCTTGGACACGGAAAGTTGGTGTCATGTCACCAATTGTGTCTGCTCGATCAGGGGATCATTCATGGCGTTTCTCAACCGCTTCCTGGTGCTGATGGCCGTTTCGGCCGCGCTGCCGCTTTCGGCCGCGCATGCCTATCTCGATGCTGCCAGCGTCAGCATTGCCTTCCAGGCGCTGGTCGGCCTGTGTGCTGCCTACATCGTGACCGGCAGGGCCTACATGCAGAAGGTCAAGAACTTCTTCTCTCGCAACAAGGTCGAGAGCGGATCGAGCGAAACGGCCGACTAATGCTCTACGATCCCGGTTCCTATCGCGACCCGTCTGGGCGGGTCGTGATCAAAGACGCGCGCGTATTCCGCGCGATCTTCGAAGCAGGCCGCGAGCCTTTCGAGGCCGCCGTTTCCGCCGGAATCTTCGATCGCTTGATCGAACGTTCGCACCTCTTGGGTATGGAAAAGACCGAATCCGGCGTGCTCGCTGAGATCAGTCCCCAGCCCTGCCATGTGGTCGAACATCCGCGTCTGGACTTTGTTTCCTATCCTTACGAGTGGTCTTTCTCTGCGCTGAAGAAAGCCGCGATCTTCCATCTCGATTTCCAGCTCGCGCTGCTGGGTGACGGCTTCACGCTTTCCGATGCGACCGCCTACAACGTGCAATTCCGCCACACCAAGCCGGTGTTCATCGATCACTTGTCGATCGTGCCTTACACCGAGGGCCAACCGTGGATCGGCCAACGCCAGTTCGCCATGCAGTTCCTCAACCCCCTGTTGCTGTGGAGCAAGAAGGGCATCGCGCCCAATGCATGGTATCGCGGTAGCCTTGAAGGCATAGCTCCTGAAGACCTGCTTCCGCTGCTGTCATGGCGCGACAAGCTGTCCTTCACGGTGCTTGCCAACGTCGTGGCCCAGGCCAAGCTGCAACAGCGCGCCATCAAGGGCGGCTCGGGCGGTGAGGCGAAAGAGCGCCAGCTGAGCCGGAAGGGCCTCGAAGGCATCCTCATGGGACTGCGCGATTACATCGCCGGCCTTACTCCGCCTGCCTCCGACACTGTGTGGGGCGATTACGACAACAACAACAGCTACGACGACGACAAGCGCGCCATCAAGCATGCCTTAGTCGGCAAGCTTGCCAGCGAGGTCCAGCCGAACCAGCTGTTCGACATCGGCTGTAACAGCGGCGACTATTCGCAAAGCGCACTCGATCACGGCGCGAAGAGCGTGGTTGGCTTCGATTTCGACTTCGGAGCGCTCGAAGCCGCCTTCGCAAGGTTCGACAAGGCCGGAGCGCCGGTCCTGCCGCTGTGGCTCGATGCGACTAACCCGAGTCCTGCACAGGGCTGGGCCAGCGCCGAACGTAAGAGCTTCAACCAGCGCGCCGAGGCCGATTCGATGGTCGCCCTCGCCTTCATCCACCACCTCGCCATCGCACGGAACATTCCGCTCGACATGGCCGTGGACTGGCTGGTCTCGCTTGCTCCCACCGGGATCATCGAATTTCCCGACAAGGGCGACGCCATGGTTCGCAAACTACTTTCCACCCGCGAGGACATCTTCCCGGACTACACCGAGGACGCCTTTGTCGCCCATGTCGGCGCCCGCGCGCGGATCGTGGAAAAGGTGCGGATCGAGGGTAACAACCGTCTGCTGCTTCGCTACGACCGTAGCTGACCCATGCAGAAGTTCCTCGCCCGCATCGGGCACTGGCCCATCGCGCCGCTGGCGATCCCCTTTCTGGTGGGATTGCCGGTGTGGCAAGGCGGGAACAACACGCTTCGACTGACCTATTTGGACGTTATGCCAACGATCCTCGTCCTGATCGCACTGGTGGCGGTGTTGATGGTCCCCATTCGCTATTTTGTCGGTTCGTGGAAACGCGCCGCGCTCATCGCGCTCGTCTGGACGGGCCTTGCGCTCTATTTCCCGACCTTCATACGCGCGTTCAGCACCAGTCCCTGGGTGGTCATGCCCGCGATTGCAGTGGGTGCGCTACTGGCCTGGGACATCTCGCGCCGCATCCCCATGGATGAGGCCAAGCTCCTGAGGGCTGGCGGGATCGTCAATCTGATCGTGTGGGTCCCGGCCCTGTTTTACATCGCTCAGGTGACAAGCCAGCAGGTCGAACTTGAGCGCGGACGCCCAGACCCACAGCAGACTTTTGCCGCCTTTCCCGGCAAGGCCGACGCCAACAGCCCCGATGTCTGGCACATCGTCATGGATCGCTATGCCGGGGCGACGACGTACCAGCGCGATTATCAATTCGATAATTCACAATTCATCGCAGCGCTGCGCGCCCGCGGGTTCGATGTGGTCGACGATGCCTATTCCAACTGCGCGATGACGCCGATCTCGCTCGCCTCCACGCTCAATGCGTCCTACCTCGACACATACACGCCAAAGCTGGGCAACCAGGAAGATGTCGAGCCGATGTTCGCCGCGATCGATCACGCCCGCGCCTTCGAGTTCTTCAAGAAGCAGGGCTACGAGTTCATCTTCTCAGGAAGCTGGGCGGATGTGACGTTCGACAATCCGCAGGCCGATCGCGACATCAACTACCGCGCCCTGCCGGAATATCCGCGCATCATCATCGACCAGTCGGTGCCCGGAGCGATTGGCGAACTGCTCGACGTGCCATTCACCGACGGGCGGCTCGAACAGTGCCGTCGCGCGAAATACAAGTTTGCAGCGCTA
>Ga0181594_10001880_pt1 | contig 19467 bp, 14 predicted proteins | sample 071ome_18_FD_145603 | JGI IMG/M metagenome (GOLD analysis project Ga0181594, IMG submission 145603) | Coastal salt marsh microbial communities from the Groves Creek Marsh, Skidaway Island, Georgia - 071413BT metaG (spades assembly) | ecosystem: Environmental > Aquatic > Marine > Intertidal zone... | reverse complement strand
GGGAACATGGGTGCACAACCACAGCTACGACTTGCAGATCGACTTTCCAATCTCGGAACAGAAACAGCGTTCGCGGTGTCAAAAGCAGCAGCCGAGTGGGCCACTGCTGGCAACGAAGTATTTCCGTTCCATCTCGGCGATATCGATCTCGCGACTCCTCGCAACATTGTCGATGCAATGCAAGCGGCAATCGATGCTGGGTATACGGGATACTGCGCAGGCGCCGGTATCGAACCGTTGCGTGCCGCACTTGCTCATGACATCGGTTCAGCACGCGGTCTGCATCTCGAGTCAAACAACATTGCAGTGCAGCCCGGCGGTAAGCCGGTCATCACAAAGTTCATTCAGACGCTGATGAATTCTGGTGATGGTGTGCTGTATCCAACCCCTGGATACCCGATCTACGAGAGCCAGGTCGAATACTTCGGTGGCACTCCACTGCCATACGGCTATTCGATGACACCGACAGGATTTGAGATTGATCTTGCTCGGATCGAAGAACAGGCACCAAAGGCTCGGCTACTTATCTACAACAATCTCCAGAATCCGCTCGGTTGCGAAAGCAGCAGAGAAGAGATGGAACGGATTGCCGAAATTGCAGTTGAGCACAACCTGTGGGTGCTATCGGACGAGGCCTATTTCGAAATGAGGTATTCAGGAACCTCGACATCGATTGCATCTCTTCCAGGAATGAGCGAACGAACGATCATTCTGTACACCTTCTCAAAACGATTTGCGATGACCGGCTGGAGACTCGGGTGCGCCGCCGGTCCGGTTCCGGTCATCGAGGCAATTGCAAAACTCAACACCAATGACGAGAGTTGTACAACGCATTTCGTGCAACATGCAGGTGTTGCAGCCCTCAATGACCCTTCCGGGTCATTGCCATTGCTTGACGAGTTGAGAAGACGTCGAGACACAACCGCGAGCGCCCTCGCCGATGTGCCAGGAGTCGAATTTGCTGTTCCAGAGGCAACGTTTTACCTCTTTCCTCGGGTAGCCGAAGCAATGGACCGTGTGGGTCACACCGACGTTGGGGAGTTCGCGACGGCAGCGCTTCAATCGACGGGAATGTCATTTTGTACCCGACATCATTTCGGGCGACCACTTCCCGATGAAGACGACAAGTTCATCAGACTTGCGTACTCAGGAATTGGGGTTGAGCGTATTGAACGCGGCCTGCAGAAATTTGCGGAGTGGATTGACAAGGGAGCGAAATGACTGCCCCAAAGATCGTCGTCACGGGCAGAATTCCAGAGCCAGGTATTGACCTTCTGAAAACAGTTGGCGAGGTCTGGGCCTGGACGCAGGACGAACCGATTCCTCATGACTTACGGAACAGCCAACTCGCATCTGCCGACGCAGTTGTCACCATTCTCACTGACACCGTTGACGAGGCCTTTCTCGACGCCGCTCCAAACCTCAAAATCGTCGCCAACGTTGCTGTCGGCTACAACAACATCAACGTTCCCGCCTGTCATGAGCGTGGCGTCACGGTGACGAACACCCCGGGCGTCCTGACTGACGCTACTGCTGATCTTGCGATGGGCCTGATCCTGATGGCAACTCGTCGGCTTGGCGAAGGTGAGCGCCTGATCCGATCGGGAGCACCTTGGAAATGGGGGATGTTTATGATGCTGGGCTCGGGTCTGCAGGGTCGCCAGCTCGGCATCGTGGGGATGGGTGGAATTGGTCAGGCGCTAGCGCAAAGAGCGCGTGCGTTTGGGATGTCAATCGTGTACCACAACCGAAGCGCAGTTTCTGCTGGCATCGAAGATGCCCTTTCGGCCCGGCGATGTGACCTGGATGAGTTACTCGCCACCTCTGATGTGGTCTCACTCAACTGCCCATACAGTCAAGAAACACATCACCTCATCGACGCTCAGGCTCTCAGCACCATGAGAGATGACGCAGTGTTGATCAACACTGCTCGAGGGCCAATTGTCGACGAGTCGGCATTGGTTGACGCGCTTGTCAGTGGTGGCATCTCTGCAGCGGCTCTTGATGTGTTTGAGCACGAACCAGAAGTTCATCCCGGTCTACTTGGTCTTGACAATGCTGTTCTTGTACCGCATCTCGGCTCGGCAACAGTCGAGACACGAACGGCGATGGCCACTCTTGCCGCACAAAACGTCGTTAGCTACTTCGATGGATCGGGGCCAGTCACACCGGTCATATGACACCTGCCGACGTTGCACCTGTCGTTAGTCTCAAGAAATGAGCGATAACTACATTCCAAGCACAATGCAGTGGGTTGCCGATCAAGTCGCAGAGTACGAAGCCTCAGGCGGCACGAGAGCGAACACCCTTCGCGACACAGGCATCCCAGTGATCATTGTCACCATGACTGGTTCTAAGACGGGGGCAACTCGCAAAATCGCATTGATGCGGGTCGAGCATGAGGGCAGCTACGCGCTCGTAGCGTCAAAGGGTGGTGCGCCAACTCACCCCGGCTGGTACTACAACCTGCTCGCCGACCCATCGGTGATGATTCAAGATGGTCCGGCACCGAGCGCGTACACGGTCCGGGAGATTAGCGGTGATGAGCGTGCGGAGTGGTGGGAACGCTCTGCCAGCGTATTTGCGCCATTCCTCGAGTACGAGACGAAAGCCGCTGAAGCAAATCGCGTCATACCGGTATTTGTTGCTGAGCCAGCGGGCTGACACAGCAACAAACCCCCTAACAACAGATCAAGAGTTCAGCAAGGCAAGGGCATTGTTAAACGTTGCGCTTGGGCGCATTGCGGCGCTCGCGAGATCATCGTTCGGTCGGTAGTAACCACCAACGTCGCACGGAGACCCCTGAACAGCGGCGAGTTCAGCCACGATTCTGTCTTCACCTGAGGAGAGTGCATCAGCGAGCGGAGCAAATGTCGCAGCAAGGTCGGCATCATCTGATTGAGCGGCGAGCGCTTGGGCCCAATACAGCGCGAGATAGAAATGACTTCCGCGGTTATCGAGGCCTCCCACTCGACGGGCTGGGCTGCGATCATGTTCAAGAACCTGGCCGGTTGCTGTATCGAGTGTTGAGGCAAGCACAGCGGCCCTTGCGTTTCCAGTGACTTCAGCGAGGTGCTCGAACGAAACTGCCAGGGCGAGAAACTCTCCAAGCGAGTCCCAGCGCAGATAATTCTCTGCCTCAAACTGCTGAACGTGCTTTGGAGCTGAGCCACCAGCGCCTGTCTCAAACAATCCACCGCCGTTCATCAGCGGAACAATCGAGAGCATCTTGGCGCTTGTGCCAAGTTCGAGAATCGGGAAGAGGTCGGTGAGGTAGTCGCGCAGAACATTGCCAGTGACCGAGATGGTGTCCTCGCCGCGTCGAATGCGCTCAACCGAGAACTTCGTGGCGTCGACTGGCGACATGATCTCGATCTGGAGACCACTTGTGTCGTGGTCGTTGAGGTAACTCCGAACCTTTGCAATGAGTTCACGATCATGGGCACGTGACTCATCGAGCCAGAACACTGCGGGCGCCCCTGTCGCCCGAGACCGGCCAACAGCGAGCTTCACCCAGTCGCGAATGGGAAGGTCTTTAACCGTGCACATACGCCAAATGTCACCGGTGTTCACCTGATGCGACATCAATACGCTTCCTGCTGCGTCGACAACACGAACCGTTCCGGCTGAGGCAATTTCGAACGTCTTATCGTGTGAACCGTACTCCTCGGCTTTTTGTGCCATGAGACCGACATTTGGTACCGATCCCATTGTTGAAGGATCGTATGCACCGTGCTCCCGGCAATCGTCGATCACGACCTGGTACACGCCGGCATAGCTTGAATCAGGAATGACGGCTTTCGCATCTTGCTGATCTCCGTCGCTGTTCCACATCTGGCCAGAAGTACGAATCATCGCTGGCATTGACGCATCAACGATGACATCGCTCGGAACGTGAAGGTTGGTGATGCCCTTGTCTGAGTCAACCATCGCAAGAGCGGGACCATTTGAAATTCCGGCAGCAATGGACTGCTCAATTCGTTCGCGCTGTTCAGTTGGAAGGTTCTCTAATGAGCTGAGAACCGAACCCAGGCCATTATTCGGATTCGCACCGGCGTTCTCGAGAACATCGCCAAACTCGGTGAAGGTGTCAGCGAAAAATGCTCGGACAGCGTGGCCGAAGATGATGGGGTCAGAAACCTTCATCATGGTTGCCTTCATGTGTAGCGAGAACAGCACGCCGGATGAGCGAGCATCCTCGATCTGGTCAGTGAGGAAGGCGCGAAGTGCCGCAACATCCATGAATGTGCTGTCAACAATTTCGCCGGCAAGAACTGGAACGCTGTCTTTGAGGACAGACACCGTGCCATCAATGGCTTCATGCTCAATACGTAATGACGTGTCAGCCGCGATTGTGACTGACTGCTCGTTTGACCGGAAGTCGCCCTCTGACATCGTCGCCACATGGCTCTCAGAATTGTTGCTCCATGCTCCCATTGAGTGAGGGTGGCTGCGGGCATAATCCTTGACGGCTTTCGGCGCACGACGGTCAGAATTGCCTTCGCGAAGAACCGGGTTCACCGCTGAGCCCTTTACTCGGTCAAACCTTGCCCGAATCTCGCGCTCCTCATCAGTCGATGGGTTATCGGGATGGTCTGGAATGTCGTAGCCCTTTGATTGCAGTTCTGCGATCGCTGCCTTCAGCTGAGGAACTGATGCTGAAATGTTCGGCAACTTGATGATGTTCGCAGTTGGGTCTGCTGTGAGATCGCCCAGGAGCCCAAGATGGTCAGGAATGCGCTGATCCTCACTGAGCCGTTCGGGGAACACCGCAATAATACGCCCAGACAGCGAGATGTCAGATGATGTCACACCAATTCCTGCCACTCCTGAGAACGCTCGGACGATCGGAAGCAGCGAATAGGTCGCGAGAGCGGGAGCCTCGTCGGTGAAGGTGTAATCGATTGCTGCTGGTTGGTCAGACATGTTGTATTTCTCCGGATATCAAGAGCTAGGGGGCGGTGTTGGCGATGATTCACCATCTGGTGAATCAGTTACTAGTGAGGTTAGCGGAGCAGTAGGTGGCGGAGCCGGTGTGGGATTTCGTTGAGAGGTCACGATGACTGATAGTGCGATGACGACGAATCCCATGGCGACAAGCTGGGGCGAAGTCAGCGACTCGCCCAAAGCGGCCCAAGCGGTCAGCGATGACACGATCGGAATCAGCAACGTGAGAGTCGAACCAAGCCACAGCGGAATTCGTGTGAGTGACCAGTTCATGAGCGAATGGCCGAGCAGTCCACCGATGATGACGAGAAGAAGCAGGACCGCCCACTGTGTGGGATTTGGGAACGACATGTCTTGACCGGCAGCGAAACCGACTGGCAGGGCGACGAGAGCGGTCCAGAACCCTGTTCCAAGGGTGTACTCGGTTGATGTCAATACTCCGGCTGATCGCTTTGACATGACGAGGTAACCCGTCCACGCAAACAGTGCGCCGAGCGCCGCAAGATCGCCTGCGCCATTCCATTCTGGGCTCCCTGACGATTGAGTAACTACGACGATCACCCCTGCGATGGCCGCAAGCGCAGCGATGACTTCGCGCAGACGAATCTGTTCTCCGAAGAATCGCGACGCAATTGCGAGAATGATGATCGGTTGCAGGGCGCCAATAGTTGTCGCATTGACAACCGTTGTGGTTTTCACGGCAGTGAAAAACAGCACGACATCAAGGCCGAGCGAGATACCACCGGCAGCGGAATGCTTCAGAACTGACAGCGTTGGCGTGGTCCCGCGAACTCGTAACACAACGTAAATTGCAAGCGAGTACACCGTGAACCGGTAGAAGGAGATGGCAACGGGGTCGAGGTCGACTGCTTTGACGATGACCCCTGATGAGCCCCAAGCAGAAACGGCTATTGCTGCGCCGATGAGACCGCTACCGAGCGACGGCGATGGGGAGGGAGAAGAACCTTCGGCTGACGGCACCAGAGCAGGTTACGTCTCGCGACCCGTGCTACTTGGGTTGGGAGCTACCTGATTAACGCTGCAAAAGCTGCCCGAATGCCACTGAGTAATTCGGAGTATTCGTCGAGTGCGGGAAAGTCGAACTCTTCTCGAACGTTCTGAGGTGCTCGAAACAGGAATCCAGCGTGCGCTGCACCCAACATCGTCGTGTCGTTATATGAATCTCCTGCTGCAACAACGGTGAACTCAAGCGATTTCAAAGCATTAACTGCCTGGCGCTTTTGATCGTCGATTCGAAGTCGGTAGTCAATGATCTGGTCATTGGCGGTGAGCAGTTGATGGCACCAAATGGTAGGCCATCCAAGTTGACGCATCAGCGGCTGAGCGAATTGCTCAAAGGTGTCCGAAAGGATAAGTACCTGGAATTCTGATCTCAACTCATCAAGAAAATCCTTCGCGCCGTCGAGAGGTTTCAGCGTCGAAATGACATCTTGAATCATTGACATTGTCAAGCCATGCGTACCGAGCAGATCGAGTCGCTGTCGCATGAGCACGTCGTAGTCAGGTTCGTCTCGAGTCGTACGTCGAAGTTCTTCTACACCAGTTCGCTCGGCAACAGCGATCCAAATTTCTGGGACGAGCACACCCTCCAAGTCGAGGGTAACGATCTGCTGACGGTGCTGAGTCATTCGCTCAGCGTAGAGCCAGATCGATGTTCTGCCCCTGACCTTCCGCGGGGCGCGACCGACCTCACCCGGCGAAGTAGCATGGTTTGTTCAACTGCGACCTCGGACCCGATGGGCGCTGCGGCCCTGGCATCAACAACGATGGTGTGCGGTTTGTGAGAGTCGTCGAGATCAAGTGTGACCTCAACGATCGCTACTCCGTCATGGCCTGCGCCGGTGAGGAATCCTCGAAGTTTCTGCGTCACCGTGTGTGCCTCAGGTAGCCGAACGTCGATGACCGTGCCGAATAACGTTCTGCGAGCAAAGAGGTCGACGAATCCTGCAACTGCGACGCAGATTCCACCCAATAGGACAAGAAAAGCTACTTTTCCACCGATCGAGAGCAACCGCTCGATGTCGGTGATGGCCGCTGGGCTGTCGGCAGAAAGAGAGGTCAACCAGTCGCCTCCTGAGATTCTGCTAACCGCACGACGAACGCCGAGAGCGATGACGGCGGCTGAGAGCCCCGTGGTAATTGCAACTCGAGGTTGCGTACCTTCGCCTGGACGCCAGTCACGTTGAACCCGAATCAGTCGCACCGAGTCGCCCGAAGAGGACCAGATGAGGTGCTCATCATGTGGAGAAAACAGCGGAATTTGCCGAGTTGCCCGTGTGGGTATCCCCAACGCAATTGCGTGAGCAATGTCGGGTGAGTCTCCAATACCGTCGTTAGGACTGACAGTTTTGACGAGTCGATCCCGCAAGTGGCTCAAACGCACCGCATAGTTGCGACCGGTTGGAGTGAGGACGTCAGAACGCTCTATTCCTGTACGAAACGCATCTGCCGCAACGCGAATGCTGACACCACCGAGGACAAGCCACCAGACATTGAGTTCAAGCGGGTCGAGCGCCGTCATCGCTCGAACAAGCGACTGAAGTGCAACTGCGAGAGCAGCGATGCCAATCACCGCAGCGACTGCTGACATCCCGAAAAAAACTTGAAGAAACGGGCGTGGTTGCGTGAGACCAAGTTCGCGAGAGCGCAGAGCAATCGCTCGGCGGTAACGCAACCACCACACCTGGCTCGGTGGGTGGTGGGCGAGGGTTCCCGAGCCAACACCTTCTGAAATACCGTCAGACCTGCTCATCCGGGCCTGCAGCATGTCTACGAGTAGTGCATTGTCGCTAATGAGTTCTGTGGAATTTCCAAGTGAGATAGTCGAGGTGTCTCCCTCGGTGGTGGCATGAAGGACGTTGCGCTGCACAAGATCAGCCACCGCTGCAGTGGCTGCTTGAACAGGGAGAAAGCAGGTTCCGTTATCAGCCCCGACAAGCACAAACGTTGCTAGGACAGGCGGGCAATGTTCGACATCGCGTACCTCGCCTAGCTGTCGTTTGGGCGACCCACTCAAGATGTGATCATTCGCCCCGAGCCACCAAATGAGCCGAAATGTTCCGAGCAGCACCGCTACTCCCCACAGCAACGGCGCTGACATTGTTACGAGATCTCGCCCTCGTTGCGAACCCACACGGTGCGTTGCGGGAACGGAATCTCAATGTGATGTCGGTCAAACACCACCTTGACGTGCTCACGGACGGCACGTTGAATCGACCACTGGTCGCCCGGGTCAACCTTGATGGTGACACGAAGAGTGATGCCATCTGCCCCAAGTGACTCGACGCCGAGCACGGTTGGCGGTTCGAGCACAGATTCGGTGAACTCCTCGCGAGCACAAACCTCAGAGACCGCCTCATTGAGGATGGATCGAACCTCAGCAAGGTCACTGTCGTACGCAACATCGATATCGATGACCGCTACCGACCAGAGTTGGCTGAGATTGCCAACACGCGACACTTGGCCATTAGGCACATGCCACACCGTGCCATTGAGCGACCGAAGAACAGTTGTTCGGAGGGTGACTTCTTCAACGACCCCAACCGCCTCACCAAGATCGATGACATCCCCGATTCCATATTGATCTTCAAGCAGCATGAACAGCCCGGCAATGCAATCTTGCACAAGGCTTTGGGCGCCGAAACCAAGCGCAACACCAGCGATTCCCGCACCGGCAATGAGCGGTCCGAGGTTGATACCGACTGTTCCAAGGGCAGTCGTGAAACCAATGCTCCATACTGCAACTGACACTGCTGATCCGAGAACGTTTGAAATCGAAAGTGCTCGGGCATGGCGGCGTTCAACAACGATTGGATCCTCTTCGGGTTCGACAAGACCAGAAATTGGAACGCCGAGTCGGTCTAGCCGCTGCAATGTCGAGGAGCGATCAGCGGTAACGATGTGGGTAACAACTTTCCGGATTGACCGGCGAAGAATTTTCGAGAGCAGCCACGCACCAAGAATGACGGCCAGAAATCTGATTGGCCGGTCAAGAAACCACTCCGAAAACTGCGCGAGACGATCGCTTCCACCAGAGATGTCGTACACCCAAGTACAGATCGCCCCTCCGTCTGGGCAGGCGGTATCGACGCTGGTTTGAAGCGGTGCGCTGAGAACTGTCATCACGATGTTGACCCTAGTTTCCCAGTTAGTCTCGTAGGGCGCACTGCCCATCGTGAGAGGCAGTGCGAGGTGTTTGAGTCAAGCAAGAGAGAATGTGACGCTATGAGCAATCCACCAGTTATTGGAGTAGTGGGAGTTGGCTATGTGGGCCTCACCACCGGTGCATGCCTTGCTCACATCGGGCACACGGTCGTCTGTGGTGATGTTGACGCAGAGAAGATTGACAGGTTGCGTCACGGTGAAATCCCGATTGTTGAGGAGGGCCTGAGCGAAATTGTTGCCGAGGGCATCTCTTCTGGCCGACTTGAATTTGTGGTCGGTGCAACCGAGGTTGCCGAGCGTTGCGACATTGTGTTCCTTTGTGTCCCAACACCGCAAGATGATGATGGGTCTGCCGACCTCACCTACATCAAAGCGGCAAGTGCCGAGATCGGACCCGTCCTTCGCGGGGGCGCCATCGTCGTCAACAAGTCGACAGTCCCCGTCGGAACCACCATCGTGGTCGACGACGTCATTCAACGACCGGACATCACTGTGGTTTCGCACCCGGAGTTTCTTCGCGAAGGAACTGCAGTCAGCGATTTCCTCCATCCAGATCGAGTAGTCGTTGGAGCGGACGACCGCAGCGCTGCCGAACAAGTTGCAGCCCTTTACTCATCAATTGATACCCAAGTCATCATCACTGACGCCGCCTCTGCTGAGACCATCAAATACGCAGCGAACGGTTTTCTTGCAATGAAGATTTCGTTCGTTAATGCCGTCGCCGCAATGTGTGAAGCGGTCGGCGCTGATGTGGTGGACGTTGTCGAAGGTATTGGTTCAGACCGTCGAATCGGGCGCGAATTCTTGCGACCGGGGCCGGGTTGGGGAGGAAGTTGCTTCCCGAAAGATTCACATGCCTTGGTGCACGTTGCCGCAAGCCACGGTTATGACTTTTCGATGATGCGCGGAGTCATCGAAGTAAATACTGAGCAGCGTGAACGCATGGTCCGCAAGGTGCAGCATGCAGTGGGCAAGAACGATCTCTCGGGAGCGACAATCTCAGTGCTCGGTCTTACCTTTAAGGCTGGCACCGATGACTTGCGTGACTCCCCAAGTCTTGGTGTGATTCGTCGTCTGCGAGAGCTCGGGGGGACAGTGAGGGCCTATGACCCGACGACTGTCGGAACCCTCAGCAAACTGCAGCAGTCCTTCTTGGATGGCATTGACGTTAAGCAGACGATGGATGATGCGATGCGCGGGGGAGACGTGCTCGTCATTCTCACTGAATGGCCGGAATTCAAGGCGCTTGACCTCCCTCAGGCTGCGGCTCTTCTTGCAGGCTCCTCAGTTGTCGATACGCGAAACCTGCTTGACCCGACTGTTGTACGAGCCGCAGGACTCAACTACGACGGTGTCGGCCGGCCAGCATGACCTCGCTCCCAACGGGTTCGGTCATTGTCGTTGCAGGTGGCGCCGGGTTCATTGGATCGCACCTTTGTGATCGACTGCTTGCCGACGGGTACCAAGTAGTTGCAGTTGATGATCTTTCGACGGGAGACCCTGGAAATCTTGCTCATTTGCAAGGCATCGACGGCTTCGCATTCGTTGAAGGTGACATCGTCATGCCGAGCACAATCGAGCACCTGAACGATGTTGCCGACCCGTACGACATTTCTGCTGTGCTCAACTTTGCGAGCCCTGCCTCACCGCCGGCCTATCTTCAGCGGCCACTCGAGACGCTTGCTGTCGGGTCAACGGGCACATGGAATCTGATTAATCTCGCAATGTCGTGTAGTGCCCGGTTTCTCATGGCATCAACGAGCGAGGTCTACGGAGATCCGCTCGAACATCCTCAAGCTGAGACCTATTGGGGCAATGTCAACCCAGTCGGGGAGCGCTCGGTCTACGACGAAGCAAAACGATTTTCTGAGGCGCTCGTTGCTTCACACCAACGATCAAGTCGACTTGACGCTCGCATCGTTCGCATTTTCAATACGTATGGACCACGCATGCAGCCAGACGATGGACGAGTGGTCACGAATATGGTTCATCAGTCACTAGCCGGCAAGCCGTTGACCATTTACGGAGATGGAAGCCAAACCAGAAGTTTCTGTTATGTCACCGACGAAGTCGATGGCATTGTGAGGCTGTTGCAGTCTGATGTTGTTGGACCGGTGAATATCGGTAATCCGAACGAGTTCACCATTCGTGAACTTGCTGATGTCATCGCTGAGGTGCTCGGTGCAGACCTCTCAATCGAGTACCTTCCGCTTCCATCTGATGACCCTAAGGTTCGCCAACCGGACATCTCAAGGGCACGAGACCTCCTCGGTTGGGAGCCGAAGGTCCAGTTGAGAGACGGCATTCGCCAGATGGTTGAATCGTTGCAGTAGCAGACACTGCATCCACCAATGTCGGTGAAATGTTTAACGAACTCCTATAGTGCTTGAATGTGTCGCCGAGTCGCTTGATCCATAACAGGGTGGCTCGTTCCGTGCGCCCTGATGTGTTTTCGCAGCGGCGAGACGAGTTCCGCTCAATTGTGCGACGTTCGCGCGAGGTGGTGTTGCTCGCTGCTGTCACAGGAGTTGTGACCGGCTTGTTTGTTCGTGGTTTTGACCTTGCGGTGCATGCTGTCTACGAACGTTTATTTGAAGCACCGCTGTGGATGTTGCTCACCGCTCCTGTGACCGGACTTGTCGTTGCGGCGCTTTCTCTTCGTTACATCGGTGGCGGAGTATCTGGGTCAACATCTGACGAATATCTCCATGCATTCCACGATTCTCAGTACCGGCTTGGACCGCGGGCACTTGTTGCCCGTGTTATTGCAGCAATCGCGTCACTTGGAACGGGTGGTGCTCTTGGTCTCGAAGGTCCATCGCTATACGGCGGTTCTGCGCTTGGCTCGCAAATTCAGCGCCGGTTGCCTGCACCGTTTCGCGGCAGTGATCACCGAACGTTGCTGGTAGCGGGTGCTGCGGCAGGAGTCGCAGCAATTTTCAAAGCGCCTGCAACTGGAGCAATCTTTGCTCTCGAAGTGCCGTACCGAGATGACCTCGCACGTCGCATGCTGCTACCTGCCCTTGTTGCAAGCGCAACTGGGTACTTCACATTTGTGTCGTTGAGCGATACGACTCCACTACTCGGCGGCACGATCATTCCGATCCCGCAGTTTGAGGTGCGAGACCTCTTCGGCGCGCTTGCGATCGGCGTTGCATGTGCGATCGGGGCACGCGCATTTGCCAAGCTCATTCGTTTCGCGAAAGCATTTTCTGTCCGTTCGTTCCCAATTCGCATGACGGTTTCCTCTGCGACAATCGTTGGCCTCGTCCTGTTATCGCGCGAACTCACTGGCTTGCCATTAAGTCTTGGCGCCGGTTACGAAGTGCTTGAGCAATGGTTGTTCGTTGAGGCTGATATCGCGCTCTGGCTTCTCATTGCAGTATTCGTAATTCGGTCATTTGCCTCCGCGGCAACGCTGATCGGCGGCGGTGTTGGTGGGGTTTTTATTCCGCTCGTTGTCGGTGGAGCAATCGTTGGGCGCACGGTTGGCGAAGTGGTGCACCCAGAACGGTTCTCGCTCTACACCTTGATTGGGATTGCGGCGTTCCTTGGCGCTGGGTACCGGGTTCCCCTTGCGGCCGTGATGTTCGTTGCCGAATCGACGGGACGCCCAAACTTCATTGTTCCGGCGCTCTTCGCAGCTGTCGCTGCCGAGTTGGTGATGGGGGATCAGTCGATTACGGCATTCCAACGTCGTCCGGGCCAGTTGTAGCCCACTCGCATCTGCGCCGAGTCGGTGTTGCCAGAGGCCGACTGCAAAACTCGCACCATGACCTCAGACCAACACGTTGCTCTTACTGCTGAAATGCAAGGCACCATCGTCACATGGGAAATCGCCGCTGGCGGCATGGTTCGGGAGGGGCAAGTCCTTGGGCTTCTTGAGTCGATGAAGCTTCATCATGACATTGTTGCTCCAGCGGCCGGCGTGCTTGCGTCGGTGGTGGTTGATGTTGGCTCGACTGTCAAGCTGGGTGACACCATCGCAACGATTGATGCAAGCGCAGTGGGTGATGACACTGTTGCTGGATTGGTCGATCAGGTTGCGCCGTCAGGGCCCTTAGGCCTCGATCGCCCTGACCTCGCCGAGGTTGTTGACCGGCATGCAAAAGGGCTTGACGCGGCACGGCCGGCGGCGGTTGCGCGTCGGCGCGACCGTGGACATCGCACCGCTCGTGAAAATGTTGAGGACCTCATCGACGAGGGCTCTCTTGTTGAATACGGACCGCTCGTACTGGCCGCCCAGCGGAAACGGCGCGAGCTCAACGATCTCATCGAGAACACTCCGGCTGATGGCCTTGTCGGCGGAATTGCAACCGTGAATGGCGACAAATTTGAGGGACATGACGCCCAGTGTGTGGTGATGTCGTATGACTACTCGGTGCTTGCAGGAACTCAGGGTCATCAAAACCACCGCAAGAAAGACCGTTTATTTGAACTTGCCGAGGAGCTGCGGCTGCCTGTCGTGTTTTTCACTGAAGGGGGTGGTGGTCGACCGGGCGACACAGACACCGGCGGCGTCACCGGACTCGACTGCTACGCCTTCTTGTGGTGGGGGCAGCTCTCGGGCACAGTGCCAATGGTTGGAGTGAATTCGGGCTATTGCTTTGCCGGTAATGCAGCGATTCTCGGCTGCTGCGACGTGGTGATCGCAACTCGCGATTCGAATATCGGAATGGGTGGCCCTGCGATGATCGAAGGCGGGGGGCTTGGGGTGTACGAGCCGAAAGAGATCGGTCCCACATCGGTTCAAGCGGCAAACGGTGTGATCGACATTTTGGTTGAGGATGAGGCCGAAGCGGTCGAGGTTGCCCGGAAATATCTCTCGTACTTTCAAGGTCCGGTGAAGGAATGGACGTGTGCGGACCAGGCCCTGCTGCGAGACGTGATTCCGGTAGATCGGCTCCGGGCCTATGACGTGCGCAACGTCATCGATGGCATGTTCGATGCAGACAGTGTCCTCGAAATCCGTAAAGACTTTGGCGTTGGAATGATTACTGCTCTCGCTCGTGTTGAGGGTCGACCTGTTGGCGTGATTGCTAATAATCCAGCGCATCTTGCGGGAGCAATTGATTCAGATGGTGCCGATAAGGCTGCTCGGTTCATGCAGTTGTGCGATGCCCATGGGCTTCCGATCATCACCCTTGTCGATACGCCAGGAATGATGGTTGGTCCTGATGTCGAGCAAACGGCGTTGGTCCGTCACTGCAGCCGGCTTTTTGTCACCGGAGCAAACGTTTCTGTCCCAGTGATTTCCGTCGTGTTGAGAAAATCGTACGGCCTTGGTGCACAGGCGATGATGGGTGGGAGCACAAAAGCGCCGCTCGCTTGTCTCGCCTGGCCGACAGGTGAATTTGGCGGGATGGGTCTCGAGGGCTATGTGCGCCTCGGGTATCGCAAAGAACTCGAAGCAGCTGGTTCACCCGAAGAGCAAGAACAACTGTTTACTCAACTTGTCGACCGGCTGTACGAGCATGGCAAGGCATTGAGTATCGCGACGTGGTTTGAAATTGATGACGTCATCGACCCAGCCGACACGCGTCGGTGGCTGTCGACATTGCTGAAGTCGGTGCCGCCACGCGAGTCGTCAGGGCCGGTTCGACCTCAGGTTGATACCTGGTGAGGCAGCAAGGTTCCAGCAGCGCTGCTTAGTGCTGAAAGACGAAGTTTGATTGCTTGACGGACCCCATCGTTGCTGAGGATGCGAGTGAGTAGCGGTGCCCGGGGTACAAGATCACGTCATCGGGAACGGTCGACAGCATGCGGAGGCTTTCCATCATTGCCGCAGCGTCTGACCCTGGAAGGTCGGTTCGACCACATCCATCGAGGAACAGCGTGTCGCCGGCAACGAGACGACCGTCGACAAGGAAGCATTGGCTACCTGGCGTGTGGCCTGGTGTGTGCACCAATGTGATGTCGACGTCTCCGACGCTGAGTACATCGCCGGGAGCGTGGGCAACAAGCTGATCAGCGGTGACATTTGCGGTGCGTTCCATCCAAGGCACCTCAGCGGACTGCACATGAATTGGGCAGTCGACTCGCTCAAGAAGAGTGGCAACGCCCTCAATATCGTGTCCCATGATTGAGCCACCAACGTGGTCAGCGTGGTAGTGGGTAGCGAGAATGCCCTCGACAGACATGCCGTCGGCCTCGACTATGTCGACGAGATCGTTCACATTCCACGCGGGGTCAACAAGCACACATGATCCGGTCGAACGGTCTCCGATTGCGTAGGAGAAGTTGACCATCTGAGTTGCGAAGTCATTGCCGACGGCGAAATCGCGACCTGACAGAAGCTGTCGGAAGTAGAAACGATTGTCTTCCATATTTCGAGCGTACGCTTTCGGACGTGGCAACAACTGATTCATCAACAACGACTGGAAACCAAATCCGCTATGGCGTGATCGGGACCGGGATGATGGGGGTTGAACATATTGAGAATATTCTTCACCTCGACGGAACGGTCGTCACCGCGATTGCTGATCCGAATGCTGAACGTCGAGCAATTGGGGCGGCGACGGTGCGCGAACTCGGTGGCAGTGATGTCGTTCAGTTTGCTGATTATCGAGAGATGCTCAGTTCTGGTTTGATTGACGCAGTTGTCATCGTGACGCCGAACATGACCCACGTCGATGTGCTGAGTGATGTCCTCGCAACGGATCTTCATGTCATGGTGGAAAAGCCACTTTGCACAACCATTGAGGACTGTCAGAAAGTTGTCGACGCCGCCGCTTTGGGTGCTCCTGGTCGTGTGGTGTGGATGGGGCTTGAATATCGATACATGCCGCCGACGACAGCGATGCTCGAAGAAATTCGCAGTGGCACCGTCGGGAACGTGAAGATGGTGGCCATACGCGAGCACCGCTTTCCGTTCCTTGAAAAGGTGGCTGATTGGAACCGGTTCAACCGCAATACAGGTGGAACATTTGTCGAGAAGTGCTGTCATTTTTTTGATCTCATGCGTCTTATCGCAGACGCTGAACCGGTTCGCGTCTTTGCATCGGGGGCACAAGACGTAAACCATCTCGATGAGTCGTATAACGGTGAGACTCCTGACATTCTCGACAATGGTTTCGTCATCGTCGATTTTGATAACGGTGTTCGAGGGCTGCTCGATCTCTGCATGTTTGCTGAAGCGAGCAAGAACGAGCAGGAAATTTCTGTGACCGGTGACAAAGGCAAACTTGAAGCGATGGTCACCGAATCAATTCTTCGAATCGGACGGCGGGCAGATGGCCAGCACGTCATTGCCGAGCGATCAATTGCCGATCACAGTATTCGCCACGTCGGGCTTCACAACGGCGCGAGCTACCTCGAGCATGTCGATTTTCTTGATGCAATTCGAAGCAAGACGTCAGCGAAGGTGACCTTGATCGATGGTATGAAGTCCGTTGCTATCGGTATCGCTGCCCACCGTTCGGTTGATCTTGGCCGGGTGGTCGAGATGAGCGAGGTGATGGTGGGTGGCTGAACGTATTGATCGTCTCGCAGCGGGCCAACTGGTGTTGACCGGAGGGGACCGTGCTCTTCGTGTGAGCGCAGAGTTGGCGGATGCATTTGAAGCCGGCGACCAACTTCTTGTTTCCGGAGACACGTTATTGCACGTACCTGCGAGTGAGGCCCGGATTGCCGCAGATGCCGTCGCTACTGCAGCTGACGCGTTCTCGCAACTTGCTCAGTGCTCAGATGATGACATCACGTTGTTCTTTCACTCATTTGCATCAGCATTGACCTCAAGCAGTGTTGTTGACGAGGTTCTTGCAGCGAATGGCGCTGATGTTGCGGATGCTCAGCAGCGAGGCCGATCAACCACCCGCTTAGAGCTGACGTCAAAGATGATCAACGACATGGTTGCTGGACTCCAAATGTGGGGTGCTATCGACATGCGTCGTGACGAAACCGTCGACGTGATCACACATGATGGCTGGGGTATCGAGGTTCGGCGGGCACCCGTCGGAGTTGTTGGGTTTGTCTTTGAGGGTCGTCCAAACGTCTTTGCGGACGCTGCAGGGGTTCTGAGAACCGGCAATACAGCAGTATTGAGAATTGGCTCCGATGCGCTGCGCACCGCACAGGCACTGATGGAACACGCTGTCGGGCCGGCTCTTGCAACAGCAGGATTGCCAGCGTCATCAATCGTGCTTGTTGCCTCGCGTGCTCACGCTGCCGGATGGGCGCTGTTTAGCGATCGTCGGCTTGCCCTTGCGGTTGCTCGCGGGTCGGGCCCAGCTGTTGATCAGCTTGGTTCGATTGCGCGGGCTGCAGGTACGCCTGCAAGTTTGCACGGGACTGGTGGTGCATGGATGATCATTCCAGGTGACGCCGAGACATCCCGTGTAGAGCCGATAGTTGCAGCCTCCCTCGATCGCAAGGTGTGCAACACCTTGAATGTGTGCTGTGTGTTGCGCTCAATCGCAGATGAGATGGTGCCGGCCGTTATCCGTGCGGCGGCTACCGCAGCAACGTCGAGGGGTGCGACCGCAATCGTTCGTGGTGATGTCGAAGCCATCAGCCACATCGAATCCCTCAACCTTGAGGGACTGATTCGGTGCGAGCCGCTCCCCGATGAGGGTCTTAGCCATGAATACGAATGGGAGAACAATCCGGAATTCGCTGTGGTGCTTGTTGACTCGGTTGAGGAGGCGATTTCGCTGTGCAATGAACACAGCCCGCATTTTGTGGTGTCGGTTCTCACCGACGATGCGGAGATCATTGAGCAGGTGTACTCGTTGGCAGATGCCCCGTTTGTTGGCAACGGGTTCACGCGTTGGGTCGATGGTCAATATGCGCTTGGCCAGCCCGAACTTGGGCTCTCAAATTGGCAGGGTGGCCGTTTACTTGGTCGTGGGGGAGTGCTCTCAGGATCATCGGTGCATACGTTGCGATTGCTTGCCCGCTTCGCAGATCCGACAATTCACCGCTGATTATCGACGGAGCAGCCCGTCGATAAACCCACCCCAAAATCGACTTTTGCGCCCTGTACGTTCCTCGGAGCGGTCTGCAATTCTCGCGGCAAGACGCCCGGAATTAATACCAATCCATCGAATCGGTTCTGGCTCCCAGCGGCGGGAAAGCGGACCTACGACGGGAAGTCGCAGCAACTCTGAGGGGGAGTGTTGCCCATGGTCGAGTTCGCGGCTCGCAATGAGGTCGGCGACAATCCTTCCAAACAGGTTTGTCGCACTCACTCCATCTCCGACATAGCCCCCGGCGGTAATGACGCCATCTTCCCAATTCGCGTTGACGGAACATGCCCAATTTCTTGGTATCCCGAGCGGTCCTCCCCAATGGTGTGTGATCTTGGCGTCGCGAATTGTGGGGAAAAGTTCTATCAGGGCTTGGTGGATGCGATTGCGCATTGTGTTGTTCGTGTCAAAGGTTGGCTTGATCGCTGAACCGAAGTGGTAGGGGGCTCCCCGTCCACCAAACGCAAATCTCCCGTCTGCTGTTCGCTGCCCGTACACGATGAGATGGCGAGTGTCATCAAATGTTGGTCGGTCGCTGAGGCCGATTGTTGCCCACACGTCATCGGTGAGCGGCTCCGTCGCGATCATCATCGAGTAGAGCGGCACCATATTGCGATGCTGGTTGGCCAGCTGCGAGGTATATCCCTCGGTTGCCTGAACGATGTATTTCGTAGCAATCGACCCCTTGTCGGTGTCGACGAACCCGCGCCGAATATTCATCGCCCGGACGGGCGCAAGAACATTGACGCCTTTACGCAGAACAGAGCGACCGACTCCGTGAGTGAGTTTGGCGGGGTGGACCGCAAGGCAGTGCGGGGTCTGCAGCGCTCCACGGAGTTCTGACATGTTGCAGACATCGCGCGCCGATTGGGCATCGAGCAGTTGATAATCGTCTCCGAAACCAAACTTTTCGTAGGTCTTTACCTCGTGAGCAACCCGAACAAGTTGGGGCGCCGATCGCGCTGCGGTGATCGTTCCACCGCGATGAGCGCCGGCATCAATGTGCTCATGTTGAAGTACTTGTTCGATTTCATCCAACGTGTCGTGCATCGCTGACTGAAGCGATATTGCAGCATCTCTGCCATGTTCGCGCTGGACGCGTTCAAGCCCCATGGGAAGTAGCGCTGATGCCCATCCACCATTTCGTCCACTTGCCCCGAATCCGACACCATGGGCATCGATAACAGCAATTGATGCATCGGGCAGTTTGTCGGCGAGGTAATAGGCCGACCAAAGACCGGTCAGCCCTGCACCGATAATGGTGATGTCAACTGTTAGTGAACCATCGAATGGTGCTTCGGCGCATCGTTCCTCTTCGAGAAGTGTGTCTTCCCAAAGAGATTGTGGGCGTTGAACCCGATCGGATGAC
>Ga0181594_10001875_pt1 | contig 19482 bp, 23 predicted proteins | sample 071ome_18_FD_145603 | JGI IMG/M metagenome (GOLD analysis project Ga0181594, IMG submission 145603) | Coastal salt marsh microbial communities from the Groves Creek Marsh, Skidaway Island, Georgia - 071413BT metaG (spades assembly) | ecosystem: Environmental > Aquatic > Marine > Intertidal zone... | reverse complement strand
ATCCATGCCTTCAATTACGTCGGGTTGGTCGAGTTCCTTATCGGCGAGGAAAACTGGCGCAGCCGTCGGGCAATCGAGAAGATCGGGGCGCGGCTGACGGACAGGGTTGTGACTGCGGAAAACGCGGGTCGCAAGATCCCACATCTGGTGTATGAAATCACCCGCGAGGAATTCGCGATTGGGCCTTTGGCGGCCTAACCCCGCAGGCTCTGCATCCGCTGAAGATAGCGCGCCAGCACGTCGATCTCGAGATTGACTCCGTCGCCTTCGGCCAGCGCTCCCAGTGTCGTCACGTCTCCGGTGTGGGGAATGATATTGACCGCAAAGCGGCAGGTCCCGTCCGGCAGGTCCTCTACCTCGTTCACTGTCAGCGACACACCGTCGACCGTGATCGAACCCTTGGGAGCCAGATAGGGCGCAAGCGCTTGCGGCGCATCAAAAGCGAAGCGACGCGAATCGCCCGATGGCGTGATGCTGGCGACTGTCGCCACACCATCGACATGGCCGGTGACGATATGGCCGCCCAGTTCGTCGCCCAGCTTGAGCGCCGGTTCGAGATTGAGCCGCGTACCTTCGGCCCAGCGCCCCGGCACGGTGCGTGCTACGGTTTCCGCCGAGGCATCGACCGCGAACCACGCATCACCCGCAGCACCGCCCTTGTCGACCACGGTGAGGCAGCAGCCCGAGCAGGCGATCGAGGCGCCCATGGCGATGGTTGCCGGATCGAACGGGCAAGAGATGACGAGGCGAAGGTCGCCTTGCTGCCGCACTTCGCGGATCGTGCCGATGGCGGTGACTATGCCGGTAAACATCAGGCCGAGCTGTAGACTTCGAGCGTGTCCTTGCCAAGCGTTCGGCTGTCATCGAGCCGCCAGCCGCTCATTGCGCCTTTCGCAAGTTCGGGCAGGGCAAGCACGCCCCCCCCGATTGTGATCGGTGCGCGATAGATCAGCAAGCTATCGACCAGTCCGGCCGCGATGAAAGCACGCGCGGCCTCGGCGCCGCCTTCGACGAACAGGTACTGGACGTCCTGCATGTCCGACAGGGCTTCGAGCGAAGGCAGGGCCTGCCAGCCATCGGGCGCTTCGTCGCGTGTCAGCACCCAGCGCTCAGGGCTGCGGTCTTCCAGCCCCGGCAGCCGCACATCGAGGCGCGGGTGGTCGGCACGCAGGGTACCGCCCCCGACCAGGATTGCATCCGATTTCGCGCGCATGGCGTGGCAATGGGCCCGCGCCGCTTCACCGGTCAGCCAGCGTTCGCCGCCCGGCGGGAAGGCGAGACAACCGTCGAGCGAGAGCGCGAGCTTGAGGGTCACATGCGGGCGGCCTCCGCGGCGCAGCGTCAGGTAACCGGCGAGGCTGCCTTTGGCCTCGGGAGACTCGATCAGGTCGACCGTGATCCCGGCTGCGCGGATAGCGGCGATTCCCGCCCCGGCCGTGCGCGGATCGGGATCTTCGACGCCGATGTACACCCGGTTCAATGCCGATGCAGCGATCAGCTCGGCGCAGGCGGGGCCGCGTTCGGATTGATGCGCGCAGGGCTCCAGCGTCACGTAGAGCACTGCGCCCTTCGCTGCTTCGCCCGCCTGATCGAGCGCCGTGGCTTCGGCATGGGGACGGCCACCCGGCTGGGTCCAGCCGCGCCCGACGACAATTCCATCTTTGACGATGATCGCGCCCACAGCTGGATTCGGGCGGCTTACCGGGCGTCCGCGCGCGGCGAGCGAAGCCGCGGCGGCCATCCACCGGGCATCGGCTGCGGCACTGTCACTCAACGCCAGCGGCTTGCTCCTGTTGCCGGGCCATGCGCTCCATGAAAGCCTTCTCTTCGGCGGCGCGCTCGGCAGCGGCCTCAGCCTCAATTTTCTCGGTGTCCATGCCCGACATCTTGCCGAGCGTGCGGTAGATCTCCTTCACCTTCTCGTCGCGCTCCGCCTGCTCGGCGGCGAACAGTTCCTTTAGCTTCTGGTTGCGCAGGTTCGATTCGCGGATTTCGGCATCGCTGCGGTCCGCGCGCCAGCTGGTGATGTAGGTCACCTCTGGAGGCGGGTGGGGTGCCTGCCCGCCCTGGCTGGACATCATGTAGAACACACCGAACGTGCAGGCTGCGGCGAGCGCCGCGATACGCCAGCGGTTGTGGCCTGCCTGCTTCCACACCTCGCGGAAGTCGGCAATCATGCCGATGGGCCTGACATGCTGCCAGTAACCGCTGCGCTTGAACAGGCTCATGGGCGGCAAGATAGGGCTAAGCGTGCCGGAACGCTAGCCGAACGGCGCGTAGAGGCTGCGCCCCTCCTGCTTCAGCCACCGGTTCGCGGCCTTGATGTCGCCCTCGAACAGCTCACCAAGCAGCGCGTGAAAGCGCGGCGAATGGTCGAAATGGACCAGATGCGCGACTTCGTGAGCGACCACCGAGCGGCGCACCATGTCAGGCGCCATGATCAGCCGCCAGTTGATCCTGATCGATCCCTTTGGCCCGCAGCTGCCCCACCGCCGCTGTGCATTGGACAGTGCGAGACGAGGCGGAATCCTGTCTGCCCGCACGCAATAGTGAGCCAGGTCTTCGGCGAAAAGCGTGCGAGCCTCGGCTTCGAGCCAGCGGCGCAAACGGCCCTTGATCGAAGCTTCCGGCCCGCCAATGACAATCGCGCCCTGGCCAACGGCGGGCTGGCGTCGCGCGCCGGGATCGTGGCTGACCGTTGTTGGTTTGCCCCGGTAGCGGATCGTCGCACCGTGGCCGATGGGTTGGGCGACGGGCCGCGACGCCAATTGTTCGGCAAGCCAATCGCGTTTCGCTTGCGCAAAGTCGATGGCGTCGCCGCTGCGGCCCCACCGTGGAATGGTTACGCGCACTTCGCTTCCATCGGGTGCGAGGCGCAAGGTCATCCGTCTGGCATTGGCATGGCGGCGCACCACAATCGGCAGGCATGCTGAGCCCAGATCGACCGTGGGCACGTCGCGCGGATTGCGGCGCAGCCAGTCAATCATCGGGACCACTCCAGACGATATGATGCTCGATTGGCCCTGCTTCGGTTTCGTTCACCACCTTGCCGATCACGGAGACCCCTGCCGCGTGCATCGCGTCGCGGCTCCCGGTGAGCAGATAATGCCATTCGGGCAAGGCCTCGCCATGCGCGCGCAGGCGATAGGCGCAAGTCCCCGGCAGCCACTCCAGATCGCCCGCGTTACGGATCGTCAGGCGCAGGCAATCGGGCACGTAGGCGCGGCGATTGCGATAGTCGGTGCAGCGCGCGGTTTCGAGATCGAGCAGCTTGCAGGCGACGTTGGTGTTGTAGAATTCGCCGGTGTCGGCATCCTCCACCTTGTGCAGGCAGCATTGTCCGCAGCCGTCGCACAGCGCCTCCCATTCGGCGCGCGTCAAGGCATCGAGCGGCAGCTCCCAGAAGCGGTCGCGCAGTTTCGTTACCTCACCCATTTATCCAGCTCCGCCGCGACGGCCTCGGACGACTGGTCGATGGGCAACAGGGCGACCGGCTTGCCCTCGGCGTCCATCAGATAGGCCTGGCGCGAATGGTCCATGAGGTAGCCGCCCGCTGTCTCCTCGCCCTTGCGGTAATAGGCGACGAACGCATTTGCCGCTGCCTGGACCTGTTCTGGCGACCCGGTCAGGCCGATCAGGCGCGGATGGAACGCGGCGGCGAACTGGCCGACCTCCTTAGGGCCGTCACGCTCCGGATCGATCGAGACGAACAGCGGCTGCATCTTGGCGGCACGGTCAGGATGGGCCTGCTCGAACTGGCGGAAGCCCTTCATCAGCTTGTCCATATCGAGCGGGCAGGCATCGGGGCAAAATGTGAAGCCGAAGTAGATTGTCCGCCATGATCCGTCGAAGTCGCTCCAGCGCACCTCCTTGCCGGTCTTGTCGATCAGCGTGAACTCGCCGCCGATCGCGGCGCCGGCGAGTGGCGGCTCCGGCTCCGGCTCCGGCTGGCTTGAGCAGGCGGTCAGGAGAACCGGGGCGGCAATGGCGAGAAGGGCGCGTTTCAAGGCGAGCATGGCGCGCCGGTTCATGCTCTGCTAAACCTTGCAGTGCAAGCAGGCAGTCCGGCTCGGCAGTGTCCGGGCCGACAACAGGAGTGGAGAAGCTAGGAATGCCGAAGGGACGCGCAGGAACCAAGGCTGCGGTATGCGCAGCGCTGCTGACGGGGACGATCCTCCTTGCCACACCTACCCATGCCCAGTTTTCAGACGGGTACAAGTTCCTTGAGGCGGTCAGGAAGAAGGATGGCGGCAAGGTAGAGACCTATCTTGGCGAGCCGGGCTCCACCGTGATCCTCTCACGGGACATATCCACTGGCAGGGGCGCGCTACACATCGTAACCGACCGGCGGGATATCACCTGGCTGCGCTATCTGGTCGGCAAGGGCGCCGACGTGAACATGCGCGATGACAAGGGCGTGACGCCGCTGCAGATCGCTTCCAGCCTGGGTTGGGTCGAGGGCGTGGCCTTTCTGGTCGAGCGCAAGGCCGATCTCGACCAGTCGAACGACACCGGCGAGACGCCGCTTATCTTCGCCGTTCATCGCCGCGATGCCGAGATGATGCGGATCCTGCTGAAGGGCGGAGCCGATCCCGACCGGGCGGACAATTCGGGGCGCAGTGCCCGCGACTATGCCAAGTTCGACAGGGACGGGACGCTGCTCGGCGTGATCAAGGCGAATGCCAAGCCCAAGAGCACGGCGGGCAAGCCGGGATCGGCAGTTTACGGACCAACATTCTGATGGCGGGCGAGGGGTTGCAGGCCGGCGAATCGCTTGATGAAATGCGCGCCCAGCTTGCGCCCGGGATTGCCGCTAATGCCGCGTTCGATGGCTGGTCGCGGCAAGCCGTGCGCAGCGCAGCAGGCGAAGCCGGGATCGACGAGGATGTCGCCCTCTATGCCTTCAACGGTGGCCAGATGCAGATGATCCAGGCTTGGGTGGAGACGGTCGATGCGGCCATGGCTGCAGCGCTGCCTGCCGAAAAGCTCGCAGCGATGAAAGTGCGCGAGCGCATCGCCGCGCTGGTGCGCTTCCGGCTCGAACATGTACGCGGGAACGAGGAGGCGGTGCGCTCAGCGCTGGCAATCATGGCCATGCCGCACAATGCCGGGCGCAGCCTGCGGATCGGTTGGCGCAGCGCCGATGTCATGTGGCGGCTTGCCGGCGATGCCGCGACCGACTTCAACCACTATACCAAGCGCGCCATCCTGGCGGCAATCTACACGGCCACGCTTGCCGTGTTCATCGATGATGAAAGCGATGGCAAGGCCGAAACCCTGGCCTTTCTCGACCGGCGCATCGATGGCGTGATGCGGTTCGAAAAAGCCAAGGCGCGGTTCGCCGCTCCGCGCGGTGAGCGTTTCAGCATGGCGCGCTTCCTCGGTCGCCTGCGCTATCCGGCGCTCTGATATTTCCGGACCAAATTGATTCAGATCAGATTATTGCGAACCGTTTGCATTTAACTTGCAAATGGCGAATCGATCTGGCAGCGCGCGAAAATGACACTCGACCACCTCGAAATCGGACGGAGCGCTCGGATTGTCGCGGTTGACTGGTCCGCGCTTGTTGCCGAGGAGGCTGCGCGGCTACGCGCGCTCGGTATCGAGGAGGGCGCCCGTATCAAGGTTTCCAATCGCGGCATATTCGGCGGCCATGACCCGATCGCAATCACGATCGGGCGCATGTCCATCGCGCTCCGGCGAGTCCATGCGGCGGCAATGGAAGTCGAACTTCTGGAAGTCGAGGCGCAATGAGCAGGCCGCGCAAAATTGCGCTTGTGGGCAATCCCAACGCCGGCAAGAGCGCGCTGTTCAACTCGCTTACAGGTGCGCGCCAGAAGATCGCCAATTATCCGGGCGTGACGGTCGAGAGGAAATCAGGCCGCATGGTCCTGCCCACCGGCGAGCCGGTCGAAGTGACCGACCTGCCGGGTGCGTACAGTCTCGATCCGACCAGTCCCGATGAAGAGGTGACGAGCATGGTCGTGCGCGGGCAGTTCGAAGGCGAGACCGCGCCCGACGTGCTGGTCGTGGTGGTCGATGCCTCGAACCTGGAACAGCATCTCGTCTTCGCGCAGGAAGTGCTGGCGCTGGGCAAGCCGACGGTCATCGCGCTCAACATGCTCGATCTCGCCGAACGCGACGGGCTGGTGCTCGATCCCGCACTGCTGGAAGAAGAACTGGGTGTCGCCGTGGTGTCCACGGTTGCCGTGCGCAAGCGCGGCCTCGATCAGTTGGCAGAGGCTATCGCCGGGGCGAGCAGCCGGGAGGCGGGGCCGGGCCAGACCGACCTCACCGCGACCGAACGCCGTGTGGCGGCTCACGCCATGGCGCAGGGCGCGATCCTCTCGGAAACCGCACGGCGCCGCCTGCATGCCCGGCTCGACAGGGTGCTGCTCAATCCTTGGCTCGGCCCGGTGATCCTGCTGGCGCTGCTGTTCGTGATGTTCCAGGCGGTGTTCGCCTGGGCGACGCCGTTCGCCGATGCGCTGGAAGGCGGAGTCGCATGGCTGAGCGAATTGGCTAGCGCGGCCCTGCCTGCCGGTTTGCTCAGCGATTTCATCACCCAGGGTGTGCTGGCAGGTGTCGGCTCGGTGGTCGTGTTCCTGCCGCAGATCGTGATCCTGTTCGCCTTCATCCTGTTCATGGAAGCATCGGGATACATGGCCCGCGCCGCCTTCCTGATGGACCGGCTGATGGCGGGCGTGGGTCTGTCCGGCCGCAGCTTCATTCCGCTGCTTTCCAGCTTTGCCTGCGCCATTCCGGGTATCATGGCGACGCGCTCGATCGCCGATCCCAGGGATCGCCTGACTACGATCCTGATCGCTCCGCTGATGACCTGCTCGGCGCGGCTGCCGGTCTATGCCGTGATCATCGCCGCCTTCATTCCCGCGCGCAGTGTCGGCGGCGGAATCGGCCTGCAAGGGCTCGTCCTCTTCGCGCTCTATGTCGCCGGGATTCTCGGTGCGATGGCGGTGGCCCTCGTGCTGCGCCGCTCGGTGACCAAGGGCGCCGCGTCGGGCTTTATCATGGAGATGCCGAAGTACCAGTTGCCGCGGCTTGGTGATCTCTTGCTCGGACTGTGGCAGCGCGCGTGGATCTTCCTGCGCCGCGCGGGCACGATCATCTTCATGGTGACCGTGGTGCTTTGGCTGCTGCTCAGCTTTCCGCGGGCCGCACCGGGCGAGAGCCAGGTCGATGCCTCGATCGCCGGGAAGATGGCTAATGGCCTTGCCGTTGTCGTCGAGCCGATCGGATTCAATCGCGACATGGCCCTGGCGCTGATCCCGGCGATGGCGGCACGCGAGGTTGCGGTCAGCTCGCTGGCGACGACCTATGCGGTCGACGCCGGCGACGACGAAGAGGCGCAGGCGCTCGCGCTGGGCGACCGGCTCAAGGCCAACTGGACCTTGCCGATGGCGCTTTCGTTCCTCGCCTGGTTCGTGTTCGCGCCGCAATGCCTCTCGACCATCGCCGTGGCCCGGCGAGAGACGAACGGGTGGAAATGGCCGGTGTTCATGTTGGCCTATCTGTTCGGACTGGCATACCTTTTTGCGGGCCTGACCTACTGGCTGGCCGTGGCTGCGGGGCTTTAGCTCCACTTCGGGTATAAGCCCCCCGTGGCCGGTTGCCGGGCGGACCGGCAGGGGCTTATATCCTCGCGAGAATCACTTAATGGGCCGCACGCGCGCCCGAACCTTAATCCGCGAGAGGACATTCAATGGCTGGCAGCCTCAACAAAGTCATGCTTATCGGCAATCTCGGCGCCGATCCGGAAGTGCGCTCGTTCCAGAATGGCGGGAGAGTCTGCAATCTGCGCATCGCCACCTCGGAAAACTGGAAGGACCGCGACGGCAACCGGCAGGAACGTACCGAGTGGCACAATGTCGCGATTTTCTCCGACGGCCTGATCAATGTCTGCGAGAACTACCTGCGCAAGGGCAGCAAGGTCTTCGTCGAGGGTCAGTTGCAGACCCGCAAGTGGCAGGACCAGCAGGGCAATGACCGCTATTCGACCGAGGTCGTGCTTCGCGGCTTCAATGGCACGCTGACCATGCTTGACGGTCGTGGCGATGGCGGCGGTGGCGGTCGCGGCGGCTCGTCAGGCGGCGGCGGAGACTGGGGCCGCAGTGGCGGCTCGTCCGGCGGAGGTGGTGGCGACGACGACTGGGGCGGCGGAGGCGGCTCCTCGCGCGGCGGTATGGGCGACGATCTCGACGACGATATCCCGTTCTGAGCCTTAGAGCCCTGGTCCTATCTCGACGGATCGAAATAGGGCTTGTCGCCTATCACCGTGACCCGCTCCATGTGCCGCATGGCGGGCATGTAATCATGGACGGCATAGTGCTGGCTCGCGCGGTTGTCCCAGAAGGCGATCGAATTTGCGCGCCAGCGGAATCGGACCTGGTATTCTGGCCGAGACGCCTGGTCGAACAGGTGCTGGAGCAGCCAGTCGCTTTCCTTGTCACTCAGCCCGTTGATCCGGGTGGTGAAGTTGCGGTTGACATAGAGCGCGCGCTGGCCGGTTTCCGGATGGGTGCGTACCACTGGGTGTTCCTGAACCGGATAGAGCCCCCAGAACTGCTCCTTGGTGATGCCGCCTACCTTGGCGAATATCGAGCCATCGTGGAGCGCGGTCAGGGAACAGACCCAATCCTTCATTGCCGGTGACAGCCCCTCGTAAGCGGCCGCCTGATCCATCCACATGGTATCGCCGCCAACCTCGGGCATGATCCGGGCGCGCAGGATCGAGCCCAGCGAGGGCGCCTCGCGCCATGTCACGTCCGAGTGCCAGGAGGCTGCTTCGCTTACCCCGGCAATGGACCTGAGGTGCAGCACTTCCGGGTTTTCTTGCCCCGGTTTGGTTGCAGGATGTATCTCGAGATCGCCAAAGCGGCGGCCGAACGCGATGTGCTGTTCCTGAGTGATGTCCTGATCGCGAAAGAAGATCACTTTCCAGTCAAGCAGGGCCTGCCTGATCTCGGCCACGGCATCGTCGTCAAGCTCCTCGCGCAGGTCGATGCCCTCGATCTCGGCGCCGATGGTCGGAGTCAGAGGATTTATGGCGAGGCGCGTGAAGGTCCGGTCAGCAAGGGTTGCCATGGGTGCTCTGCTGAATTTTCGCTTGTTTAACGCATTTGCATTAAAAGTCCAAGAGCAGTTTCAGCCAATGGTGCGCTCCGTCGGCCAGTAGGGCGCACGCAGCGCACGTTTATTGACCTTGCCCATGGCGGTGCGGCCCACGCTTTCGACGAAGTCATAGCTGCGCGGGCACTTGAACCCGGCGAGCCGCGCACGGCACCAAGCGTCTAGCTCGGCATCGTCCGGCTGGTCGGTGTCTGCCCGCAGCACTGCCAGCGCCTTGACCTCCTCGCCCATGTCGGCATTGGGCACGCCGATCACGGCTACGTCTTCCAGAGCTGGGTGTGCGCCAAGCACATGCTCGATCTCGGCGGGGTAGATGTTGACACCGCCGCTGACGATCATGTCGGCAGTGCGGTCGGTGATGTAGACCCAGCCCTGCTCGTCGACATAGCCCATCTCGCCAAGCGTCTGGATGCCGGGCGCGACTTGCGAGGCGCGGGTCTTGTCCGGATCGCCGACATATTCGAAGCCGCGCCCGCTGGTGTCGCGGAAACACAGGCGGCCTTCCTCGCCCGGTGGCAGCGGCTCGCCATTGTCGTCGAGGATCAAGACTTCGAAGGGGGGCGTAGCGCGCCCAACGGAACCGGGATGGGCAAGCGCATCGGCCGACAGTATCGACGTGACGGGTCCGGTCTCGGTACCGCCGTAGACCTCCAGGAATACCGGGCCGAACCATTCGATCATCGCACGTTTGACATCGGGCGGGCAGGCCGCGCCGGTATGCGAGACCAGTTTCAGGCTCGACACATCGTAGCGCGCGCGGGTCTCGACGGGCAGGGCGAGCAGGCGGCGGAAATGGGTTGGCACCATGACCACGCGTTCGATCCGGTGTTGCTCGATAGCGGCAAGGGTCGCTTCGGCATCGAACCGGTCGAGGATGACCAGCGGCGTGCCACCAGCGAAGGCCCGGATCAGTCGCATCGGGCTGGCGTGGTAGAGCGGCGCAACCGCAAGCGCGGGTCCGGTCACCCCCTGTCGCGCTTCCTCGCCGAGCGCTGCGAACAGTTCGGCGACCGTGCTCACTTGCGGAAACATTGTGGGGGCGGTGCGGACCGCCTTGGGCCGCCCGGTGGTGCCGGAGGTAAAGTGCAGGTGCGGCAATGCCGGTTGGTCGTCGGGCGGTTCGCTGGCGGACTGGCGCGCGAGCCAGTCCTCCCAGTCCAGCACTTGCGGCATCTCACTGCTTCGCCAGGCAACGATTTGCAGATCCGTGTCCAGCTCTGCCGCCGCCGCACGAGCAGTGTCGAGGCATTCGGGCCCGGTGAACAGCAGGTCTACCGCGCCTTCCTGAAGGATATAGGCAAGCTCGCCTGCCGCGAGATGCGAATTGATCTGTACGGCGCAGCGGCTTGCCGCCATCGATGCGACCGTGGCCAGCACGCCCTCGGCGCAATTGCGCGCGAACACGCCGACCCGCCGATCCGGCGCAACCGTGCCCGCCATGCCGCTCGCGGCCCTGCTGACGTTCGCATCGGCCTGCCGCCAGGTGAGCCGCTGGCGCGGATCGGTTAGCGCAATGTCGTCAAGGCGACTGGACGCCACATTGCCAAGCAGAATCGCCATTCAGCCGGCGTCCTTGTCCTGCCCAAGCTTCAGGGCGGCAAGCGCAGCGAACGGGCTGTCGCTCTCGTCCCGCATGGACTCGCGCGCCTCTTCCGCATCGGGTCCGACAGCGAACGGATCGATGGCGAGCGCGAGGCTCTGGGCGACAGCTTCTCCCAGATCGATGGCGGTTCCCGAAAATTCGATTTCGTCTGGATCGGAGGAATCGATTTCCATGTCCTCGTCCGGCCGGTCGGCTTTGGCTGCCGGGACGAAGCGCAAAGTCAGTGGCTCCAAGACCGAGACCGCCAAGTCTTCGTCGGATACTGCGCAGCTTTGTACCCATTTGGCATCGAGCGTGCCCTCAGCCTTCAGCCCGTCGTCAAGGCGGCTGAGCGAGAGTTTCGCTTCCAGCCTGTCGATCCGCACCAGTCCGAAGCGTCCGGCCAATGCCGAGCGTTCCTCCGCCGTGGCGACAAGATCGACGTCACGCCCATCGCACTGGCGCAACTCGACCATTCGTGAGAATTCCGGGAGCGAGTTTTCGGGCGAAGTCATGCCGGTTCGAAGGTGAACTGGCCGGCCAGCAACGCATCGGTGGCAGTAGCGCCAAGGGCGGCGACAAGGTCCGTCATCGCGCTAGCCAGCGCTTCAAGGCCAGCGCCATCGCGCACGGTCACATTGCGTTCGAGCACCGGTATCAATGCTGCCGGGCCTTCCGGCAGGGCATCGCGCAGCGCGCCGAGCCTCCCGCCAAGCGTCGTGACGAGCTTGCGAACATGCTTGCCCACGGTCGGATCGCCGATCCCGCTCTGGCGCAGCTGTCCGTCCATGTCCTCTACGAACAGTTCCGTAAGCCGCGCTTGCGATTCTGCCAGGTCCGGCTCGCGCTCCATGCGCAGCAGCACTGCGGCAAGGACCATGCTCACCATGTCGAACCGGCCTTCCGTGCTGTCGGCAACGCCAAGCGAGGCGTACCAGCCCTTGGCACGCGCCACTTGCACCACGCACTGCCACAGTGGGCGCAAGGCTTCGCGCTCGTCCGGGCGCTTGCCGAATATGCGGGAGAGGAGGGACATCGCGGCAAAGGGCCTTTCGTTCAGCGGCAATTCAAGGCTGCTCATGCAACCGGACATACAGCTTCGCAGGATCACCGCCATTGCGATGAGCGGCCAGCCAGCCTAAGAGCCAAGGCCGATATATCCAAGCTGTGCTGCTGGCAACGGGAGATGCCCCTGTCAGCGCGGGAGTAACATGACTATGCGCATCGAAGGTCGGTTTGTCGCGATGACGGCAATGGTGCTGGGCGTGGCCCTGCTCGCGGGCGGATGCACATCGATCCGCAACCATCGCGGCTATCTTGTCGATCAGGCGCTGGTCGATTCTGTGCAGCCCGGGATCGATAACCGGACCTCGGTGGAGCGCACCCTGGGCCGACCCACATTCGTCAGCCAGTTTGGCAACAAGGACTGGTATTATATCTCGCAGGACACCAAGACGCTGGCATTCGGTCGCCCGCGTACCAGCGAACAGACGGTGTTGCGTGTGGCTTTCGATGCGACGGGCAATGTTGCGGCAGTTGATCGGAAGGGCATGGAGCAGGTCGCGCGGATCGATCCCGAAGGCGACAAGACGCCCACCTTGGGCCGTGACCGCAGCTTCCTTGAAGACCTGTTCGGCAATGTCGGCTCGGTTGGCGGCGTCGGTGGTGGCGCTCCGGGCGGTCCGGGTCCGAACGGGAGTTAGGATGGCGTGCGCTTGATAGCGCGCCGCCAAGTCATATATCGCGCGGCATGAGCAACGAACCGGCCAGCCACGGCCTCACCCAGTGGCACGGAACCACGATCATCGGGGTCAGGAAGGACGGCAAGACCGTCATTGCAGGCGATGGCCAGGTCTCCATGGGCAATACGGTGATGAAGCCCAATGCGCGCAAGGTGCGCAGGCTTGGTGAGGGCGACAAGGTCGTTGCCGGATTCGCCGGGGCGACCGCCGATGCCTTCACCTTGTTCGAGCGGCTGGAGCGCAAGCTGGAGGAATATCGCGGCCAGCTCCTGCGCGCTGCAGTCGAACTGGCCAAGGACTGGCGCACCGACAAGTATCTGCGCAACCTCGAAGCGCTGATGATTGTCGCCGATGCCGAGACCCTGCTGATCCTCACCGGCAATGGCGATGTGCTCGAACCGGAGGAGAAGGACGACACCCTGATCGCCGCTATCGGCTCGGGCGGGAACTATGCACTCGCCGCCGCGCGGGCGCTGTCGGGCTACGAGGCCGATGCCGAAGTGATCGCGAAGAAGGCGATGGAAGTGGCCGCCGATGTCTGCGTCTTCACCAATGACCGCGTGACGGTCGAAACTGTCTGACCCGGGATCGAAATGATCGAAAATCTTACTCCAAAGGCGATTGTCGCCGCCCTTGACGAACACATAGTCGGTCAGGCCCAGGCCAAGCGCGCAGTTGCCGTTGCCCTGAGAAATCGCTGGCGGCGTCAGCGCCTGCCCGCCGAACTGCGTGACGAGGTCACTCCCAAGAACATCCTGATGATCGGGCCCACGGGTTGCGGCAAGACCGAGATCAGCCGCCGTCTAGCGAAACTGGCCGAAGCGCCCTTCGTCAAGGTCGAAGCGACCAAGTTCACCGAGGTCGGCTATGTCGGTCGCGATGTCGAACAGATCGCCCGCGATCTCGTCGAGGAAGCGATCCGGCTGGAAAAGGACCGCCGCCGCGAATCGGTGCGCGAGGCGGCAAGCGAAGCTGCGATGGAAAGGCTGCTCGATGCGCTGGTCGGTCAGGGCGCTTCGGAGGCGACGCGCGAGAGTTTTCGCCAGCGGATCGTCGAAAATGCGATGAACGATACCGAGGTCGAGATCGAGGTCGAGGACGCAGCCGGAATGCCGATGGAGATCCCCGGCATGGGCGGCAATGTCGGCATGATCAATCTCAGCGACATCATGGGCAAGGCGTTCGGCCAGCAGAACCTCAAGCGCCGCAAGCTCAAGGTGCCCGATGCCTGGGACAAGCTGGTCGACGAGGAAGCCGAAAAGCGCATGGACCATGACGATGTGGCCCGTGTTGCGCTGGCCAATGCCGAAACCAACGGTATCGTTTTCCTCGATGAGATCGACAAGATCGCGGTATCAGACGTGCGCGGCGGTTCGGTCAGCCGCGAAGGCGTGCAGCGCGACCTGTTGCCGTTGATCGAGGGAACGACCGTGGCCACAAAGTACGGCCCGATGAAGACCGACCACGTGCTGTTTATCGCTTCGGGCGCGTTCCACGTCGCCAAGCCTTCGGACATGCTGCCCGAATTGCAGGGCCGCTTGCCAATCAGGGTCGAGCTGAAAGCGCTGACAGAGGAAGATTTCGTCCGCATCCTGTCGGAGACGCGCGCCAATCTCGTCGAGCAATACACTGCCCTGCTGGCGACCGAGAAAGTGACGCTCGACTTCGCAGATGAAGCTGTGAGCGAAGTCGCGAAGATCGCCGCACAGGTAAACGAAAGCGTCGAGAACATCGGCGCGCGGCGCTTGCAGACAGTGATGGAGCGGTTGCTTGAGGACTTGAGCTTCGAGGCCGAGGACCGCCAGGGCGAGACCGTGGGCGTCGATGGCGACTATGTGCGCGACAAACTTGCCGATCTGGCAAAGGACAGCGACCTTTCGAAATATATCCTTTGAATTGTCCCGTGCGTTCGCCACGCTGTTTGAACTGAAGGGGAACTGCGATGGGAATTCTTGAAGGCAAGGCAGTCGTCATCACCGGATCGGGGCGCGGGATTGGCGCGGCCTGCGCGGCGGGAGCGGCGATGCAGGGCGCGTCTGTCGTCGTCAACGATGTCGATGCCGAGGTGGCCGAAGCAAGCGCGCAGGCGATCCGTGAAGCGGGCGGGACCGCGCATGCCAAGGTCGCCGACATCACCGACTGGGACGAGGCGGGCAAGCTGATCGCCAGTTGCATCGATGCCTATGGCCGGATTGATGGGCTGGTGAACAACGCGGGTCTGTTCACCATGAACAAGGCGTGGGATTTCGATCCCGCAGCGGCGCGCGCGCTGGTCGAGGTCAACGTGCTCGGCACCATGTATTGCGCCGGACACGCGGTGAAAGCAATGGTGGCGCAGGGCTCCGGCTCGATCGTCAATGTCGTTTCGGGCGCGCACATGGGTATTGATTCGCTCGGCATCTACGGGGCGACCAAGGGCGCGGTCGCCTCGATGGTCTATGGCTGGGCAGTCGATCTGAAGGGCACGGGTGTGAGGATCAATGGCCTCTCGCCTTTCGGAAAGACCCGGATGGCCGATCAGACCAGCGCCTATCGTGCTTCGATTGGCGCCAAGGATCACGGCAGCAGTTTCCAGGCGCCGGAAGACAATTCGCCGTTGGTCGAATACCTGCTGTCCGACCGCGCCGAAGGGGTGAGCGGTCAACTGGTGCGGATCGATAGCGGCGAAGTGCAGCTCTATACGCACCCGGCGCTGCTCCTGCCTGCGGTCTACCGCGAGACGTGGACCGCCGAACAGATCGCCGAAGCCTTCGACTCCGACCTGCGAGAGCGGCTGGTTCCCGTGGGCGTGCTGGGCATGGAGCAGGGGCCGGTCAAGATGACCAGCGGCTTCTGGAGCAAGTAGCCATGTCTTCGCCGCCCGACGACCGTCCGATATACCGCCTGCTCACCGGCAAGGACGACCGTGCCTTCTGCGATCGCGTGTCCGAGGCGCTGGAACAGGGCTGGCGGCTCTACGGCTCGCCGGTGCTCGCGTGGGATCACGAAGGCGGATACATAAAGGCAGCGCAGGCCGTGGTGTGGAAGGACGCAGATGTCCTCAAATAGTCAGGCGTTGTAGACCAGCGTCATTCCCGGTTCGTGCCAGCGGGTTTTCGCCAGGGTGCCGTGGCCCGAGAAGGTAAGGTAGGCGTCCATCATGTCCGCACCACCAAAGGCGATGTTGGTGACGATCGGATCGTCGACCGGAGTCATCGTCACGTCGCCGACCGGCGAGAACGTCGCGATCGCGCCGCCCATCACAGCTGCCACGCAGACATTGCCCGATGCGGCCATGGCGAGGCTGTCAAGGAACGTATGGCCCGGTGCGGTGCCGACGAGGCGCGGCTTTTGCAACTGGGCCTTACGATCCACCGCCCATACCCGCGCCGAATAGGTATCGGCTGCGTAGACCGTGGTCATGTCGGGTGACACGCCAACCCCGTTGTAGCTGAGCGCCCGCTCGACGATCCGCGTGACTTTCGAACCATCGGGCAAGGCGCAATAGAGCCCGCCCCAGTCCTTGCCCTTGTCGCCGATATGGCCGAGGTCGCTGAACCACAACTGCCCGTCGCTATCGAACATGATGTCGTTTGGCGCGCTGAAGGCCTCGCCGTCGCAGCCGGTGTACAACTCGTCGACCTTGCCGGTGGCAAGGTCGATCCGCTCGATCCGGCCATAGGTGTAGGTGTCGCCCTCTCCGCCATTGTTGCAATGGTAGAGTGCGCCATCGGGGCCGACCGCCAGGCCGTTCGGCCCGCCGCCCGGCGTTGCGACCACTTCCTTGCGCCCGCCGCCCCAGCAGCGGGTGATCCGCCCGGCATGGGTCTCGACGACGATAACCGAGCCGTCTTCCATGACGACCGGACCTTCGGGAAAATCCAGCCCCTCGGCGATAACTTCGAATTCCATGGCTGTCTCTCCCCTAGGTGTGCGGCTCACTCCGCCGCTTGCTCAAGCTCCTCGGCTTCGGCAGCCTGCCGTGCCCACATCGCCGCGTAAAGCCCGTCCTTGCGTAGCAGGTCGGCATGCGAGCCCTGTTCCTCGAGCCGGCCATCCTGCAGCACGAGAATCGCATCGGCATCGGCGACAGTCGACAGGCGATGCGCGATCGAAATGCTCGTGCGGTTCTCCGAAACCTTGTGCAGCGTCGCCAGCACGTCGCGTTCGGTCCGGGTGTCGAGCGCAGAAGTCGCTTCGTCGAGCAGCAGGATCGGCGGATCCTTGACGATGGTGCGGGCAATGGCGACGCGTTGCTTCTCGCCGCCCGAAAGCTTGAGGCCGCGCTCGCCGACCTCGGTGTCGAAGCCCTGCGGCAGGCGATCGATCAGCGGCATCAGCGCGGCGGCTCGGGCAGCGGCCTCGACATCGGCCTCGCTCGAACCATCCCGGCCATAGGCAATGTTGTAGCCGATGGTGTCGTTGAACAGCACCGAATCCTGCGGCACGATTCCGAGGTGCGCGCGTAAAGAGGCCTGCGTGACCGAGGCAATGTCCTGCCCGTCGATCAGGATCCGTCCCGACTGCGGGTCGTAGAAGCGAAACAGCAGCCGCGCGATCGTGCTCTTCCCCGCGCCTGAGGGTCCGACAATGGCGATATGCTGCCCGGCAGCTACTTCGAACGACAAGCCATGCAGAATGGTGCGGTCCGGCTCGTAGCCGAACACGACATTGTCGAAGACCACGGAGGGTCGCGAGACCACCAGCGCCGGAGCGCCGGGAGCGTCCTGCACCTCGATTTCGGTGTCCATCAGCCGGAACATTTCGGCCATGTCGATCAGGCCCTGTCGGATCGTGCGGTAGACTGTGCCGAGCATGTCGAGTGGACGGAACAGCTGCGTAAGATAGGTATTGACGAAAACGAGATCGCCGACCGTCAGCTTGCCCTGCGACCAGCCCCACACGGTATAACCCATGGCGCCTGCCATCAGCAGGTTGACGATCACAGCCTGGCTCATGTTGAGCAGGCCGAGCGAGTTCTCGCTGCGTACCGCCGCGTCGGCATAGGCGCGGGTGGCTTGTGCGTAGCGTTCCTCCTCGCGCGCTTCCGCGCCGAAATATTTCACCGTTTCGTAGTTGAGCAGCGAATCGACCGCGCGGCTCATCGCCGTGGTGTCGAGCCGGTTCATCTTCTCGCGCAGGGTTGCGCGCCATTCGGTGATCCAGCGGGTGATGAGCGCATAGGCGATCACCGAAAGGCTGGTTGCCAGCACCAGCCCCACGCCGAAGCTGAAATAGAAGATGACCGCCACTGCAACCAGTTCGATGACCGTGGGTGCAAGGTTGAACAGCAGGAAATAGAGCATGATGTCGATGCTCTTGGTGCCGCGTTCGATCACCTTGGTGACTGCACCGGTGCGGCGGCCAAGGTGAAACCGCAGCGACAGGCGATGCAGGCGGTGGAACACGTCTTCGGCCAGGTGGCGGGTCGCTTCCTGCCCGACGCGCTCGAACGCGATGTTGCGCAACTGGTCGAACACAACGGCGGTCAGCCGTCCGAGCGCATAGGCGAGCACGAAAGCGAAGGTTATGATGAGGATTGGCTCCTGACCTTCCAGCGACATCGAATCGACCGCACGCTTGTAGAAGAACGGCAGGACCAGCGTGGTCGCCTTGGCGAGGACGATCAGGAGGACGGCGATGCTTATCCGCCAGCGCAGCGCCGTGTTATCCTTCGGCCACAGGTAGGGAAGGAAACGGGCGACCGTGCGCCAGCCATCGTGGCGGGCATCGGGATCGTTGACGGCGTTATCGGGCGGCATGAGGCGCTATGTAGGCCTTGTCTGCAAAAGGCAAAGGCCCTTTTGGTGGCGCTCTCCCGCCCGGCGCATGTCAATCGTGCGTGTATTGACTCGGAAGTGGTGCCGGGCCTGGCCTAGCTCGGCAGGTCGAACAGCTGACGCATCAGATAGGGTGTGACTTCGCGCTTCTGGATTACGGCGTTGGCGAGGCCGTAGCCGTTGATCAGCGCGAGCAGCACCAGCAACACCGAAGTCATGGCGTAGAGCCCGTAATCGCTCGGCGAGAGAATGCGTATCACGAGGAAGGTGGAGGCCCAGGTGATGAGCTGGCCGACGATCTGTGAGCCCGAACGCCGAATGACGGCGCTGCGAACCTGGTCGCGCAGCGAAGGTGCCGCCTGATTCGCAGCCGGATTCGAAGCTGTGGCGGGCGTCGTCATCGTGCGCGGGCTATAAGCAATTGTGTTTACCATCGGGTAAAGGGCGCAATTCCGCGGTCTCTCGTGCGGCGAGAAATATTTTTACAAAAAGGCGTTGACCGAATCCAACGCCCCCCATATATGCCTGCTCACCGAGGCGGTGAGGCCGTTTTATCTGGTTCGTTTCGGTCGCCAACAGAAACGGACGCCATGTTCCCCGGTATCTAGATCGGGGAGCGATGGTTGTCCGCCGCTTCTGTTCGGTGGCTCTTTGACATTGTTGGTTTTTGATGAAGGGACATGTGGGCGACGGCGCCCGGTCCGGGGAGCTCAAGGCTCCGGGTACCGGTTAACCTTATGCCGATGCCACATCCGCGCGAACCCCACGGTTTGCGATGTGATGATACATGTCCTTCGTATCCATTACGTTTGACAAGTGCAGGTATCGGCTCCTTGAAGCTCATGCCTTCCCGGTCGGCGATCTTTTGATCGTGCCTGGTTGGTATGTGACACAAACTTGAGAGTTTGATCCTGGCTCAGAACGAACGCTGGCGGCATGCCTAACACATGCAAGTCGAACGAGACCTTCGGGTCTAGTGGCGCACGGGTGCGTAACGCGTGGGAATCTGCCCTAGGGTGCGGAATAACTCGGAGAAATCCGTGCTAATACCGCATAATGTCTTCGGACCAAAGATTTATCGCCCTGGGATGAGCCCGCGTTGGATTAGCTAGTTGGTGGGGTAAAGGCCTACCAAGGCGACGATCCATAGCTGGTCTGAGAGGATGATCAGCCACACTGGGACTGAGACACGGCCCAGACTCCTACGGGAGGCAGCAGTGGGGAATATTGGACAATGGGCGAAAGCCTGATC
>Ga0181594_10001869_pt1 | contig 19502 bp, 18 predicted proteins | sample 071ome_18_FD_145603 | JGI IMG/M metagenome (GOLD analysis project Ga0181594, IMG submission 145603) | Coastal salt marsh microbial communities from the Groves Creek Marsh, Skidaway Island, Georgia - 071413BT metaG (spades assembly) | ecosystem: Environmental > Aquatic > Marine > Intertidal zone... | reverse complement strand
CGCGATCCTGATCCAACGTGTCCGGTCGGCCAGTACCATGGGGATCAGCATCACATCCGGCGGAATCGGAAACACCGAGCTCTCGACGAACGAGACCAGGGCCAGCCACCATGTCGCGTGACGGTGGGCGGCGGCGGCGAGAGTGCGCTCATAAAGAGATCGAAGCATGCGGTGCTTCCCGGATTGGTCCAGCCTCGTGTACCAGCGCCCGGTCGGGGCGGCAAGGAAGCAGGCGCGGGTAGCGGCTTCGGATGTTCTCGGGACACGCCAAGGCCCTTCGAGACGCCGATATGCGGCTCCCGCGGGCGAGCGCGGTTAGTCCATGGAACAATTCCGAGGAGTCGCGAGCCCGCCTGTCGCGAAGGGGCCCGGGGCCAACGCCCCGGGTCGCGCGGTTGCGAAAGTGGATCTCGTGTCTCGAGGCGATGACGCAATCAAAAGCTCAAAGGCATCAGCCCTTCTCGGCCCGCAGTTCGGCAAAGACCCGGCTCGCGACGAGCATGGCGCCGCGCACGCAAGGAACGCCGATATAACCGGAGAGATGCAGCATGCTCTCGAGTAGCTCGTCCTCGGTCCAGCCTTGGCCGATGGCGAAACGCAGATGAATCTCGAGCTCATCCTCGCGCTGGGTCGCGATATCGGAGATCACGCAGATCAGAGCCCGGGTCTTGGTGTCCAGGCCCGGACGGGTCCACAGCGCGCCGAACACGGTCTCGGTGGCGACATCCAGAAACTTGCGCATGATCGGATCAGCATAGACGCCGTTTTTGGCGCGGTCATAGGCCTCCTGGCCGTACATTTCGCGTCGCAGGGCATCGCCCTTCTTGTAAAGATCACTTCTTTCAACCTCGGCCATGGCGGCGCTCCCAGTTTGGTTGGACGGTTTGGTTGGATGGTCTGGTTGGACTGGCCCAAGGGTGGTTCATGGCCGCGGGGTCGGCAACCTCGGCGCGATCACATCCGCAATGCTTCCGCGTGGTGGCGCCGAGCGCTATCGTCTCTCGAGAGGACAAGAGAGGAGCCATGAGATGAGTGTCGAGGACTTCGCCGGTCTCGCCGGTCGGCTGGCGGATACCGCCAGGGATATCGTCCGCGACGGACGCGACCGCCTGGCCATGGAGATCAAGCCGGACGGTAGTCCGGTCACCGCGATCGACAAGGCCGTGGAGGGCGCCATTCGGGAGATCCTGACCCGCGAAGCCCCGGATCACGGTATCCTCGGCGAGGAATTCGGCTCCACCGGGCTTGACCGGGAATACGTGTGGGTAATCGACCCGGTCGACGGCACCAAGCAATTCGCCGCCGGTCTGCCGGGCTTCGGTGTTTTGGTGGCGCTCTGCCGACATCGCCGACCGGTGCTCGGGATCATCGAGCAACCGTTGACCGGCGAGCGTACTCTCGGGCTTGCGAGCGGTGGTTGCTGGTTGAACGACAAACCCGTGACAACCAGCGGGCGGGCGAGCTTGGCCGAGACAGTCGCCGGGCTCTCGGGTCCGGACGCCTATGACGAAATCCGTTTTGGCGGGTTCGAGAGATTGCGGCGCGCCACACGCTGGAACCTCTTCGATACTGGATGCCTCGGCTATGCCTCGCTGGCGCGGGGCGCGATCGATCTCGCGCTCAACGGCACCAACCTCGATGCGTTCGATATCTGCGCGCTAGTGCCCGTGGTCGAGGGCGCGGGCGGTCGGATCAGCGGGTGGGACGGCGCGCCCCTTACGCTCGACTCAAGCGGCGCCATCCTCGCCAGCGCCAGCGCGCCATTACATGAAGCCGCTCTGAGCGTGCTGAAAAGCGGTTAACCCCTTGGGATCACCCGGATCACCGCCGAGGCCGTGAAGACGCAGGTTTCGCCATCCATGATCCGCGTGTCGACAAAGGCCATGCGCTTGGTGCGGCGGTTGACCTGGGGATAGGCGCGCAGGATTACCCCACGCTCGGCCGGCGCCAGGAAATTCGCGGTGAGCGAGACCGTCAGGGAACGCAGCGCGATATCGCCGCCGATCGCCTCGTAGCAAACCGCGAGATCGGCGAGCGTCATCAGACAGCCGCCATGGACAACCCCGTTGCTATTGCATTGGTTCTCCCCGGCGCGCAGCGCCACGATGGTCGAGCCGTCCTCGTCAAAGCCGATATAGAAAGGCCCACTCCGCATTTCGAAGGGGTCGTTGGGATAGGGGACGGTATACCCGGCGGCCTCGAGTTCCGGATCGGGTTCGTAGGGGATGGTCATCGCGGTCTCGGCCCATGTTGATCACTGTCGGGCGAAAGCTGCGGCAAGCTCGCGCGAGGGTCAAGCCGCGCGATGCGGCCGGTCCGAGCCCATCATCACCTGAATGCTTGGAGGGGATTGCCCTGGCCATGCTTGCCCGTTTCCCCGGGGATGCTTAGCGTGTGATCCAAGAACAATCCTGAACCCGTCATCAGAGGAAAATTGGGGAGGCACGATATGGCCAAGGTCACCGGCGCGCAGTTGATGGCGCGCAGTCTGAAACAGCAGGGTGTTGAGTATATGTTCGGCGTTGTCGGCTTTCCGGTACAGCCGATCGCCGCCGCCGCCATCGAGGCCGGCATCAAATATATCGGCATGCGGAACGAGCAATCCGCCTCTTATTCCGCCCAGGCGGTGGGCTATTTGACCGGCCGCCCCGGCGCCTGCCTGGTGGTGTCCGGCCCCGGCGTGGTGCATGGCCTGGCGGGTCTCGCCAACGCCAAGGAGAATTGCTGGCCGATGATCCTGATCGGCGGCGCGTCGCCGACCTATCAGAACGGCATGGGCGCCTTCCAGGAAGAGCGTCAGGTGATGATCGCCACGCCGTTCTGCAAATACGCCCACGCGGTCGAGCACGCCTATCGCATTCCGTTCTATGTCGAGCAGGCCGTTCGCAACTCGATCTATGGCCGGCCCGGCGCGGTCTATCTCGACATGCCCGATGACATCATCCAGGCCGAAATCGACGAGAGCGAGGCCGTCGAGGCCGCGACCATTCCCGAACCGCCCCGCAGTCAGGCGCCGCAGGAGAATATCGAGGCCGCCCTCGACGTACTGGAAGGCGCCAAGAACCCGCTGGTCATCGTCGGCAAGGGCATGGCCTGGAGCCGCGCCGAGGACGAGGTCCGCGACTTCGTCGAGCGCACCCAGCTGCCGTTCCTCGCCTCGCCGATGGGCAAGGGCGTGATCGACGACAACCATCCGCTCTCGGTCGGCGCGGCGCGCAGTCACGCCTTGAAGGAAGCCGACGTGGTTTTCCTGATGGGCGCGCGGCTCAACTGGATCATGCATTTCGGCTCCAAGCCCCGCTTCAAGCCGGGGGTGAAGATCATCCAGCTCGATATCGCCCACGAGGCGATCGGCAACAACGTGCCGACCGAGGTGCCGCTGGTCGGCGACGGCAAGGCGATTACCGGACAGCTCAACAAGGCGCTGGAGAACCGTCAGTGGTTCTACCCGGCGGATACCGAATGGCGCACGGCGCTGAAGGAAAAAGCCGATGCCAACGCGGTTCAGATCCAGCCGATGATCGACGACAACTCGAGCCCGACCAATTACTACCGGGCGCTTAAGGATATTCGCGAGGCGATGACCGAGGACACGATCATCATCGGCGAGGGCGCCAACACCATGGATATCGGTCGCACCCAGTTGCCGAACGCCTCGCCCCGCCTGCGTCTCGACGCCGGCAGTTACGGCACCATGGGGATCGGCATGGGCTTCGCCATCGCGGCGGCGGTGGTCAATCCGGACAAGCCGATCGTGTCGGTCTCGGGCGACTCGGCGCTTGGGTTCTCCGGCATGGAGATCGAGACGGCCTGCCGTCACAATCTGCCGATCAAGATCGTGGTCCTGAACAATGGCGGCATCGGCCGCGGCATCGAGGAAATGCCGACGGATGAACAAATGCCCGCCCATGTGCTCACCATCGGCGCGCGTTATGACAAGATGATGGAGGCTTTCGGTGGCAAGGGCTTCTATGTCGAGGATCCGGCGGATCTGAAGCAAGCGCTCGCCGATGCCAAGGCGCATCCGGGACCGGCGCTGGTCAATGTCCGTCTGCATCACGCCGCCGGTCGCAAGCCCCAGCAATTCGGCTGGCTTACGACCTGATAGCGGCTCTACGTCCGCCTCGCGCCTTCAAGATCCGCTGTGGGATTGATCAAGGCCGCGAGGCGCGGCGCGGTCGGTCAAGAATGGGTGGTCGAATCAAGCACCCTCGCGCTCGAAGATATCGATCCGGAAATTCGGCCAATACTTGTGAGGCAAAAGTAGAGTCTTGAGGTCTTCGTGGGGAAGCGGATTGGCGGCTGTCGCTTGATCGACGAGCTTGTACCCCAGAGGCGCGAAATATCGATGATCGTCGGGGCGTCCGCGGTAAAGTGTCCATCGGTCCACGACAGTCGCGTGAAATACAAAACGAGGACGCATCGACAGGGCTTTTGCAAGGAATCCCGGCAACGCCTCATCCTCGAAGCACCCGGTTACGAAAAACAACATGACCGCGTCGATATCGCCCGACAGGCGTTCGCGCAGGATGTCACCGTCCTTGAAGACATCACAGGCGAACACTCGGTCCTCCAGGCCATGCGCGGCCGACATTGTGTTGTTCGCCTTCGCCCAATCCCTGAGCAACGTCACCGCCGAACGAGTTCTGTTCTGGTGCAAGTCGATACCATGAATACCGCTAATGTCGACGCCCGCGGATTCAACGAGAAATCGTAACCAATGTCCGGTTCCACATCCTATATCGAGATATCGTGCCGTGGTCCCAATCCTGTCGGTGAAACCCCGAACCAAGTCCTTTATTGGCGCGGCGTTCCGTGTCCACTGGTGATAGCTCGTGATGACGTCATCGTCGCCAGCTCCTGAAATCGCCGGATCGTTCACCCAATTGTCCTGGACATCCCTGCTTTCGGATGAAGCGCGGTGCCACGCGGCGAAAAACGGATTGCAGAGATGCCAAAGCGAGTGACCAGCGAAATCCCCAAACTCAATGGGACGCTCATACGAGGCCGCGGGGATCTCTTCGGCCCGGATCGCCTGAGCGAGGCAGCGGATGAATTTCTCGATGTCCCGATCACGAAACCGCGCGGTTACGGCCGTGGAGAATAGCGAATGTGAATGCTCCGACGCCAATTGCAAGAGAGGTTCGGCGATGGTTGCATCGCCCTTGAATGTATCGGCGCAAGCCGGATGGCGCGCCAAGCGTATCAAAAAGTTGATTGCTTCGGACGGGTGGTTTGACCAAAGGTCGGCCGCGATACCATCAAGCGCATAGAAGCTCGCCTTGCCATCAAACAGATCGAGCCTTCGCGATAGACCATCCAAGTGATCCACGACACTCCGACGCGCCCGCGACAAGGTGAGAAGAGCCAGGCCGGCGACTTCCGGCTTGGCAAGCACGGAAACGAAATCGGGTACCAGTCGTCGGAGTTGGTCGACATCGCCGGTTTTGTGGAGGAAATACGCCAACTGGCTCAGCGCCGCCGCGTCGCCCGCCTCGCGGGCTCGCTGGATCATCTTGGAGAGAGTTAAAAAACCGGCGTTCTCGTTGCCAGCCTTGGACTGCGCCGCCGCCAACATCATGCCGAGGTTAAAATCATCGGGTCTGTGACGAAAGGCGTCTTGAAAGCACCGCGTCGCGGTCTCGAACAAGCCATGGCGCGCAAGTCGAACGCCGGCATGCTCTTGGATACGGCCCGACCGGTCGCCCAGCATCGCGCCGCGGCGCAAAACCAGCTCTGTTCCGCCCGTTGATTGGCGCGGATCCATGGTGCCCGCGAGATCAAACCAAAGCGCGGCGGTGCCAGGGTCAAGCACGATCAGTCGACGCAGGTTCTCGCGCGCCAGATCAAGGCGGCCAATCTCAAGGGCTTGGCGCGAACTTTCGAGTAACTGACCTGCCAAGGCAAGCGGATCTGGGGACATGGGGTGGTTCTCGTTGATCCCAGAGCGGGAGATGGTTGTTATCGTTGACTCGACATCCACCCTATCAGAGACGATGTTTAGTGGAAAATCGAAGAAATGAAACAGCTTATCGACATCGCGCAAGACCGGTGATTTGGAAGCCCCTGGAAAGCCGAACCGTTCGAAGGTAACTGGAGAAGATCGTGAAACTCTCGCTTTGCAATGAAGTGATCGCCGAACTGGATTTCGCCGCCCAATGCGACATGGCCGCCAAGCTCGGCTACATGGGATTGGAGGTCGCGCCGTTTACGCTCGGCGACGAGCCCCATCTGATGAGCGCATCGGAGGCCGCGACCTACCGCCGTCAGGCCGAGGCCGCGGGCATCGAAATCACCGGCTTGCACTGGCTGTTGATCACGCCGAAGGGCTTGTCGATCACCACGCCCGACGCGACGCTGAGAGCGCGGACCACGGACGTCCTGGAGCGCTTGGTCGGGCTCTGCGCGATGATGGGCGGCTCCGTGCTCGTGCACGGCTCGCCGCAACAACGAGCGGTGCCGGAGGGTGACAGCCGAGACATCGCGCTGGAACGCGCGATGGAGGTTTTCGCCCGGGTCGCCGCCGCGGCCGAACGAGAAGGCGTAACCTACTGTCTGGAGCCTCTGGCCAGACGGGAAACCGACTTCGTGAATACCGTCGCCGAGGCGGTGGAGATTGTCGATGCGATCGACAGTCCGGGCTTTCGTACCATGATCGACACATCCGCCGCCGGAGCAACCGAGACCGAGACGGTGTCCGATCTGATCAACACCTGGCTGCCCAGGGGTAAGATCGCGCATATACAGGTAAACGATCGCAATCGGCGCGCGCCAGGCCAAGGAGAGGACCAATTTATCCCGATTGCGCGAGCGCTACAAAAGAATGCCTATGAGGGCGTCGTCGCGGTGGAGCCGTTCGACTACATTCCCGACGGCCCCACGACAGCGGCGCGGGCGATCGGGTATCTGCAGGGGTGTTTGCAAGGTGCCGCTTGCTACAGCGGATCTTGATTGAGTGTGGACAATACTGTCCCCACGAGATTGAGTTAACTCGCTGTAATTTCAACCTGGATCCGGTCTGGGCCAGGAGACGGCCCGGATCGCGCATGCCGGGCACGTTATCCCATCAGCAAGGATCCGAGACGGCCATAGATGCGTTGTACATCCGCGTCTCCGCCCGGACGTCTACCCTCCAGCTCCGCGGATCTAACGGCTTCAACCAAGGATTGGGCCAATCCACCGATATGCGTCGTGGGGCCGTCGGCGTTAGCGGTTTCACCCAGCGTCGCATCCGATAGTCCGTCCGCCATAAACATCGCCTCGCGGATCAAGTAGACCCGTACCGCGGAAGACATCGACACTCCGTCACGTTCCTGGTTCTCACAGGCTTCGGCGATCAATTGATGGCGGGTGATGCCTTTTTCCGAGGCGAGTTCCTCTATCGCATCCCAAAATGCCTTCTCCAAACGGAAGCTCGTGCGGCGTCCATCGACAACAACATTTCGGATCGACCTTTCAGTCGCTTCTTCACTCGGCCTCCAAGTCATCCCGCCCCCGCGTCGGATTAGTTGGTGGTGATCTCGAATCTTCGCCCGTGCACTTTATTCCGAGAACGTTCTTCATTCAATATATACAAAAAGCCAAAATAAATTTTGAATTTCTCCGGTATTTTGCAGAAATTTCTCGTGTCGGCGGTTGAATGCCGTCAAGTCAAGGAGACCCATAACCGCGGATTGGCGGGCGGGCTGTGGTCCAATCGCGTCCAAAGCACGAACGGTTCTGTCGGAATCGCGAAGCGATGGAGTTTCGATCGTGAATCCTCCTCTACATCGTTGTACTGGGGACGAATTCACAATCCGCCTGGAATCACGACGTGGCCCCATGTTCACTGATTCGGCTCTCATTCTCCCGAGAGGAAGGGAACAAACTTCCATCTCATTCGAGACTCTAGTTGCCGCGCGCGTCAATACCGAAAGAGTCTACTTTGTGTGTAAAATTAGCCCACATCAAATGTAAAGTATCGTATTGGCACATTTTTATCCGCTTAGTATTTGGTAGTGTTTTTCATTTGACTTACCAAGCGCAACCGGTAGAACCAAAGGCGTGTTGGAATCGTTGTGCTGACGTTCGATGGGGAAATGAGAGGTTTAATCAATGCCCGCCGCCAGGTCTGAAAAACAAAGCGATGAGAACCCAAATTTTCGGATTACCAACAACAATGCGATTGACGTTCATGTTGGTCGCCGTGTTCGCCTGCGTCGGACCTTGCTTGGGATGAGCCAGGAACAACTTGGCGAGGCTTTGAGCATTACATTTCAACAAGTCCAAAAATACGAAAGAGGTAGCAACCGGATCAGCGCTTCACGGCTTTGGGATATCGGCCAGATCCTGGATGTTCCGGTAAGCTTCTTTTTCGATGATATGAGCGATGATACCAAGGATCACTCGCCGAGAAAGATGAAGACCGGTGATGTCGCCGGAGTCGGCGAGGCTCCCCTAGACCCGATGGCCAGGCGGGAAACCCTGGAATTGGTTCGCGCCTATTACCAGATTTCGGACACTAGCGTTCGCAAGCGTATCACCGAGATGGTGAAGGCGGTCGCGACATCATTGCCGGGGAATTGAACCCTAGGGTCTAGCGATATCCAGCGCCGTCGCGCCATACCGAGGCCGGAAACCAAGACCATGGACTTTGATATTCGCGACGTGGAGCCCGACGACATGTCGGCGGTATTGGCGTTGAACAATGCCGCCGTGCCCCATGTCAATGTCCTACCCTTGGCCGAAATGCGGCGGTTCGGACATGCCGCGACCTATTTCCGGGTAGCGGTCCAGGACGGGAATATTCTGGGGTTCCTGGTCGGATTCAGGCCGGGCGCCCAATATGAGAGCGAGAATTATCTCTGGTTCCAGGCGCGCCATGACGACTTCATCTATATCGACCGTATCGTCGTGGCGCCACGAGCCGCGGGCCGTGGCGTGGCCAAGGCGCTCTACGCCGATTTAGGCGCCACGATGGCCGGATTGGTGTCAGCGATGACCTGCGAGGTCAATATCAGGCCCGAGAATCCAGTCTCGAAGCGGATGCACCGCCGGCTCGGTTTTCGCGAGGTGGGCCAACAGGAAACCGGCGGTGGGGAAAAGCGCGTATCCTTGTTGCGAAAAGAGCTTTAGACGCCGCTCTCCATACCCATCTCTGGGAAAACTCGCGCGCCCAGGGTAGCGCGCAGCTTGGCAAGGCGCGGCCCCATGGGTTGGACGTCCTCGATCGGCGCCGTGGCCTCACGAATTTCCGTCAGCAATTCTCTTAGAGCCGGCGGCACGTTCCGGTCGGTGGCGAAAAGCGCCTGGCTGGCGATCGCCGCGACAATCGCCAGGCAGGCGTCGAGCGCCGAGCCGGCGGCCTCGTGCTTATTCCAGGCGGGGATGGCGTTGCTGGCGACATCATTCTGGGCATAGCCGCCTGATTCCGGTCCGGGCAGAAAGGTTCGCTGCGCGGCGTGTCTGGCGGCCTCGCCGTAACCGACCGCGACCATCGGCACGGTCCCGAAATAGCGGGCATCATCGGGGCCGTTGGCGAGCTGATCGGGAAGGCCGGAAACCCGACCCTCGAGGATCTTGGAGGCTTGCCGCTCGGCCAGCAGCGCCAGGTCCGCGTAACCCGCCGCGAGCTCATCCAGTGCCGGAGCCGCCGCCGCGTTGTGGTAGCCGCCGGTGCTGAGCACGCGCCCGAGGGGGTGATCCTGGTCGGGCATCAGGAAAACCGGGTTGTCGGTAATGGAGCGCAGGGAGCGCGCCGCCATTTCCTCCGCGGTCTTGACGGCGCGCGACAAGCGTCCCAGCAACCGGGGAAGGATGCGAAAGCTGACGGGCGCCTGATAGGGCCGGCGCAGGCGCGCGCCACCGGCAAGCAGGCCTTGCAAACTCTCGAGAACCTCGGCCTCGTCGGGGTCTCCCCAGAGATCCCGCAATGCTTCGTCGTAATGGTCGGCGGGGGCCAGGAACGCTTCCGCGGCAAGCGCGAAAATCTCGGTCGCCAGGCGAAAGCGACGACGCGCGGACAGGGCCGCGTCGGCAAGCACTGCGGCGGCGCAAGGCGAGCCGTTGATCAGGCAGAGCGCGTCCTTTTCCCGCAGCTCCGATGCCTCGGCAACCGGCAGGAACAGTTGCGAGAGCGCCAGGATTTCACCGGCGCCGCCATGGCCCTCGCTTGAGACCGCCGGCATTTCCCGCGCCTCGAGCATGGCCGCGACGGCCCTTGCCAGATCCGGGCTGATCGCGGAATGCCCCTCGACGAAATTCGTCAGCCGCGCCAGCACGATACCGCGAACCACCCGGTTCGGCAGGGGTGCGCCGAAGGGAGAAGCGGCGCTGCGTGGCGGCCGGGCCGCGTGGGCGCGGCGCTCTTCCAGGGTAAAACGAAGATTCGCGCGTTGACCATATCCCGAGGTCACCCCGTAGATCACCACGTCCGGGTCCTGGTCGATGAGGGTGAGGAACGCCGAACGCGCTTCTGTCATGCGCTTGATCGCGCCGGGGCCAAACGCCGCCGCCTCATTGCCCCAGGCCACACGCTCGTAACACGCGAGAGTGATGTCCTCGCGGCTTTCGATCGTGATCGTCATGGGAAAATCTCCACAATTCAGCGGGGCGCGAGATTACCCGATCCGGCCCTCCAGCGACGCCAGAAAGATCCGTCGCGCGCCATCGACATCGAGAAGCACCGGGTTGGTCGGGGCCGTGGGGTCGGCGGCGGACATCGCCGCGACCCGATCGGTATCGCCGTCGTCGATGTCCATCTCCGCTATTGTGTGCGGGATCTCATAGGAATCCCGGGTCTCCAGCACCCAATCCAAAACCCCCGTGTAACCGGGCTTGGCGAGGCCGAGATAGGCGGACAACCGGTCCATCTTCTCGCCGATTTCGGCGCGATTATAGTCCATGACATAGGGGAAATAGACAGCGTTGGTCAGGCCGTGATGGGTATCATAGAGCGCGCCGATGGTATGACTGAGCGAATGGATGGCGCCGAGACCCTTTTGAAAAGCGGTGGAGCCCATCGACGCCGCCGCCAGCATATAGCCACGCGCCTCCAAGTCCTCGCCGTCGGCGACGGCGCGCGGCAGGTACTCCTTAACCAGGCGCATGCCTTCGATGGCGATGCCGTCGGCCATGGGATGTGCGCCGGGGGCGCAAAGCGCCTCGAAGCAATGGGCCAAGGCATCCAAGCCGGTCCAGGATGTCAGGTCGCCGGGCAGACCGGTGCACAGCGTCGGATCCTCGATCACGATGCCCGGCATCATTCGGGGATGAGCGAAGATCCGCTTAGTCTCGGTCGCCTCCTCGGTGATCAAACCGCCGCGCCCGGTCTCGGATCCGGTGCCGGCGGTGGTCGGTACCGCGATAATCGGCGCGATCCCGCCGGGATCCATGCCGAGGCCGCCCTCGGCGTGCACCGCCAGATCGAACAGCGGCTTGGACTGGCCCTGATACATGGCGATGACCTTGCCCGCGTCCATGGCCGAGCCGCCGCCAACCGCGATCACCCCGTCATGACCGCCGTCACGAAAGGCGTCGACGCCGTCCAGGACATTCTGGCCGATCGGGTTTCCCTTCACTTGTGAAAACAGTGACGCCGCCATCCCGGTATCGCGCAGCGAGGTGAGGACGCGGTTAATCATCGACAGCTTGGCCAGCCCCGCATCGGTCACCACCAGGGGCCGCTCCATGCCGAGTTCGGCGCAGCATTGCGCGAGTTCCGAAATCCGACCGATGCCAAAACGGACTTGTGTCGGATAGTTCCAATTGGCGGAAGGAAGCGGTGCGCGCGCCATGATCGACCTCGAGTGAGAAAGGGAAGCAGGAGACGGTAGCCGCGCGGAGACGGGCAAGCAAGAGACGGATCGCTCGCCAAAAGCCGGATAAATCAGGTAGCTAATTATTTCTTTTCCATGGCTATCGTCAAGCTCCAATGAATGTTTGTTTTTTTATTCATTTTAATTTAGTTTACGGTTCCAACCAAGGAGTATTCCCCAGTGCCATAGGCATGATTAAATAAAAAACTAGAAACGGTTTCATCGCTATTGAATAGTCCTCGATAGTACCATTCAGTATAGCCCTGCCAACCTGGACATACTATTTTCGTCTCTGGAACGGAAAAATCTTTCTGAATTTTTAAAGCAACGTCGCACGAATAAACCGGGCTTTTCCCCATACTAAATTGTGGATATACTTTGTCCAAATAAATTTAGCATTGTAATTACCGCTTTTTTTTGATAAATTTTTATCTTTTGTTTCAGAAATGGATTTTATATTTTTTGTTTTTTCATCAATTGCTAGAGCATTCTTAGCATTGATTTTTTCAATTGCAATTTTTGTGAATTTTCCAGCAGGGTACCTTTTTAAGTATTTTAAGTAATATTCCGTTTTGTCCTTTTCTTCAACGCTGCTCCAGAATTCTTCTTCAGATATTTCGCTGGCATTCTCTATAGAAAGTGCTTCTAGCGACAAAATCGAAACGATAAAACTAAATTTTAATACAAAAATAAATATATTCATTATTTTTTACTCATATTTACATTTTATAATTTGTTTCTTGAAAATTATTTCTCGGACCGCATGGTCCGTCGCGCAGCATGCATGCGATAAAACTTATTGTGTCGTTAGACGATCACAAAACCAAACGAAATATAAGAATCGATCACTCGGATCTAGAAAAACCGCTCGGGCGCGTCGATTGGCGCGTTGTCGGAAAGCTTGAGCCAGCCCTTGATGGTCCGGTAGCCGAACCAGAGCCATGTCACCCCCGTCAGCAGACCGGCGAAGGGGATCAGGATTATGGTCGCCGCCAAGGCCGCCGAGATGATCGAGGCAATCAACATGATGCAAAAGGTACGGATCTGCCAGGTCGCGTGACTCTCCAGCCAGGTGCCACGAATATCCTCGCGCTTGAGAAAGGCCAGAACCGCGCCGAGCAGAGATGGAAACGCCGTCACCAGCGATAGGGCGTAGAGGCCGTAGACGATGTGAAAGGCGAGCCGGTCGTTTTCGGCGAGGCCGAGCTTGAACGGTAGCGCGCGTCGATGGGCGATGTCTTGGCCGGTGGTCATCGGTTCCCTGGACATTGTTCTCTCCAGCTCCTAGGTGGGTATACTCACGCCGCCGTTCAATCCTTCGTGTTCCCGCAAATCATCAGGGCGATCATCATGGTAAGCAACCCCGCCACGCCGGCGATCCCGAAAATCGACTTCTACAGCGATACGATCACCCGCCCGACCAAGGCGATGCGCCAGGCCATGGCCGAGGCCGAGGTCGGCAACGAGCAGGCCGGCGAGGATCCGACGGTCAACCGGCTCTGCGCCATGACGGCGGAACTTTTGGGCAAGGAAGCGGCGGTGTTTCTGCCTTCCGGCACCATGTGCAATCAGATCGCCTATCGTGTCTGGTGCGCGCCGGGACAGGAGATCCTGCTCGAGAAATCTTCCCACGCGCTACATTTCGAGGTCGGTGGGCTGGCGGCGAACGCGGGCGCGATGACCCGGACGATCGAGGGCAGGCGCGGTCTGTTTACCGCCGATCAGGTGCGCGAGGGTATCCGGGCGCCACACGGCCACCATACCCAACGCACCGCGCTGGTGAGCGTCGAGAATACCGCGAACATGGGTGGTGGCACGGTCTGGCCGATCGATCAGCTGCGGGAGGTCGCGGCGGCGGCGCGCGAACAGGGCATTCCCGTGCACATGGACGGCGCGCGCCTGCCTAACGCGGTGGTCGCGTCGAGCACCTCGGCGGCGGAATACGCCGCCGAGGTCGACAGCGTCTGGATCGATCTCTCCAAGGGGCTCGGCTGTCCCATCGGCGCGGTGCTGGCGGGAACCGAAGCCTTTATCGACAAGGTCTGGAGCTTCAAACACATGTATGGCGGCGCCATGCGCCAGGCGGGCATCATCGCCGCCGCCGGGGTTTATGCCTTCGAGCACCATTTCGATCGTCTCGCGGAGGACCACGCCAATGCCCGGCGGTTGGCCCAAGGTCTCGCCGAGATCGAGGGGATCGCGGTCAATGCCAACGAGATCGATACCAACATGGTGTTCTTCGATGTCGCGGGCCTCGGCGCGACGGCGGCGGAATTCGCGGGACGGATGGCGCGCGACCACGACATCCGGATCGGTCCGATGGGGCCGACCTTGATCCGCGCGGTCACCCATCTCGACGTGGACGCGGCCGGGGTCGAGGAAACCATCGCCGCCGCGAAAACCGTCGCGAGCTCGCTGAAGGCCTAGCCGGGCGGAAGCCTCGCTTCGTGCCGTCGTCCTGGCGCAAGGCAGGACTTCTGGACGGTTACGCTAGCCTGGACAAACTCAGGCACGTGGCCGGTATCAAGGCCCTGCCGTTCACCAGGGCGACGCTCGGGGACCATGTATTGGAAGGCGATGCATTGGGTGGCTGGGTGGCATGATCGCGCCTTGCCTAGACCGGCTTGTCGCCCTTGATTGTGACCCGATAACCGCGGCGGACCTCGGGATAGTAGTCCCACATGGCGTGATGCAAGGCGCATCGGTTGTCCCAGAACGCGACGGAATGCTTTTCCCACTTGAACCGGCACTGAAAGTTCGGCTTGGCGATGTGCTGGAACAGGAAGTCGAGGATCGCCCGGCTTTCATCCTTGGGCAGGCCGACAATGTTCTGGGTGAAGATCTTGTTGACGTAGATCGCCTTCTTCCCGGTTTCGGGATGGGTGCGGATCACCGGATGCTCGTTGGCCGGAAACACCTTGGTCGGATCATAGATACCGGCCCGCTTGGCCCGGTCGATATAGTTCGGGCCGCCGTCATGCACCGCCGTCAGGCCGCCCAGGAAGGCCTTCATCGGCTCGGACAAGGCGTCATAGGCCGCGTACATGCTGGCGAAAAGCGTATCGCCGCCGCCGCTCGGCGGGATCTCGAACAGGCGTAGGATACTGCCCATCGGCGGTTCGGCGTCGCAGGAGACATCGCTGTGCCACTCGTCGCCGTTGACCCGCGAGGAATGCGGCCCGTTATTGATGTAGAGAATCTCGGGATGCCCCTCCAAGCCGTTGCGATCACGCGCCGGGTGGATGTGCAGGTCGCCGAACTGGCGCCCGAAATCCTTTTGCTGGTCGACCGTCATGTCCTGATCGCGGAAGAAGATCACGAGATGATCGCGCAGCGCCTGCTTGACCACGCCGAGCTCGTTATCCGATAGCGGCTTCGAGAGATCGACACCGGAGATTTCGGCGCCGATCAGTGGCGTAACGGGTTTGATATCCAGGGCGGTGGCCATCAAGAATGTCCTCGGGTCTAGCTACGATCGGGGAAGTTTAGGCGGCTTGGATGGATTTGTCAGGCTTCGCCGACTGGATAGCCGTGAATGCCGAGGATATGCTCGGTCCCCGACCGAACACTCTATGTCTCACTCCAAGGGGAACCACGGATCATGCGCCTCACGCCCGAACAATTGGATGGTTTCAACCGGGATGGTTTCCTGTTCCTGCCCGGATTGTTCCGCGGCGACGAGATCGCCGTCCTCAAGGAGCATATGAAGGCCGTGGTCGCCGGCGACGGGCCGGAGATCCTACGGGAACGCGGCAGCGACGCGGTGCGATCGGCGATCGCCCCGCATCTTCGGGACGAGATTTATCGGCGTCTCAGCCTGCATCCGAGATTGGTCGAACCGGCGCGTCAAATTCTCGGCGGCGAGGTCTATCTGCATCAATTCAAGATCAACGCCAAGGAAGCCCAGGACGGAGAGATCTGGCATTGGCATCAGGACTATCGCACCTGGTACGAGGATGACGGCATGCCGGAACCGGATGTGATCAACGCCACCGTGTTCCTCGACGACGTGACGGAGTTCAACGGGCCGATGATGTTCATACCCGGCTCTCATGCCGGCGGGCGGATCGACTCGGACGTGGAATTCGAGCGCGTGCCCGGCTATGGACGACTCTCCGCCGACGCGGTGGGCAGCCCCTATTCCAAGCAAACCATCAACGCCATGATCGAAAAGCAGGGCATCGTCGCGCCGAAGGGACCGGCGGGCTCGACGATCTTTTTTCACGGCTGCACGGTGCACGGCTCGGCGCCCAACATGTCGCCCTGGGGGCGGGCGATGGTGTTCTCCAGTCTCAATCGCGTGGAAAACCATATCCGGCGCCCGACCCGCCCGGATTTCCTGGCTCTCCAGGATTTCACGCCCCTGGTGTCGATCGCCGATGACTGTCTGATCGCGCCCTGAAGGAGGCGTGATCAACCCATGGCCGAGGGGGTCGGCGCGCGGTTCGCTTGCGCCGGACGGCGGAGGCATCAATACTGTTTTTTCATGAAACGGATGGCATCGCGTGGAGGTCATCGCCAGGAGGTTATCAGATGAGCACGCGGGAAAATCAAACGGGCTTCACCCTCGAGGGCCTCAAGGTTCTGGTCATTGGCGCGCGCCAGGGGATCGGGCGGGCGGTCGCCGAAACCTGCGCCGCCCAGGGCGCGTCCCTTATCCTCGCGGATATCGAGGAGCCCTCCGGTCCGGCGCGGATCATCGAGAGCAAGCATGGCGGCACGATCGTCACCAAGGCTTGCGATATCGCCGATCGGGCGGCGGTGGATGCCCTGGCGGCGGAACTCGACGCCGAGGGCCTCGCCCCAAACGCGGTCGCGCTGACCGCCGGGATTACCCGATACAACGACTGGATCGACGCCGATCCCGAATCCTGGGACGCGGATACCGACGCGATCTTCAACGTCAACATGCGCGGGCCGATCAATATCGCCCGCGCCTTCCTGCCGAGAATGCAGGCCCAGGGATGGGGCCGGCTGGTTCTGGTCGGCTCGATCGCGGGTCGCATGGGCGGGGTGACCTCCCAGCCGCACTACGTCGCCAGCAAGGGCGGTGTGCACGCGATGACCCGTCTTCTGGCGGCGAAATACGCCAGGTCCGGCGTTTTGGTGAACGCCGTGGCGCCGGGGCCGACGCGGACCCAGATGACCGAGGGGCGTGATATCGACGCCGAGGGTTTTCCGCTCGGACGCCTGCTGGAGCCGGACGATATCGCCTGGCCGATTACCTTTCTTCTATCACCGACCTGTTCCGGCATGGTCGGGACGGTGCTGGATGTGAACGGCGGCATTGTATTTTCCTAACTTCTGATCAAAGGCCTGACATGAGCAAACTTTTCGACCTGACCGGGCGCGCCATTCTGGTGACCGGGGCGTCCCGCGGGATCGGCTTCGCGATGGCGGAGACCTTGGCCCAGCACGGTGCGGCGGTAGTCTTGAACGCCCGCGACCCGGAGGCCCTGGAAGCCAAGGCCGAAGCAATCCGCGCGCAAGGCCTAAAGGCCGAGATCGCGACCTTCGACGTCACCGACGCCGACGCCTCGCGCGAGGCGCTGGAGCGGATCAACCGGGATCACGGGCGGCTCTACGGCTTGATCAATAACGCCGGCGTACAGCATCGCAGCCCGATCCTGGAGTTCACCACCGCCGATTTCGAGCGGGTGGTGTCGATCAACCTCACCTCCTGCTTCACCAATAGCCGCGAGGCCATCCGCCTGATGACCCCGCATGGCGGCGGGCGGATCATCAACACCGTCTCGATGCTCGGGCCCCAGGCGCGCCCGACCGTGCCGGCCTATATCGCCGCCAAGGAAGGGCTGCGCGCCATGACCCGGGCCTTGGCGGTCGAGGTCGGCGCGCAAGGCATTCTGGTGAACGCCATCGCGCCGGGCTATATCGCGACTGAGTTGAACCAGGCGCTGCTCGACAACAAGGAGTTCTCGGACTGGGTCGTCTCCAAGACCCCGGCGGGCCGTTGGGGCCAACCGAGCGAGCTTGGCGGCGGCGCGGTCTTCCTGATGTCCGAGGCCGGCGCCTTCGTTAACGGACAGATCCTGTCCATCGACGGCGGCATGAGCGTTCAGGTCTAGGATGGAAATCAGGGGTAGCGTGTGATGACGGACGAGATTTACGGTTTCATCGGGCTCGGCAACATGGGCCGGCCGATGGCGCGCAACGCCAAGGCCAAGGGGCTCGCGATGATCGTGCATGATCTCGCCGGCACCGCCGACCGGGCGCCGGAGGGAGCGGAGATCGCGCAATCGAATGGCGAGGTAGCGCGCCGGGCCGGGGTGATCGCGCTCTCCCTGCCGACGGTGGAGGCGAACCGCGCGGTGGTCAACGAGATCGCCGAGGCGGGCAACGCGGGCTCGGTCGTTATTGATACCTGCACCATCGGTCCAGAAGCAGCGGCGGAGAACGCGGCGATCCTGAAGGCCGCCGGTATCGACTATGTGGACAGTCCGGTCTCCGGCCTCAAGTTCCGGGCCGAGGAAGGCACCTTGGCCAGCATGACGGCCGGAAGCATCGAGGCGGTGGAACGCGCGCGGCCCCTGATCGAGGGCTATTCCCGTGTCCTCTATCACGTTGGCCACGACGCGGGGCAGGGTCAGCGGATGAAGGTGGTGAACAACGCGCTATGCATCTCCGCCTATGTCACGACCTCGGAAGCGCTGGCCTATGGCGAGAACGGCGGCCTCGACATCGACACCATGCTGGAGGTGGTGAACGCCAGTTCAGGCATGAATTTCGCGACCTCGACGATCTTCCCCAAATACGTCGCGACCGGTGACTATGACGGCTCCGGCGCCGAGGCGCATATCGTCAAGAAGGATATTGGCCTGTTCGTCTCCGGTTCCGAGACCGAGGGCACCCCGAACGCCGCGATCAAGCGCGCCTTCGAGGTCGTCGCCGACTTCGCCGCCGCCGATCCGCTTCAGGACCAGATGCGGATCTATCCCTTCGTGCGCGACCGCAAGGGGTGAGGCGCGAAACCGCTCCCGTGGGGGGAATCACATCGCCTTCGCGCCGTCGGCGCCCTGGGCGGTGAAGATCGAGCCGTAGCCGATTTCCTCCCAGTTCGGCGGCACCGGGCAGGGTCGGGGGTCGACATGGGAGAAGCGCGCCGGGGCGCCGCGAACGATCTCTCCGGTTCTTGTCGTCGGCGAGGGCGGCGGCATCCAGGCGAAGGCATCGGCGGAACTGTAGACATAGAGCGCCATGGGCCGGACCTCGGTCGAGCTGTTGGCGCGCGAGCCGTGCAGGGTCCGGCAGTTGATCGCCACCAGGCTTCCGGGCCCGCCCAGCGCCTCGACGCCGGCGGCGGTATCCACGGTCTCGAGATCCGCGTCGGACACCGTTCCGGTCCAGGTGCCGTTGCCGTCGGTATGAAAGAAGAGCGGTCCGTCATGACTGCCCGGCACACAGATCAACGGGCCATGCGCCGAGGTCACTTCGCCCAGATGCACGCCCAGGGTGACCGGGCTGTAATTGGTGTGCGGCCAGGCCGGGATGTCCTGATGCCATTTCACGATCTCGCCGGCGCCAGGCCATTTGTAGTTCAGCTTGGCGCTGTGAAATTTCACGTCCGGGCCGACCAGATCGGCGGCGATATCAGGCAAGGGTGAGGTTTCCGAAGACGCGAACTCCCAGAACACCGGGTCGCGGTCGACAAGCTTTCTCAAGCGACGGACATGGGGCCGGTCCGGGCTG
>Ga0181594_10001860_pt1 | contig 19536 bp, 17 predicted proteins | sample 071ome_18_FD_145603 | JGI IMG/M metagenome (GOLD analysis project Ga0181594, IMG submission 145603) | Coastal salt marsh microbial communities from the Groves Creek Marsh, Skidaway Island, Georgia - 071413BT metaG (spades assembly) | ecosystem: Environmental > Aquatic > Marine > Intertidal zone... | reverse complement strand
GCGGTTTGATAGCGACGGGATAATCAAGCACACGCCGAGATCGGACCTCTCCCCACAGCAGGCGATGTTCTGGGAGCACAAAAGCAAAGAGCTCGCCTTACGTAAAGGGGGCGCCAAAGACGAATCGTCTTTCACCCCTAACAAAATCATCATCATCCTGATCGCCGTCGCTTTGTTTATCGCCATAACAACCTGGCTGTAAATCAAAACAGCGGTCAAAAAAGCCCCGGCACAGGAGGGTGTGACCGGGGCACGTCCAACCCCCAGGAATTTTGAGGGGTATGAGGAGAGATTGAACGCGACCGAATCTTCCGTCTCGAACCTTAAGGAAGTCTTAACGATCGTAAAGCGTCAGGAGTCCTGTAACTTCTGAGCTTTTTCAAGGACCTGTGCACTTAAGCCCGATTTATAGTCAGCAAGGCGTTGTCTCAGGGCCTCGTCAGCGGTGGCAAGAATCTGCGCCGCCAGAATTCCGGCATTCGTCGCGTTGTCGATCGCCACGGTGGCCACAGGTACGCCCGCTGGCATTTGCACAATCGACAGGAGCGCGTCTTCTCCGGCGAGCCGGGTGGCGCTGATAGGCACTCCAATGATGGGCAGCACGCAGAGCGACGCCACCATGCCAGGAAGATGGGCGGCTCCGCCAGCGCCGGCGATGATGACACGCAGACCACGACCCTCCGCGTTACGCGCGTAATCAAAGAGACGATCCGGAGTACGATGAGCGCTCACGATCGTGATCTCAAATGGCACATCGAGCTGGGTGAGGATGTCCCCGGCCGCACGCATGACGGGCAAGTCTGAGTCACTGCCCATGATGATGCCTACGGTTGCCTTCATGATTTACCCACCTTACTGAAACCCTTCGGGGGTTGAAATGTATCACTTTGGAGCTTGCGTAATCCGCTCTGGGCATGACCCAGTGCTTCTGCAACGGTCTCGCCGAGCGCGTTGACGTGGCCCATTTTTCTTCCGGCACGAGCCTCTTTTTTGCCGTACCAGTGGACAGTGACCTCGCCCGGCGCTTGCAATCGCGTGGTGTACGGAGCCCCCGTATGGGCGCTTGCCAAGCGGTCCTCGTAAAGCAGATTCAGCATCACTGCGACAGGTGCTTGGGCCTCTATCGACGCTACCGGTCGACCGGAAATCGCCCGCAGGTGCTGCTCGAACTGATCGCAGGCAAATCCCTCCATCGTGAGGTGTCCCGAGTTATGCACCCGTGGAGAAATCTCATTAATGAAGATCTCCCCTGTCGTGCTGATAAAAAGTTCCACAGCGAATACACCCACGGCGCTCAGTGCCTCAACCGCTCGCAGAGCAACATCCAGGCATTCTTTGCGGCGAGCCTCACTGAGCGCTCCGGGACTGATCACCGTACTCACGGCGTTCAGCCCGGGATCAAATAGCATGGTGACCGGGGGGTAAGCGCTCGTCTCACCGGATTGGGCCCGGGCCACGACCACCGCCGCCTCGGTACAGCCTTCAAGCGCCGGTTCGATAACGCTGGCAACGGGCCAAAGACCACTTAGCGAATCAGGCTTGAGGAGAATTTGAACACCCTTGCCGTCATAACCGCCACGCCGGGTTTTCTGTACTAACGGCGCGTTAAAGCCGCTTTTCTCCAGTTGCGACTGCTCGACGTTTTCGTCAACCAGCATAAAGGGCAATGTGGGCAGCCCCTGCTCCTTAAGCCAGGTCTTTTGCAGGCCTTTATCTTTGATCAAACGCAAGGTGCTTACACTGGGGTGCACCTTGATCTCGCCCCGAAGCTCGGCTTGCTCAAGAAAGCCGAGCGTCTCGTCAGGAATCGCCTCCAGCTCGAAAGTCACGACATCAGAGGCTTCGATCAGGCGGGCAACAGCCGAGAGGTCATCCAATGGCGCAACGATGGATTGATCCGCCACGTAGACCGCCGAGCTTGTTGGATCGTCAGTCAGCACCGTAGCCGTGAGACTGATGCGGTGAGCTGCCTCGCAGAGCATCATCCCCAACTGACCCCCGCCCACAATGCCGACGCGATGAAAGCCGGGTTGACTGCCAGATTGTTTTTCCGTCATCGGCTCAGTTGGGGGTGCTTGTCATTCGGCGGGAAAGGAGGCGTTTCGCAAAGGAATCCCAAAGCGAGAGCCGTTTGCACTTAATCATTATAGCCGTGGGTTCTGGCCGGCGGCCTGGTCACCACCTCTAACGGGAACGCGCTAACTCCCCATTGCGAATTCGATGAACGGCCCGGTAACGGCCAGCGTTAAGCCCTCCCACTGAAGATTCAAGAACAACCACTTGCCGTCAGGAGAGAAACAAATACCCGAGATCTCACTGCCTCCATTATTCATCGCATTTCTTGCGAGCAAAACGGATTGGCCATCGGGCTTGAGGATGTGAATACCATTGGGCTCTTTCCCGTCCTCGGCGAGAAAGACATCACCCCACGGGGCGACCGCGATGTTATCCGGCCGATCCAGTGCATCTGCCTGCTCAGCCTGCGCCACAAGCGTCAACTCATCAGGCTTAGAACCACTTCCCACATCAAGGCGATAAAGCTGGCCACGACGCGCTGGCCCACCATTGGTTGAGCAAAAATACGCGCTCCGGCCGGCAAAAAAAGCACCCTCACCTCGCGAAAAGAAAGCGCCGCCTTGTTCATGGGCCTGATCGCGCGTGGACTCAAATTCAGCCTGCGGCTCATCGACCGGAACCCACTCCACCACAAACCGCTCGCCGCGCTGGCGGCCTGTCGACAGATCAAATCCATCGACGCCAACGATTTTCAGCGCCTCAAGCGCCCCAGACGAAAACGGCCGCTCCAACGATGAGGGAACGTGTCGATAAATTGCGCTGTCTTTTTTATCTTCCGTCATATAGGAGATGCCGGATTGTGGATCGAAGGCAACCGCCTCATGAGAGAACCGACCCAGCGTCGGCAAAGGCTCAGGAGATTGAAGTTCGACAGCAAAGGGATTACAGAGGAATACAAATCCATGCCCCGCTTCCTCTGTCTCTTCGCAACTTAGCCAACCATAAGGACTTGCACCACCCGCACAGTTGCGCGAGGTTCCCGTCAGCACAAAATTACTTGAGCGAACGTGAGCGTCGTCGCGGTCCATAACAAGTCGGGTGACGCCACCGCCGCGATTGGCCGCGTATCCCATCGCGGGATTCGCCGGATGACCCTCATGAATCTCATGATTGCGCATGAGGATCCAGCTGTGATCAGGTCCTGCGAAACACGCCATACCATCAGGAGCCGGCGGCACGGTAAAGCGATCGGTCATCAGATCACCGGCGCGCTGAAGAATTCGGTAGGAAAAACTGCGCGGCAGTTCCAGAATGCCGCGCGGATCAGCGAGTAGCGGGCCAGGGTCCGCGCTGAGTTCATGGCGGTAAAGCCAACCTAACGAGGCAGAGACTGCAAGCGCGCCAACGCCGGCAGTGACAAAGCGGCGGCGTGAATGCAAATGAGACGTGGTCATCACGGATCAGTGGCCATCGGCCCTTAGGCGTGATCAGGCACCATAACAATTTGAGAAACCACGGCATGAGGAGGCTGTTCCAGCGCGAAGACAATGCAGCGGGCAATGTCATCGGCTTCGAGAGACTGACCGTAGTCGTCATAAAACGTTCTTCCACGCTCTTCGCTGGAAAACCGGGTCGCTGCAAACTCCGTCCGTACCATGCCGGGCAGGACTTCCGATACGCGAATGCCTTTGCCAGCATACTCCTGACGTAAGGTTTCGCTGAATCCGTGCACGGCGTGCTTGCTCGCGGCATAAGCGGCGCAGCCGGCGACGCCAGTGAGCCCCTGCGTTGATCCTATATTCACAATATGCCCATCGCCACGATCAAGCATCCCGGGCAACAACAGCGCACTGACCTGCATCAGGCCCGAGACATTGGTTTCAATGGTGCCCAGCCAATCCTGAAGCCGCCCCTGATCAAAACGCTGTCGCCCTCCCACATCACTGCCGGCGTTGTTGATCAAAATATCGATCTCCCGCCAGTCCTCGGGCAATCGGGAGAGCAGCATGTTGACGGATTGCGTGTCGGCGACATCAAGCGTGGCTGCCAGAGACTCTCCGGGTAACGCCTGCATCGCCTGGTCGAGCGCCTCTTTGCGTCTGGCGCATCCAATGACGCGCACACCTTTTTCGGTCAACATGTTGGCGGTAGCCAGGCCGATACCGCTGCTGGCTCCGGTGATTAAGGCCGTCTTACCCGAAAGCGTACTCATGACCACTCCGCTATGAAACGAAAGGAGTCGTGAAGTATAGAAGCCAGTCCACCAGACGCCGACCGCGCGCGAGAACCTCTAACTATCCAGACCCAATTCTTTGATTTTACGGGTCAGGGTGTTACGTCCCCAACCGATCCAGGCCGCCGCTTCCTGCTTTCGACCACCGGTAAAGTGAAGCGCCGCTTTGAGCAACACGCGTTCAAAATCCGGGCCAAATTCGGCCAATATGTCCTTCTGACCGCTCGATAACCTACCGGCGGCGGCCTTTTCGAGTAGCTGCTGCCAGGATTCTGCGGCGCCTATTGCCTCGCCTGCTTGCGAGTAGTCCGCCGGCAGATCCGCGAGCGTCACGGTGCGACCCGGCGCAATCACGGTCAAGCGTCGGCACGTGTTCTCGAGCTCCCGCACATTACCGGACCACGGCGCCCCCACCAGCTTAGCGAGTACATCCTCGTCAAGACGCTTGGGCTCAATATTCAGTTCGTTTGCCGCTCGACCCAGGAACGCTTCAGCAAGGGCCGGGATGTCTTCTCGACGCTCACGCAAGGGAGGGAGGTCGATGCCAATCACATTAAGCCGGTGGTAAAGATCTTCGCGAAAGAGACCGGCTTCGACGCGCTGTGGCAGATCCTGATTGGTCGCCGCGATGACGCGCACATTGGCAACCAGTTCCTGGTGTCCGCCCACGCGAAAAAACGTGCCGTCAGAAAGAACACGAAGCAGTCGCGTCTGCAAATCAAAAGGCATATCGCCAATCTCATCCAGGAAAAGCGTGCCCCCTTCTGCCTGCTCAAATCGACCGCGACGTCGCTCCTGCGCGCCGGTGAAAGCCCCTTTTTCATGGCCAAAAAGCTCGGATTCAAGGAGATCTGCCGGAATAGCGGCGGTATTGATTGCCACAAATGGGTTTTTCGATCGTGGGCTGTTCTGGTAGATCGCCCGGGCGACGAGCTCTTTTCCCGTTCCAGACTCGCCCGAGATGAGCACATTCATTTGCGAGGCAGAGAGTCGACCGATCATTCGAAACACCGCCTGCATCGATGGCGCCTCGCCGATAATCTGACCGCCCGGGGTGCTCGGCGACTGACCCTCACCATTGCTCGCTTTCTTCTGCAGAGCCCGACCCACCAGCGCGACTGCCGCCTCAAGATCAAAGGGCTTAGGCAGATATTCGAAGGCGCCGCCCTGATATGCCGATACGGCGCTATCCAGATCCGAGTGCGCCGTCATCACAATTACCGGCAACGCGGGAAGTTCATGGCTCAACTGATCCAGCAGCTCCAGCCCGCTGGTCCCGGGCATGCGGATGTCAGTCACGATCACATCTGGTGCGTTGGCCTTCGCGTGCGCCAGCACGTCGTCAGCGTTCTCATAAAGCACCGTCTTGAAGCCCGCGTTCGAAAGCGCTTTTTCAAGCACCCATCGAATAGAGGCGTCGTCATCCACCACCCAGATCACGGGTTTTGTACTCATGGCCGATGACCCATAGGCAGGAAAATACTGAATCGGGTCTTCCCAGGCTCACTCGTGCACTCGATTACACCGTTGTGGCGGCGGATAATCTCTTGGGTGATGGCAAGCCCCAAACCCGTACCGTCGGCCCTGCCCGTCACCATCGGAAAGAAAATTCGGTCAATCAGCTGAGGATCAATCCCCGGGCCATCGTCCGAGATGGATGCCTCAACGACGAGGCGATGACGCTGGCCGTGCAGCGTATGCTGACGGCGAACCCTCGTTTTTAACAGTATGGTGCCGCGACTTCCCATCGCCTGCACGGCATTGCGAACGATGTTCAACACCGCCTGGATCATCTGCTCACGATCGCCAACCACATCGGGAATGCTCGGATCGTAATCTCGATCGACATCCAGCCCGAGGGGAATCTCGACCAGCGTCAGTTTGCGAACGTGCTCCAGAACCGCGTGCAGATTGAACGGCTCTCTTTTGATGTCACGGTAACCTCCGGTTAAACGATCGACGAGACCGCTGAGCCGATCCGCCTCGTGCGTAATGATGCGCGTGTACTCACGAAGGGTGTTCTGTTTTGGCAATTCGCGATCCAACAACTGAGCGGCGCCCCGCAGACCCCCTAAGGGGTTTTTGATTTCATGCGCCAGGGAACGCACCACGTCGCCAAACGCTCCCTGCCGATCCTGGAGCCAGGTCTCCTGGGCAATCTTCCTCAAGTGATCGACTTGATTGAGTTCAATAATCATGTAATCAGACCCTTCGCCCAACGGCAGCGCGGAGACCGTACAGTCCACGTTGATCTCGCTCGGCGGATTCACGCGCCGCAGCGGCGTTTGCCTTAGCGTGGTGGTGGTCCCCTCAGCACCTGCGATAAGGGCCGCCTGCAGGATCATTCCCAGAGGAACGACGTCCATCACCGGCTGTCCCACAGCCCGCTGCGCGCTGATGTGCAGCAGATCCTCAGCAGCGCCATTCATAAACCGTACGGCTTTCGCAGAGTCCGAAAGCAAAACCGCCTGTTTCAGACCATCGAGAACCCGGCTTAAAACAGCACTGTCAGGGATTTTCATTTTTTTGCACCATTTTGGTGCAATAATAACAAAGCCTGGAGCGAGTGGCCATGGCCGCCCGCCCCAGGTCGCTGACTACACGCTGTAGTAGAGGTCAAACTCCAGCGGATGCGTTGACATACGAAGACGCTGAACATGCTCCATCTTCAACGCGATGTAGGCATCGATCATGTCGTCGCTCATCACCCCACCGACTTTGAGGAACTCGCGATCCGCATTCAGTGCGTCAAGCGCTTGGTCAAGCGAATGACACACCGTCGGAATTTCGCGCTCTTCCTCCGGCGGCAGATCATAAAGATCTTTATCGAGAGGTCCGCCCGGATGAATCCGGTTTTGAATGCCATCAAGGCCGGCGAGCAGCATGGCGGTGAACGCGAGGTACGGGTTTGCCGTTGGATCGGGGAAGCGCACTTCTATACGTCGCGCCTTCGGATTGCTGACATACGGAATACGGCAAGACGCCGATCGGTTACGGGCTGAGTACGCCAGCATCACGGGGGCTTCAAATCCTGGGACCAATCGCTTGTAGCTGTTGGTGCTGGCGTTGGTAAACGCATTCAGCGCTCGGGCGTGCTTGAAGATACCGCCAATATAAAAAAGCGCCGTCTCACTCAGCCCACCGTATTCATCACCGGAAAACAGGTTGTTTCCATCTTTGAATATCGACTGGTGCACGTGCATACCGCTTCCGTTATCACCAACCAGCGGCTTCGGCATAAAGGTGGCGGTCAGTCCATGAGCGTGAGCCACGTTGTGAATGCAGTATTTGTAAATCTGCGTTTGGTCCGCTTTTGACACTAAGGTGTCGAATTTGACGCCGATTTCGCCCTGTCCTGCGGTGCCGACCTCATGATGATGTACCTCCACCCCAAGGCCCATGTCTTCCATCGCCAGACACATACTGGAGCGCACGTCCTGCAGCGAATCCACCGGCGGTACTGGGAAGTAGCCGCCTTTGACACCTGGCCGGTGCCCGGTGTTGCCTTCTTCATAATCCTTACCGGAGCTCCACGCCGCTTCGACGGAATCAATGTGGTAGGACGCCCCACCCATTTCATTGGCCCAACGCACAGAGTCAAAAACAAAGAACTCGGCCTCGGGACCAAAATACGCGGTATCCCCAATCCCGGTCGACTTCAGGTAAGCCTCGGCGCGTTTTGCAATCGAGCGAGGGTCACGGTCGTAGCCTTGCATGGTTGCCGGCTCAATAATGTCGCAACGCAGGTTTACCGTGACATCCTGCATGAACGGGTCGACCACTGCGCTGGCCGCGTCAGGCATCAAAATCATGTCGGATTCGTTAATGCCCTTCCAACCGGCGATGGACGAACCATCAAACATCTTGCCTTCTTCGAAAACGTCGGCGTCGACAACGGAAGCGGGCACCGATACGTGCTGCTCCTTGCCGTGAGTATCGGTGAAGCGAAAATCCACGAACTTCGCTTTGGCTTCTTTAATGAGCTTTAGCGCATCCTGAGCTGATGACATAAAACATTTCCTCTACAGTTTTGCGTCGCGCACGCGGCTCGCCGACGAGCGAGCCTTCGGGGCGATCGATAGTTGAACCAATCAATTGGTAATATCTCTTGAAGCAATTTCTATGCCAGTCCTGAGACGCACTCAAATAGGGATATTGCCCAAAAAATGCACATATTCAGTGCATATAAGAACATTATGCACTAATTTAGTGCAATTATATTAGCCAGATTGGCATTAAGTAAAAATTTTCTCGGCGCCCCTTAAGCCAAGGCGATGACCCAAGCAAGAAGCTATCGATGGTCATGGCGGGGTTCTTGTCTCGAATCACGTGAAGCCGTTAAAGGGTTTTCATGCTCGCTCCCATGAGCCATTTCTATTCGCGTTGCTTTGAATCTACCGGTGTACCGGTTAGGCGCAAGGCCGACTGTGAAAGCGTGCCGTTATAATTTGCGCTCCCTATTTCTAGCGTCAGGAACGGAAAATCGTGCACTTTCAGGATCTGATCCTGCGGCTTCAGGCGTACTGGGCAGAGCAAGGCTGCGTCATTCTCCAGCCCTACGACATGGAGGTCGGCGCCGGCACCTTTCACACCGCGACATTCCTGACCGCAGTTGGGCCGGAACCGCTGCGCGCCGCCTATGTGCAGCCTTCCAGACGCCCAACCGATGGCCGCTATGGTGAGAACCCTAACCGGCTTCAGCACTATTTCCAGTTCCAGGTCGTCCTCAAACCTTCGCCTGACAACTTCCAGGATCTTTATCTTGGCTCTCTTGCGAGCCTGGGAATTGATTTCAAAAAAGACGACGTGCGCTTCGTCGAGGACAACTGGGAATCCCCCACTCTCGGCGCCTGGGGGCTGGGCTGGGAGATCTGGCTGAACGGAATGGAAATCTCCCAGTTCACCTATTTTCAGCAGGTGGGAGGCCTCGACTGTCGCCCGGTCACCGGAGAGATCACCTATGGCCTGGAGCGTATGGCCCTTAACATTCAGGGGGTCGACAGCGTCTTTGATCTTCGCTGGAACGAGCATTTCAGTTATGGCGATATCTTTCATCAGAATGAAGTCGAGCAATCCGCCTACAACTTCGAACACGCGGATGTTCAAGTGCTTCTGGGTCAATTCGATCAATGCGAGAGCGCTTGCCAACGCCTGCTTGAGGCCAAACTTCCACTGCCCGCCTACGAGCAGGTCTTGAAGGGCTCCCACACCTTCAACCTGCTTGATGCGCGCGGGGCCATCAGCGTAACCGAGCGTGCCCGATATATCGGTCGGGTACGCGCACTCGCCAAAGGCGTCGCGCAGACGTACTACGACGCCCGGGAGGCGCTTGGTTTTCCTCGCGGTAAAAATCATGGCTAAAAACGCCGGTCAGAATCGAGCGGACCTTCTGGTTGAGATAGGCACCGAGGAATTGCCACCGGCCGCGCTGAAAACACTGGCGATTGCGTTTCAGGATCAACTCGTCGCTGGCCTCTCGGCTGCCGGTCTCGTTGAAACTCCACGCACCTCATGGTTCGCCACGCCCAGACGTCTGGCCGTGCGTGTCAGCGACGTGGCAAAAAAGGGCGAGGCGCAAAGTATCGAACGTCGCGGACCAGCGCTCGCCGCCGCGTATGACAAAAACGGCCAGCCGACCAAGGCCGCTCTTGGTTTCGCACGCTCTTGCGGCATTTCCATTGATGAAGCGGAGATCCTTAAAACCGAAAAAGGCGAATGGCTGATTCACCGGTCGGTCACGCCGGGAGCGCCAGCCAAAGACATCATTGGGTCGAGCATTCAGTCATCCGTAGACAAGCTGCCTATTCCCAAGCGCATGCGCTGGGGCAGTGGCGAGGCCGAGTTCGTCCGCCCCGTGCACTGGCTGGTCGTCCTGCATGGATCAACGATCGTGCCGTGTTCCGTCCTCAACACAAAAGCCGGTCGAAAAACGCGGGGTCATCGCTTCATGTCCGGGGACGCGACAATTTCGATTGACAACGCCGGCGCGTACGAAGAAACACTGCTGAAAGATGGCGCCGTAATTGCTGATTTCGAAAAACGCGCCAACATGATCGAGCGAGAGATCACAAAACTCGGAAAAAAGATCGGGGGCAGGGCGGTTATTGACGGCGCTCTTCTTGAAACGGTTACCGCACTGGTTGAGCAGCCACGCGGTATTTTGGGCCAGTTCGATCCGGACTACTTGAACGTCCCTGCCGAAGCATTGATCTCGTCCATGCGTGACCATCAGAAATATTTTCATGTGGTTAACGAACGCGGCGAACTGCTGCCAGCCTTCATAACCATCAGCAATATTCACAGCACCTCTCCGGCGCGCGTAAAAGCCGGCAATGAGCGGGTGCTTAACGCGCGGCTCGCGGACGCCCGCTTTTTCTGGGACAGCGACGCAAGCGCATCACTTGAAAGCCATGTGGCCAACCTTGAGAACGTGCTCTTTCATCACGCGCTTGGCAGCCTGGCCGATAAGACCCGCCGTCTGGAAGTCATTGCAACTGAGATCGCCGCAAAAATCGCGGTTGATGCCACGCCGTGCGCCCGCGCAGCACGACTATGTAAAGCCGATTTGCTGACCGGCATGGTAGGCGAGTTCCCGGAAATGCAAGGCACCATGGGTCGCTATCTGGCTCGCCATGATAAAGAGGCTGCGGAAGTTTGCGCAGCGATAGAAGAGCACTATTGGCCCCGGCACGCCGGCGATGAGCTGCCGCAGTCGCCGGTTGGCGCTGTGCTGGCCATCGCCGACCGGATGGATTCGCTTTTGGGCTTATTTATCGCCGCTGAAGAACCGACGGGTGAGAAAGACCCCTATGCCCTGCGCCGCGCCGCTCTGGGCGTGATTCGTATCCTGGTAGAGAAGAAACTCGATCTGGACATCACGGCGTTGGTGGACATGGCGGCAGATGCCTATGCCGCACAGGGGCGAATGGCCACACCCGAGGTGCGAGAGCAGTGTCGAGCCTTTATTTTGGATCGTTACCGGGCGCTGTACGCCTCTTTGGGATTTGCACCCGATGAAATTTCCGCGGTGCTGGAAGCGGGAGCGAGTCATCCTCTGGATTTTGATCGCCGCATCAAAGCGGTGGCGCAGTTTCGAAAAAACCCCGATGCGTTAAGTCTTGCCGCCGCTAACAAGCGGGTGAGAAACATTCTTAAAAAGAGCGGCTCAGGGCAGACGGTTGAGATCGATACCGCGCTCTTGAGTGAATCCGCTGAGATCGCGCTTTCGCAAGCGCTGGCCGAGTCTGCTGCGGCCGTGGCCCCGGCTATGTCCGGTGGCGACTTTGAAAAAGCGCTCCAAATCCTTTCACAGCTAAGACCCACCGTGGATCGCTTTTTCGATGAGGTGATGGTGATGGCCGAGGACAGCGCGGTGAAGAACAACCGAATCGCTCTGCTTCATCACATGAATGAGCTCTTCCTTGGAGTAGCAGATATCTCATTGCTGCAATCACCAGATACCTAAGTGACCGACACCTCCGACAGCTATCAACAGATGCTGGCCGCCGTGCAGCGGTTCCACGATAAGCACAAGCTACGCGAGCAGGGCGGCGAGGATATGCCCTATCGCGTGGCGCTAATGGCGGAGGAGTTGGGCGAGATAAGCGCCTGCGTTACTAAAGGTCGGCCTCAAGATGAGCTTGCTGAAGAATGTGCGGATCTGATGATTCTTCTGATCGGCACCGCTATCGCGGGTGATTTTGCTCTGGAGGAGGCCTTCTGGAAAAAAATGCAAAAACTGGAGAACCGTACTAGCCGTATCGTGGCCGGCCGGGTGCGCGTCTCAGAATTCAAGGCCGATTAATTGAAATCCGGCCTCGTGATCCTTGACCGCGATGGGGTCATCAACTTTGATTCAGATGATTACATCAAGACGCCCGCAGAATGGATACCCATCCCGGGATCCCTGGAAGCGGTTGCCCGACTGACGCGCGCCGATTACACCGTAGTCTTAGCCACTAACCAGTCCGGCATCGCCCGTGGCCTTTATGACATGGCCACACTCAATCAGATTCACCACAAAATGACCGGCGCGCTTCGCGACCACGGCGGCCAGATTGATGCGGTATTTTTCTGTCCGCATGGACCTGATGACAACTGCCCCTGCCGAAAACCCAAACCGGGACTGCTCGAGCAAATCAGCAGCCGACTGAATGTGTCGCTGAATGGCGTGCCAGTGGTGGGCGACTCGCTTCGTGACCTCGAATGCGCCCAGGCAGTCGGCGCACTGCCCGCTCTGGTTCGGACCGGCAAAGGCAAACGCACTGAAGATCAACTCCCCGAGGCGCTAAAAGGGGTGGCCGTCTTTGATGATCTTGCGGCGTTCACCGAAGCGCTGCTGCTTGGCGGTCTTGAGCCACTTATCGCGCCAGTCTCATCTGATTCATGATTCGAATTCGCTCGGCCATATTTTTCGTGGGCATGGCGACGTCGGCGGTACTTTTCTGCCCGATCGCGATTCTGTCGTGGCCGGTACCTCCCGTGCCTCGCATGCGCATCATCGGCCTTTGGGCACGCTTTATCTGCTGGTGGCTTCGTCTCACCTGCAATTTACGCTACGAAGTAGAGGGGCTTGAGCATCTGCCCAAACACCCCGGGGTCATTTTGTCGAAGCATCAATCCGCCTGGGAGACAATCATGTTTCAGGTCATCTTTCCGCCGCAGATATGGGCGCTCAAGCGCGAGGCCTTATGGCTGCCGTTCTTTGGCTGGGGATTGGCGGCAACGAGTCCCGTGGCCATCGATCGGTCATCGCCGGTGAAAGCACTGGAGCGACTCCTCAAACAAGGACGTAAAAAAATATCAGAAGGGCGCTGGGTAGTGATCTTCCCTGAAGGCACCCGCATGGCGCCGGGGGAAATGGGCGCCTATCATCCCGGCGGCGCTATGCTGGCAGTAAAAGCGAAGGTGCCGATCGTGCCCGTGGCTCATGATGCCGGCCGATATTGGGGCAAACGCAGCTTCTTGAAAAAACCCGGGGTGGTGCGCGTAAAAATTGGCCCACCCATTAGCACAGATGGCAAAAAGGCCCGCGCTGTAAACGAGGAGGCCAAGGCCTGGATCGAGCAATCCATGACCGCGCTTTTAGGGGCCCCTGAAAAGCCGGTCGACCCACAAAAGAAAACGGACTAGAGCGGCTTTAATCTTCTTTTGGCAGCAGCGCACACAGCCGCGCGAAATCTTCCGGCGAAAGCGTTTCGGGGCGAGCGCCGGGGTCAATCCCGGCCTCACGAATCACCGCCTCGCTACAACGCCCTTTCAACGTATTACGCAGCGTTTTGCGCCTTTGGGCAAAAGCCTGGCGAACCAGCGCCTCAAAATCCTGCTCATTCACCTCTGGCCCCAGCGGCGTGGGACGGGGCCTAAACGCGAGCACGCTCGACCACACCTTGGGCGGCGGATTGAATGCCTCCGGCCCCACATCAAACAGAGAGGTTGTCTCAAAAAGCCGGCTCATCATCACGGTTAAGCGGCCGTAATTCTTGGTTCCAGGCTGTGCAGCCAATCGCTCGCCCACTTCTTTTTGCACCATAAAGATCATGCGCTCGATCTGCTCGTGTTGGGACAGCAAATGAATCAAAAGCGGTGTCGAGATGTTGTAAGGCAGGTTCCCTACCAGCACCTTGCGCTGGTCTGGACGAATATCATCAAGAGTCAGTTGCAGAGCATCTCGCTCATGTATGACCACATGCACATGATCTTTATATCGGCTACTCAAATAAGGCACCAGATCACGATCAATCTCAATCAGATGCAGGGGATTACTACACCTGACCAATTGATCAGTAAGCGCCCCACGACCTGGCCCGATCTCCACAAGGACATCGTTCGTGCTTAATGCAAGGCTATCGACAATGCCTTGAATAGCGCCGACGTCATGCAGAAAGTGTTGGCCGAATCGTTTACGCGGACCGTTTGACAAATACCTCTTCACAACGGGAGTTTAAGGCCTGGGGATTATTACCTGGCGCGCTTTGATTAACGAGGCTTGGGAGAATCCAATAGTCTCAAGTCCCTCGATGAACAAAAGATCAGGAAGTAGATATATGAGAAAACGTATCGCCCAATCAGTTTTAAGCGCTGCACTGCTTATCAGCCTCTCAAGCGTTGGCCAAGCAGCGGGTAGTGGTAGCGTGCTTATTGCCAATTCGACTCAACACTTCGACGCAAAAGGAAAGCCACCCTCCCCATTTACGGCCGCTTTTCAGGAAAAAATGCGTCAGACACTCCCTTTCGAGGATGAGCGGGATTTCGAAGAAGCAAAAAGGGGTTTCATCGTGGCTCCTGATTACACACAAATAATGGCTGAAGCAGGACATGTCGCGTGGGATATGGGGAGTTATGAATGGCTATTGGATGGCGAGACCTACAACACGATTCACCCGTCGCTGCAACGCCAAGCCATCTTGAACATGGCCTATGGTCTCTATGAGGTTGTGCCCGACAAAATCTATCAGGTTCGAGGATTTGATCTGGCTAATATCAGTTTCATTAAATCTGACTCAGGATGGATTGTCTTTGATCCTTTGACGGCCAAAGAAACTGCCGCTGCCGCGCTTAAGCTCATCAATGACACTCTTGGCGCTAGGCCTGTTGTGGCGGTCGTGTACTCGCATTCACATGGCGATCATTTTGGAGGGGTGCGCGGCGTCACAACATCCGAGGACGTAGCAAGCGGGAAAGTAAAAATCATAGCACCCTCTGGGTTTATGCATCACGCCGTTGCTGAAAATGTATACGCCGGAAACGCGATGACCCGCAGAATGTTCTACCAGTACGGGGTACTCCTACCGCGCAGCCCCTATGGCCATGTCGATCAATCAATCGGCAAAAACACCGCGGCCGGCAACTTAGGTCTTATTCCGCCAACGGTAATCATCGAAGACAGCTTCGAAGAGCTAACGATTGACGGGGTCCGAATGGAGTTTCAAAGCACGCCTGGGACCGAAGCGCCAGCGGAAATGAACACGTGGTTCCCCGATTTGAAAGCCTTTTGGGCTGCTGAAAATATCACCGGGACTATCCACAATATTTATACGCTACGAGGTGCTCTCGTTCGCGACGCGTTGGAATGGTCCAAGCAGATTAACGAGTCGCTTTACCGGTATGGCGTGAAGGCTGACGTGATGTTTGCCTCTCACAGTTGGCCGCGGTGGGGTAACAGCCGAATTCAAGAGGTAATGCGGGCGCAACGTGACGCCTATGCTCATCTAAATAACCAGGTGTTACATCTCGCTAATCAAGGCGTGACCATCAACGAGATTCACAACGAATACCAACTTCCGAAAAGTCTGGAACAGAACTGGGCCGCGCACAGTTATCACGGCTCAGAGGAGCACAATAGCCGAGCTGTTATCAACCGATACCTCGGTTACTGGGATGCCAACCCCGCAACGCTCATCCCACTTTCTCCACGAGACTCAGCTCCAATCTATGTCGAAATGATGGGTGGCGCCACACCTATTGTTACCAAAGGTAGGGCGCTCATCGACCAGGGTCAGTACCACATGGCGGTTGAGATCTTGAACAAACTGGTATTTGCCGAACCGGACAACCAAGCTGCAAAAGACCTGCTGGCCGACGCCTTTGAGCAGATCGGATACCAGAAGGAGAGTCCTAGCGTACGAAACAGCTTTCTTGCCGGCGCTTACGAGCTCAGAAATGGTATTCCTCAGGGCGCCTCACCAAAAACCCTAACTCCAGACATGGTCACGGCGATGCCCACCGAGCTCTGGCTTGATTTTCTGGGTATTCAACTAAACGCGGAAAAGACTGAGGGTATGCACTTTGTGGTCAACTTTGTGACTCCTGATAACGGGGAACGGTTTGTCGTCGAGCTCAGTAACGGATCACTCACAAACATAAAAGCTCAGCAGGCTGATGCTCCCGATCTCACGATAACGATCCGTCGAGCTGATCTCGAGCAGGTGATGATGGGAAAAGAGACTTTCGAGGAGCTTTTCGCTTCAGGCAGAGCGAGCCTCAACGGGGACCCTGCTTCGTTCTATGCGATTCGCGACTCGCTTGTCCAATTCAGCATGGGCTTTGAGATCCTGCCAGGCACGGGCGGTTATTCGTTAACAGCGAAACAGGATCCATTCTCAATGCCAGAACCACTCGTGCTTCCCTGACGCGCCAACCGGTGCCAGCAAAAAGGCCCGCTTCGCGCGGGCCTTTTCGCTGCAGGTGATTATCCGCCGCACAACCTTTGGGCAACTCGCACAGCGCTGATCAAACTTCCGACATCTGCTCGACCAGACCCGGCAAGATCAAGAGCGGTGCCGTGATCGACAGAGGTACGAACGAAAGGCAGGCCCAACGTCACATTAACCACCTCACCGAATCCCTCATGTTTGATGACTGGGAGCCCCTGATCATGGAACATCGCCACGACCACATCGAGATTCTTGAGACTATCCGTGGTGAATGCGGTGTCTGCTGGAAGAGGGCCGTGAAGATCAAAACCCTCGGAGCGCAACGCGTCCAGAACAGGCGAGATAACCTGCTGCTCTTCCCGGCCAAGATGGCCCGATTCACCGGCGTGTGGATTCAACCCGCAGACACCCAACACAGGGTTCATGATCTTGAATCGTTCTTGGAGATCGCGATGCACGACCCGTAGCACGGCTTCTAACTTTTCGGGAGTGATCGCACGAGGCACCTCACTCAAGGGAATGTGAATGGTCACAAGCGCCACCCGCATCTGATCATTTGCGAGCATCATGACCGGTGTCTGGACGCCTGCTCGCTCGGCAAGAAACTCGGTGTGGCCCACAAACTTATTACCAGCCTCTATGAGTGTGCTCTTCTGCACGGGCGCGGTCACCATGCCAGCAAACTCACCGGACAAGCACCCGTCCGCCGCGCGACTTAGCATCTCGATCACATATGGAGCGTTATCCGGGTCTAGAGTTCCAGGAATCGATGGCTTGGCAAGCGCGACCGGCGAAAGTTCCGCCTCGCCGCCTGGGCCGATTAAGCGGCCGTCCTTCAGCGCAAGCGGTAAACCGATCATAGCGGCGCGCTCAAGCAATAGGTCAGGGTCCGCGATAACGCAAAGCTTCGCGTCGAGCGGTTGCTGAAGCAGTTGCACAGCGAGTTCTGGCCCGACGCCGGCAGGCTCGCCGGTGCTCAGCGTGATTGGCTTATATTCTGGGGAATTTTCGGACACAGCGGTTTTTGCGCGATGGCGCTCAACTTTGGTTACGCGACGCGACGATTGCCGCGGCTTCGGGATTATGGTGAGGGTCGCCAGGGTCGGCGAGACCGAGCGCGACGCCTTTCGCATCTTGCGCGGTGCGATTCTGGCTCATCTTCCATTTGCCCTCGACGGACGTGATCTCAATCTCTAACCCCACGATGGCTTTTAGTTGTGCATCGATGAAATCATGGGGCGCATCTGATACTTGCCAGGGTTTCTGCCGTGGCGCCTCCATCTCGGCAGTTAAGGTCGTCACCAGATTTTTCAGCCACTCGGCGTCGTGGATCACCTTCGGAACACCCCGAACCTGGACGGTTTCATAGTTCCAGGTCGGAACGACCTTGCCCGTTTCTTTTTTACTCGGATACCAGCTCGGCGTCACATAGTTTTCGGCGCCCTGAAACACCACGAGGCAATCAGAGGTCTCGGCAAGATCTTTCCAATGATCATTTGCGCGCGCCAAATGCGCAACCAAGGTCCTCTCCCCATTGGGTCTGAAAAAAAAAGGAATCTGTGATGCTTTGAGGCCAGACGGCCCCGAAGTGATTAAGGCCCCTAGCGGATAGCGCTTAATCAGATCGGCGATAACTGACTCATCTTTCTCCGAAAAAGTCGCTGGGTTATACATTTTTATCTTCTTTTGGGTCTTACAAGAGATTAATACTGAAGTGCCGAAGAATCGCGGATAAGAGCAAAAAGCATGCTGCTGTGATCACGACGCACGATCCGAGCGTCAGCCAGAATCCAAAGCGACTATGCAAAAATGGGAAGGCGACAAACATAGGCAGCGTGGGTAACACATACCAAAAAGTGAACCAGGCGTGATTTGAAATCCTTTCTTCGGGTTGATTCTCCACATACAGCCAAATGAGCGCCAGAAAAGTAACGAGCGGCAAGGCTGCAATTAGGGCGCCGAGCTTGTCGCTTCTCTTAGCGACCTCCGAGACAATGACAACCACTGCTGCTGTCAGAAGATATTTTGTTGCAATCCAGAGCAAAAAGGCCTCCGGCTCTTTAGTACGCTGTGCTGGGGTGGCGAATTTCAGTTTTGTTGTTTTCGCATCCGACGTTTGCCTAAGCGGTCGACCAGTCTACAATTGCGCCCACCGGATGTGAATCGTTAGGGGTTGTCCAGCCATGATTAGCCCATCAAGGCGTCTTGATTTTACCGAGATACCGGTCATTGATATCGGACCCCTGATCCATCAAGACCAACCAGGCCCATGTATCGAGGCCTTGCGCACGGCTTGCAGCGAGGTTGGTTTTTTTTACATCCAAAATCATCAGATTCCCGCCTCGCTGATCCAGGATGTGAAATCAGCAGCAGAAGAATTCTTTAATTCGCCCGATCAAGAAAAAATGGCGATTGCGATTACGCCACAGATCAAGGGATATCTGCCTCTCGCCTATCGCAGCTACGAAGGGGAAGCCAGAGCAGGCACCAGCCATCAGGAGGGCTTCTGGATAGGTCATGAGCGCTCAATAGATGCACACTTCCCACTGGATGGACCCAATCATTGGCCCAAACAATATCCTGCGTTGAAGTCCGCTATGCTGCGTTACTTCGATGAAGTAGAGCGCCTAGCAGACGTACTGCTTCGCGGATTTTCTCTGGCACTTGGTCTGCACGCCGATCACTTATCCAAGTTTTTCGAAGCGCCGCTCAGTCGGCTTAAGGTCAATCACTACCCGCCTCAACGCAGCCCCCTTCGCGAGGACAATCTTGGTGTGGTCCCTCACAGCGATTCGGGAGGATTCACGATTCTTTGGCAGGACAATATTGGTGGTCTTGAGGTACAGAACAAGCACGGCGAATGGGTAGGTGCTCCACCTCTTGAGGATACCTTCGTAATCAATATCGGCAACATCATGGAAACCTGGAGCAATGGTTTTTTCTCATCCACGCCCCATCGGGTGATCAACACCGGCGGTCAGGATCGTTATTCCATACCTCTTTTTGTTAATCCAAGCGCGGATGTCATGATTTCGCCGCTCATCGGAGACCTTCATTCCATTCAGCCATTTCATTACGGGACTTATCAAAAAGATCTTTGGCAAAAAACTTTTCCTGTCGCCAAGATCATTT
>Ga0181594_10001859_pt1 | contig 19541 bp, 19 predicted proteins | sample 071ome_18_FD_145603 | JGI IMG/M metagenome (GOLD analysis project Ga0181594, IMG submission 145603) | Coastal salt marsh microbial communities from the Groves Creek Marsh, Skidaway Island, Georgia - 071413BT metaG (spades assembly) | ecosystem: Environmental > Aquatic > Marine > Intertidal zone... | reverse complement strand
CGCAACACTGTTTTGTCGGTCATATAACTCTCCGTTAATGTAAAACCACGTTAACCGACGGGTTAACTCCAACTTTATGCCACAATCAAAAATTCGTTCAAGGGTTAATATTCGACCGCTTATCGGGTTTTTAACCCCTGATTCGTCGCCCTATCACAGCAAGAATTTTATTCAAGTGGCAATCGTTCACCGTCGATTTACGCCAAATTAACAAAGACTGAAGTTTCCAAAAGTGCTTTTTTATTTTTTTTGAGGACCGCTAGGCGCGCTCGTCGCCTTCCCGTTTAAGCTGGGTAAACCAATAAAATTGCGCCAACTGTCGCCCCTGCCTATCAGCAAGAAATAACTGCCACGCATCCATTTAATTACATGGCGATTCATTACTAAAAAAACCTAACACCTTGATTATATCTTGAGGGGCGCGGCCAGTTAGAACCAAGAACACACGCCAAACACCAAAGGGAACTTTCCTAGCCCCCTGCTTAAACTCTCTGATACGCCGATCACTGGACAACCCTAACAAATACGCCAGTTTTTTATCAGTACTGTAATCAGGAAAGGCTTTTTGAAACTGCCTGAAGTACGCCCCAACAATATCAGGATGCGGAGCCTCCCAGCCTTCACGCTCCCTAAGAAGATGCGCGCGACTGTATTGCGATTCGTCAATCTCCAACGCTTCGGAAATCCGGGGCGCATTAAGATTCGACTTTAATGTACTAATAGCTTCTTTCGTGCTTTCCTGAAAAATTAACGCTTGTTGATCCTGTACGCTTGGTAAATCTATTTTCACGATATATCCCCTTATTCAAGTCAATAAGGTTAGGGGCTTTCGCCCCTTCCCTTATCTCGGTGACAGCTCGATCAAGCGAACGTCTGACACTCGGATATTGACCAGACTAAGCGTTCCCGTTGCTAACCTTTCCCAATGGCCTTGACTGTGAATGTGCATCAAAGCGTAGTAAAGGTAATCAGGTAAGAGGATGTCTGTTCGGTTTACCTTAATCCCTATATGTTCAGGATTGAACTCACGTTCAGGCTTACCGCATCGCTCCGCTGAGCCTCGACGAACCAACCAGAAATCAGCCTCTTGAAAGTTCGTCTTAATGGTACAAATATCGCAAAGTTTCATCTCATTCCCTCGGTGGCAACGACTAGCCCCCTCGGTATTGAGTGGCTCTCTGCGTGCCACCTTGAGAACTATATTAGGCGCATTGCGCCTAATATGCAAGCATTAATTTATTATTCTTTTAATTTCCGATGTCTTTTAGCAGTTCATCAAAGCGTGTATGCGGGCAATCTTCGTCAGTCTCCCAAGGAAATTCCCCAGCTATATCTAACCCTTGATTGTTCATGTTCAACCACTGCGCTAGATGCACTCCACCAAGCGCCTCACAAGGCTTATTTTTATCATTGTACTGAGATAAAAATTCATCTTTATCACACCCCGAGACAATACCTAATTCGTCAAAAGCCATCTGAATACGAGCCATTGTGCAGGCCGCATTAGCATATCGCTCATAATTCCCCGCAAGCCGTAACCCCGTCTTAACATGAGTCACCTCAAAGAAACCGAAGGTAGTCATAGTTACAGCCAAATTAGGGATTTCATCGAATACAGGGGAAGCAGGGGCGTTAAAACGCCCTTTATCCGTGCTAACTTCAACTTGTCTCAACATTTTTAAATTCCGCATTTAGTGAACCGTGGCAAAACTTGCAACAGTTCGATTCATGAATTGAGCTGTTCGGAATAACCGAACAACTCGGAAACACCTAAGATCACGCAGCGCCCGCTACAACTTGATCTTCATTTGATTCAATTACTCGGATTCGTTCTTGTAAGTGAGATACCGCCAGAATGGTTGGCCTCAGCGGTTGAGGCTGCGAAAGGTATCCAATTCTTGATAAATAGGCGTGCTGCGCCCGAGAAACCTTCACTAGATTATCAGGCGAAAAGTTCATCCGATCGCCATCCACAAACCTCACCACATCAGACTCTTCTAAGTCACCAACGAACTCTTTATAAACAAGTCTTTGTTTCGCTTCCCAGGTATTCGGCTCGGCCACTTTCACTTCGACATAACCGTGATTATTTCTTTCTGTGCCTACTGGCAATGCATTGTGCGGCGTATGCCCCTTAGAAAAACTGGTTCTATTTGGGCCTTTTGGCCGAGCGTTCGGCGCGGGCTTATGCCCCTTTTCGAATTGGCCTGTACGACCAGACGTGATTTTGTTGTTTTTAAGAAATGCGATCAGCTGGTTAATCGTTAGTGATAAGTCGTACTTTGCATTAAGCCTCTCAAGGAGATCGTCCCGACTAATGTCTTTATACTCACGCTCAACAAACGCCATTTGCTCTTTGGTTAACAGCATTTTTCGATAACCAAAGCATCCGCGACGGCCACCGCATCGAATACCGTAATTATTAGCCATCGATTTCAACTGATCGCGAGTCTTATCAAGCCCAAACTTTTCATTAAACATCCTGGTAACTTCTACCAGGGAATGATCCTGAAATTTGGTTTTTATGAACTCTTTATGCTCATCCGTATAGACAAATCGCATTAGTTTGACTCCAGCATGGCAGGCATTTTTTTGTTTGTGCCGTACTCTAGTTTCAATTCTTCTGCCTTCAGAACGACAGACGCATTACTAATAATGTCTTTAGCGATCGATGATACGGCCTTGCTTCGCTCCGTCTCTTCCTTCAACTTCTCACCTTGAAGGTCTTCATCACTAAGGCGCTCTAACTGGGCAAATAAATGGTCGTTCAAATCAGATAACTTGTTTTTCATTGTTAGTTCCTCAAAATGCCTGCTCATACATTTCTGATATTCGTTGTTGATCAATATCGACATATATCAGCGTTGTTTCTTCATCGTTGTGACCCAGCAAATTAGCCATCTGAGTCAGTGAATAACCGTGTTTTACTATCCCGTTGGTAACTAAACTTTTACGCCCTGAGTGGCTACTCGCTTGATGCAATCCGGCTTTCTTGTAAACCGTTCTAATGCTGCTTTCTAGCGCGTCACTCGACTTGTATTCCTTAACCGATCCATCAACCAGCGTTCGCTTTTTAACGGTCATGGCATACGGCCTGCCTTTGTTCGAGAACAGAAAGCGACTATCTGGATTCAAGCCTTGATAATCGTTAGAGCTAAGAATCGTTCCCCAGCCCTTGGCCTTTCTGTAATCAATCCAATCCTGAATAATCTCAGTGATTAGCGAACCACCTAACCAGACAGTTCTAGGCTTTAAGTTCTTACAAATGGCGGCTGGTAGATGAATCTCTCGACGTATCAAACCAGCCTTGGTTACAACGTATTTAGTTTCGAGAAGTGCGATTTCTGATACCCGCATCGCTGAATGACTCAGCACTAATGCACAGCGCTTACCTTGCTTGTGCGTCATCAGGTTACAGATCGAAAGGGCGTGTTTAATTTGGAAGGGTTTTAACGCTTTGGCTTTGCTCATGTCTGTATAACTCCCGTATTTGGAAATATGCAGACAATGAGATTTTAGCCCCTGCCAATTAATCTTAGCCCCTTAAACCGCGACTTCCACGGAAAGCGCTAGGCCACCGCCTTGGCTTTCACTTCCTGGTCAATGGTTTGCACCAACCGCATAAACGATTCAAAGGTGGCACGGCGGCTAGGCTTCTTGCTGATCATAGAGGCCACCACGCGCAACACTTCCGGCACGGTAGAAAACGACACCACCGACACCCGACCACGGGTGATCACCTTGCGCTGGGTTTTGAGCGCCTTATCAAAGCGAGTAGAAAAGCTTTCCCGATACGCGCCAATAGCGTCCGCCACATCGACCAAAACAAATTCCGCCTGGCCGTGGTCGTTCACCACCACACGAACCACCTGATCTTTAAAGAAGTAATGCTCCTGGGGCGTATCCTGGGGCCGCTCTTTCTTTTTCCGTGCGGGCATGGCCTGGCTTTTCTTCGGGGCACTGTGCAGCGGCAACGGTTCCGCCACCGACGGCACCGATTTCACCACCCCCCCCTGGGCTTCAAACTCGGCCATTTGCTGGGCCAATTCATCGCGCAACTGATTGCGGCCTTGCTTAGACATGATCGAACACACCGGCGCGTTGATCCTGGTATTAAATGCGCTCATAACGAACCCTCTTTGCAGACCACATCCCGAAAATGCACCGACCGTTGCGGCGCGCGGGGCGATTCCAACACCACCACCACCGACGACAAGCGATGGCCAACCACCACCGCCGCCACCGGACCACGATGACGGGCATTGATGCGCACGTAAATGCGACACCGAAGCGGCCAGGCCAGGGTTAATAAATGGGTTAAACGGGCTTGCGCCGCGTCAATCTGTTGTTGCTCCGCCTCCAGGCGGGCCTGCACTTCATTAATATTCGTCATTTTGCCACCCCAAAACGTCCAATATTGATCAATTAAACTGTTAAATTACAATTTAATTGTACCCATAAATCACAAGAACGCCAGCCCTTTTTGCGGCTTTTTTAAACAGCTCACCGCAACGAAGCCCAGGCCAGCCAGGCGGTAGGCGCGCCGGTCGAGCCTTAATTTTCTTTTCCAAAATACACGGCTTCGCCCTATCCACTTGGTACGTCGTTTCAGTAACGAATGGCCACAGCCACCGCTCGCAGAATCGCGTAGCGATGATGCCTTAGCGGTCAGGGCGCTTTAGCGCCTTTGATTCGTGATCTGGTGTGCGTTGTGTTGGCACCTGTAAAAAGCGCTCTTCGGGACTTGTCCCGACCTCTTCTATCCTTATCTCTTTTCATGAGTTGTTTCATAAAAACAAAGGACAGCTCGGTTTTAATACAAATATTGGCGGTTTTATTTTTTATTTTGACACTTTCATTGGTGACAAACGAAAAACAGCGGGTAAAAATTTCAAAGGTAAGGCAGGAACAGCGGCGGCTGGGCAGAAATCGGAAGAACGCCAGGCAATGGGCCTAAAACAGCAAAATCCGGGCGCACTGATCCCGGAGAAGTCAATCAACGATAAAAAATACGGAGTGGTTAATGCGAGGTGGGCGGGTCGCCGAACAGGTCCAGATCGTCCGCCCAGCTGGTATCCTGCAAACGGGCCTTAAACCCATCATTCATCGAGGACGCCCCAGGCTTGGCCGCTGGCTTGGCCGCTGGCTTGGCTGGGCGCTTCGGGGTGGCGGTCGCCTTCTTGCTGGTCGCCGCTTTTCTCTGGGCACGATCCGCTTCAATGCGCGCAGTCAACGCCTTAAAGGCTTTCGATTCGTTGTACCGTGCGTGATTGATACGGGCCAGCGCTTGCTTGGCGCGCTCCTTCATGCCCGGCAACGCCAAACGACTGGTCCAGGTCTGAACGATTTCCGGGTGATCCTGGTAGTACTTCTGAACGCGGGCCATGTCTCGGGTGGCACAATGACCGATGAAGTTGTGCAGCGCTTCCGGCGTCACCACCCCCAACGACAACAGAAAATCCAGATTCCAGCCTTTGATGGCCACCTCACTGAACCATTTGCGTTCCGCCTGGGCAATGTCAGAGCCATCAGCATGGCGAGTCTTGCCTCTAGTCGCTTCTGTCTCGAATCGCAACTGGGTGACCTTTAGCGCATTCGCCACCATGGTGAGGCGATGAATCGAGCGACGAAACCGCACCGTGATGCACTCGTTCTCGACGTCGTAGCAATCGCCGCCCTGGTCGACTTCCTGCGCCACCTCGGACCACTTCGGGTACACCAGGGTGCCGTCGTTATGGCGATGGCCGATGGTTAACGTGCTCCACATCGTGCGACAAAACAAGGACACCAACACCCGACTGTCAATGGACCGCCCGAGCGCATGGCTCATGCGCTGGCGCTTAGTCACCGGCGTGATAGTGCCGTGCATGTACAGCAACGACGGCAAGGTGTGCGGATCAAACCGAAAATTCCAGGCGGCAGCAATGAACTTACTTTGCACCGCCGGGTAGGTCGCCCCGCGCTTGGACTTAATCTTGTCCTGGGCCTTCAGTAGCGGAATCGGACAATTGGCGTCCTGATAATCTTGCAATTTTAGACGGGTCATACGGCAGCCCTCATGCGGGTGCAGCATCCCTGTAGACAACAATCCATAAAAGATTCACAAAGTCGTTACGTCAAACATTTGCAAAGTCGGCGCGGACGCGCTAGGATTGTCCTTAGTTTCTTGGGAGGCAATCGATCCTAACTTCAATCAAGCCGATGTTCCAGCATCGGCTTTTTTGTGTCTGCAATTTGGCTTTGCGCTCAAATTCAAAATTCTCAATCCACTATACCGAATCCCTAAAAATTCCGCCAGCGGTCTCAAGAATCACTCACTTTAGAGCCTTTTCGGCTCTTTTTCAACAAGTAAGCTAGATAATTACAATTAAACTGAACTGCCACTCACCACGTAATCCAGTTGGGCGGCCTGCAAATGCAACAGCAACTGCACCACCGGCGACACGTCCACACCCTCGTCGCCCCCGCTGGCCAGCAACCCCAGCAAGGTTTTTGATAACTCCGACGACTCTTTAAACTGCACCGCCGAACCAACTTTAATACTCAATACATCCACAATTCACATCCTTTTGTTGTTTGCTCTTGCCTAGTATGCACTCGGCCATCCATCCGGCCAACTAGCCCCGATTCGCTTATTGATTTTATTGTTAATTGCGAGGGCGTTTTACGCGTTGTTCCAACTTTTGAACAGTGCGTTTATCCGGGTTCTATTTTAAACCCGATGAGCGGAAAGAGCGAACGAGGCCATTTGTCATAAGATAGAAAAGGGCTGTTTTTGCCTATTTATTCTAAAAAATTGTAACGATTTGTAAAAAAGGCGCTTTTTTCATTGTTTCGCAGTCATGAAAAGCGACCCAGGGATCAGGAACGCGGGCAACTCAGGAACGCCATTACCCGCTCACGCTATAACCACACGCAACTGGCCAACGAGTTGGGCATTCATCCGTCCACCTTCAGCGAAAAAATGAATCAGAACGCGCCGTTTTACGACCACGAATTGATGGCACTCTCCACCTTGCTGTCCATATCGGTCGACCAAATCTTGTTTGGTGCACCGTTTAAGCGGCACGACATTTACCACGACCTACTGCGCCACCTGGACCGCTACTCGGAAGACACCACCCGCGACTTGGTGGAGTTCTTGCGGATCATCGCCCCCGAACACAAACAACCCCGTTTTAAAACCGGCCGGGATCGATTGCGTCACCGCCTGATCAATCAAACGTTTAACCTGGTCGACTTGAGCGATCACCTCAACCTCCACCCGGACGTATTCCGCCGAAAGCTGAAGAACCCGAAAGACCCGTTCACTGAGTATCAGATCATGAAATTGTGCGACGCGGCTCACATGACCGCCGACCAAATCTTGTTTGGTAAATTGGAAAGCCGCGCAGCGCGGTACGACGAATTGCTGCAAATCCTGGAGAATTACAGCCCATTCACCGCCACCGCGTTGGCGGAATTGATTGAACAACTGCGCCGCCCAGGGCTGGGCGACGGATTTCGGAGGTAAGTTATTTCAAAACAATTTGTTTTATTTTAAATCGTTTTAAAATATTTCATTTCAAAACATTTTACTGAATCAGCGCGATCAACGCGGGCCAGGTGGTGACCTCGTCCAACCGATCTTCCTGCGCTTGGCGGTCACCAATCACCGCGCCCACTTCCGCCTCGTAAGCATCCGCCTTGCCGATAATGCGCTGACACAATTCAGTTTTATCCAAACCGCGGCGTTCAGCGATAGCATCGATCAAAGGTGTACTTGTGTTTTGATCTGCCAGCCATGCCCTGGCCTGCTGTTCTTGCTTATCCCAGGACAATTGCTCGTAATCCGGGTATTGATCTCGAATCACCTTTAAGGCCGCTTCTGACCGTTGATTAATACGCGCCATCACCAAGGGTTTCACCAGTGCCACCGACGGCTCATGGTAAACCGGCTCGGGGCGCAACTGCGCCAACACACCATCTGGCGACACCCCACCGTCAAAGGCTTCGTTTTCCGGGGTGGCTGGATCGTCCGAGACAAAATGCCCGGAGGCATTGCGGGCACGTTCCACCGCCTCAGCCTGCGCTTCGGTCCCGGCCTTCTCCGCTAACCAGGCCTGATGATCGTCAAACCAAGCCCATTTGACCGACTCCAGCCACAATGCCACATGACGCACCAAGGATTTTACCGGGCGACGATCACGGAACACGCGCTCGACCTCATCAAAGGTCTTGCGATCCGTAAAGCGGCGTGCCACCGCTTCCCCATCCAGTTCATCATAGAAATACGATTGATCAAGCGACATTTTTCACCCACCCCAGCGGCTTAACACCACGTTGGTTAAATTTAGTAACTGTGTTGCCGTTCAAGTCCGTACCTGTTGTAACCCCATCTACGATGTCAATAAGGTTATCGTCACCCCAACCGTTACCGTTCCACTTGGTTAAAATAATCAAACCGTTAGTTGCCATTAAATTACCATCAATATCCAAGGTAATATTTCCTGCATCGTATTGAGTTTGATAACTTGTAGATGACCATAGGTTTGTTGTCAGATACCAACCCCTAAAGTCACCGTCTGTCATGTGCACATAAGTGCCAACGGGGGTGGAATTCATAATCGTAGCCATATTAATATCAGTAAACTCCGCACCATTATCCAACGTAGTGTCCCACACCATCTCCTTACCTTTGTAATCAATGAACAGTTGTCCGTTGATTTCAGTAAGTGTAGAGAGTGCTTTGACTGCATGGGAGTTGTTGGTTGGTTGAGCTAGTGTAGTATGCCTATGTTGAAGTGCGTTCTTAGCAACCGGATTGAGCACCCCTGTGTTTCGCACTAGAAACTTCTCTAGTACAAGTTCCTCAACAGTTACACCTGAAGAGTTGTTAGTTAGAATGGTACTCGAACAACTCTCAGCGATAAATGCCCCGTAATTAGTGGTAGCATCGTAGTAAGATGTAACAAACACATCACCAATACCCTCACTACCTTGATACACCACTGCATTATCAGCAGCCTCGGTTAAGTAGGCGTGGGCTGTGTATTCGAATATAGCTATTGAACCGGATGATAAAAACACTGACCCTGTGTTTTGAACAGTGTCGTACCCTTGAGAGGTTGATGCCCATGTCAACCCATTATCATTGGTAGTATACCTAGTCCCCGTTGATACTAAAGATTTCCTTGTAAGGTCTAAAACGTAGGTAGTGCTCGATACAGGAATCACAGGAACCCAACCACCTAGCCAACCATTAGCTAAGTCAGGTGTTGCAAGGATATTAGCAGGATCACCGATGACGTCAGTTTGTAGGAACTCTCCTGAGACTTGGGTGTTTGTACCTACGGAGAGCAACGAGTAATAGTCATTACCTGCAACCCTGTTAAATGTACCATCTCTTGCTGCATCCCAAACTAAAGTCTCGTAAGACGGCGGTGAAGTATCAATAAGGGTGATTACAGCATTAGCAGCTAATACATTACCTGACGCATCACTAACACTTACAGTATCCCCTACTTTTACTCCTGAAGAAGCAACAGTTCCATTAGTCAGTTGTACACCGTTACTAACTGCATTACTTGTAACTTGAGTAAATACTGTTGGCACACTAAACACCAACTCCTGCAAGCCACGCTCTTCACCGTTCTTATAGCGAGCGTCCTTCTCACCCAGAGCTTCCTCACGAGTAATACCCCAAGCACTCAACCGTAGGTCATCAACACCGCCTTGACCATCTGCGTAGATAGCATCGTAAGCTCGACCATCTGGTCTACCTGAGATAAGTCCACCCGCTCTCGTAATAGAACCGGAGTGAGGGTAAACTTTCCCGTCATCATAAGGGTATACAGTATCCGTATGGTAGTTAAAACAATCTGCTTTAGAAGTTAATTCCCGAAGATCACCTGAATACCAGAACACGGAACTGCTACCTGAACTATTAATGCCACGAGCAGCACCCGCACTGTTAAACGATGGGTGATAAGCTCCTTGGTTCAATCTTGAGACAGCACCTAGAACCAAGAAGTAACATTCTCCGTTGACTGCTACTGTATTAATATCACCTCCATTCAGTCCCTTGGCACTGAACACGCCTCTATAGTGTTCTGACTCGGCTATATCTTTGCCAGCATAGTACTCACCCGCTGTTGAGCCGTCAGCCATACTAGCAACACTATCTTTTGAGCCTTGTGCGAGAGGGTACGCATAGTTATCGAAGCCGAGGTATGTACTGCCTTCAGTACCCAAGAAACCCCACGTCCCATTACCAGCACCAGCAACAGTTCTCTGTCTGATTCTCCACTGAACCAAGCGACCATCATCTAGGTAGTACAGGTTGTTACTTGGGTCACTCAACATGGCTTTCTGTGCTGACTCACTGGACATCCAGAAGTTGACACCTTTACCTTTAGAGGTAGTGTCACCATCAAACACGGCATAGTAACTGTCAGGACGGTTACTAGCACCTGTAGCAATACCATTCATGGTTGTGGCTTGTGATTGGATATTACCGTTAGGATAGACGTAAGGGTTAGCTACACTCACCTCTTCCAAGTAACCCTCAAGACCAAACATATCTTCTCGTTCAGTGACTACCTTGTTGGTGGCAGTCTCCGCAGCAAAGGCAGTAGCAGAATCAGCATGTTGGACAATAGCACCCGTAGCACTGTCATAGGTAACTGTACCGTCAGGTGCTTGGGGGAATTTGATGAAACTCTCAGAACCTCCCCATAAGCTGTTAGCTATCTTTTTTATTCCAGTAATAACGCCAGCAATATTAACTACAGGGTAAGCTGTTTTTGATTCCCCTAGCACAGTTGTTGTTGTATCCCACCCCATCATACAAGCGTTTGTATACGCTACATTATCATCCTTACACCAGATACCTTCATTTACATAAAAGGTACTAGGCTCATCACCAAATTGTTTACCAAAATGAACCATACCAGAAGCAGCGAACATCTCGTTGTTGATAGCTCTGCGAGATTCAAACTCAACTTGACTTGCCCCTGAATGTTTCACCGCCTCTTGATTAACGGTCTGCTCCATATCAATCAAGGCTTGCTCAATGGTCTGCATATTGCGATTGAACAGATCAGACGCACCCAGGTCGCCGGGATACATCAAGGCGAGATTTTTAAGCGCCGTAAAGTCGGTGGTCATAGCATAAGTCACGCCCGACAAATCCGCACCGCTGTACGCCGGGCTGAACGTCACGTCCGTGTCACTGCCCACGGCCGTCACCGTCGCCACATGCACCGACTGATTGAACTGATTGAACACCAGTAAATAGTCGCCAAATTCGACATTTCCGAGAAACTGCGTGCCCACGCCGGTGGCCGTGGTGCCCCCGTCCAGGATCGACAACGACCCCGCATTGTACTGCGCCATAAAAAGTCCTTAGCAAAGAGAAGAAAAGAAGAGAAGAGAAAGAACGCCGAGTTAGGCCGGATTAATTTTACCCACCACCAACCAATGGCAATGACCATCACGCGTATGTCCATCGGCATTGTGACGAATTTCCAGACCGTTGAGGTTAGGGAAGCACGAAAACGTGCTCAACCCTGCGTCCGTCGAAGTGCCGTACTCCGTTACAAAGCCACCCCACACCTGGTCGAGGTTGACACCGTAACTTTCGGTCACCAACGCATTCGCGCCAATGCTTAACCGCTGACCAACAATCACCACCAATCCGCTCGTTTTGTCGTGATAACGGAACGGGTATTCAGCGTTGATTGACACCGAAGGCACCACCCCCCAATCCGACGACCCCAAACCGTGTTTGAACAGCAACCGCGCCATATTGCCGACCAATTCCGCATTCAACGAACTGCGCGGGTTATTGACGTTGCGGTTATAGGGCTGCATGAACAGTCCCCCCTGGGCAATCCCCACACCAATGCCCCCGCCGGGACCAACGGCTTTGACGCCCCAGCCCTGACCACTGGTGTTAACACCTTCCAACGCGCTCGATCCATAATCGCCATTGAAGTTATAAAAGGCCGACCCCGAACCAGACACCGCTGAAGACACATTCATGGCGGCCTGACCACTGGTGCTGATCAACACCCCGCGACTGCCAGCGGGCGGGTCAATACTTAATACGGTGTTATGCCCGTCGGAGGTATCAAAACCAAATTGCGCCACCAAGGCATTGCTGGCGCTGTAGAATCGAAGACGATTGTCTGAATCGTTGATTTCAACCCGCTCACCCCCTAACGACGTTTTAATACTGGACGACACAATGCTGGCCCCCTGCAACGTCAGACTGTTAGACACCGGATTCCAATCGAAATACGCCGCACCGGAGCCGGTTAAATACAACCGACCGTCATTACCAATAAAGCTCTGCCAGGTTGACCCATTGTGGTAGCCCAGGTGGTTTGCGCTGGCAAACAACCCCGGATTGCCGGTCGGAGCTGGAAGAATCCCATCCTCCCCCGGATCACCCTTCGCCCCATCTGCACCAGCCGGCCCCGGATCACCCTTCAAATCAGCTTTTGTGTACACAAAGCCATCCGACAACACCAACTCAGTAGCTTCAACACGCCCCCGAAGAAACGCATTCCCAGCCGAATCAATAGAGAAAGGAATGTCTGAGCCGTCCGAAAAATGAAATATAAACGGGTTTTGACCACCGGACTCAACCGCGCCCAATGTGGCTTTATAGCCACTGTTATTGGTTTGAATAATGCCCTCGGAACCAATGGCCACCGTGGCATTGATGGTGCCCGCCGCAATCTTCGACGCCACCAGGGATTCAATTTTGTCGGACGAGATAGCATCGTTGTTCAGGTGCGCCTCAATGAAGGCACGGTCCGCCTGATCGATGGTCGCCCAGTCGCCCAAATCGTCCAAGTCGGTGGACGTCAGGTGCTGCGTGGTGACCGAATATTCATTGGACACCGCGCCATCGCCAAACACGTCATACGCCACAAAGCGGACGTAATAAGTTGTGTCTTGATCCAGCGCATTCAACGCCATCGACGACGACAAGCCGGAATAAACCAGCGTCGCGTTACTCGGCACAAACCCCTGCGCGGTACTGAGGTAGATTTTCACCCCCGCCAGGTCCAGGTCGCTCGGCATATCAAAGGCCACTTGCGCCACATGAAAACTGGCCGATAACTGGACATTTTCCACCACCCCCGGCGCGGGATTAGACACCGACAATTTGGCCGGGCGGCGACTGTATCGGTTATGAACAGATCTCATCACTACTTCAAGTAAAAACGAGCGTCCGGCTTGGTCTTCCAAGTTCATCTCATGCGTATAGATGAAACTGTTATCTACGGTTTCAACTTCGCGCAGCAACGCGCCTTGCGGACTGTACACCCGCACCACATAAGCATCGAAATACTTATCCAGTGCCCCGTCGTTCGCCGCGCCCTGATTCAGCGCCGACCAGTCGTTGTGCGAGGTTTTACGCCACGCCAACACCGCATCCTTGCCCGCAAAGACCGTGTTATGACCTTGGCCTTTCAGCTCCAACCCCGTCACGTTAGGCACTTGAATATAGCCTTCAAAGGCGGCCAACTGAATCGTCGTCGTTACCGGCTCAACACTGCGCTGACCGGACACCGACACCGAATAGGCGCGCACCTCCAGCACTTGCTGTTCGTTGGTCACCACCCAGGACAAGGACGGATTGGCCCCACCGGGGACATCCTGCCAAGCGGTCTCGCCTTGCGTTCGGTACTCCAGCACCGCATGACGGTAATCCGGCCCACTGACCGGCGGCACCACATGCGCCGTGATCGTGGTCAAACTGCCTGCGTCGGTGGCCGGGGTATTCACCGCCTGAGTCACCGCCACACTGACCGGACGATCCGGCCGGTTGCGCCAACTGTCCGGGATGATCACACCGGGATAACTGCGCTGGCTGCCCAACTGCCACTGGTACAAACTGTCGTCGTAATCGGCCAGGGTAAACGAGCAGGTGCCATCGGCGTGCGCCGTTTTTTCGGTCACCCGAAAGGTCTTGGCCACCCACGCCAATCGGTCATTGGTCACCGACACCACGTCGCCCGGCTCCACTTCCAACGACTCGCTGGCCGCTTTCAAGTTGCACCCCAGCCCCAAACGCGAACGCAACAACAGCACCCGCGCCATTTCGGTGGCTTCGTAGGGGTTATTGACCAATTTGGCGGCAACTTCTTTGGTGTTCGGAATGCCCCCATCTTCGGCCAACAACACTTGGTACTCGGCATCGCCAGCCGGATAGACCACTTCGTCGTCGGTCCAGCCGTTTAAGGCATTGACAAACTTAATCACCACCCGGTTGAACTTATCGTTCGGCCCGGCTTCGCCGACGGTCACCCCACCAATGATATTGTCGTCATTAAAATCGAATTGCGGGGCGCTCGCCCCTTCCAGGCGCAACGCCAACTTCCCGTCCGAGTCGATCAGATTGCCGCGCATACACTGCAACAACGTCTGAACATTCCCCTTCACCGATTGATCGGTTTTTAACACTCCATTACAAGTAAACATTGGGTGATAACCGCTGCCCGCGTAGTGCTCCACTTGCGTGGCACACGCCACCCGCGCCGCATGAAATTCATCCAACCTAAGAGCCGCGTCAGGCAAGCCCATGCCGTAACGTTCGTTCGTCAGGTAATCCGCCATACAATCCGCGCCGTTATCACTGTAGATTTCGTTGGACGTAAACCCGGACGACATCACCGCTCGAACGGTTCGCCCACGAATCCGAGCCTTGATTTGTGGCACATGAGTGAACGGCTGCGCATCCTCGCCAGCGGCAGGCGTCGAAGCGTACTCCATCTGGATCACGCAATAACACACGTTATTCAGTACGTGTTCCACGGTCCATTCGGGCATAGTCGCCGGAAACCGCGCCGCCAAGTCCATCAACACCGAGCTGGCCGCTTGATTACTGCCCCCCAAATACCGATCCACGCGCAACCAGTCAATATTACCCGTCACAAAGCGGTCGTCGTGTTCCGACACGTCGTCAAAAAACACTTCCTCAATGGCCGCCACTGGCCCCTCACAAAACACCGCCACCACGGTCAACACGTCGTTGTGATCGTGATCACCATCGGCGTCCCAGGTGCCCGCGTAAATAATGTGCGCTCCGACGGTCTCCACGCCATAGACCACCGGGATTTTATGAACCCCGCCCTGAATCATCGCCTCTCGGGTCGGATCGTGGCCCTGCGGCATGTCCTGAACCATCCACTCGGCCAACGCTTGAAACGCCTGATCGGTCACCCAGGCGGTCGCCGCCCAAAACGGATTGACCACGAACTTGACGACATCCACCGCCGAGTCCCACAAATCACTCCAAAAACTCATTACCTACTGCCCCAACGAATGTTTAACGACGCCGCCGGACAGTGCTCAAAGCCTTTGTCCGACGCATGATGGCGTTGCTGGCTGGCCAACGAGGTTTCCACCCCGCTGATTTTTTCGAACGCCGCCCACCAACTGGCCGCCTTGAACTGAATCGAGAACGCATCGTCCCCGTCGTGGTAATCGCGCTTGGTCATCACCCCACTGAACAACGACACCACCCCCACCTCATTGCCCTGATCGTCCAGGTAATGGCGACGAATCGACAACGGCCGGTTGAGGTAGGTCACGGCCTGATCAAAGACAATGGCCCGCGTGGCGGTATTGATCGCCGAAAGCGTCACCGCCACCTCGTTGGTCTTAATGTCCGTGGTTTGCTTGGCGTCCGGCACGGCCATCAGCCCATGACTGACCTGATAGACCTCGCCCTGATAAGTCACGTCTTCAGAGGCATCGGTTAACCGCAACACCCCCGTCGACAAATCAATGTCGACGGTGTGAAAATAGCGGTGATTACCGCGCAACAACGCCTTAAACGCCGACGAAAATCCCAGCATCAAATCACCTCTTTACAATCGAATTCTTGGCGGACAATCTGCCCCACCCCCAGCGACAAGGGCTGCACATCTCGCGCTTTGCGGACCGTAAACGGCACCTGGTCAAACACCACCGCCGTGCCCACTGGCACATCAACCAATAAGCGATCATGCAAGCGAATCAGGCACTGACCCGAACCATCGGTGTCGGCGTCCGCCGTTACCTGGTACACCTTGGAATGGTTGGCAAACCGAACCAAATCCCCAGCCAACAACGCGCCCGACACATTGGCGGTCAACTGCCCCAGGGTTAACGTCCGGCCATCGCTGGACGCCACCGCCACCACGGCCGAGCCAAAGCCATTAGCCACCGTCGCCGCGCCCTGGCAGTCACTGATCAAGGGCAACACCACATCAAACGATTCAAACTGCCCCTGAAGGCCGTTTAAAAACGCCTGAATGGCGCGCGACTCGGCGTATCGAGTGGGCACCAACCGCACGGTAAACTGGAAAAAATGGGCCTGACTCTTCAGCACCCGATCCGATCCGCTGCGCGTGGTGTTCACCACCGACGGTGAAACGTGCTCAAAATCCACCGCCTGAAACTTCACGTTTGGAAATTGCGCCATTTAAAACCCTCCCCGCATTCCGGCATCATTCATCGCCTGGCGAACCAAGCCGGTGATCGTATGTCGGCGAGACATCAACAACTCGTCAAAACCTGCCGTGTCGTTGGCCTGAATCTGAAAGGTAATGTGAACCGCTGGCGACTCTGCACCCATCGCTTTGGCCATATTGGCGTTGGACGTGATCTGACCCGCCGCGCCTGGAGTGAATAACTCCGGGCCACGCTCACCGACCAGATAGGTTTGACCCCCAATCACCGAACCACCCCGCTCACGGGCACCAGCCACCTCGGCCACCGCCGTGGCACCGATCAACGCGGCATTGAGATAACCCCAATTCCGCATGGTCTCCGCCGCTGCCAAGGCACGGGCGGGGGCATCCGGGGTCGGAATCGACAATTGAGAATTCGCCGCTAACGTGGCGGCTAAATTGGCGTGCATTAACGCCTGAGCCACCAACAAGCCTTTTTGCACCAACAACGCCGCGACCCACGCCGCGCTGCCTTCCTCGGCCGATTGCTTCACCAGCTCCGCCGCATTCGCCGCCGCTTGCATCTGCATCCCGGTGACCATTTGGCTGTATTGACGCTCGACGTCCTGGCGGGCTTGCGCCTGCTGGCTTACCTGGTCGGTCAATTTCTGCTGGTGCTGACGGTGTTTCTCTTCCACCGCCATGAATTCAGCGTCCAGATGATCGTCGTTGCGTTCGCGGTACTCCGCTTGCAACTGCTCTAACGACTCAAAGCCCCGGCGGCGAATTTCCGCCTCGGACAACTGGAGCTGATCGATTTCGGCGTTGCGACGCTCCCAGTTCAGATTGATCCGTTCTTGCTCGTCGGCGAACTGCTGATCCATCGCCGACAACCGCGCCGCACCTTGTTTGTGCTGACTGGCCAGGCTTTTCTTGGCCTGCTCGTCTTCTCGGGCTTTCGCCTCGTCCGCCGCTTGTTTTGCACGGTCCGCCTGAACTTTTCGCCCTTGCTCGGCCGCCTCGTTGGCTGCAACGGCGGCATCCATCTGCTTTTGGGCCAGGATTTCCAATTCGGCATCGAGGGCGCGCATTTCCTGGCGCAAACCGTTGGTCCGATTGGCCGATTGGCCGCCCTGGCCTTCCAACTGCTGCAACCGCATCTGCAAATCCAGACGCCGGTTAAATAAGTTATTAATGCGCTCTTGTTCGGTTTCGTCGATGGCGTCCGACACCCGTTCCAGGCCCATCGCCCAACCATTGATGATGTTGGTGGCCGCTGTGCCCGCGCCGGTACTTCGGTTGAAGGCTTCCAACAACTCTTCCCAACGCTGACCCAAGGTATCCACCGCCCCGGACAGGCCCGCCGCTTCCGCTGACCCCGCGCCACCAATCTGGTCTTGCAAGGTCTTCAGGATCACCCGCTGGGCTTCCGCCTGATTGCCCGTTTCGACCATGTTTTTAATCATGGCCTCTTGGGCACCCGTAAAGCTCACCCCCACACGACGCAACGAGGCCAACCCGCGCACTGGGTCTTCCAACGCTTTGCCCAACTGAATGGCGGCACTTTTGGCACTGCCGCCCATCACCGACGCCAAATCCTGGGATAAACGCAAGGTGTCGTTAAACACCGAGCCGGACACGCCTTTGAAGGTCAACAACGCATTCGCCGCTTCCCGCATTCCGGCCGAATCGGCCAACGTATTCAGGGCAATTTGTCGGGCCGTGGCATCGATCTGCGCGGTGGTCTGACCGGAGGCATTGCCCGTTGCCCGCAACAAAGATTCCGTTTGCGCCAACTGGCGTTCCACCTGAGCAAACACCGTCAAACTGCTGGCAGCGGCGGCGGTAAAGCCTGCAAAGGCCACCGCTCCGGCAACCAGAATCGGATTCAATGAGCGCATGGCGGACGCCGTGGACGACAAGCGACCCGCGACACCGCCCAACGGCCCGTCCAGAATCGCCACCGAGGTGGCGGCATGACTGAACCCATCGGCCATGCGCTTGGACGCATTGGTGGCCTGCTGGGCGTCTTTTTGATAACGGCGAGTACGGGTGCCAATATTGGCCAACGCACGCGACGCCTTATCGTCGACGCCAATCTCTAACTCGTACTTACTTTTAGACATCAGTTCAGCACCGCTTTAAAGTGCGCGGTTTCCGCGCCGGATGGATCAGAAGGAGGGACGCTTGGAGGATCAGAGACCCCCGACTTGCGCTTGTAAAACGCCACCCAGTCGGTTAACTCGGACGACGTTAGCTGGGATTCAACCCACGACACCGGGCACCCCCACCGATCAGCAATTTCAAACAGCCAGAATCGGGTGGGGTGCTCGCTTAGTTTTTTTCGGCACGCTCCAGCGCCGATTTGTCGAGGCCGTTCAAACGTTCAGCCACCACAAATAAGGCGTCGAGGGTATCCGGGTGGAACGCCAACACCTGATCCAGTTCGGTCGGGCCGAACATCAATTGATTGGTGTCCGCATCCACCAAACAAGCACGGACCAGCTTGGACTGGTAGTGCATCGAGTCCGGCTGCTGGGTCTCGGGGTTAAACAACGAACGGTCGAACTGATCCCGCGCCCCGGCGGTCATTTCACGCAAACGAAACTCACCAACACCGTCAACCGACACCGTTTCCTCACGAATCGCCGCCTGCATGGCCGCCATTAATGTCGCTTTATTCATCACGCCCCCTTACGCCGGATCGGTCCAGGTGGTTGCGCCGGATTGCTTGCCCGTCGCAATGGCTTTCAACGTGCTTGAGCCTTCCGGTTCCGCCACTTTCCACCCCGCCAACACAATCTTAAATTCACCCACCGTGCCGTCGGACAAAGTAAGCTTGAAATCCACCGTTTGACGGGCACGCGCCGCATCACGCAACATTTGCTGGCCGGGGTCCGCCTGGTTTAAGATCACCTGGACGGTTTTGTCCGGGCCTTCAGCAATGTCCGCAATGAATTCTTTGGTGGTTTCTTCCATCGCCGTCGAATCCACGAACCCGCCTTCCTCGCCGGTTTCACCGATACCAATCACCCCTTTAATCTGGGTAAAGGCCGGGGTGGCCTGCATGTCGGAAATTTCCAGTTTTGAGCCTGCGCCTAACGTCGC
>Ga0181594_10001857_pt1 | contig 19554 bp, 16 predicted proteins | sample 071ome_18_FD_145603 | JGI IMG/M metagenome (GOLD analysis project Ga0181594, IMG submission 145603) | Coastal salt marsh microbial communities from the Groves Creek Marsh, Skidaway Island, Georgia - 071413BT metaG (spades assembly) | ecosystem: Environmental > Aquatic > Marine > Intertidal zone... | reverse complement strand
ATGAGCGCGTCGATTACGTGCTCCAGATCGTCGACACTGACCTCAACGCCAACCCCCGTGGCGCCTGTGATGAGCTCAACCGTGGCCTCTACGACTTCCACCCTTGGCCTACGCTCGACATGCCTTAGGCTGAGGGGGGCTAGGAGAGGAGCTTCCAAGCCTCTAAGACACTTAGAGTCGGGCTTGGAGGTGCGATCGAGTCGCTGAGTCTGCCGGTGTAGATCGCCAGGTCATACCAGTGCTCGTTTTTCCATGAGAAGTGTGGCAAGAGCCCTGTACGCTCGAGTCCAAAGCGCTCATGCAGAGAGACGCTCGCGGGGTTCGGGAGCGCGACGCGCGCGTACACCGAGCGATATCCTTGGGCTCGGATCAGCGCGAAGAGGCGCTCATACAGCCGGACGCTTAACCCTTGACCCTGAGCTTCTGGCCGAAGGTATATGCTGAGGCCTACAGACCACATAAAGCCATCCCTCAAGTTGAAAGGCGAGGCCTTCGCGTAGCCGAGCACGTGACGCTCCCCCTGAGCGCCTCGCTCGACCGCGATGAGCCAAGGGTAGCGCTCATGTTCTGCTACCCACGCCTCTTGCCAACGGGTGAGCGGTTCATCGCTATAGGAGGCGGTCGCGAGTGAGCGGGTCGCCTCCTCATTCGTGATCTGAAGGACCGCTTGAACGTCTTCTTGTGCTGCTAAGATGATCTCGATCGCCACGCGCTCCGCTCCTCTAAAGGCGCCACCATCTGCTCATGGTTTGCTGTGGAGTGGTGAGCTGTCAAGTTCATCTCGCTGAGTGACCTTGGGCGCGCTCCATAGACCCATTAAGTGATGAAGAATAATCAGCCTGTGATGGGTGAGCTTAGTCAGCTTCTTGTGGTTGGGCGAGCATGAAATACTCTTGGTTCCCCTTTGTCCCTTTTACTCCACAGGGGGCCCATGAGCTGACCATGACGCCAAGGTCCGTGAGGTGTGTAGCGACGCGCTCACAGGCGAGCGCTTGGGCGTCGATGTCATGTACAATCCCACGCTCTGCGCTCCGCTCGAGCTCCGCTTCACTCAGCTCAAATTGTGGTTTGATCAGGAGCAACAGCCACCCCTTAGGCTTCATGAAAGGGAGCGCAGGTTCGATGAGCCGTGTGAGTGAGTTAAAGGAGATGTCTGCGACACAGAGATCACAGGGCTCAGGGATGTGCTCACGCGTGAGCGACTTCGCGTGGAGCCCCTCATGGATCACCATCCTTGGGTCCCGTGTGAGTCGCTCATGCGCGAGCCCAACCCCCACGTCCACCCCATAGACTCGCTGAGCGCCTCTCTGCAGGAGGCAGTCGCTGAAGCCCCCTGTGCTGAGCCCTAGATCCAAGCAGACCCAGCCCTGTGGGTCCACCTGAAAGTGATCAAGCGCCCACTCCATCTTGAGCCCCCCACGACCTACATAGCCATGCCCCCTTCGTGGCCTCATCCTGATCGCCACGTCAAGAGGGAGCCGCGCGCCTGCCTGCTCTAGGCGTCGCTCACCAACGATGACCTCACCTGCCATAATCAAGGCCTGAGCTTTACGCACATCAGGCGCTAAACCACGAGCGACGAGGAGCTCATCAGCCCTGAGCCCTTGACGGCCTTGATACGACGCCCGCCCCCCTCGGCCTTGGGCCTTCGGTTTCGCTTTCTGTTTAGCCTGCTGTTTACTCACGCTCACCTGCGCTCAAAGATCGCGACCTCACCACGGGACAGGGTGAGGGTCAAGAGGCCCCCTGAGAGGGTGAGTGGGTCGGCGCGCTCAGCGCTCGAAGCGCTCGACAACACCCTTGGGAGTGACTCCTCGAGGCCCGCCCACGCGCTCGGCGCGCTCAAGCTCTCCGAGAACGTCTCACCACGGTTAAGGGCGACGATCACCCCTCGACCCTGCTCATCAAGCCTCGCGAAGATGTATCGCGCTGAGCTCCGCCACAGGGTTGTGAGCTGACCATGTGCGATCGCGTCGCTTCGAGCCCTGAGCTGGCCTAGGGATGAGAGCCACTGCTTCAGGTCTCGCTGTGTGTCTGTCACGCTTTGCTCACTGTCTAGGTTGAGTGTGCTCAACAGCCCATCCCAAGGCATTGGCCTGCGGTTGTCGGGGTCTCCAGCGCCTGGGAGCGCGAGCTCATCACCATAGTACAAGAGCGGGATCCCTGGGCTCATGTAGAGCGTCGCCCACGCCCGCTTGAGGCGGGTGATGACCTCTAGATCCTCAACAGGACCTGCAGGCGCAGTACAGCCCGTTTGACCCGGCCACACACAGGGCGCATTCAGGTCGCCTGCGCTCTCTGAGCTGATACGAGGGGTGTCATGGCTCCCTAAGAACCGGACATGTTTAGCGCTTGGCTGATATTGATCGACGGCGTCTTGATAGGCGTCAGCGACCGCGCTGAGGTCACCAGCCTCACTGAGCAGGTTCCATCGTGTTCGATGGTGAGTAGGGAAGTCAAACTGACCGTCAAGGGCGGTGCGTCCGGTGTACGCGTCAATCCACTCATAGCCATTCTCATAACGGACCCCACAGCCGTCATCAAAGCGATCGGCCTCACCCACCGCGGTCTCACCAAACATCCAGACCCGCTCACCGCCTCGCTCAAATCGCCGAGTCAAGGCCTCTCGAAGGTTGTAGATCGAGGTGGTCTCGACGTGCTTGACGGCGTCCACTCTAAAGCCATCGACGTCGAACTCTTCCACCCAATACAGCGCGTCTGCGATGAACTGCTCCTCGGCGGCTGGCTCACGCCAGTTGATGTCAGGTAGATAAGAGGCGAACAGGCAGTCGAGCGGCCGCTCGCTCCATCCACAGCCCGCTTCAGCGCCACAGACACAGCTCGTACGGAACCAGCTTGGGTACGATTGATAGTACTCATGTTGCTCATGGACTTGATTGTTGATGAGGTCCAGTAAGACCCGAATCCCACGCTCATGAGCCGCGCTTACGAGCGCCCTTAGACCTTCATCACCACCATAGCGTGGGTCAACACGTCGCCCGCTGATCGGCCAGTAGCCGTGGTAGGCAGCAAAGCGCCTCCCTTCACCAGCGCGGTCTTCAAAGTGCCCCTGCACCTGCTCGTTGATTGGGCTCAGCCACAGCGCTCGCACCCCGAGCTCATCAAAGTAACCCGCGCGGATCGCCTCTGTGACGCCCTGAAGGTCTCCACCACGCCAGTCTGCGATCGGAGCTACTGGGGTGCCAATGGGGGCATCTGAGCTCACTTGGCCGTTAGCGAACCGGTCGACCAAGATCATATACATAGGGGTCTTCTCCCACTCAAAGGGGTCAGCCTCGATCCAAAACGGGACGATCAGGAGCTCGCTCACTCGACCTGACGCGTCGGACGCTCGCAAGGTGAGCCTGTGTTTGCCCGGGCTCAGTGAGGTCAGTGAGACGCTAAACAATCCGGTCCTCACCTCAGGCTCCACAGGTAGTGGCTCCCCGTCTAAGGTCACGTCTAGACCTCTCAGCTCACTCCCCTCTCCTGCACCGCGTAGCGCTCGCCCGTTGAGCGTGACCGACCCGCTCCCGTTAGACCACTCAGATGTAACGGGCTCGAGCTCAATCGTAGGCTCTTCACAGCTTGGGATCATAAAGGCGCTGTTTGCGCAGGCCCCATCGAAGGCCTGTAAGCTCGCCTCGGGGTTAAGGCGCCAAACGTCTCCTTGGATGAGCTTATATGGGTAACGGACGCCCTCCTCTAAGCCCAGCGTGAGGCCAAGCCCCTCTCGAGCTGAGAGGGTGAGCTCATATCGAGCCAGCCCGTCCGCCTCTCGCTCGATCAATGGTAGCTCAATAGGGTCCTCAGCCCAGCCCGTCACGCTTGAGGCAAAGAGGAGCGGTGTGTCACCCTCCGCGAAGCCTGTGATGGTCACTGAGCAGGCTCGGGTGCCCTCTTCCGTAGGCATGATCGCCCCTCCTTGTGTACCCCCTTCGCTCGTCGCTCCACCCATCATAACCCCTGCTCCACCTGCTCCACCTCCCGTGCCCGCCCCTCCATCACCCTCTCCAGCCATCACTCCAGCGACTAAAGACCCCGCGAGGCTCCCCCCTACACGCTCTCCAGCCTCGCTCATGAGCGCTCCTCCTTGGGCAGGTGTGTTCCCGAGTGGAGGGAGGCCCCCCCCCATGGGGATAGGTGAATCAGCCCTCTCTTGATCACAGCCAAGCGCACATGTGATCATTAGAGAGACGCATAAGGAGAGTACACTTCGAGTGAAATTGGGTCTTAATCGAGGCATAAGGCGCTCCTGAGTGGTTATGAGATGATTAAGCTGTAGACCGTCATCCCTACAGAGACGAGGCCCATCACAAAGAACAGCAGGAGGGTATACAAGAGCGTGGCGCCCCCGTGTGGGTGCCGGTTAAGGAGCACGTTGAGCTGGAAGATCCCTTTTTTTAAGAGGCTCCCAGCGCAGGTTGAGCGAAGGTCTCCGCTCAGCGCCCGCTGTAGGTCCGTGATCATCTCTGATGCGTCTTGATAACGCTCCTCGGGTCGACGCCGAATTGACCTCATCACAGGGTCTCTAAACTCAATCGGGCAGGCGCCTTGAGCGGGGTGCTGGATGAGATAGATCGTGGGAGGTTGGTAGGTTGGGATCGCGCTCAGGATATCCCACACCGTACCCTCAGTCGGCGCAGCGATGGTCAGGGAGAGGAGCTCATAGGCGACCGCTCCAGCGCTATATAGGTCAGTCGCCTCGCTCAGCCCCTCACCCTTGGCCTGCTCTGGCGCCATATAGACAGGCGTACCACAGATCGCGTTAGGGCCTTCACGCACATCTTTGAGCTCAGCAGCGATCCCCCAGTCGAGAAGGGTGACCTCACCTGCGGGGTTTACGAAGATGTTCTCTGGCTTGATGTCACGGTGTAGCACCCCGCTCTTATGAGCGACATCTATGATCCTCAAGAGCTGAATGATCAGGTCCACTCTCCGGTGAAAGTTATAGGCCTTATGGGTCTCGGCGTCTCCCTCTTTGAGCCGGTTAATCAAGGCTTGTAGGGGCTCCCCCTCGAGGAGCTGCATCGTGATATACGGGCTCCCGCGTTCGGTGAGGCCTACTTGATAGACAGTTGGGATCCCGTGATGCTCTAGGCGACCCGTGAACCTAAGCTCTTCGATACAGGACTGCGTCGCCTGCTCTCTAGTCCCTAAGAAGTGCTTGAGCGCCACAGCTCGGCCAATGTCTGAGTCTCGAGCCTGCCAAACTTCACCAAAGCTCCCCCGTCCGAGCGCGGTCATCACCTCGAAGCGAGGGCGCGCGCTCAGGCTCGCTGAGCCAAGCTGACCCGCGTCGCTCTGTAACGTAGCGTGTCGCTCCTTAGAGAGGAGGGCAGGACCAAATGTAGATGAGAGGGTGTCAAGCTCTGCTTCTGAGCTACTTGAATCCCTATCGTGCTGTACGACCGCCCTCGCCTGGGCGTTCGTTTGAAGCGTATAGCCCTCACCCTCCTTAAAGGCGACGGTCATCGTCTGGCCGACCTCGTAGGTTTGGCTTAAGAGCGTCGCGAGCTCAGCGTCAGATGGGCGTGTCATTCTGCGTGCTCTCCCGTTGAGCGCTTGAGTTGTCTCCAGCCCATGAGCGCGAAGAAGATCGTCATGAGTGGGCTGATCCAGTTAAAGAAGGAGTAGGGCGCGTAAGCGAAGGTCGCGACCCCAAGCACGCTCGCTTGCATCGCGCCACACGTGTTCCATGGGATAAGCACAGACGTGACCGTCGCGGAGTCCTCTAAGGTTCGGCTGAGCGCCTCCGGCTTGAACCCACGAGCTTGATACGCCTCTCGGTACATCCGCCCAGGCACAACAATCGCGAGATATTGATCAGAGGCGGTCGTGTTCAAGAACAGCCCAGAGCCGACGGTGGTGATCACGAGTGACCTGTCGCTCTTTACCCGTTTAAGGAGGGAGGCGCTGATGGCGTTGAGGGCGCCCGTGCGCTCCATCACCCCTCCAAAGCACAGCGCGCAGAGGATGAGCCACACGGTCCCGAGCATCCCCTCCATCCCTTTCGATTTAAGGAGCTCAGCGACCATAGGGTGCTCTGAGGGGAGGGTGATCTTATGGGAGAGGGCGTTCATGACCGCCGTAAAGCTCCCCTTGACCCCTTGAGCTCCGCCTGAGACATGCTGGATGAGCTCAGGTTGAGCCCAGACCGCGACGAGGCCACCAAACAGCGCGCCGATCGCGAGGGTTGGGATAGTAGGGACACGCTTGACGATCAAAAATACCACAAGCCCTGGGACGATAAAGAGGACAGGGTGAATCCACACGGATCGCCTTAAGGCCTCTTGTACGGCGCTCGCCTCGGTGAGGCTCGCTGAGGCGTCTGCGCCTCCACTCGCGCTGAGCCCAATCGAGATCAGGATCAGCAGGGCGAGGCTAAAGCTAGGTATGGTCGTCCAGAGCATCGCGCGGATGTGCGCGAAGAGCTCACCGCCCGCCATCGCGGGCGCGAGGTTCGTCGTGTCCGAGAGCGGGGACATCTTGTCACCAAAGTAGGCGCCTGAGATGATCGCGCCCGCGCAGAGGGGCGCAGAGAACCCTAAGGCTTGGCCCACACCCATCAGCGCGACCCCGATCGTGGCGATCGTGGACCAAGAGCTACCAGAGGCGACGCTCACGAGCGCACACAGGACACAGGTCGCGACTAAGAAGTAAGAGGGGGCGAGGAACATAAGCCCGTAGTCGATCATCGCAGGGACAACACCACTCAGCATCCACGTCCCCGCGAGCGCTCCGATTAAGAGCAGGATTAAGATTGGCTCTAAGGTGTCTGAGACCGCCTGCCTTACGCCCTCTAGAGACTCTGTGACGCTCACACCTCTGCGCAGACCGATCAGCCCCGCGACGCCTGAGGCGCCCAGCAAGGCGAGCTGGTTGGGTCCACCTAAGGTGCTGTCCCCATACACATCGACGTTGAGACATAAGAGGGCCATGAGGACGCTGAGCGAGAGGGACGCCCCACTTAAGGTGTGGACGTCGGCCCGATGATCTCCATCCGCTCGGGAGGTCAATCGCTCTTGAGCGACCCATGAGCCGAGCCACACGCACAGGTTGAGTGACAGCACGGACAGAGATAAGGACACGAGCTGACTTGTCGCGCTCAGCTCAGCTCCAAGCCCCACGAGCCCAAGCGTCTTCATCTGAGAGACGCTCGCCCCTGAGAGGCCAAACCCAAGCAGTCTCCCAAGGATAAAGACAGGGGGACAAAGTAGCGCGACAGGTAGCCTACCTGCTCGCCAAAGGGACCAGACAGCCCCGAGGTTAACCAGGATCAAGAGCAGGTCAATCATGATGTGAGCACCTTGAGTAGAGTAGAACACACGCAGTGATCGCGTGTTACGTCCACTCTATGCCACAGCGCACGGCTCAGCGAAAGTTACCCTTTTGTGTCTCTCGACGGATCAAGAGGCTGAGGCAGGCGAGCAGGAGCGCGAGCACACCTGAGCGCCCAGCGCTCGTGTCACAGCTCGCGGAGCTGCTCGCAGGGGGGGCCATCTCGGGGGCGCTCACACCTGCGGTAGGCTGAGGGTTCGGGTTACTTGGCGCGCCCATGTCAGGAGTATAAACCCCCACACCAGGACCAGGAGGCTGGCTCATGTACTCCGTGTCACAGACCTGCCTCATAAAGTCACACTCCGCTTGGTAGGGCGCACATTGAGAGTTCACTGTACAGGGGATGACACACTGCTGATCTACACAGCGGTAGCCCTCTGGGCACTCTGGTGAGCAAGGGAGCGGGTGACAATAGTTGTCTGATTGACAGCGATACCCTTCGCGACACTCCCCACTCTGGCAAGGCTCAAGACAGCGACCTCCATCACAGATCTCAGCGCCCACGCAGGTGCTCATCTCATCGATGATCCCATCACAGTCGTCATCCTCCCCGTTACAGATCTCATCGCTCACTGGGGCGGCGGTGCACCCCGTGAGCTGGCCCTCGATACAGAGGACGCGACCAAGGTGGCACTCGAAGTTACACTCGCTCTCCGTGTTCTCATCGATGAGCCCATCAACGTCATTGTCTTGACCATCACAGACCTCTGCGCGCTCGCCAGGGTCGCAGTCTGACAGCTCACCACTAGGTAGGCACTCAGCGACACCAAGCTGACCATCAACCTCACAAGGGACAGCCTCGAGGCCCTCATCTTCGATGTTGTCACAGTCATTGTCTTGACCATCACAGCTCTCGACGGGGATCTGTCCACCTTGGCAGTCCGAGAGCATCCCACCGGGGAGGCAGATCTTTTCGCCTACCCCACACCGAGAGTCACAAGGGATTGGGTCGATCTCCTCGTCAATCAGCCCGTCGCAGTCGTTGTCGCTGTTGTCACAGATCTCATCGGTCGCCGCCCTCGCGATGGTCTGGAGCGCCTCAAAGAGCTGAGACGCGTCATTGGCTTGATAGTATTGCTGTGTCCCACCCGCTTCGGCCATGTTCCTGAGTGTGCCACCGTCGACCCCACTACCAAAGCCGATCACATAGGTAGGGTAGTTGCGGGAAAACGCGTCACGGCACGCACCTACAGGGTCACCGCCACAGGTCTCACCTCCGTCCGTGATTAAGACGATGATGTTCTTACGGTTCTGGTCATTGAGCTGATCATAGTACTCGCTCGCGCGGTTGATGGCTCGAGCGAGCGGTGTGTTGCCTGAGGGCGAGCGACCTTGGAGGCTCTGGCGAACCGCTGCGCCTCCTGTCATCTCTACAGGGCTCCACAGATAGCTACTACCAACCGCGCAATCTCCGTCTGTAGGGAAGTGCATGAGCCCAAAGCGGAGCCGGGCGTCGAAGGCGACCGTCACCTGTGTGAGCGCCTCGATCGCTTGGTTCCACTTGTTATTCCTAGTCATGCTCCCTGAGTAGTCGAGGACAAAGAGGACGTTAGGTTGCTCACAGTCAACCCCTTGAGCGTGCGCGACACGCTGAGGGCTGATCGTGAGCAGGCTCACGCTAAACATCAAGAGCGCACATATTTTGATGAACAAGGTCGGTTGAGTCAGGTGGTGGGTACGTTGTGATGACATAGCTGCCTCTCGTAGTTACATTGACCATGCGTTATCCTGCCGAAAAGAGTGACAGCAGAGCAAGGGTCTTTAACAGGAATGATGACGCGTGATCCCTGTCTCATTTTTCGGGGCTCGGTGCCCGGTCAAGGCTCTTATGGAGCGCTTTAATGGGCTCCGAGAGTCGAGCGCGAAACGCGGAGCGAAGCACCGCCTCAAGCAGGGTTGACTCGGTCGCGCGCTTAATGTGCTCACCACCGCCCGCCTCCGCGATCGAGGCGTGCTCTCTGAGGACGACCTCGTCATACTCTCGGGTCACCTCACGCTTTCGCTGATAGCCATCAGGGAGCGTCGAAGAGACGTGCACTTGACCGCCGTTAGACCTAAAGGTCTGGGCGAGCGCTACGCAGCGTTGAGCGCGCTTAGACTGGGTCGCGGCGTCCGAGACGATGGCGATGATCTTAATCGCGTCCTTACGCCAGCGCGCCTGAACCGCTCTCTTGAGCCCGCCACACATCCACTCCGCTCGGTCTTTGTCGCGACGGGTGCTCTTAGCCTTGATCTTTGTCAGGAATCTCTTGAGCGTGCGCTCGTCGCCCGTGAGAGGCTGATGTTCAATCCGTAGCCTTGGGCGCTCTTTTTTGTCTCGATAGACGGTGACGCCGACTCGAACGGTGGGGCTGACGATCCGCAGAGCGCTGATCACCGCCTTGAGGTTCTGTCGGGTCGAGTCGAGGCTAGGTTGCATGGATTTTGTGCCGTCGATCAACAGCATCACGTCAACAGGTCGCGCGGTTTTAGGGTCGAGGTAGCTGAGCGCGGTGCGCGTCTGGGCTTGTAGTGAGCTGAGGTCTTGATCTCTGAGCTTGATCAGGGCTCGCGCCTCTTTGAGCTCATCTGCGAGGCTCAGCTTCGCCGACTCAAGCGCTTGAGCGGAGCGCTGTGTCACCCCATGCGCCTCTTGGCTCGCCTCGAGCGCGGCGCGCTCTCTAGCGAGGGCAGTCTTTAATCCCTGAAGCTCCTCGCTGAGCTCCGCCTTAAGCTGCTCAAGCATACGCTGACGCTCATCTGCGTCCATGAGCTGAGTGCGCATCGCGCTCTGGGCGGCCTCACCTTCAAGGAGGCTGTCCTTCATATAAGTGGAGGCGACCATGAAGATCAGCATCATACAGCCGAGCGCGGTCGTGAGCAGGTCCGCTAACGGCATCCCAAAGCTCTCTCCTTGGAAGCGCTTACTGCGCTTATGGCGCCGACCTCGGCTGGTCACTTACCCGCCCCACGGCTCAGCACGAGCGGTCGCTCATTCTGTTCGATTAAGATGTGAAGCGCCTCCTCAAGGCGCTGAGCGCTCTGAGCGCGTCTCGCCTCATGTGTAGCGAGCTGAGCTGTGAGCGTATCACTGAGCTGGCGACTCGCCTCTTGGAGCGCCTCTGTGACCTGAGTGGAGTCTAAGGAGCGCGCGTTGAGCTGGTCTGATAAGGTGTGCAGTGGGACCTGAAGCTGATCAGCGAGGGCGCTCAGCTGTGCTGTTAACTGCGCGAGCGCGAGGCCCGCCTCATCCGTCTTGTCTCGGAGCGCGCTCAGGTGACTTAGGGCCTCTTCATGAGGGGACTCCTCACGTCGCTTGCGGGCTAGAGCGAGCTGATCAAGGGCAGAGAGGTCGATCCGATCGAGGAGGCCTACCCCAAGCGTTTGATCTGCGAGATCTAACAGCGCCTGATCACGACGCTCTGAGAGCACCTCTGCGAGCTTAAGAGGCACCACGAGCGCGAGCGCGACAAGCGTCGTGTCAAAGGCTGTCGCGAGCCCTGAGACCGCAGGGGCGAGAGACTTGAGGTCTACCCCCGCGCTCGCGATCACAGTGTCGAAGGAGGCGATCGCCCCGCTCATCCCGATGACGGTCCCAAGGAAGCCTGAGAGGGGCATCAGCCACATCACAGCGGTGACGCCTCGGTACTCTCCCTCAACTCGCTCATAACACTGCTGATAGCTCCGGTCGACGCTCTGAACGAGCCGCTCATATTGAATGACCCCCGAATGGGCATCTAAGTAGAGCGAGCGGAGCGCGCTCCAGCCTAAGGAGCCGGCGAGCGTCCCTTGATAAGGTTTGAACAGCGCGTGGAGCTCGTCATAAGGGATGCCCTCACCACAGAGCTCATCTTGGATGATCGCCGTGACCCGCTCTGGGCTCATGTGGTGAGCGAGGCGCTCTACTTTATCCTGTTCAGCGCGGGCGGAGCTACGTCTGAGCCAGAGCTGGGTCGCGCCCCACCAGAACAAGCCCACCGTGCACAGCTGGCTCACAGGGCTCCTGAGCAGGGTCTCTCTGAGCGGGTGGCCCTCAGCGAGCGTCGCTGTGAGCCCAAACGTGAACAGAATACCAACAAGAGGGACACCCACGCTCACCCAAGGTGCGCTCACCTCAGGTGGAGGGTGTGGAGCGTTCGACTTCATAAGAGCCTCAGATGTGATCACTAAGCCCTATAAGCATACCTTATCTTGGTACAGAAGCCTATACGGTAGTGATGATCTGCGCTGAGAGGCTTGATCGACTTAAGCGACCTGGGCGCCGTTCAGCCATTGTTGAGCTTCTGCTTGAGCTCTTTACCTGCCTTAAAGAAGGGCGCGCGCTTTGGAGCGACCTCGACAGACTCGCCAGTCTTAGGGTTGCGCCCCGTATAGGCGTCATATGCCCTCACCTCAAAGGTCCCGAAGCCTCTCAGCTCTACACGGTCACCACGCTGTAGAGCTTTCTGTGTGCTACGGATGATGGTGTTTACGACCGTCTCAGCCTGAGCGTGACTACATTGGCATTGTTGGGCAACTTTTTCGATGAGCTGGGTTTTCGTCATGAGGTGCTCCTGCGTTGATCCCTCGTTGGACCTAATGTGTGGTTCTTATATTGACTGTTCGAGATTTAGAAAGGATTCAAGGTGATGCATCATCGAATGAGCTTCAAAGATCGTGAGCTGTGCTCCCTCTCTTTTAAATAACGAACATTCAGTATGCAATCTTGGCTGGCTTGAAGTTCCGTGAGTGGACATTAGCGAAGTTGCTATGAGTTGTTCAATCAAAAACCTACGAAAAAAATAGCCTCGTATGTTGATCCTCTTTACAAGGACTGTGACGCTTGGCCCTACACAAGCTCAGGAGCCTCTTATGAGACGAGTAGACATCTTGATCCCAGCATTTAATGAGGAGGAGCCCCTCCCTGTGACGCTACAAGAGCTCATGATTTGGCGTAGGGGGTGGGCGCCCCGCCTCGCTCAGTGTGGGTGGGAGTTGGGGCGTGTGCTTGTGGTTGACAACGGGAGCACAGACCAGACCGCCTCTGTCGCGCTTGAGGGGGGAGCTGAGGTGGTCAGCTGTGAGACGCGAGGGTATGGGAGCGCCTGCCTGGCAGGGATAGAGGCGCTCAAGGCTGATCCTCCTGATGTGCTCTGCTTTATGGACGCTGATGGCGCGGATGACCCGAGAGACCTCCTCACCTTACTCAGCCCTTTAGAGCAAGGAGCCGAGCTGGTGATTGGCTCGCGAGTCGCGCTCGCTCAGAGGGGCTCTCTTACCCCCGTACAGCGCTTTGGTAACGCGCTGTCATGCAGGCTTCTACGCTGGTCTTTTGGAGTGAATCAAACAGACCTAGGTCCATTCCGACTCGCGCGTTGGGAGGCGCTCATGTCGCTAAAGATGAGTGACCCAAACTTCGGTTGGACTGTGGAGATGCAGGCGAAGGCGGCGAGGCGGAGGCTTCATGTCGCGGAGGTCTGTGTACGCTATCGACCGCGACGAGCGGGGGTGAGTAAGATCTCGGGTCAGCTCAGTGGGTCGGTGAAGGCAGGCGCGAAGATCTTGTGGACGATTGGGCGAGAGTGGGCTGAGGAGCGTTACGCGTCCCGTCGGTCCGCGGGGGGTGAGGGATGAGCGCTCAGGCGACGCGGTTAATCATCTTCGCTAAGGCGCCACACCTCGGTCGAGTCAAAACTCGATTGAGCGCCTCAGGTGACCTGAGCCCTACTCAAGCCCGCGCGATCTACCTCGCCTCTCTTAAAGAGGTGTGGCGAAGACAGGCCCGTCATCGACCTGCAGAGCTGTATGTGACTGAGCCTCACCCTTATTGGCACAGCCTCGCTCTCTCAGAGGGTCAATTGAGGCTTCAGCGGGGAGCTGACCTTGGTGAGAGGATGTACCACGCGCTCGCCGAGGCGCTAAAGGGTGGGGCGCTTACGGCGCTGATCTTAGGGACAGACAGCCCTCAGCTCTCACCGCTCGAGGTCGATCAGGCCTTCGAGGCGCTGTTGAGCGCCCAAGCTGAAGGGAGAGGCCTTGTCACGTTTGGACCTGCCCTCGATGGAGGGTATGTGTGGGTTGGGATCAATCAGGTCGCGCTACCAAGCGCTGAGACCCTGTTTAAGGGTATGGTGTGGAGCACGCGAGAGGTGCTTCAGGAGAGCCTCGCGCGCGCCGAGACCACGGGGCTTGACGTCCATTTAGGTGCCCCATCTTGGGACATTGATGAGCCTGCTGACCTGGCGCGCTTGTTCGAGGGTCGAGCGAACACTGCCCCCTCTGAGCGGGTGTCTCTTGGAGGTGGCTTCGACGCGTATGAGCTCGCCCCACCTAGCGCGCCAGCGCTGAGGGCTCGGTATCATGACGCTCTTGAGCGCCTGTATGCGCTCACTCGCTTTGGGGAGCGGATGGACCTTGAGACGCCAAGGGCGCTTAATCGAGCGCTGGGTGACCCGCTCAGCGCTTATCAGAGCGTGCTGGTAGGGGGCACGAATGGGAAGGGGAGCACGACCGCTTACCTCACCTCACTCGCTGAGCAGGCCGGGCTCGTTACTGGTCGCTTCAGCTCACCTCACCTGATCTCCTTCCGAGAGCGGATCTCCTTATCTGGGCGCCCTGTTCCGTATGAGCTGGTGATCGAGGGTGTGGAGCAGGTCTTTGACGTCGCTGAGCGTGAGGGGATCACCATGAGCTTCTTTGAAGCGACCTGGGCGCTCGCGGCGTGGTGCTTTCAGCGCTTGGCTGCGGAGTGGGTGATCTGGGAGGTAGGGCTGGGCGGTCGGCTTGACGCGACGAACGTCTGTGACCCTGTGGTGAGCGCGATCACAAGCATAGGCCTCGACCACATGGCGTTGCTAGGAGAGACCCTTGAGGAGATCGCCGTAGAGAAGGCCCACATCCGTCGACCTGGTCGACCTGCGTTGACAGGGGCGACGGGTGAGGGCCTGCGCGCCCTCACCTCAGTCGCGGATCAGTTCACCCCTGCGCCCGCGCTCTCGCCAGAGGAGCATCAGGTGGTAGCGGGTCGACTTCACCCGCGCAACGCGGCGCTCGCGCTCGCGATCGCAGACGCCTCAGGTTGGAGGCTGAGTCAAGCCGGCCGTCTTGAGGCGCTGAGGCGCTTTGAGTGGCCTGGTCGGCTCGAGGAGCTCTGTGGGGTGACCCTCGACTGCGCGCACAACCCACACGCGATGAGCGGGCTGGTTGAGTGGCTCAAGGCCCAACGAGCGCAGGACCCAGAGCGCGTAGTTCGATGCGTGTTCGGCGCCAGTCAAGATAAGGACATCAAGGGGGTCATTCAGCGCTTAGCGCCTCACGTTGATGTGCTGATTTGGGTCAGCGCTCAATACCCACGCTGTGCGCAGGGAGTGGAGCTTGAACGTCAGTATGCTGACCTCGCGGGGACGCTCAACCCTAAGCTAATACAGCGCGCCAGCTCCTCGATCTCGAGGACCCTTGCGGAGCTTGAGCGGACAAGAGGAGCTCGAAAACCAACGAAAGAGCTTGACCTCGTGACGGGCTCTTGCTTTGTGGTAGGGGAGGCGCGCGCTGCGCTCTTAGGGTTACCCTTCCCTGAGGCGGACCTCCGCACGACCGCTCGCTGAGCGTAGCGCCTATCTATCCCCTCCCGACCGAGTGCGTGTAAGAGAAGACGATGAGCACACCTCCCATGAATGACCCACAGCTCATAGCCCGTCTTAAGTCGCTGAAAGATCACACCCCCCACACTCGGCACTGGGGAGAGGCGGGGCTCCCTGCGTACACCAACGCCTTAATCAGCTCCCAAAGTCAGCACCTCCTTCAGCACGCGCACAACCCCGTTGAGTGGAGAGAGTGGTGCCCAGAGGCCTTTGAGGAGGCCTTTAAATTGGGGAGGGCGGTGTTTGTCAGCGTGGGCTATCACGCCTGTCACTGGAGTCAGCTCATGGCCCTTGAGTCTTTTGATGACCTCGAGGTCGCGGAGCTCCTCAATGAGCGCTTTGTGCCGATTAAGGTCGACCGGGATGAGCTCCCAGAGGTGGACGCGGCCCTGATTGACGTCGCTCAGATCTCAACAGGTAAGGCGGGGTGGCCACTGAGCGTTGTGCTCACCCCAACTCAGATCCCACTCTTTGCGAGCACCTATCTGCCTCCTCGAGACGGAGATCGAGGGGTTGAGGTGGGCCTGTTGTCTTATCTTAAGGTGCTCGGCGCGCACTGGTCCGACGAGCGATTACAGGCTCAGTCCATACCCGCCCTTGAGGCTCTACGTCGTTACGCGCTTCAGCCCCCAAGTGAAGAGCTCTCAGTGAGCTGGCTTGAGGAGGGCGCGCGAGGCTGGTTAGACACCTTTGACCCCGATTGGGGTGGCTTTAGCCCCGCGCCTAAATTCCCTCGCCCTGTCGCTCTTGAGGCCCTGTTGCGCGCCTGGCATCAGTCGGGGACCCCTGAGCTGTTACAGGCGGTCGAGGTCACCTTTGAGCGGATGTGCTGTGGGGGGATCTATGACCATGTCGGTGGAGGCTTCTCTAGGTACAGCCTAGACAACCGCTGGTGGGTGCCACGATTTGAAAAAATGCTGTCTGATAACGCTCAGCTCGTCACCGTCGCGCTCGAGCTGTATCAAGCGACTCGGCGCCCTCTGTATGCTGAGGTCGCTCGTGATGTCCTCCGCTTCCTTGTCCGAGAGATGAAGGATGAGCGTGGCGCGTTCTTCGCGGATGTGAGCGCGTACAGCTTGACCCCTCAAGGTGATCAAAAAGAGGGGGTATTTTACACATGGACCCGCGCCGAGCTCGCTCAGCTCTGCGTGGAGGATGAGCTGAAGTGGGTCTGTGAGGTCTTTGGGGTCGTTGAGGGAGCAGAGGAGCGTGAGCCAGCTAAGGTGAGTGAGCCGGAGCTGAGAGATGAGCCCTCTTGTCTGAAGGCGCACATCGAGGGGGGGCGGAGCGTCTTACACTTGTATGAGCCTCTGAATGAAGAGGAGCAGAACTACTGGGCTCCGATCCGAGCGAGGCTCTATGCGGCGCGGTCGCTCCGCGCTAAGCCGAGCGTGAACCAGGCGATCATCTGCTCATGGAACGCGCACGCCCTCAGCGCCTTCGCGAGCGCTGCCGCGATCCTCGCTGAACCAGAGTGGCTCCATCACGCGCAGGACATCGCAGACTTTTTGCTCAGCGCCCATTGGGATGGGACACAGCTCGCTCGCTCATGGCGCGCGGGAGAGCGGAGCGCGATCGAGGGGACACTCGAGGACTATATGAGCCTCTGTCATGGCTTATTGAACCTCTTTGAGGTGACGGGGGCTACCCGCTACTTGAAGGCAGCGGTGGACATCTATGAGGCTGGTGAGCGTTTTTTTGATCCAGAGAGAGGGGGGTTCTTCCGTTGTGATGAGGCGCGTCGAGCGCTCCTCCCCTTTGAGGAGAAGCCGAAGGTGGACGGCGCAGAGCCGAGCGGGAACGCGCTGGCTGCGATCGTCGCGCTGAGGCTCTATCTCATCACCGGTGAACATCATTATCGGGCGCAGGCGAACAGCACCCTTCGGATGCTCGCGCCTCTGATGGAGACTCAGCCGACCGCCTGCCCTAAGGCCCTCTCTGCGCTCGCGCTGTGGTTCGAGGGGAAGGGAGAGCTAGCGCTGGTTCAGCTCCCCGAGGGGACAAGCCCGCTCGCGCATGAGCTCTCGACCTCGCTATGGTCGGTCTTTAGCCCCTATTTGACACGGTTGACGACCCGCGTGATTGATCAAGAGCTCCGTGGGCATGTCCCCGCGCTCGCTCAACAAAAAGAGCGGGTCACCTCGCCAACGGCGGTGATCTGTGGCGCGGACGCCTCGGTGTCAGCCTCCCTCTCGAGCTCTCACGCGCTCCGCTCTGCGCTACGCGCCGCGCGCTGAGCGCTCAGCTCCACACGCATCGAGCGCCTGTGCCTCTGAGCCCACAGTACCCGCCTGGGTTCTTGTGTAGATATTGTTGATGCTCGGGCTCTGCATAATAAAACGCTGGGGCAGGCGCTAGGGTCGTCGTGAGCGTGGCGCCTGTAGCGTGATGTTGGCCCGCGTCGAGGGAGGCTTGAAAGTGACGCGCGCTCTGCTCAATCAGCGCGCGTTGTGCCTCTGTCTCCCAGTAAATCGCTGATCGATATTGGCTACCGACGTCATTCCCTTGTCTCATCCCTTGGGTTGGGTCGTGACGCTCCCAAAACAAGGTGAGTAAGCTCTGTAATTGCTCTCCATTCGGCTCATAGATCACCTCAACCACCTCTGTGTGGCCCGTAAGACCCGAGCAGACCTCTCGGTAGGTCGGGTTAGGGGTGAGGCCCCCTGCATACCCGACGGCGGTCGAGATGACCCCCTCTGCTTGCCAAAATAACCTCTCCGCTCCCCAAAAACAGCCCATCGCGAACAGAGCTCGCTCAGCGCCTGGCGGGTGAGGGCCCTTTAGGGGTCGCCCCGTCACAGCGTGATGTTCACTCGTCTCGAGCGGCGTCGCTCTGCCTGGGAGCGCCTCATTTGAGGTAGGGAGGGTCAGCTTACGTTGGGGGGTCAAGCTCCACATGATCAACCTCGCGTATCATCGACTCTTCACGGCTTATGCCTTGACTTATAGCGAGAGTGAGTCTACAGTCCGCGCGCCCTTAACCGCAACTTAACTCCCTGCTCGCTCACGATTAAGGGCACCCCGAGCGGGCTACTCAACTCAGAGGGAGACATCTATGTCAACCAACAAGAACAGGCTCTATGAGCTGATCTATCTCGTCAACCGTGAGGCCTCAGATGAGGCGCGCGCTGACGTCACTGCTCGCATTAAGGCTGTCATCAGCGACTTTAATGGCGAGGTCGTTAAGACCGAGAGCTGGGGCAAACGTCGCCTCGCTTACGAGATCCAAAAGGGCTCAGAGCGCCACCAAAAGGCGTACTATGAGTACAACATCATCCAGGGCCCCGCAGGGATGACCCAAGAGATCGAGCGCGTCCTGCGCCTTCATGAGGACTGCATCCGCTTCCTCACGATCAGAATTGACTCATTCGACCCAAGCGCGCCATCAGTCCACGCTGAGGCTGAGCCCGTCGCAGAAAGCACGGAGGCTTAATCATGACCAACCGAACACGTCTACGCCGTCGCAGCACAGGTCGTCGTAAGGTCGACCGCTTCCTCGCCGACAAGAGCCTCGTGATCGACTACAAGGACCCAGGCATCCTCAAGTACTTCATCACCGAGCGTGGGAAGATTGTCCCTCGTCGCGTCAGCGGGCTCTGCGCTAAGAACCAGCGTAAGATCACCCAAGCGATCAAGCGCGCTCGCATGATCGCGCTCATGCCATTCACGACCATCAATCAGTAACCTGAGGAGGCTGACATGCAAGTCATCTTAAAAGAAGAAGTTCGTCACCTCGGAGATGTTGGAGACGTCGTCAACGTAAAGTCAGGCTTCGCGCGCAATTTCCTCTTCCCTCGTGGCCTCGCGATTCACGCTGACCCACGTCAGGTGAAGCGCGTCGAGCATGAGAAGCGCCTCATCGAGGCTCGCCTCGAGAAGACCCGCTCTGCGGCTGAGGCGGCCGCTGAGAAGTTCGCTGGCTTCGCGTTGGTCGTTAAGAAGAGCGCAGGTGAAGGCGACCGTCTCTTTGGCTCTGTGACCACCATGGAGATGGAGAGCCTACTTCAGGAGAAGGGCTTCCCTGTCGAGCGTCGCCAGATCTCTATCGAGGAGCCGATCAAGACCCTAGGTAAGCACCAGGTCAAGATCCGCCTCCACCGTGACGTCATCGTTGATCTAAACGTCGAGGTGATCCGCGACGAGGCTTAAGCCTTAAGCGGTGAGCACGCGTTGAGGAGAGGTCCGCTCAGCCTCCTCCCCTCTCTCACTTGCCCGCTCACTCCACTGGAGTGGCGGGCTTTTGATTTGATGAAAGACAGACCCTCCCGTGAGCGGTGTTGTCTATGCTATGACCACTCAGATGTGGACGTATAAAGGAGCGACTGATGGCTGAGCTGAGCACCCCAGAACACCTAAGAGCGACGCACGCGGAGCGCGCGGTCTTAGGCTGTGTCTTTACGGATGAGTCGAGCATCGACCTCATCAGCGCGACCCTTGAGCACGCTGACTTTCATGACCTGCGTCATCAATATATTTATCAGGCGATCCTCGCTGCCTATAAGCAGGGGCTTGGGCTTGATGTGATCAGCGTGATCGAAGAGCTCAAGCGGATGGGTAAGCTTGAGGAGGTAGGTGGAGAGCCCTATCTATTTGACCTCAGCGCTGAGGTCGCGAG
>Ga0181594_10001841_pt1 | contig 19638 bp, 13 predicted proteins | sample 071ome_18_FD_145603 | JGI IMG/M metagenome (GOLD analysis project Ga0181594, IMG submission 145603) | Coastal salt marsh microbial communities from the Groves Creek Marsh, Skidaway Island, Georgia - 071413BT metaG (spades assembly) | ecosystem: Environmental > Aquatic > Marine > Intertidal zone... | reverse complement strand
CTCGACTGGTATCAGATCACGGTCCCACCAGGTCAAGACCGTACGGTCATCATTAACTTTGAGAGTGAGAGCGACGGCCCGCTCGACCTTTACTATTGGGGAGAAAGCCAGACCTCCATGCAGGAGGACATCCTCTATGCGGTCAGCACAACGAACACCAACTACCAGTGCCTTAACCTTCGTGGTGGGAGCGTAGAGGTGAACGCAGAGCTTGGGGTTCAAGTGACGGGGGGCGCGGCGGGCGCCTTTATTAACGACGGTGACCAGCGCATTGACTACAGCCTCAGGGTGGTCCCAACCGACCTAGACGCGAACCCAGCGGGCGCCTGTCCACTCTTTGGCGCGGGCGCGGTTGCGACCTGTGACCCAAATGACCCAAATGACCTCTTTGTGATCGACGGGAGCGCCTTTACAGAGACCTGCTGGCCAGAGGTCGCGCTCCCCTAAGCTCAGCGTCATTGAGCTTGGAGGTGACACGACGCGCTCCGCGCGCCTCGCCCGCCTCCTCAAGCCACGCCCTTCGCGGTGAGATCAAGATGAGCCCGTGAGTGGTCGTGATGCCCTCAAGGCCGTGACGCTTGCTCACGAGCAAGGCGCCTCCAGGGTGAGCATAGAGCGCCTCTAACGCTTGAGCTCGAGCGTGTGGGGCCCGCTCACTTCGCTGAGGGACCCACATCGAGGCCCTCACGCGTGATGAGCTCCCCCGCTTCAGCCATCGCTCCTCTGGCTGATGGCCACGAGGGAGGTATAAGGTGACGCTCAGGTCATCCCGATGAAGGACCCTCTCCTCTAGATGAGCCTCTTGATTGAGCTGAGTGAGCGCCTCAAGGCGCCCGCTCTGTAGAGGCCCGACCACCTCACTTGACTTTACCCCTGAGCTCGCGCGCTCTATACGGCGGAGCGTCGCCCGAAGGTCTCTCTTGAGTGACAGCGCAGGGAGCGGTGTGACCTGTGAGAGCGTAACCAGCGCGAGCTCACCCGATGGGTCTGTGTCTACCGCGATCACCCTGACAGACTCAGCGCCTGTGTCAGGGCCCCATGAGGCGAGGTCAGGCTTCACCCCCTCAACACAGCGCGCGCTCGCGAGCGCGACTCGAGGTTGAATGAGCCCAGCGATACAGCCTTCATCGCGTCCCCCGCTCAAGTAGAGCACCCCCTCAGGCTTAAACAGCCTCAGCTCAGCGGGCACCGCGCCCCCTGAGGCGTTCATCTGAAGCTCTAGCTCGTTGATCGGGCGTTGACCCCACTCTGAAGCGACCCGAGCCGCGACCTGACGGCGGAGCTCAGGGTGCGCCTGAAGATAATAGCCCTTCAGCTGAGGCGCGAAGAGGACCCCAAGCCACGCGATGATCGCGACCCCTGCGTACAGCTTTGGGCTCGTCACGCTCCAGAGCGCCCGCTCTAGCGCGATTCGCCCTTGGCGTACCGCCCTCCTAAAAGCGCCACGATGTTGAATGCCGTAGACGTGAAGGTCATCTGTGCTGTGTCTCATGTTCCCTCCAATGTATGGGAGCGGGTAGGCGCTCCACACCTGAACTGATTTGCATGTAGGATAGTATCACACTGAACAAAAAGTAAACATTTATTTTTAGGGCAGTCAAGCGTCGCTCACAAGGTCGTGAGCTCTAGGCGTATCTATATATTCATCATAGAGATAGAGGCCAAAGCCGTGTCTAGAGGGCTCGCTACTAGCTCAACACCGCTCGGGTGATTTTCTGTCTCTATGAGCTCAAAATGAGTCGCCAAAGGCGCCAGAGCGGAGCTTTACTCTCTCAGTCAGCCTCACCCTCAAGGGTCACGCTTAACCAGACGCTCCGCCCAGGTAACGGCCTCAGGACCGCGTCGCGAATCACCTGATCAAGGGCGTTCCTAAGGCTCGCATCAGCCCGTATACGCCCCAAGGGGCTCAAGCGCCACGTCCTGCTCACCCCCAGGCTGACCCGCTGGGCTTGTGGCAAGCGACGTAGACCGTAGCGATCAGCGTAGAGTGGACCTCTTTGGATCAGCTTAACCCACAGCTCGCTCGGCCGAAGATAGAGCCCTACACGACCCCAACCATGGTAAAGAGGCCTCAAAGGGAGGGGCGTGTAAGGTGGGGTGGTCAGCTCATGCTCTTGGAGGGTCACGCGACCCTCAAGCTTGATCACGGGCCAAGGCGCCCTCAGCACGAGCGAGGCTCTCCCCTTCGCTGTAGCTCCTCTCACGAGGGCGCCCTGCTCATCGCTCGCCTGCACTCGATATGGGTCGAGCGGGATAAACAGAATGAGGCGCTCGTAGTCTTGATAAAAAGCCTGCGCCGAGAGGCGCCCCCTTAGCCCTGCGCGTCGCCATCCAACCCCACAGCCCACGTCCGTCCACCAGCCCTCCTCGGGACGCAAGCTTGGGTTAGGTATGATGCCCGGTCCCCTGAGGTAGCGCTCATCAAAGCTAGGGTCTCGAAACGCCTCACTCACTCGAAGTGTACAGCTCAATGAGGAGGTGAGGCGCGCGATCAAGCTCACAGAGGGCACCCAGACCTCACGGCGCTCAGTGCTGACATCTAAGCGGAGCGCGCTCTCAAAGAGAAAGGAGCCCAGCGCTGGGAGTGGCCCTGTCAAGCGAAGGGCTGGACGCGCGCTTAACCGGGCCCGCTCATACTGAGCTCGGCCAGCAGCCCCAGCGCTCAGCTCAGCGACCTCTTGCCTCGCGTGCGCTTGAGTCGCCACCCCCCACCCCCACCCCCGTGATGGTGTGGCCTGTCGCTCAGCTTGCCCCCCAAGATCCCAGCTAAGCTTAAGCCCTATGTCACGCGTGTCCGTTTGATACCTAAGCTCCTTAGCGCCCTGCCAAAGCGCTGAAGCTTCAGTGTAAAGATAAGCCCTCTCATGGAGATAAAGCTGGGTCTGTGGGATGAGCTGTGTCGCTCGAGGCGCGTGACCGACCTGAGGCTCAAGCCCTATACTCACCACAGCGCTCTCCTGCTCACTCTCTCCACCAAGCCCTCCCTGGCCCTCTGGCGCAGGTTCACCCCTCTGTAAGCCAGACAGGGCTGTGAATCCTCTCAGCGTGAGCCCCTCAAAGTGAACGTCGCCTCTCACCCCCACCGAGCCTCGTTGATAGCTCGCCCCCTCACGCCTCTTCAGCGTCCCATAGCGGTCTTGATAGGGGTAGGCGCCGGTCCCTCCCCCACCACTCAACCAGAGCCCTAGCCCCCCTTGAGCCCCTGCGTAGCTCGTCCAGAGCCCCAGCTCAGAGCCCCTCTCGGAGCTCGTAGCGAGCTGAACTCGCCCTTGTACGCCAGGCGTAAAGCTAGGGAGCCTCAGGTTGAGCGCCGCTGTCTGAGCGCCACTCTCACCTGACGTGACCCCCTCTTGTATGCTCAGCCCTCCTAAGGTGAAGCTTGGGAACAGCGAGAGGTCAAAGCCTTGGCTGAGTGAGCCTTGAAGCGGGACCCCTTCAAGGCTCACTGCGAGCTGGTGTGCCCCACCTCCACGCGCGCTGATCACAGCAGGGGAGCCCATCCCTCCGACCCTCCGCACGCTGAGCCCCCCCTCCTCTACGAGCTCCACGAGCTCATGATGCTCTCCATGTCGCGCTCGGCGCTCATCAGCGCGCTGAGCGGTCACCTTGAGCTCATCGAGCTCACCTTGCCCTTGAGAGGGGTTCGCTAGAGGGGTAAGTGGACCCCAGATCGCCCAGAGCAGGGTCACTGAGGTGAGCAGAATCCATGAGGGCCGCTCAGCAGGTCTCAAGTCCCTTTCCTGCGAATCGGGAGCCCTCGATAGTGACCTTTGCGAGAGGAGGCCTCCTCAACCTGTACGCGCTCGACAGGCGAAGCCGAGGTCGAGGCCCCCTTGGGCTCACTGGCGCTGTCTGAGGATTCCACAGCCCTCTCTGGAGCTGAGCTCGCCATGTGTGGCGTTGAGCTGTCGAGCGGAGCGAAGGCGCCCGAAAGGTGATGAGCAGGAGCGGTCGATACAGCCGGCGCGCGCTCCGAGGCGCTTAGGACCGGCGCGGTGGGCACTGGCGCGGTGGACACTGGCGCGGTGGACACTGGCGCGGTGGGCACTGGCGCGGTGGACACTGGCGCGGTAGACACTGGCGCGGTAGACACTGGCGCGGTAGACACTGGCGCGGTAGACACTGGCGCGGTAGACACTGGCGCGGTAGACACTGGCGCGGTAGACACCGCAGGGGGTCTTGGAGGTAGCTTTAACGCGACAGGGCGCCTCGGTGGGGTGTAGGCGCTCTCCTGCTTGATGAGCGGGTCACCTACGCTCTGAACAGACGCGAGCTCCTGGGTGAAGGGGGCGTGGTTCAGGGATGGGTCTGCCTGGCTGATCACCGCCTGTGGGATGTTAAGGTGGCGCTCTGATGCGTCTTCATATCCTCTTGTTCGGCGCTCATGAGCTACCGCGACCTGTAGCGCTCCCTCCATCTGCTCTAGGTCATCACGCTCTAGGTCATCTATATCAATGAGCTCAGACAGCTCATCATCATCCGCCTCTAGCTCAATCGACTCCGGCTCATCAAGGTTGAGCGTCTCAAGTTGAAAGTCGCTCTTGATCAGGCTCGCGTCCAGGCGTGGGGCAGAGGGGATCGGCGGGAGCTCAGGGGGGGTGACGCTGCTCATGAGCGCTGGGCCACGAGAGGCGACCGCCTCACGGAGCGCGTCGCTGAGCTCTTGAGCGGTTACATATCGCTCAGCGGGGCTCTTCGCCATCGCCTTCTGAAGGACGTGGTTCAGGTCAGGGTGCGCCATCGAGAGCGCCTCTGGGAGCGTGGGTACCTTCGCGCGAATGTGCTGAAGGATGATCTCTATTGGGGTCTCTCCTTTGAAAGGGATCTCACCACAGAGGAGCTCATACGTCACCACCGCCAGCGCGTATAGGTCTGAGGCTGGGGTGTACCCACCCTTACCCATCGCCTGCTCAGGAGACATGTACTCAGGGGTACCAAAGATCTTCCCATGAGCGGTCTGCATCATCGTGTCTGTCGTGTTGAGGAGCTTCACGATCCCGAAGTCCATGATCGAGACGAAGCCCTCGTCGCTGAGCATGAGGTTCCCTGGCTTGATGTCACGATGCAGGAGCCCTTTGCTGTGCGCGTGGGCGAGCCCGCTACACACCTGAGTGATTAAGTCGACCACCTCTACAGGGCTCAAGCGCTCCTTTAAGCCCAGCTCTTGACGCTTCAGCTCATGCGCGAGCGTCTCTCCATGGAGCTTCTTCATCACAAAATAATGGAGCCCATCCCCATCACCGATGCTGTACACGGTGACGATGTTAGGGTGGTCTAGTGAGGCCATCGCCCTCGCCTCACGTTGGAAGCGCCTGACGACGTTCTCGTCATCATTATAGTGGGGAGGGAGGATCTTCACCGCGACCTCTCGCCCGAGGCTGAGGTCCTCTCCCGAGAAGACAAAGCCCATCCCCCCTCGCCCGAGCTCGCGCGTGAGCGCAAACTTCTGGTCTAAGGTCCCCCCCCGCTCAAAGAGGGTCTTGATCGGCCCCACAGGGAGCTTGCTGAGGTTCACCTCTGGCGGCACCTGAGCCTGTACTGCAGGCCTCGCTGTCTCATTCGCTCGGGCGCTCGGTTGGGGGTGAGCCTGCCCGCTCCCCGCTTGGAGCTCTTGGAGGGCTTGATTAGGCTGAATGACGCTCGTAGTTGGCTCTTGAGTCGCTTGAGGGCGTGCTCCGCTGTGTAGCGCGGGCGTCCTCTTTAAATACGTACCACATTGACTACAGATGATCGTCCCGTCTGGGTTTACGTTTTCACAGCGTGGGCATCTCATCTGGGCGCGCTCCCTCTTAAACATTCAAAGCATAGGGTCAACTCAAAGCGCCCCGTGCGTCGAGCATAGATGAGCGCTGAGGCTCACCGCAACCAGAAACGAAGACAGGGCCTAGAGGCCCTGTGAACGTCTCAAATCGAGAGAGGCGATGATCGGATTCGAACCGATGAAAGACGGTTTTGCAGACCGTTGCCTTAGACCACTCGGCCACATCGCCCTACGCACTAAGACCTATACAGTCAGCCCTCCCCTGTGTCAAACATAATTATCATGAGCCAGCGCTCCCTCGAGCGCCCCTCCCCTCTCATGAATGAAGGTGAGCCTAGACTTGAGCCGAACGATCCTCCAACCTGCACTTAAGACCCTAATATCCCTCTGTATTTGGGCGCTCTGCTGTCTCTTGTCCACGTCACCCGTCAAAGCTCAGCTAGGCTTTGACCTTGGGGTAGAGACGAGCGATGACCCAGAGCTAGAGGCCCTCTATCGAGACCTCAGCTCGCTGGTCATATTTCATGAGCGACTCGACTGGGTCAGTGATGAGCACAGCTTAGGGATGATGGAGGGGAAGCTGTTAGAGGTGATCTGCCAGGTGCGCCCTGACAAGGTGAGCGCGTTGAGCGCTCGATTACAGGAGGAGGTCGAGACCAGAGGTAAGGTAGAGACCCGCTGGAGAGCCGCTCAACGCAACACAGCACAAGGTGAGCCCCCACCTGCGCTCGACGACTTCAGAGCAGACCTCCGGCTTGAGCGCGTCTTGATGAGCTTAACGAGGGGCGTTGAGCGGCGTGACCGTTGCCCTTTTTGGCTGACAGCGAAGCCTGGCTATCGAGGTATCCATCGCGACGCGGGTCGCTTCCAGCTCGTGCTCGAGTCGATGAGCAGCCTGCAGGTCGTTCGAGCGCGTGACGGCTGGAGCCTAAGAGGGTCACAGATTGGAGGCTCTGGCCAAGGTCGACTGTTGATCGCGCGCGGGCTCAGCCTCAAGACCGCCCTCGCTATGGGGATCGAGCTAGGAGGGGCGAGCACCTTCCCAACCAACGAGTCTGGAGAGCGTGAGCTTAATGGTGTGTTGACGGGTGGGGTCCCGACGCTCCTGAGGTGGTGGCTAGGCGGGCTCCGTTTTGACACCGAGCTCTCGTTCCTCGCTCGCTTCCCCGAAGGACAAGACGAGCTCTTAGGGTTCAGGGTGTCACAAGGGGTAGGGGTCAGCACGCTCAGAGTGTCTGGGCTCTTACCACACTTTATGCTGTGGACGGGCTATGAGAGCTTCTTTCCACGTGGACAAGAGCGGATCTCCATCGTTCGGATTGGGACACGGGTAGGCTTCAGCTGGGGGGGCTGAGGCGCGCGCGTCACCACTCGATGAGCTGATCAAGGCCCTGGTGCTCCCCTAGGCGCATCAACAAACGCCCCGCTCGAGGATGCCAAAGACAGCGCTCACAGCTCGACCACTCTGTCCCGCTCATCACCCAAGGGAGCTCTTGACCATCGAGCTGGACATGCTCAATCTCAGGTCGACCGGCGTCATAACGGAGGTCAACCACAAGCCTCTCATGTGCTGGGAGCCCCTCTACGTCCGAGGCCGGGCTCAGCGCGAGCCTGGCGCCAGCGCTGAGCTCCTCCAGCGACGCGGAGGCCCCGTCATGGTTATCTAGCGTCGCGCGCGCCCCCTCAGCCCCGTTAAGAGCGACGAGCCACGTCAAGACCCCAGGGGTGATCGCCCGGCTCATCACCCCTGCCTCTACCTGCGCCTCTGAGATCGGAGATAAGGTCTCTGTGCGCTCGTCCAAGAGCGGGATCAGCGCGCCACCACGCACATACACAGCTTGCTCACCCAGCGGGAGCTCACGGCTCACCGACGCAGGACCAAGGCTCAGCTCTTCACTAAAGAGGTCATACCAGACCCCCTCAGGGAGCGGGACATCCCTACTGCCCTCATCACTCATCGCGGGCGCGATAAGCAGGTCGGGGCCAAGCAGGTAGGTGTCGCTTGGGTGCCTGCCATCCTCAGGGTAGCTCATCCCAAAGGGTCTCATCAGAGGCGCCCCCGTCTGACGCGCGTGAAGCCCCCATGTGAAACGATAGTCAGCGAGGCGGATGTTCCACTGCGCCGCTGAGCGCATCCACTCTACTCCACGCTCATCATACTGAGGCTCATCCGGCCTCCCCTCTGCCCAAGGGAAGTGGCTCGTCCCTCCCCCTCCGACCTGCATAATCGGGCTAAAGGCGGTCTGCCATGCCCAGCGCGTGAGGACCTCTTGTGTCGGTCGATCATTACGGAAGCCTCCCGTGTCCGCAGCGTAAAAGGGAAAGCCACTCGCGCCGAGCGTGAGGCCCGCCACCACCGAGGCTGGTAGCCCCCCAACCCAGTACCCCTCGTCAAGGTGAGCGTGGTAGTCACTGTCGAGGTCACCTGGCCAGATCGCGTGGGTGTACTGCTGTCCTCCAAAGGCGCTGCTCCGCCCCATAATAAAGGCGTCTGCGACGTGCTCCTCCGAGGCGGGAGGTAAAGTGCGTAGATATGCTCGATGGTAAAAAGTCGCGTACCGATGATGCATGGTGAGGTCCGTCTCACCATTGTCAAAGTCATACCCAAGCCTTCGACCCCCTACCCCGACCTGAATATCCTCTGCATAGTCAAGCTTATACCCAGCGACATCCAGCTCATTAAAGCGCTCGAGGAGCCGACCCCAGAGCTGGATCGCCCCTGGGTTAGTGAGGTCCATGAGCTTGCCAAAATTCATGAACACGAGTGGGCCAGAGACGAAGTAGCCCTCCGCTTCACACTCCTCCCACGCGTCGGAGGCCTCGCTCGTGTAGGGCGCGTGCCACAAGACAAGCTTAAAGCCGAGCTCTGCGTAGGTCTGTCGGAGCCTCTGAGGGTCGTCGTAGCGCGCTGGGTCAAGCGTGCAGTCATTATAGGCGCGCTGATAGGGTCGATCGATCCAAAACACCCCCGCAGGGACCTTGAGCTCGCGGAGCGTCGTGAGGTCATCCTCGACCTCACCTTGACCCGCCGTGACGTTCCGCCAGTAGTGAGGAGCAAAAGACCAATAGGGCGGGACAAGGGGCCTCCCTGTGAGGTCATAATACGTGTTGAGCGCCTCAAAAGGGTGAGGGGCCCAAAGGAGCTGTAAGGCGAGCGGGTGAGGGCGCCCCTGCTCTGCTCTGACCACCCCCTCTCGCTCAAAGGCGACGTCGAAATAGGCGGGCTGATGCGTCTCAAAGAAATACCCCACGCCTTGGGTGGAGATCAGGAGCGGGATCGGGACGTGCGCCTCATTATAGCCCGACTCTGTCCCGGAGAGCAGCTCGAAGTTCATCGCGCGATAGGTCCCACGCCGAGGGACTTGGTCAAAGGACTCCCCTAGGCCATAAAACTCCTCTCCATCACGAGCAGGGGCCTCCCAGAACCCATACGCGACCTCCGGAGCGCCCTCCTCTGTAGCGGGTGGCTCAAGCGTCAGCCTGAGGGCCCCTCGCTCGCTGTCACGCGCGCTGACATGTAAGCGCAAGGTCGCCTCACCGCCATTTGACAGCGCTACCTTAAGTGACCAGCCCGCCTCACCAATGTGGCTCGCCTCAAGCTCACTTGGGGCGGGGAGCGGGGGCGCCTCAGCCCGCTCAATGAGGCGCTCGATTGACACCCACTCTAGGTCACTTGGGAGGCGGTTCATCCCCAGAAATCCGTGATGGAGTAGATATGGGTCATAGCTGTTACCCTCATCAAGCTGGGTGAGGGTCCCAAAGCCAAGCATCTCACCCGTGATCGTCAAGGGGTCACCATGTGGGTGGGTGAGCGTCAGTGAGAACGGCTCCTCATACACAGACAAGCTGACCTCAGGCTCACCCTCTGCGCTGAGACGCCAGACCCATGGCTCGACGCTCCCCTCGACCCCCGCGCTCAAGCCCGCCTCTACCCCCCCCACACCGACACCCGCTGAGGCACCCGCCTCAAGCGTCGTTGCGCCTTGGTCATCACATCCCCCAAGCGCGGTGAGCGCACATAACAGCAGGAGCGCGCCCAAGCGCGTCTCGCGGGCCCACACGGCGATCCACATGATCATCTCTTACCTCACATTTCATCGCCCTTCCACAGAGGGCCTCACCAAGACACACCAAGCCTAGCCGATACGCAAGGCGATAAGTGGCACGCTCCCCCGCTTGAGAGCTCAGCTGAGCGACGCGAGGCGCTGTCGAGCGAGGGCCTGAAGAGCGGGGAGGGCCTCTCCACGGGCGAAGGCGAGCTCCACATCAACGAAGGGGATGGTGTACGCTCGGACGTCCGTCACAGCCCGCGCGCTCAAGAGCGGGCCATTCGCGCCCAGCGCGAGCTCAATATTTAAGAGGTCCCCTCGAGAGAGGCTCTGTAAAGATCGACTGTTGTGGCTGAGCGAGACTGAGCCGGAGCCGATCACGAAGAGAGATGAGATCCTCACGGTTGGGTCATAGATCCTTGAGCCCGCCTTGAAGGCTCTCATGTTCGCGACGTCGATCAGGTGCAACAGGTCCTGATGGAGGAGGTGCTGAAAGATGTCGTGCTGGCCAAGCAGGGCGTGCAGGGTGTGCCTTTGAGTGAAGCGCTCAATTTGACGTTGGAGCTCAGGGTGCGCTGCGCTCAGAGGGCGTAGGGCGTGGGTTGAGACAAACAAGACCTCGGTCTGATCAACGGTGACGAGCCGATCCTCCCATGCTTTGCCCTCTAGCCACTCCATCGCGCCATAGACATCACCCACCCCTAAGGTCGCGATCGAGACCCAGCCAAGCGCGCCCATCTGATCTACCCTGACCTGACCGCTGAGCAGGAAGCCAAGGCCCTCACAAGGGTCACCCACCTCGTTAAGCGACGTGTGTGGAGGGAGCACCTCTCGGCGACCCGTCATCAAGAGCTTATGGAGCACAGGCTCAGAGAGGCGCTCAAAGAGCCCCTCTCTTGGGAGGGTTTGCTTAGGGCTCATTACTCATCACAGCCTTGCAGTTGAGAGATCCATAAGGTGATGAGCGCGACGCCCTCAACGTCTGAGAAGTGACTCCCGACGGGAGGCATCTGGTCTACGCCACGCTGACGCATCCGCGTGAGGATGAGGCTACGCTCAGGGGCGCCCGGCGCGAGGAGGCGAGCCTCTTCAATCCCAAGGTCACCGAGGGTTGGGAGGGCGTCACAGACCCCTGTCTCAGCGAGTGGCGTGTCAGCGCGCAGGTCAAATGAGAGATGCGAGACCCCGTCAGGTCGGTGACATGACGCACAGTTCACCTGAAGGTACTCCCTCGCCTCACGTGACAGCTCAATCTCCTCCTCAACTGGGATCAGGCTCGCCAGCTCAGACGCAGGCAGAGGGAGGCTCAGGTACCCTGCGTCCACCCAAGCCTCAAGCTGATTCAGGCTCCCTCCCTCTACAGGGATCGGTCGATTCAGCTGGCTCGCCTCAAGCCCCAGCGTCCTCCCTGACGCCTCCGTATGACAGTCTAAGCAGGTGCTTGGGTTGAGAAAGGACCACTTCATCTCACCCATCGGCCCAGCGAGCTGAGCTTCATAGCCTGTGTCGAGGAGGTCGGCGTCAGACCCGTCCTCTCGCCATCGATACGTGTGCCCCATCCAGCCTCGCTCACTGTGATGCATGAGGCGAGTCTCAAAGAGCCGGCGCGACCCTTGGGTGTCTCTCATATAGAGATGCTTAATCAGCACGCCACCTACAGGGACGCTCAGCCCCTTAGAGGCCTCAACATACTCAAGCTGAGCGCCTACAGGGAGCGCGAAGGCGCGCTCCTTTTCTGCGTAGTCACTCCAAAAAGGACGGTTCACCTCGTAGGGGATGACCGTGTCCGCGAAACGACCGCTACGGAGATCTGAGAAACAGCCCGTCTCACTCAAGAGGCGCGGGGTCTGCGTCTCGGGGGCTGGGGCCTCTTCATTTGAGGTCAAGCGCAAGAGCTCACCGCTCGCGCTCTCCTTACCCCCAAGGCGAATCACGCCATCACGACCTTGTAGCCACAGCTTCACCCCTCTCGCGTCTGTCCGCTCAACGTCGATCATCGCCGAGGCCTGCTCTGGGAGGTTCACAGGGAACGCGACCATGAGGCCAGAGAGCTGATCGCTCAGCAGGTACTGCCCTCGAAGCTCAGGGTACTCATCTCCACGATAGACCCCCCCACCAACAAGCCCGCGCAGTGGGCTAGGGCTCGCCTGGAGGATGTCGAGGTGCTCATAGGTAGGGGGTAGCTCCTCGTAGTCACCTCCACCGACGACGCGGTTCACCTCTTGGGCGCCCTCACCTTGAGCGCGCTGATCTGTAACCCAAAGCGCGTTGTTGATCGGGTCAAATGAGAGCTGGTGAGGAGCGCTGAAGCCCCACGCCCAGAGCTCTGCGCGATCTGGAGTGTCGGTCTCGCAGCCACTGCCTGCGAACGGGTTGGTCGGAGGGACGCGATATAAAGTGTTACAGCGGTCATCACGCTCATCCACGTTCAAGCGTAGCACGCTCCCCTTAAGCGACGCTCGCGCAGGCTCTGCGCTGTCTCCTGCCTCCCCCGCGCCAATCCCGACATACAGGAACCCGTCCGCACCAAACAGGAGCTGCCCTCTCATCTGCTGTGGAGCGTCAAAGGGGACCTCTAAGAGGCGCTCCTCTGAGCTTGGGTCAACCACCGGAGGCGGGACGGTCTCTGCGCGCCAGCGACTTAACACAACACAGTACGCCCCTGCTTCACACTCACGGGAAGACTTTAAAGTGTAGACGCGACGATTGGCCTCAAAGTTAGGGTGAAAAGCGAGCCCATAGAGCCCCTCGGCGCTCGTTTCAGCAGAGGCGTCACTGTCAAAGAAAAGCGCGGGCTGTGTGGGAGGCGTCCACATCCACACGCTCCCCCTCCGCTCGCTTACGAAAATGGAGTCAGGGTAGGTGGCCGTGAGCGCGAAGCTCGTCGGCTCCTTCTGCGCCCAGAGCTCTGCGCTCCTCAAGGTCATCGGCGCGAGCGCGGGTGGGGTAGGGAGCACACAGGCCTGGGTCGCCGGGCGAGGCGCGAACGGGTTGACGGGCTCGACAGGCTCCTCTCCCCCATCCTCCTCGACCTCCATGTCAGGGGGGAGCGGTGACCCACCGACGGGTAAGGCGCTGAGATGCTGAGGTGGGGGGTCTGAGCAGCTGAGCAGAACACTGTATACGAGACAGGCGAGGCTCATGTAACGCAAAGAGATACGCACATGGCGGAGCCTGTGAAGGTTGATCAGTTCAGCGCGGTATGACATCTCTACACCCCTCTACTTACAGACGCGCCCTCGCTCTCAATGAGAAGCTGGCTCGGTCTCCCGAGCAGGCGCTGAATGAGCTGTCTCGTCCTCCATGACAGATAGCATGAAGTGAATGACAAGGCTTGTTTTGGATCGAGATATGGGTTCTTGAGCCCACCTAGCTTCACCAGCATCAACACCTGCTCTGCTACGCTGACAGGGCAACCACGTAAGGTGATGACATCTTTTTTAAGGTTCATCTGACCTTGCATCTTCCACATCTTGTAAAAAATATCCTCGGCGCTCGCGTGTCGTGGGTCAAGCTGTGATCGGTCTTGATAGCGAGAGTCAATCTGCACGAGCTCACCCTTAACGGGTCCTGTATACTCCGCGCAGTCCCCAACAAAGATCACCCGCTCCCCCTCCTTGACATCAAGCTCGCCACCGTAGCGACCAAACACGATGTGTGTCGCGGGGAGCTTATCATCTGCGGCCTCATCATAGAGCCTCAGGATCTCGATCGCCTCCTCGAGCGCCCCCGGGCAACCTCCCCAGCAGTAGCGGTCTCCTGTGCCGTCTTGATCTGGGTCTACCGGGGCCTCTCCTCCATAGGCTTTAATGGACGTACCTTGAAAGTACTCCTCTACACGCACGAGCCCAACTCGAAAGCCCTCTGCGGACGCTTGGGCCGCCTCAAGGTCTCCAACCACCTTAATCTCATCCAGTGACACAGGGCCAAAGCCTCGCTCATGACAGAGCCGAATGTGAGGGACCGTGAGCGGGTCAACGCCAATGATCGAACAGCAGACCGCGTCTACCGCGACCTGATTGTTCCCCATAATCACCAGCCCTAAAGGGAAGGGGATCGGGGTCAGCATACGCCCCTCTCCAGCCGTGATCGCGTCGATCGCGATCAGCTGAGGTTGGATGATCGACTGGAGGTCTGCGACCTTCTCATTGAGCCTATGGTCATGGTCGATGAGCCGATGTCGGTCGTCCTGAATGCCGATGTAATTTTTTAAGCTAAAGGTGACGGTTGTCCAGGGGTGTGCCTTAAATTTAGGGCAGTTCACAAAGAAATCAGCCCTCGCGACGGGCTCCGGCGTGAAGTGTGCGTCCCGTAGACGCCCAGGGTGTGTCATCGCTCGTTCGACTTGTGGCACCTCATCAAAGTGATAGAGGCGAAAGCCAACCCGCTTCGCCATCGGATAGTAGCCTGCGCCTCGAAAAGCAAAGCGGGTCGGCATCGTGATCCCACAGCGCTCTCCGATCGCCCACTCGGTGACTTGAGAAGAGGCCTCCTCAGCTTTCTCCTTCAGAGCGCGCGCCACACCCTCGATAAACTCGGGGCGAGTGTACGCGTGTGGAAACCGCTCGCCCGACGCGACCACGTTTGGCTTAATTAACGTGCGACCATAGGGCGCCAGGTCAAGCTCATCAAGCCCCTCACGGACGATCTTTTGAATCTTTGAGACATCATAGTCTGCGCAGGGCGCGATGATCACGGTAGGTGACGTCATAGGACCTCTCCAAAAAGGCGATGTGCGATCGAGATTCGTACGCTCAGGGCTCTACTTACCACGATGAACCCTACGCTTTATAGCGACTGATTCGCAACGATAACCACACAGAGAATCACCTTCGTTAGATCCAGTGAAATACAAATAGGTCAATATTCTCATATCCTTAATAGAGCCAAGGGGGTACAATTTCATAGTTTAAGAGACACTCAGAGCTCGCCCTGTTGTCAACGGCAAGGGGGATAGTGTAGCTTTGGACATCCTATTGAGACGTCATCAATGAGGCCTAAACCAATGACTCAACACTCGCCCTGTGTGATTCAAGGGCTGAACCAAGACCATGAGGGGAAGCTCTTTGAGGTAAAGGACATCCTCGTCCTTGGTCGCTCACGTAAGTGCGACATCCTCATCGATGATGGCCTTGTGAGCCGCGCGCATGCAGAGCTTCACGCCCGAGAAGGCAAGCTCTGGCTGAAAGACCTGCAGAGTCGCAACGGGACCTTCGTCAATCAGGTGCGCGTCGATGAAGTTCAGCTCAACCCTCAAGACACGTTCAAGGTAGGTCGCTCCGAATTCCTCTACATTGACCCGAGCTCTTTGCCTGTCAACCACCTTGAGGTCGTCGATGACAGCCAGCGCGCCTTCGCGGAGCCCGTCATTAAGAAGACCCTCGCGCTCACCCCAAAGCACATCACAGACTCCTTCCTCGTTCAACCAAGGCGAGCGGACACAGGGACAGGGAGCGACACTGGGTCCTCAAGCGGGGAGCGTGGGCCTCGAAATTCACCACAGTGGTTCGAGGTCATCTTCCAAATTAATCGTGAGCTACAAACGCAAGCGGACCCTAAAGCGATGAGCGTCGCAGTCTCTGACCTGCTCCTGAACGTCTTAGATGGTGACCGCTGTATGATCGCCCTCTTTAACGCGGACGACCAACTTGAGCTCTACTCAGTGCGCGCAGCAGACCAAAAGAGCTACCCCTACTCGGTGAAGATCAGCCAGACCATCGCCCAACAGGTGACCGAGGAGCGTTGCGCGCTCAACATTAATGACCTGAAGCAAGATAAGCGCTTTGAGGAGTCCGACTCTCTCTTGCTCTCTGAGATCCGCTCCTTGCTCGTCGCCCCGATTATGATTGGGAACCGGGTCCTAGGGCTCATTGAGGTGAGCAGGTCCGACGCGATTGACGCCTTTAGTGAGGCCGGCCTTGACCTTTTATCGGTGGTCGGCTCGATGATCGGCGCCGCGCTTAATCACGCTGAACAGATCCAAATTAAACAGCAATATATTGAGGAGCTAGAGTCTACACATGAGCAGCTCAGGCTCGCTCAACAAGACCTCGTCAGGAGTCAACAGCTCGCGGTGATTGGGCGAATGGCCTCAAGCATTAACCATGAGATCGGTAACCTCCTCATGCCCCTCCTCGAATATCACGCGATGCAAAGCGAGGGTACAGACGAGCTAGGCGAGGATGAGCTTGAACTCTTCACCCCTGACGAGCTCTCTTACAGCTGTACACAGATCAAGAGCCTCATCGAGGACATCAAGTACTTCTCTAAGGGCGCCGATCGCCTCCCAGTGATGAGCCGCTGTGACCTAAGCGCTCAGGTCGAGAAAGCGGTCCGATTCGTGAAGATCGACCGTGAGACCTTCCCTCAGCACGGCGCGAACAAGGTGACGCTGACCACTGAGATCGAGGCGCACCCAAAGGTGATCATGGACCCACTGCAGGTCGGTCGTGTCATCATCAACCTCCTCCGTAACGCAGCTCAAGCGATGCGAGGACAAGCTGAGCCACCTACCATCACGATCCGCGTGACCCTTGATCAGCTCCAAGCGATCATCGAGGTCTGTGACAACGGCCCTGGCGTCCCAGAGGAGGTCAAAGCGCGCTTGTTTGAGCCGTTCTTTACCACAAAGGGCGAGAAGGGCCTCGGTCTTGGCCTAGATATCTCAAGGCGGATCATCGCCAACCACAGCGGTGAGCTGTCCTTTAAGCCTAATGAGCCCAGAGGGACGACCTTCAGGATTTCACTGCCTGTCAACCCGACCCTCCATGAGACGCCCTCACCCAAGCCCACCGAGGACGAGGCTCAACTTGAGACGTATGAGTTCGACCTAAACACCCTCGCTCAAAACCAGACCCCCTCAACCGACCATAAGGGCCTGAGTGGCTCAGATATCACACCAAACTCAAGCGCCGACGACGACCTTGAGGGGTGACCCCCTCGCAGGTGAGGGTCACAGAGGCCTGCTCTGGTTTGGGCTCGGGCTGGGTGTCTTAGCGCTCCTAGCGGGGCTCACGCTCGGGCGGGCTGAGCTCAGCGCGAGAGAGCTGCTCAACGCGCTTTGGCATGGGCCTTGGGGCTCCGAGCCCCCTTGCCTGATCATCTGGTGGCTCCGTCTCCCTCAGACCCTCACCGCGTTGATCGCAGGCGCCGCGCTCGGCGCTTCGGGGGCCGCGCTCCAGTCTCTGTTTAGGAACCCGCTCGCGGACCCATACCTCCTCGGGGTCTCATCAGGTGGCGGGCTAGGGGCCGCGCTCGCCTTTAGTAGCGGGGTCATCACAAGCGTTGGGCTGTGGACCTTGCCGATGTCGAGCTTCGTGGGAGCGCTCCTGAGCTGTGCGCTGATTTACACATGGGCGTGGCGATCTAACGGGGTGTCCTTAGAGCAGCTCATCTTGGTTGGGGTAGCGCTCAACCTGCTCTTATCTGCGCTCCTCACGCTCACCTTGAGCCTCAGCGAAGCGCAGCTAGGGGGGGTGTGGCGTTGGCTACTAGGCCGAGTGGATGGGCTCTCATGGGTTGAGCTCGCTTGGCTCGCGAGCGCGAGCGCCCTTGGGACCCTCACGCTGGTCAAACAGAGGGCCTCGCTGTGGCTGTTCGAGGCGGGTGAAGAGGTCGCGTGGAGCCTAGGGGTTGAGGTAGAGCGAGTGAAGCGACAGACCTTGTGGGCGACGGCGCTCACCGTGGGTGGTGTGGTCGCCTTCTGTGGGGTGATTGGCTTTGTCGGCTTAATGGCTCCACACTTCGTCAGGCCAAGAATCCGTGGCTCATCCACGCTCTTAATCCCCTACTCTGCGCTCTATGGAGGGGTCGGCCTCGCGCTCTGTGAGGCGGTAGGGCGCCTCTCTCCAAGGCCACTGCCGATCGGAGTGATTACGGGCTGTTTAGGTGGCTTTACCTTTCTGTGGGTGATCCATCGACAGCGGTCAACAAGAGACCTGATATGAGCGATCAGCCCTCAGCACACCCACTCTTAAGCTGTGAGGGGCTGACCGGCGCCTTTGGGCTCACGAGCCCGCTGACTGTGCGCTTTCCTCGACCAGCGCTCGTTGGCATCATCGGCCCTAACGGCGCAGGGAAGACCACCCTATTGAGGCTCCTGTTGGGCTTGGAGCGACCGGTGTCTGGCGCCGTACGTTTGTTAGGCGAAGACCCTCGTAGCTGTCCACCTCAGCGTCGCCCGAGGGTCCTCTCTTATCTCCCTCAGAGCCCCCTATCCTCTCCACATTGGACCCTCACAGAGCTCATCTCACAAGGGCTCAACGCTCAGGTGCACGCTACACAAACCGCGCGCGTCTCTCAGGTTCAACACACCCTCTCAGCGCTTGACTTAGCGCCTCTCGCGACACGCCGAGTCTGTGAGGTGAGCGGTGGTGAGCTGAGGCGGGCCTTTGTGGGTCGCGCCCTCATCCAGCGCGCAGCGGTGACCTTCCTCGATGAGCCACTCGCCCACCTCGACTGGGCTCAACGTGAGGCGCTCTTAGCGCTCATTAAGCGCCTAAGTCACGCTGAGCGTCGCCTGACGGTCATCACCCTACATGACCTTAACCTCGCCTCCCTCTACTGTGATGAGCTGATCCTGCTCACCCCTAATGGGGCGCCTCATCATGGCTCGCCCGATGAGCTGATCTCGACAGCGCCTCTCACCACTGCCTATGGACAGGCGCCGACCCTCATCCAACACCCGCTCTGTACTGATCACAAGGTCTTAGTCCCAGGTGGACCTTCAACAGTAGGCTAGACGGCGACCCTCAGCAAATGAGCCAGAAAGCAACACGCCCGCGCTCAGTGCTGAGGCGGGCGTGAAGGGCATCTCAAGCGCTCGTGAACGCGCGTGATGGCTCAGCGCGTTGGCATCTCGTAGTTGCACTTATCGCACAGCCAGTACATACCGCTTGGGCGACTCTGACGGACGAACTTGACGACGACCATCTTAGGGTTTTGGCAGCTAGGGCACTCCTTGGCCTTACCTGCGTCACGGTCTGTACGGATAGCGAGCTTGGCGGGACGTGTACCCATGGGTGCTCTCCTTGTGGCGCGCCCTTAAGGGGCGGGTGTTGGAATATAGAGATAAGAATGTCGCGCATCATGCGAGACGCGAGGGCTTTTGTCAAGCTCGACCTGACGCTTATCTTAAACGTTCGCGCAGCCAAGAGGCCTCAAGCGCTCAGGTGAGGTCGTGAACCCGAGCTATGAGCCCACTTCACTCTGGCTGAGTGAGCTTAGGCCAAAGACGCTCCCCTCGTAATAAGAGGAGTCAATCTGTGAGTCTTCACCATCAGGTCGAAGACAGGACTGTGAGTCGAGGACCCCTGCGCGACCAAGCGTAGTGAGCCGTTCAACAATGGCGATCAGGCGCTCACGATCACTCAGGTGACTCAAGCCTTCAGCCCACTCCAGCGCTCCATTCAGCTCGATTAAGACAGAGAGGTTGACCCCCCCGAGGTAGGTGATCGAAGGGTGAGGGATCGACATCGCCACGGTCGCGCTCCGTGACCCTAGCATGTCCCCTAACACCAACACGACGTCCTCTTTTGAATAGCTTGAGATCAGCTCATCTAAACGCTGATAGATCTCACGCTCAGGCTCTTCAAAGCCGTGTCCTACACAGGTCGCACGGAGCGGCGCCTCTAAGAGGCGCTCTGAGAGCTCACAGAGCGACTCTAAGAGCGGGGTGTGCATACAGAGGATTACATGAACCATAACGAGGTCACCTCTTGGGGGGTCAGCGAGGGCGGTGTCCGCCGTTAGTAGGGAGCGTGCAGGTCACGATGTTTGAGTTTAGGCGCCCAGCCTTGTAGGAGCAAGGCCTCACTCAGGTGCTCAGCG